>Ga0172362_10006406_pt1 | contig 10108 bp, 12 predicted proteins | sample LakKivs1_kivu2a2_FD_114534 | JGI IMG/M metagenome (GOLD analysis project Ga0172362, IMG submission 114534) | Sediment microbial communities from Lake Kivu, Rwanda - Sediment s1_kivu2a2 | ecosystem: Environmental > Aquatic > Freshwater > Lake > Sediment | place: Rwanda: Western Province, Lake... | reverse complement strand
CGGGCGAGTAGGGGCAGTTCCGCCGCGTGCCGCCAATCAAGCTTCCCCCGCAGCATTGTCGGCAAACAGCTTCTCTGCGCCGGCGGCCAGGAGGGCATTGGCCAGTGCCTCCGCGGCCGCGGCGGCGGTGTCGGCCCGCTCGGCAAAGCGGACCATCCCGCTGCCGTCCGGGCGGGCCGCCATGGCCGCGGCGAGCCAGCCCGGCCCATCCGGGGCCACGTGGACGGCCAGGCAGCTCCGGCAGCCCGCTCCCAACCGCCGCACGACCTGCCGCTCCGCCTCCAATGCCTGCCGCGAAGGCAAGTCATCCAGCGGCGCCAGCAGCCCGCCGAGCTCGCCCGCCCGCGCCGCCGTCGCCTGTACGATCAGCAGCCCCTGTCCCGCGGCCGGAATGCACTGCTCCACCGCCAGCGGATGAATGAACCGGCCGCACTGCCCGGCCAGGCCGCTGCGGATCAACCCCGCCATCGCCAGCACCACCGCATCCAGCTTGCCCGCTTCGTCGAGCGCCTTGCGGAGGCGGGTGTCCACGTTCCCGCGCACGGCCACGACGGCCAGGTCGCCCCGGGCGGCCAGGAGCTGCGCCCGTCGCCGCGGGCTGCCCGTGCCCACGCGGGCGCCGCGGGATAGGTCGGCCAGGCCCCCCTGCCGCGAGACGACCGCGTCGCGGGCGTCCTGCCGCGGCGGCACGGCCACGATTGCCAGCTCGCCGCCCATCGCCGCCGGCACGTCCTTGGCCGAGTGCACGGCCAGGTCCACCTTGCCGGCAAGAAGGGCCTCCTCCAGCTCGGCCGTGAAAAGCCCCTTCCCGCCGACGGGCGCCAGCGGACCCGCCCGGCGATCGCCCCGCGTGACCAGGGCCACCAGCTCGACGGCCGCGCCGCAGCGGCGCTCGATGGCCCGGCCGACCTGCTCCGTCTGCCGCAGCGCCAGCAGGCTGCCTCGCGTCGCGATGCGGAGCGTGGGCATGGCGGTCAGCCTTTGCCGGTCCGGCGGCGGTGCCTCTGGACGACGTCGAACTTCGTCCGCGCGGCCACGATGGCCCGGGTCCGCCGCTCGGCCTGCTGGCGCGTGGCCTGCGGCATCGCCCTCGCCCGCTCCAGCTCCGCCCAGGCCGCGTCGCGGTCCAGCTCCTCCACCGGCTCGCAGTCCTCCGGCAGCAGCCGCAGCTCGTCGTCGACGAACTCGCCGAACCCACCGGCCAGGAAGAGCATCCGGTGGCTGCCGTCGTCCAGCGTGAGGCGCAGCACGCCGGTGCCGATGGTGACGGCCAGCGGGCCGCGCCCGCCCAGCACGCCGACCATCCCGCCCTCGGTGGGGATGATCGCCGCCAGCGCGCTGAGGGAGTACGACGTCCCGCGGGGCGTTACGATCTGGCAGCGGAATGTCCTGTGGTTCTCGAACATCTGCGGGCGCTCCTGCTTCGCGGGCCGCGCGGGGCGCCTGCTCAGGAGAACTGCTCCTGGCAGATGATCTCGTCGGCGGCCTTGCGCGAGCGGCTCTTGCGGCGCCCGGCGGGATAGCCCAGCGGCAGCAGCTCGATGATCTTCGCCGTGGGCGGGACGGCCAGGATCTCGCGGCAGGCGTCCTGGTCGAAGTGCCCCACCCAGCAGGCGCCCAATCCCTCGGCCACCGCCGCCAGCGTCATGTGGTCGATGGCGATGGCGCAGTCGACGGGGTCGGTCGGCACGCCGCAGTGCATCGTCTCGCCGGGCGTGGTGCCCACGACGGCCAGGATCACCGGCGCGGAGGTCAGCCAGTCCTGCCCGGCCGCCCTGGCGATAGCGCCGCGCCGCGCCGCGTCGCGCACGACGACGATCTTGCGCTCCTGGCGGTTCCTGGCCGAGGGGCTCAGCCGCCCGGCCTCCAGCACCCGCTGGAGCTTGTCATCCTCGACCGGCTTGTCCAGGTACGACCGGACGCTGTAGCGTTGGCGAATCGCGTCGTAGAGGTCCATCTTGCTCTCCCGAATCATTGAACATTGAAAACTGGCCATTTGCCATTGGCCATTGAAGAGCTACCGCAGGCTGTCGGGGCGCCCGGCGCGCCGCGCGCCTGGGCGGCGTTTGGCGGTTGTGACGGACTTGCCGATGATCAGGCGAAGCTGCTGTGCCTCGTCGATGATGCTGGTCATGCGCCGTTCCGGCAGCAGTCCGGCCCTGACGATGAACCGAAGCCAGAACCGCGATTCGCGCAGCTCCTTCAGGGCAATGCTGAGCTTGTGGGCAAAGTCGGCTTTGCTCTCCGCCGCGCACCCCTCCTCGTAATTCGGTCCCGGAGACGTACCCGCCCGCAGCAACTGCCCCGCCACGTGCCTGCCTACCGGCGTGTCCGGCAGTTCCTCCACCACCTTCGCGATCCGCACCGCGAACATCAGGAGTCGTTCGGAGAGTTCATCGGGCGTCATCTTCGGTTTCCTTTCCTCGCAGTCCTCTTTGTCCGCCACCACGGCGCCAACCGCGCCGGCAGGTCTGGCTGTCTGCCTATCCATAGCCATGCAGCATTCTCCCGTTCCGGCTCCCTCCCAAATGGCAGATTTTCAATTATCAATTTTCAATTTGCAATTCTCGATTCTCAATTGTGTATTCTCATTTTTCAATTTGCATTGCCGTTGCCCTCACACGCCGTCCTTCCCGGCGAGCCCTTCGGCCTTCGCGGCCGCTTCCTCGATGGTCCCAACGTACATGAACGCCTGCTCCGGCAGGTGGTCCCACTTGCCCTCGCACAGCTCGCGAAAGCTGCGGATGGTCTCGGTCAACGGCACGTAGTCGCCGCTCTTGCCCGTGAACACCTCGGCCACCAGGAACGCCTGCGAGAAGAACCGCTCGATGCGCCTGGCGCGACCGACGGTCTGGCGGTCCCTCTCGGACAGTTCGTCCACGCCCAGGATCGCGATGATGTCCTGGAGATCGCGGTAGCGCTGGAGGATTTCCTGCACCCGCCTGGCCGTGTCGTAGTGCTCCTGCCCGACAACCTGCGGGTCGAGGATGCGCGAGCTGCTGGCCAGCGGGTCGATGGCCGGGTAGATGCCCTTCTCCACGATCGACCGTTCCAGGACGATGAAGGCGTCCAGGTGCGCCACGGCGGCGGCGGGGGCGGGGTCGGTCATGTCGTCGGCCGGCACGTACACCGCCTGCACCGACGTGATGGCCCCCTGGCGGGTGGAGGTGATGCGCTCCTGGAGCTCGCCCATCTCGGTGGCCAGCGTCGGCTGGTAGCCGACGGCCGAGGGCATGCGCCCCAGCAGGGCCGACACTTCGCTGCCGGCCTGGGAGAAGCGGAAGATGTTGTCGATGAACAGGAGGGTCTCCGCGCCGCTGTCGCGGAAGTATTCGGCGACGGCCAGGGCGCTCAGCGCCACGCGCAGGCGTGCCCCGGGCGGCTCGTTCATCTGCCCGAAGACCAGCGCCGTGCGGTCGAGCAGTTTCTGGCCGGTGTCGCCGATCTGCATGTCCTGCATTTCCAGCCACATGTCGTTGCCTTCGCGGGTGCGCTCGCCCACGCCGGCAAAGACGCTGTAGCCGCCGTGGCGCGTGGCCACGCGGGCGATGAGCTCCTGGATGATGAGGGTCTTGCCCAGCCCGGCCCCGCCGAACAGCCCCGTCTTGCCGCCGCGGACGAACGGCGCCAGCAGGTCGATGACCTTGATGCCCGTCTCGAAGATCTCGCTGTGCGGCACCAGCGTGCGGAAGGCGGGCGGGGGCACGTGGATGGGGCGGCTGTCGGCCGCCGCCACCGGCCCGCGCCCGTCCACCGGCTCGCCCAGCAGATTGAAGACGCGCCCGAGGACCTGCGGCCCGACGGGCATGCGGATCGGCGCGCCGGTGTCGGCGACCTCCATGCCGCGGACCAGCCCGTCGGTGCTGCCCATGGCCACGCAGCGCACGCGCCCGCCGCCGAGGTGCTGCTGGACCTCGCCGGTCACCAGCACGCGCCCCTGCCCGCCCGGCGCGACCACCTGCAGCGCGTTGTAGATGCCCGGCAGGTGCCCCTCCGGAAACTCCACGTCAAACGTCGAGCCGATTACCTGTACGATTCTTCCTGTTGTGGCCGCGGTCGTCGGCATATCGGAGCTCTCAATCACCGCCCACCCGCTTCGGCATCTGGCATTTAGCATTCAGCATTCAGCATTTGGCATTCAGAATTTAGCATTTGGCATTCAGCATTTAGCATTTAGCATTTGACACTTTGCTCCAACCTTTTACTCCAGTCCGACCCGCCCGCCCATGATCTCCGCCAGCTCGGTGGTGATCTGCATCTGCCGGATGCGGTTGTAGCGCACCTTGAGGGCGTGGGCGACCCTGTCGGCGTTGTCTGTGGCCGCCCGCATGGCCGCCAGGCGCATCGCGTGCTCCGAGGCGCCGGCGTCGAGGAATGCCTGATATACCCTCGTGCGCACGGCCGCCGGAAGCAGGCGGGCCAGGATGTCCCGCGCCGGCGGGTAGAAGTCCCACAGCGGGCGCTGCGCCTCGGGCGGCTTGGGCAGCGACGCCAGAAAGTCGCGCAGGGGCAGCAGCACGCCGATGGCCGGCTTCTGTCGCCCCGAACGCAGGAACTGCATGTAGGCCACCTCCACGCCGCCGAAACGCCCGTCGACGAACTCGCGCATGATCTCCTCGGCCAGCTCCATCGCCAGCCGCTCATCGGCCAGCTCGCCCACGTCCTCGTAGGCCCGGTCGACGGTCGCGCCGTGGAACCGCAGGTACCGCGCCCCGCGCTGCCCCACCACGCGCAGCTCCACCTCCTGCTCGGCCTGGCGGAACTGCCCGATCCGCTCGCAGGCCAGGTCCACCACGGCCGAGTTGTACGAGCCGCACAGCCCGCGGTTGCTGGTCAGGACCAGCAGGAGGTGGCGGCTGGCGCCGGCGGCGGCGTCCACCAGCGGCAGGTTCATCTCGCCCGCCTCCGCGCGCGACACCACGTCGCCGAGGACCTTGACGAGGTGGGCGGTGTAGGGGGTGAACGCGACGTTCAGGTCGTGCGCCCGCCTGAATCGCACCGACGCCACGGTCTGCATCGCCTTGGTCACGTTGCGGACGTTCCGCACGCCGCGCATCCGCTTGGGGATTTGCCGCAGCCTGGCCACGCCCTACGGCCCCTCCCCCCCGCCGCGCGCCGGCGGGGCCTTCGCCGCCGCCACGGCCGGAACGAGCGTCTTGTCGCGGAAGTCCGCCAGCGCAGCGCGCAGCTTCTTCTCTCGCCCTGGCGGCAGGTCCAGATCGTCCATCATTTCCTGGCGGAGCTGGGCGTGCTGCTCCCGCACGAACTGCAGCAGCGCCGCCTCGTGCGCGGGCACCTTCTCCACCGCCACCATGTCGAAGTAGCCCCGCGTGGCCGCGTACAGCGAAATCGCCTGGTCCACCACGTGCATCGGGCTGTACTGCGGCTGCGTGAGCAGCCTCACCAGGCGCTGCCCGCGGTCGAGCTGGCGCTGCGTGGCGGCGTCCACCGTCATGCTCACCTGCGTGTAGGCGGCCAGCTCGCGGTAGGCGGCCAGGTCGATGCGCAGCCCCGCCGCCGCCTTCTTCATCGCCCCCACGGCGGCCTTGTACCCCACGCGGCTGACGGAGATGCCCACGTTGATCGCCGGGCGCACGCCCGCGAAGAACAGCGACGGCTCCAGGTAAATCTGCCCGTCGGTGATCGAGATCAGGTTCGTCGGGATGTAGGCCGACACCTCGCCTTCCTGCGTCTCGCAGATGGGCAGCGCGGTCAGCGAACCGCCTGAAGCCGGCAGGCGATGCACGCGCCAGCCGCCGGCTGGGGTCATCTTGGCGGCGTCGGCCTGGGCCTCCCTCCGCCCGGCCGGGCCGACGTAGACCTTCTGCCCGGGCGCGACGTCGCTGCGGTCGGCGGGCGTGTCGGCCGGAACGATCACGTAGCGATCGGCCAGCTTGCAGGCCCTCTCCAACAGGCGGCTGTGGAGGTAGAACACGTCGCCGGGGTAGGCCTCGCGCCCCGGCGGGCGGCGCAGCAGCAGCGACACTTCGCGGTAGGCGGCCGCCTGCTTGCTCAGGTCGTCGTAGACGACCAGGACGGCTCGGCCCTGCTCGTGCATGAAATGCTCGCCGATGGCACAGCCGGCGTAGGGGGCGACGTACTGCAGCGGCGCCGCGGCGCTGCTGGCGGCCGACACGACGATGGTGTGTTCCATCGCCCCGTGTGCCCGCAGCGTCTCGACGACGCCGGCGACGGTGGATTCCTTCTGCCCGATGGCGACGTAGATGCAGATCACGTCGCCGCCGGTCTGGTTGATGATCGCGTCGACGGCGATGGCGGTCTTGCCCGTCTTGCGGTCGCCGATGATCAGCTCGCGCTGCCCGCGCCCGATGGGCGTCATGGCATCGATGGCCTTCAGACCCGTCTGGAGCGGCTCGTTGACCGGCTGGCGGTCGGCGATGCCCGGGGCGGGCGTTTCCACCGGGCGGCGCTTCCCGGCGGCGATCGCAGGCCCGCCGTCCAGCGGGCGGCCCAGCGGATCGACCACCCGCCCCAGCAGCTCCTCGCCGACGGGCACGTCGAGCAGCCGGCCCGTCCGCCGCACCGTGTCGCCGGCCTTGATGTCCTCGCATGAGCCGTAGATGACCGCCCCGACGGAGTTGTCGGCCAGGTTGAACACCTGCCCCATCTCGCCGTTGGCGAACTCCAGCAGCTCGCCGGCCATTGCCTCCGACAGGCCGTAAATCTGCGCGATGCCGTCGCCGACTTCCAGCACGCGCCCGACGTGGGCGGTCTCCAGTGCGGCCCGGTAGCTGGCAACCTCGCGCCGGATGGTCTCGGCGATGGGCCCGGAGGCGAAGCCCGCCGCCCCGCCGGCGGCCAGACGCCTGCGGTAGCGGGCGATCTCCTCGCGAACCACGCTCACGATCTCGTCTGTGCGGGGCTTCATGGTTGTGCTTCCGCCGTCAGCTCTTCGGCCAGGCGCTGCTGAAGGCGCCTCAGCTCCGTCCGCACGGAGGCGTCGAACAACTGGTCGCCGATCCGCAGCGTCATGCCGCCCAGCAGGCCCCGATCCACGCGCAGCGACAGGACCGGCTCGGCCCGCAGCGCCTCGGCCAGCACCTCCCGCACGTGGCGCCGGGCACTCTCGTCCAGCGGCACGGCCGTGGTCACCTGCACCTCCACCTTGCCCTCGCGGCGGTGCATGGCCGCGCGGAACGTCCGCGCCACACCGCCCAGCAGCTCCATCCGGCCCGCCTCCGCCATCACGCCCAGCAGCGCCTCCACCGGCTGACTGACGCGCCCGTGGAACACCCGCCCCGCCATCTCCACGCGCTCGCGCCGCGTAAGCAGCGCCCCGGCCAGAAGCGCCTCGAAGCCCGCCTCCTCGTCCAGCAGGGCGGCCAGCTTCCCCAGCTCGGCGGCCACGGCCCGGGCCTCCTCGTCCAACGGCAGGGTCTCGAGCAGGGCCGCGGCGTAGACGGCCGCCAGCGACTCGCCCGCCGGCTTGAGCACCGTCTCGTGCCGCACGTCGGGCTGGTCGGTCACGACTGTTTCTCCACGCCCTCGCGGATGCGCTCCAGCGAGCGGTCGACGAGCTTCTGGTGTGCGGCGGGGTCGAGCTCCTCGTAGATGATCTGTCCGGCGATGCGAGCGGCCAAGCCGGCGGTGGTCTCCCGAAGGTCCTTGATCGCCTCGTCCTTGAGCGACTCGATTTCGGCCTCGGCGCCGGCCACGTGGCGGCGCGCCTCTTCGCGCGCCTTGGCGAGGATCTCCTCGCGCGACTGCTGGGCCTCCTTGGCGGCCTCGGACAGGGCGTGGCGGGCCTCCTGTTCGACCTGCGCCAGCCGGGCGCGGTACTTGCCTTCCAACTCGTCGGCCTCCTTGCGGCGCTGTTCGGCCTGGCGGACGTTCCGGGCGATCTCCTCCTCCCGCCGGCGCATCTCGGCGATGATGGGCTTCCAGGCCCACTTGCCCAGGATCGCCGCCAGCAGCAGGAAGACCACGATGGCGTAGATGGCCTGCCCCCAGTCGCCGTAGCGGCTCGCGGGGGCCTCGCCGGCGGCCAGGGCGCACGCGGCCGGGGCCGCCAACACGGCGGCAAAGGCCAGCCGCCCCAGCAGGGGCCCGGTGTGCGCACATGCGTTCGCCATCGTCGCGCCCTCGAGCGCCGCCGCCGGCGCGCTCAGCCCTTCAGCAGGCAGACGAGGATGGCGAACAGCATGCCCACCTCGATCATGCCCGCCGAGACGATCATCGGCGCGAACATCTCGCGGGCGGCCTCCGGCTGGCGGGCCATCGACTCCACGGTCATGCTGCCGATCTTCCCGACGCCGTAGGCCCCGCCGAGTGCGGCCAGTCCCGCCCCCAGGCAGGCCGCCACCGTCGAGATCGCCTTCGCCACGCCGCCGCCTGTTTCGGCGGCCTTGGCGCCCGGCTTGTCCGTCCCCGCCGGCTCGCCCGCCGCCGGCGCCGGCAGCGCCGTCGCCGCCAGCACCACCGCCAACGCCGCCCATGTCACAAGCTTCTTCATCGCAGTCTCCTGATGTCGCTCGCCGCTCGCAGCGGTCTGATTGCTCACTTGTCGCTCCGCCCGGCCGGCGCCGGACCGTGCCCCGCGTCCGCGTACATTCCCAGCAGCAGCGCCGTCATCACCGTGAAGATGAACGCCTGGATCCCGGCCACGATGATCTCCATCAGGCACAGGACGGCGTCGGCCACGACGCACACCGGCACGACGTATACGGCGTGGAAGGCCGTCCGCGCCACCAGTTGCCGCAGCGACTCCAGCGCGATCCACATGATGACGGCCAGCAGCAGGTGTCCGGCCACCATGTTCGTCGCGAGTCGAACCATGAGCGCCGCGCACTTGGCCAGTGCGCTGACCAGCTCCAGCGCCGCCATGGGGAAGAACATCGCCTTGCCCACCAGCCCCGGGATCGCCGGTCCCAGCGAGGCGAACCAGAGCACCGGCGAGGCGGCGGCGCACGCCCACGCCGGCCAGCGCGGATGGTTGCGCCGCCATTTGCCGCCCGCCCGCAGCAGGCCGGTGCCGACGATCTTGACCATCGCCATCATCGCCAGCCCGCCGCAGAGCGTCGCCACCGCCGTCGGCGTGCCGCCGATCTTGTTGGTCTCCTCCACCCCCAGCATCAGCGTGATGCTCTCCAGCGGCACCAGCCCGACCACGTTCATCACGAAGATGAACAGAAACAGCGTCGTCAGGAACGGCAGGTAGTCGTAGGCCTTCTCCCGCAGCGCCGGCAGCGCGATGCCGTCGCGGATGAACGTCACGATGACCTCCAGGACGCTCTGCCCGCGCCCGGGGATGATCGACCGCCGCCGCGCCATCAGCGGGATGCCCACCCCCATCGCCGCCGCCACCAGCAGCATCGTGAATATCCCGCTGGACATCAGCGTCACCGGCATCCCGAACGCCGTCACGTGCCACCCCGGCCAGGGGTGGTCGGTCACGTGCCGCATCAACTGTTCGGGATCCAGCGCCAGTGCCAGCATGTCCGACGCCTCAGCCTCCCGCACCCGCCGAAGGCCCGGCGGACGACCCGTCACTCCCTGTCATGGTCCTTCTCCTCTCGGCGGTCCTCCTCGCCCCCGAACTCGCCCGACCGCAGGATGCCCCAGCCCTGCCGCGCGATCCGCCAGAAGCCCACCGCAAAGCCGACGATGCCGCCGAGGATCGTGAACGGCCGGTCCCGCCAGCCCACCTGCCGGTCCACCAGCCACCCGGCGGCCAGGAACACCAGGAACGTCAGGAAGAACTCCAGCCCGGCCGTCGCGTAGCGCAGCAGGTTCCCGGGTGGTCGCTGCTCGCCCATCGTGTTCCTCGTCCGCGCCCGCTGGGCGCGGCGGCGCCCGCCCGGCGGCGCCTGTCCGGGCCGCGGCGCCTAAGAGAGTATTTGTAGGACTGCCCGCCCCGGCGTGTCAAGCGCCACAAACCGAAGGTGAGCCCGTTGCGCCGCCGCAGCAGGTCTGCGGCTGGCCCCCCTGGCAAACAGCCTGTGCCCCCCGCCCCTTCAAGGCTTCTTGAGGTCCTCCCAGAGGGCGTCGCCGGCCTCGGACAGCCGCGAGCGAAGCTGCTCGATCCGCTTGTCCAGCTCGGCCAGGCGCTCCTTCCGGGCCGGGTCGCCATCCTTAAGCGTCTGGAGCG
>Ga0172362_10006403_pt1 | contig 10110 bp, 12 predicted proteins | sample LakKivs1_kivu2a2_FD_114534 | JGI IMG/M metagenome (GOLD analysis project Ga0172362, IMG submission 114534) | Sediment microbial communities from Lake Kivu, Rwanda - Sediment s1_kivu2a2 | ecosystem: Environmental > Aquatic > Freshwater > Lake > Sediment | place: Rwanda: Western Province, Lake... | reverse complement strand
TCCGGCAAGCGCAACACCTCAATTCGATGAAGCGGTCATCCGGAGTCTGTCCGAGAAGCGCGGCATCAGCTACGACGAGGCTGCCCTCTTAATTCTTAACGCCGAGAAAAGTAAATAACATGCCCGCAGACCTGAAACAAGGCGTTATTCTAAGTGCCGTCTCCAATCTGGATGAGCTCTTAAGACAACTTCAGGTTGGGATGCAAATCCAGGGACACATCATCCGTAACTTTGAGAATGGTACCTTTCTGTTGAGAATCCGCAATTACAATATTCTGTCCCAGTCAAATTGCCCCTGTCTGAACGGCAGCACGCAAGAACTCCTGGTCCGCCAGGTGGAACCGCACCTGGTGTTAGAAGTAATTAACAAATCGCCTCTATGGCTCAAAAACGATAAGCATTATATCGAACTGATTGTCTAAAACCGATCGGAAAAATTAATGGGGTATTACTCCCATAATAGACTACCCGACCAGACCCGAGAATTCTCAATTAAACTCAAAAGGGAATTGCCATGATTGATACCCGTTTCCTAAGTGAAATAGCCGGCATTCTGCAAAAAAGTCTGAATCCTCGCGGAACCTATCAGGCGGTTTTCGACCTGCTGGAAACCACTCTGCCTTTTAAATCAGCCACCCTTTTTCTTTACAATCAAGCCAAGGACCGAATGGAAAAAACCTTTCATAAAGGTAGTTTTACGGTTGACCTAATCGGGGAAATAGCCTTTGAGCGAGGACCCGGAATATCCAGCTGGATATCCCATCGTCAGGATCCGCTGGTTTTGCCGTCGCTGACCAAATCACGCCCCGGGAGAGAGGCAAAATTCAACTCTTTTCTCTCACTGCCGTTGTGGGCGGGCGGAAAGCTGATCGGGGTTCTCAATCTGGGTCACAGCGCAGCCAACTTTTTTAAGTTAGAAGAGTTGGCAAGCTATAAGCTCATTGGAATCCAGATTTCGGAAGTAATCCATACCCTTTTATTGCAACAGCAACTGGATCAGAAAAACAAGGCGCTGCTCCAAACAATTGAACAACTCAAAGTGGCCCAGCAGGCGCTGGTAGAAAAAGAACGACTGGCGGCGATAGGCGAAATCATCGTCACCGTGAACCACGAAATCAACAACCCCCTCACCTCCATCGTTGGACTGGCTGAAATAATTAAACTGGGTTGTTCCACCATGAGCACCGAAAAAATTAGAGAAGCGCTCCAGGGAATTCTGAAAGAAGCCTACCGGATTCAGCGCGTCACGCAGCGACTCAGAGAGCTGGATTCGAGCGAATCGCAGGTTTACTTTGGCAATCAGCGAATGACTAAACTAAAAGCCTGATAGCAACCGGATTTAATGAATATTTCTCTTCGATTGATTAATGCAGCTGCTTCGTCAGTGAATTAACTGTCCGTTTATAATATTCTTCCCATTGCGGATTTTCCGCTGCTTCCAACAGCACATTGGCTTCATCCAGAGCCTTCATACTCTCTTTATACCGACTTAAATTGGCATAGCTTACCGATAATTCTATCAGCGCCCGAAAATAGTGATCCAGATTGTAAGAATTAAGTGGCAATTTCAGGATATACATGGCACGATAAATGGCGGTACTCTCTTTTTGCCAGGGCAGTGCGGTTTCCGCAGCTTGTTGATCTACGCAACAGTAACGACCCACCAGACGTTTTATCTCCGCTTCGGTCGTCAAAGGATAGTTGTTGATTTGCTGGCTAAATTCGTTCAAAAGCCGCTGAAGGTCTTTGACTTCTCCGGCAAAGATATTAAACAGCTCAGCCCGCCTGGCGACGGCTTGCTTCCACCCGCTCAGGATTTGTTCAGCCGGCTGATAATAGGCGCTCTGCCGACTGATATTTTTCAGAATCCGGTTGGCTTCTGCTATATTTTTATCCTGGTCGTCAAAAAGCCCCTGGGCCAAAGCGTAGAGACATTGGGCATAGTTCAAAGCCAATCGTTCGTCACCGGGATGCCGTTGGTAAAGGTTCCCCAACAGCTCGCTCGCAAGAATATATTGCCGAATTGATTGTTCATAAGATTTCACCTTACGGTATTGCTGAGCTATGTCAAAGGCATTAAGCGCGATGCTAATAGAATCCGGGTAAAAAGGCTTCCATTCGGCTGCCTGACTGCCAGTATCGCCAAACAAAACCTGATGCACCCATCCGCGTTTCCCCGCCGGCGTTATGACCTCATACCAATCTAAATACTGCCGCAGCGCATACACTGGCGTATTGGGACCAAGTAGCTGTAAAATCCGATAATTGAGTGAGGGACCAAGCCTGAGATTCCCGGATTTCGCAATCGGCTGGCGAGGAACCGGATGAATTGACAAAAACAACGGTTTGACGACGATATCATGAACAAATCCGGCTAAATCCGGCTCGCAATAGACCAGATTCCAATCAGCCTCTTTTGATAACAGAATCAGTCGCTGTCCCTCATCAAGCCTGGTAAGAACTTTGGAATCCAGATTGGGAGCAGCCCGCAAATTACCTCTTTCGGTAACAATCAGAACCGAGGTGGGATTTTCCAGGTTACCCCACTCCTCGACCGACTTCCGACTTACCCAACCTACCGCCACAGAATCAAATCCAACCTGGAACCAGTCACCAGAATCGGCAAATCGGATCAGCCCGGAATTCTGCTCGATACTGGCGACAACCGGAAACTCTACTCCCGGTCCAAGTCGGAGGTTATCCGGATTCAAAACCCTTAAAATCGTCCAGCTCTTAGCCTCAGGCAGGCGAACGACATACTCGGAATGCAGCCAGCCTATTGTCCGGGTGTCCAGGCGGACCTTCAGCCAATCATCCAATTCAGTGAGAATCGGCAGCCGCGTCTGGACTTCCACCAGTCCTAAAATCGCATACTGGGTACCCGGTCCCTCTCGCAGATTGACTCGGCTTGTGGTAACCAATTCGGCAGACCACACAGTCGTGAAAAATAATAAAAGAAGAAGCAGACCTTGCTTTTTCCAGCCAATATAGGTACTGCAGTTGTCGGCTTTGTGATTCATGCTAAATTTTATCATAACTGAACCGTATATCCAAAATCTTTTTTACAGGCGATCCCGAGCTTTAAAATCCAGGTTACAACAACGGGGAAAATTTGTTCAGGGAGCTGTAATTCCTTCCTATCGGAGATTTCGAAGTCAGCCAAGAACAAGCTCATGGCTCCCCTGATTAATCCTATTTCTCGACGAGCGCTAACCCTACTCCCGTCGAAAGGTTAATTAACTTACATACTGGCAGTATTCTTGCCGTAAACGGGAGGTGTTATAGTCCCAGGAGAATTGATGAATACCCAGTTGAATGAATTAAAATCGGTCTTGAATGCCCAGTTACAAAAAAACGATGTGATTGCCAATAATCTCGCCAATCTGAACTCGACCGGATTCAAAAGGGATGTCATGTTCTTTGATATCATCCAGCAAAAGACCGGGAACGCCACCCAACTGAATCTTGAAACCGATTTCAGCCAGGGACCGATTGAGCAGACCGATAATCCACTTGATTTGGCAATTTCCGGAAAAGGGTTTTTTGTCATCGAGGGTGAACGGGGACAAGCGATGACCCGTAATGGTCACTTCACGGTTGATCCCGAAGGCTATCTGATCACCTCATCCAATAACTATCTGGTGGGCGAGGGCGGTCGGATAAATTTATCGCTTAACGGTCAGGATGTCCGGAATATCCAGATCAACAGTGAAGGCGAAATATACGCCGACGATCAGTACATAGATCGGTTGCGGATCGTTGATCTTGAGAATTACACCTCACTTAAAAAAACCCGGGATAACGCCTTTATAATACCTGACCCTAATTCCGTTCATGAAGTTGAAAATCCAACCATTCTGCAGGGGCATTTGGAGGGCTCCAATGTCAATGCAATTGACGAGATGATATCGCTGATCCAGGTCGAACGTCAGTTCGAGAGCATCCAGAAAGTGATCCGTAATCAGGATGAAACCATGCAAAAAACCGTTAACACGGTTGGTCGTTTTCGTTAAAAAGGAGACATTATGTTACGCTCATTAAGAACAGCGGCTTTGGGGATGGCAGCCCAGCAGCTTAATGTTGATACAATTTCCAATAATTTAGCCAACGTCAATACAACCGGCTATAAAAAGAACACCATCGAATTTCAGGATCTGCTCTATGAGACAATTCAGACCGGCAGTGCCAGCAGCTATGAAACCGCCGGCAAACCGAGTGAGATCCAGATCGGATTAGGTAACAAACCAATCGCGACATTTCGCTCTTTCTCCCAGGGGAATATCGAGGATACCGGCAATTCACTGGACGTTGCTATTAATGGCAATGGATTTTTTCAAATCAGCCGTTCTGATGGGACCTACGCCTTTACTCGAGATGGGGGCTTGCGGATAAATGCCAATGGCTACTTAGTCAATAATTCCGGTCTGCACCTGTTTCCCGAAATAAGTCTGCCGGCGGGAATCGCAGCTGTTAATATCTCCCAGAATGGTCGCATTTCAGCCATGATCGAAGGTCAGACAGAGCCAGAAGAAATTGGTCAGATCGAGCTGGCATCTTTTATCAACCCTGCCGGACTGCGGGCTATCGGCGGCAACCTTTTTGAAGAAACCGAGGCTTCGGGCGACCCGAGTTACGGTCTACCCGGCGAAGAGGGCTTTGGAACTGTAATGCAGGGATATTTAGAAAAATCAAATGTGGATGTTGTTCAGGAGATGATTAACCTGATTGTGGCTCAAAGAGCTTATGAAATTAACTCGAAAGCCGTCAAAACTGCCGATGAGTTACTCTCATTGACCAACCAATTGAAACATTAATATCAATGAATCAGAAACTGAAAATATTTTGGATGGTTCTGCTCAGCATCGGTTGTCTTACCGCCAATCCGACCAGCAATCTGATGACTAAAATTACCACGCTGACAATCGAATCGCTGGCGCAATACTTCAACTTGCCGCAGGCTGCAATCCAGGTTGATATTATCCATCCGCCAAAATTGACCGGTTCAGAAGTTAACTGCAACCGTTTCGAAATTAAAATCAAGAATCCCGATTGCCGCCTGGGTTACCAGACTTTATGGGTGGTATTTCACGATGCCCAGGGTAAAAGAATCCAGAGACCAATGTCGGTTGATATCAGGATTGAAGCACCGCTCTGGGTCGCCACAAAAACGATTCCCCGAGGTGCAAATTTAAGTCGCGAGAATGTCAGCCTGAAAGAAGTGCGCCTTAGCCGCGGTCACTATGCAGCTCCCCAGGATTCGGCAGAGATTCTGGGCCTGGTTGCCTGTCAACTGATCCGGGAAAAAAGTGTGATCCGCTCCGCCATGCTCAAAGAATCACCTCACGTTCAGCGCGGTGATGAAGTAATCGTTACGATTAATAAGGGCGCGCTGCAAATTGACATAACCGGTATCATTCAGAAAGAGGCTCGAATCGGCGATGAAGTATCGGTTATTACCAAAGGCACCGGTCAGCGAGCTGCAGGTATTTTAACCGCCCGTGATCGGGTAGAAATCAGATGACAGGGAAAACGCTATGAAAAAAGTAATCTGCATCCTTGGAGTATTGATTGGTATCTTATCTAACCTCAGGGCTCAGTTCCAGTATGACAATTATGCCTCAATCTTTTCAGATGTAAAAGCTCACGCAATCGGCGATGTTGTGACCGTCCTGGTAGTCGAAAATGCCAATGCCTCACGTGAGTCCAAAGTCAACAGCAAGGGTAATTCGAGTCTGGCGGCTAACGGCTCGGTCACCGGCAGCTTGACCGATTATCTACCGGTTTTTGGATTGTCCAACTCCCTGTCCAGCTCTCACGACGGCTCCGAGGGCACCGAACAGAAAGACAAATTAACTGGCAAGATATCGGCTCGGATAGTCGAAATCTCCGAGACCGGAATGATCAAAATCCGCGGCGAGCGAACAGTCGAAGTAAACGGTAAAACGAATGTGATGCAGATCGAGGGATCGGTGAGACCCCGCGATATTGCTACCGATAACACGATTTACTCATATAAACTTGCCGACGCCAAAATCATCTATCGTAAGAGTGGCATCCAGAACAAACTGTTTAAACCCGGTGCCTTTCAACGGACTGCCAACTGGTTGATCGGCATTGGATTGGTCGTCGTGGCTATAACCGGAGTGCTGATCTCATGAAACGACAATTGATTATTGCATCCGTTACCGGTTTCATCCTCACCTTTAATAGCTTGTCTGCAGAAGTACGTTTAAAAGATATTACGACCATTGAAAACATCCGCCAGGAAATATTGGTGGGATACGGGCTGGTAGTGGGACTTAACGGAACCGGTGATCGCTCGACCGGAACCCGCGGCGCTATTTTCACCGTACAAACGATTAGCAATATGCTGGAGCGGTTTGGCTTAACCGTACCCCGCGAGCAGCTGCGCACCCGTAATGCGGCGGCGGTCATGTTGACTGCCAGAACTCCGGCTTTCGGGCGCATCGGCTCAAAATTCGACGTCACCGTAGCTTCAATCGGGGATGCTACCAGCCTGGAAGGTGGAATATTGCTGATGTCTCCGCTTAAAGGCAGCGACGGTACCTTCTATGCAATGGCTCAGGGTCCGCTGGTAATCGGGGGTTACAATATCGAGACGGCAGCCGGTGAACATGTCCAGCAGAATCATGCTCAGGTTGGTCTGGTTCCCAACGGCGCCAGCTTGGAAAAAACTCCTCCTGGTGATGGTTTCAGCATAGATCACCCGATCCGATTTTTATTGAATGAACCCGATTTTGTAACCGCCTCAAGAATTGCCGGGGAAATCAATTCCTGCTATCTCAATGATAGTTTAAAAACCTCGCGGTTGTTGAATATTGCTCAGGCTCTGAACGCCTCCGTCGTCGAAATGACCTTCCCCGAATATATCACCAACCGCGACCAGGCAATTACCTTTTTATCGAAAATCGAAATCTTACCGATTGAACCCGATGTTGACGCCCGGGTGGTCATCAATGAAAGAACCGGGACAATTGTGGCTGGCGGTCAGGTCAAAATCAGCGAGGTGATGATCTCGCACGGCAATTTGACTATTCATGTCAAGCGCCGTCCGGTCATTTCGCAGCCGGTAGCCGCTTTCAGTAACACCGGACGGACTGTGGTAGAATATGTTACCGAAACAACCGTTAGCGAAGCCGATGCCCGGGTAGCGGTAATTCCGGGAACAACGACCGTTAATGATTTAGCGCAGGCGCTGAATGAGCTGGCGCTCAGGCCACGTGACATCATTGCAATTTTTCAAGCCATAAAACAGGCGGGAGCCTTAAATGCCCGATTGATCATTATGTGAGAGCAACTGCCATGATACCATTAGATAGTCTCCCAAGCGTACCTCCGTTAAACGAATGCCACTCCGGCAAATCAGCCGAACAGGCTAAAATGCGGGATATTCAACTCCGGGATAAAAGTATCGAATTGGAAGCTCTGTTTATTACCCAACTATTTAAAGCCATGGAAAAAACCATCCCGGATGGCAATCTTTACGGTTCATCTAAAAATAATCTGCCCAATATGCTATTCAGCAGTGTAATGGGAAAAGCTGTGGCTCAAAAAGGCGGTCTGGGATTAGCGCAGATGATCTATAACTCACTCCGTGAAAAAGACCTGCCCAAAATCCGTCAACAATTGAACCATGATCCTTTAATTAATAGTTACAACATCTTACTTGAAATGGGGAGTCCTAACGATGAATGATTACAAAAAGACGCCACCCACGCAGGCTACCGTCGCCGAATATGATAATCTGATCCGGCTGTTAGAAGACGAGATTCTGGTATATGACATGATCCTGGAATCCCTGAATATCAAACACCAGTCTATCATTGCCAATAATGTTGAAAGACTGCGGGAATGTGTCCAAAAAGAACATCCATTGATCATTGCAGCTCAGGAAAATGCTAAAAATCTCGAACTCATAATCGAGAAGCTGAAAGAGAAAAACGTCATCAATGGCAGCCAGACCACCTTATGGGATATCATTAAAAATGCCCCCGAACCGCAGCAGAAAAAACTGGAGAACCAGCGCCGCCGGCTGAGAGTCGGCTTGAGCCAAATCTCAAAATTAAATAACGAGAGCCGCTACCTGCTGAATTTCTCTCTGGAGTTCACCAGAGGTTTAATTCAGACCCTTTTAAAAATAAACGACGGCGAAGAAAAACTATACAATGTGAACGGGCATGTTTCCGCCACTGAAAAAAGTAATAAAATAGTCAACGTCAGGATTTGAGGGCAGAGTGGCGATAACAACCATATTTAATATTTCTAAACAGGCTCTGCTGAACAATCAGTCAGCGATTGACACCACCGCCAAAAACATTACCAATATCAACACTGAAGGCTATAAACGCCGACGGGTCGAAACCTCTAACTACCTCGGTATGGGTCAGGTCTCCAACAACCTCAAGCAGGATGATTTATGTCGAATACAAAACACTTTTATAGATCACCGCTTGTTAATCGAGCAGGAAAATTTAGGTAAATATGAAACCAATAAAATGCTTTTGAAAAATATCGAAAGTATCTTCGGCGAGCCACTGGACTCCGGTCTGGGCAATATCATGTTAGAATTCTGGAATGCCTGGAACGATCTGGCTAACAATCCGGAAAGCCAGACCGCCAAAACCGTCGTCAAAGATAAAGCCGTGATGCTAACCAATACTTTCAACCGGCTTTACACAGATTTACATGATCTGCAGGAACAGATCGGCTTAAACATCAACGAAAAAATCAACGAGGTCAATCAACTACTTCAACAAATTGATAGTCTGAACCGCCGCCTGAATGCCCATTCCTCTGCCGAGCTTCTCGATCAGCGCGATGCAGTCATTGAGCAACTCAGCAAGTTGGTTGACATCAATGTCCGGAAAAATTCTAACCATGAAGTGACCATTTCACTTGACGGTCAGATTTTGATTTCCTCGAACTATTCCACCAAACTGGTCAGTACGGTCAGTTATAAGAATGGCTTTTCAGTGTATGAGTTCCGCCTCGAAAACGGTCAGACTCCCCTGAATATTGATGGCGGTTCGCTGGGCGCCCTCCTGGAAGTTAATAATCAAAATATTCCCGATTACATTGATCGGCTAAACACCCTGGCAACGACTCTGGCGAATCGCGTCAATCAGGTCCATAATCTCGGTTATAACAGTTATGGCGAAAATCAGGTCAACTTTTTTGTCCCCAATGTCCAGCGAGCAGCCGATTTGCAGGTCAGCGCCGATATTTTAAAGGACGCCTCTCGAATTGCCACGGCTCAGTCTTCGGGATCCTCAGGTGATAATACCATTGCCCTTGCAATTTACGACATCCAGAATGAGAAATTAATTCAGGGAACCACCCTTTCGGACTTCTACGGCTCCTTAATCAGCAACCTGGGCAGCCAGGTTCGTGAAGCAGCGTTCCTGACCGAAAGCCAGACAAAAATCGTCGAAAATCTGCAAAACCAGCGCGATGCAATCTCCGGCGTCTCACTGGATGAAGAGTTAGCAGCCCTGATTCAATACGAAAATGCCTACACGGCTGCCTCGCGCTTAATCCAAACTGCAGACACCATGATAAAAGCCCTCCTGGACGTAATTTAATAAACAGGTGCACGATGCGAATTACCCAATCCATGATTACCCGAAATTTGCTCAGCTATATTAATAACGCCCGGCAAAGTATGAGCACCAATCAGAGTGCCATCGCCTCCGGAAAAGAATTGACTTCCTCTTCCGATGATCCTGTCAAATTTTCAATGGTTACCCGTTTTAAGGAAGCCCAGAAGCGCAACGAGCAATACCTGAATAATATTCTCAATGCCCAGGGCTGGATCGAATCAACAACGGCAATTATTGAAGACCTTTATGAATACAGTCTGAATGCCAAAGATATCGCCCAACAAGCGGCGGATAGCTCCCAGAATGCCGATAACCGGGCTACACTGGCTCAAAAACTAAATACGATGATTCAGGAAATGGTGGGTTTAGCTAACACCCAGTATCTGGGAAAATATATTTTTGCTGGAACCCAGACTCAGGAAGAGGTGCCTTTCTCCTACGACGGCAATGCCGTAACTTACAATGGTAACTCAGACTATATCAAGCGGCG
>Ga0172362_10006402_pt1 | contig 10112 bp, 8 predicted proteins | sample LakKivs1_kivu2a2_FD_114534 | JGI IMG/M metagenome (GOLD analysis project Ga0172362, IMG submission 114534) | Sediment microbial communities from Lake Kivu, Rwanda - Sediment s1_kivu2a2 | ecosystem: Environmental > Aquatic > Freshwater > Lake > Sediment | place: Rwanda: Western Province, Lake... | reverse complement strand
TGCACCGCTGACGGCGGCGTGAGCACGCGAGCCGGGCGGGCACGGCGCCGCCCGGCAACACCCGGCAACGCCGTCGCCCCGCGTGAGCTCGCCGCAACGAGGCGGGCGACCTCGGCGCGCGCGGCCTGCGCCGGCATCGAGCTGGGTGTGCCGTGCACCCGGTCGTGCGAAAACTCGGAAACGCTTCACCCCGGACCAGATTCGTGTTAGGCTCCGCTTCGTTGCGGATCGGCCTGCCGTCCGGGTGCGAGGAGGCTGGGATCCGCTCGCCTGCAGCGCGTGCGGTGGTGACCGGGGAGGATCCGAAGGGGTGAGGATTGCAGCGCGATCGCCGCCGATCGTCTCGCGAGCGGCGTCGCGGCCATGGAAGGGCGTACGCCCGGCTGCCCGCAGCGGACGGTGAAGGGGCTCGCCTCGCGCAACGGACTGCAAGGGAGATCCTCATGGTCAGGAGCACCCGTACCTGGTCCCACGTTCTCGCTTCCCTCCTGCTTCTCGTACTCGCTCTCGGCTCGTTCGTCGCAGCATCGCCGGCCCATGCCGTCCAGGCGAGCGCGTCGCTCTCCGTGATCCCCGCGGACTGGGGCCCGCTGCACAAGGACGACGTCGTCGAGGTCGTGATCGCGATCAACAACACCAGCACCGACACGCCCGCGAGGGGCACCCCGGCCGACGGGGTCGCACCCGTTGCCGCCGTCCTGACCGGCGACGTCAGCGTCCTGCTCGCCTGCACGGACCCGCTCTGCACCGGCCAGGCGTCCGGCAAGCTGGCATTCGTCCCGGCCGGCGCCGGCGGCTGCGTCGACAAGAACGCCGCCGTCGTCTCGTGTGCGGTGAGCGGTCAGAATGGCGTCCTGATCTCGCTCGGAGGCAGCCTCACGGTTCCCGCAGGCGGGTCAGTCGACATCGCCACGATCCGGCTCAAGGTCCTCGCCGACGACGTCGGACGGCTCGGAATCATGGCCCGCACCGACCCCGCGGCGGTCCGGGCCTGCTCGAGCAACGCCAGCGGCGTGTGCACGTCGTGCGACGCGAGCGGCTGCAGCCTGCTCGTGTTCGGCGGCAACGAGCAGACGTTCGGCTGTCCGCACGCCTGCCCGGAGCGCATCATCTTTCGCGGCGACGCGTCGACGCCCGACTTCTTCGAGTTCCACGCGCTGATCTTCGTGCAGAACGCGATCGACCCCGCGAACCCGGGCTTCACGATCTCGCTGAGCAACGCCAACGGGCCGATCTTCGCGCAACCGACGGTCAACGCGCCGCCGATCGTGCTCGTCGCGCAGGGAGCGGGGACCTACACCTACAGGAACAACGCAGCTCGCACCGATCCGAACGGCGGCATCGCCTTCATCAAGCTCTCCGAGCGGGAGGGCGTGAACAACAAGTACAAGATCGACATCCAGCTCTTCGACCCGATGCTCGAATCCAGGGCGACGCTCGCGAACATGACCGTCACGTTCACGCTCGCGGGTAGCACCTACCAGACCACCAACGACTGGCTGCCGAGGCAGAACGGCTGGTTGCTCAACCTGCCGCAGGTCCCGTGACCGGGCCGGGCAGCGTTCGCGGCTCCGGGCTCACACCGGAGCCCGCGGACGCTGCCCGCCGCTCTCAGAGTCTGTGAATCCATCCCCTCCCGGCTCGCTCCGGGGATCGACTCACCAACTCTCAGCCGCCCAAGCTCGCCCGGAGCCCGCGCCAGACCGCAGCGATCGAGAGTGGGACTGCGTTGAGCAGGGTCCACACCACGATCGCAACGGAAGCGTTCCGGAGACATGCCGCCGCGGCGCCGACGAACGCCTCGATGCCCACCGACAGCGCGCGATCGTGCTCGGCGGCGGCCGCACGACGCGCGCGCGCCTCGACCAGCAGGACGTCACGCGACTGCTCGCCATGCGACTTCTGCGCGCGGTCGATCGGCTGCTCGAGGGCGTCGAGCCCGACCCGCAGGAAGCGGCCGAGCCGGCTGGCGCGCAGCGCCGCCGCCTGCCCGAGCACCGCGTACCCGAGCGCGCCCAGGAGCCAGGGCGAGACGTCGAACATCTGGCCGATCGCCGGCAGGGCGACCACGACGACGAGCAGCCCGACCAGGATCGTCGTGGTCGCGAGGGTCGCGTTGGCCGACGCAACGGCGGTTGCAGCGCGCGCGGGCTTCGTCGTAGATCGCGTCGACGAGCGCTCCGAGAGTCGGCGAGGCCTCGAGCAACGGCCGCCAGTGGTCGAGCTCGCGCTCGCGAAACGGGGGCTGCTCGGCCCGGACCTCGGGCCGGCGCGCGAGCAACGATCGCTCGACGCGCAACGCCTCCGCCAGCGGAAAGAGAACGCCCACGACGGACCTCGCCCCGCCGGACGCTCGTTCCCCAGGCTCGTCGCCCTGTGCCATGTCGCTCACGATGCCCCTACGGTCTATCGGAGCGGGCGGGAAAAGGTGAAGCCGGGACCGACCTACTCCGACAGGAGGACGTCGCTGGGGTACATCGCCATCGCCGCCCGCCGCCAGGTCTCCGAGCCCTCGACCGCCCACAGGTCGAGCGGGTTGTAGTCGTCGGTGATGACGACCGCGTCGCCGGAGAGATCGAGCGGCGGCTGCAAGACCACCTGCGGCTCCATCCACGGCGGGACGGCGAACGGGCGTGGCCCGCCACGCAGAGCGATCGGCTCGCGCGCCGCGAGCACGATGTTGTTGCCGTAGTCCCCAGGAGGGTACGACGGAACGACCAGGACGTGCGGGAAGCTCGTCTGGATCGTCCGCACCACCGAGCGCAGCGGCAGCGCGCGGGGGCCCTCGCGATAGCCCAGGTAGTTGAGGACCAGCACACCGCGCTTGGCGAGCCGCCGATCCACCACCGCCATCATCTCCTCGGTGAGCAGGTGGATCGGCAGGCCTTCGCCGGCGAATGCGTCGAGGACGATGAAGTCGAACTTCTCGTCGCCGCCGGCCAGGGCAGCACGTCCGTCGCCGATGCTCACCGGGTGCAGCTGCGGCTGGAAGGCGAAGTACGTCCGCGCCACGTCGAGCATCTGGGGATCGATCTCGACCGACCACGTGCGCACGCCGAAGGTCGCGAAGATCGGCGGCAAGACGCCACCGCCGAGGCCGACCAGAAGCGCACGGCGGGCGTCCGGCTTCGCGCGCCACGCGAGCTCGGCCAGGATCGGTGCGTAGGCGGTCACCGCGACGTTGGTCCCGGCGATGGTCTGTGTCTGGATCGTGCCGTTGACCAGCAGCGTTCTGGCGCCGCCGCCGTCGAGCACCTTGAGCTGGCCGAAGTGGGTCTCGCGAAGGTCGAGCAGACCAGCGGTGCTGCGTGCGGGACGGGCCGCGATCGCCACGCCCACGGCGAGCACCAGGGCGGCGGCCGCGACGTGCCGGCGCGCGAAGCGTCCCTGGTACGCGAGCGCGGGAGCGCACAGCACCAGAGCCGCGCCGAGACAGATCGAGCCGAGGTGGAAGCTCGGGATCAGGTAGAATCCCGCCAGCAGCGTGCCCAGCAGCGACCCGGCGGTCGACACGGCGTAGAGCCGTCCCGTGATTCGCCCGAGGTCGTCGATCAGGTGGGCGGCGAGGCGAACCGAGAACGGCGAGAGCATCCCGAGCAGCGTCAAGGGCAGCCCGAGGAAGAGGATCGCCGCCGCGAGCGCTCCGGCACGCAGCCCGAGCGGCATGGTGGCGGCGAGGACGGGCTCGCGAACCAGCGGCAGGACGACGATCAGCAGGGCGGCCAGCTCGAACAGCAGGAAGTAGACCTCGGCGCGGGGAAAGCGGTCGGCGACGAAGCCCCCGATCCAGTAGCCCAGCGAGAGCGCGAGCAGCGTGACGGCGATGACCGCCGACCAGACGTACAGGCTGGTTCCGTACACCGGGCCGATGAAGCGTGCGCCGAGGACCTGGAGGACCATCACGACGGCACCCGACACGAAGACGCTGACGGGCAGCAGACGGCGGAGGAAGGTGGGGGCGGTCGGGGGCGTCATGTGGTCCCCAAGATAGCGCAAACTCGTGCCGACGCTGAAGTACCTGCATTCGCCGCCGATCGGCGTGCCGTGCCGCCGGCCGGGTGAGCCCGTCTCGCCCGACGGGCTGGATCCGGCCCACCGGTACGCCGAGCGACCATTCCACCGGCGGGGCCCGGTGTGCGAGGATCGGAGCGGCGCAGGACCACGCCTTCAGCTTCGAGGTGGCGGCGACCCGCGAGGAGATCTGGAGCCTCTTCTGGGGCCGCCGCCAGCGCGTCGTCGAGCACGGCGACGTGCGGATCGAGTACCTGCACTGGGGTGACGCGACCGGCGAGGGCCGCATCCGCCACTGCCGCTTTCGCGTGCCGCGCTACCTGCTCTCGGGCGGCGTCGGGCGGTCGTGGCAATGGCTGACCGAGGTGAAGCCTTGCGAGTCGTGGCGCTACGACGCGGTCGGCAAGCCGCTGTACTCGCGCGCCACCGGCTGGACGCGCCTCGAGGATCTCGGTGGCGGCCACACCCGAATCCACTTCCGCGAGACCTACGAGGCGTTCAACCCGCTGCTGCGCTGGCTCCTCGAAAAGCACGTGCACGCGTTCATCTCGCGCGACAACGATCGCATCATGAAGGCTGCGATCGAAGCCGGCGTCGCGCACGCGCGGACGGCGCGCGCGGCGCGGCAGCGGCCCGACTGACGTCCGCACCGGCTTCTCCGACCCCGAGGCAATGAAGACGCTCCGGGCGTCTTCATCGCACGGACGGCGCCGGCTCGATCTCCCGATCGAGGTCCAGGATCGTCCCGAGCCGGTGATCGGGCGGATCGCCCGTCACGACGTCGCTCGCACGATCGCGCGCCACCCACGCGGTACGGAGCCCGAGCCGCCGTGCGGGTGCCACGTCGCGCTCCAGGCTGTCGCCGACGAACAGCGCTTCGGCGGGAGACGCACCGAGCGCGTCGAGCGCCGCCCGGAAGAGCTTGACGGAAGGCTTGACGCTGCGCGTGCCGCTCGAGAAGACGCGCACCCGGAACACCGACTCGATCCCGACACGCTCGAACTCCCGCAGGAAGCGGTCCTTGGGCGCCCAGACGTTCGACACGAGCCCGAGCGCGTGCTCGTGCGCCAACCCCCGCAGGTACTGCGCATGGTCGTCGGGCACGCGGCCGACCTCGTGCTCGGCAAACACGGCAACGAGGCGCTCGGCCTCGGCGGGCTCGAGGTCGGGGGCCACGTCGCGCAGCGCCTCGGCCACCGTGAGAAAGTCGTCGCAGCGGGCATGGTCGTCGTAGCGCGCGCGCAGGTGCTCGAAGCAGGAGCGGACCACCGCATTCACTCGCGCCGCGGACAGCGTCGCGCCGCCGAGCGCCCGATACGCGAGCGAGAAGTCCTCCCCCGCGCCGAAGCGGTCCTCGCCGAACGCGAACGTGCTGTTCATGTCGAACAGGAGGAACGGGAACTCGTCGCGGATACGCATCGTCGCTGCCAGGTGTCCCTGCCGGAATCAGGGAGCGCAGGCCGGTCTCGCATGCGGCTCCCGGTCCCGGCAAGGACCGATCGTCGTATCTGTCGTCGTTCCGATCCTCGTGCCCCGGCCGCTCAGCCGGCGCACCCGTCGTCGCCACTCGCGCGGCAGCGGAGCGCCGCGAGCCGGCTCTGCGCACGCGCCTCGCCGCGCTCGCGAAGGTACGCGTGCAGCGCGCGGCCGCGCACCTCGTCGAACGACGCCGCGCGCGCCGGCAGGCGCTCCTCGATCCACACCAGGTGCAGCCCGAACGGCGACGCGACCGGCCCCTGCCAGGCGCCCGCGGGAAGCTCGTCGAGCGCGCGTGCGACATCCTCGCCGTACGCGCGTGCGACGGCGTCGTGCGCGCCGTCGATGAGCGGTCCGCGCGCGAAGGGATCGCCGAGCGTGGCGTTCGCGCCGGGCACCACGCCGCGTGCGCGCAGGTCGGCGAGCACAGCCGCGGCGTCGTCCGCCAGCCGCGCGCCGCGGCGCGTACCGCTCAGGAAGACCTGGTGCGCGCGGACGCGCGCGGGAACCGTGAAGCGCTCCGGCTGCAGCTCGACCCACGCGCGCAGCTCGTCCTCGCCGGGCAGGTCGGCCGCCGACGGCCCCGCGAGCGCGAGCCGCGCCAGCTCGGCGAGGTAGCGGCGCAGAACGAGGTCCGCGCCTGCGAGCCCGGCGTCGCGTGCGGCGGCGATCAGCTCGTCGGCCGGCTCGGCGTGGTCCGCCTCGGCGGTGCCGCCGAGCTCGAGGTACTGTGCGAGCCGCAGCAGCCGTCCCCGCACCACCGGGTCGTCGACGGACACCGCCGCGGCCGCCGTCCGGTAGAGCAGATCGTCGTCACTCGACGGCCGGCCCGCTTCGCGACCGCCGGCGAGGCCCGACGCGGCGACCGTGCGCACGGGTGCCGACGACGGCGCCTCGCCGAGCGCGTTCAGCACGAGCGCCAGCAGCGCGCCGCCGGCCAGGAGACGCGGCAGCGGCGCGCGCACCAGCGCGGATGACCGGCGCGCGATGCCAGGCTCGCGCGGCTCCGCGACGTCGCGCCTCACGCCGGCCCGCCCGCTACCGGTGCGAGACCCGCGGCGTCGCCGCGCCAGCGGCGCACGTGCTCGGCGCGATACGCGCCCGACTCGAGCTGCACGCGGAGCGTCGCGTCGCCGGCGCCGAGCGACGACACGTCGGCCTCGTCCGAAACGACGCGCAGCACCGTGCGACCGCTCGCATCGCTCTCGAGCGGGACCTCGCCCGCCGCGTAGGCGATGCGCGCGATCACGACACCGCTCGACAGCGTCACCGTGAGCGGCGCCGCGCCCTGCACGACGTCGTCGGGCAGGCGTCCCGGCACGACGACGAGGTCGAGGCGAGCGGTTCGATCGAGCCCCGTACCGGTTCCATCGCTCGTGGCCCGCGAGGCAAGTGCGGACGTCGGTCCAGCCCGTCCGCGCGTGATGCCGCCGGACAGCGCGACGATCGACTCCGGCCGGTACCAGATCGGAGAGCTCCACGCGCGCTCCTGCACCACCTGCTCGACACCCTGCTCGCGCGTCAGGCAGCAGTCGGCGAACGACCCGCCCGCGCGCGCCGCCTGTGCCGCGCAGTCCGACGCGAACGGGTCGACGCCCTGCTCCTTGCACACCAGCGTGCTCCAGCGGCAGGTCGGCACTTCGAGCACGCGCGCGTAGTAGAAGGCGCGCTGCCCCGCGTCGAACTCGGGGTCCTCCCAGACCGCACACAGCTCGCTCGCGGCCGGCGCGGGTGTGCACGTCGCCCGGTCGAGGTCCGTTCCGTCGTCCGCCGAGCCCGCGACATCGAACACGCGCTCACGCGCGGCGCCGCTCGCGTCGACCCATCCCTTCACGATCTGGATGCGCTGCAGGTCGGCGCCGGGCGCGTCGGCCGTGCCCGCGTCCTTGACGGCGAGCACCGCGAAGCGCGGGCTCGCCCCGTCGCGCACGTCGCCGAGCTCGCCACCCATCGGCGTGCCGGTCGCGTACGCGCGCGCCACGAAGTCGGCCGCGTCACACGAGACCCCGTCGAGCCCGCCGCCGAAGAGACGCACCAGTGAGCGCGTGCCGCTGGTCGCGAAGGTCTCGCGGCGCGCGAACGCTGCGAAGATCGCGTCGCGCGAGTTCTCCTCGGCCCAGGCGCCGGCGAGACCGCCGGGGTTCGACTGGAGCTGGCGCGCGATGCGCCGCTGCGGACTCGCGTCGCTGTTGCCCTGGCCGCCCTGCCAGCCCTTCTCCCCGGTACTGCCGGACGCGCCGTCGTGATTGTCCGTGCTGCCGATGAAGCCCATGCGGAACGGGTTCACGCCGAGCCGCTCCTCGAGCGACAGTCCGTCCTCGAGTGCGTTGCGGACGAGGTTCCGACGCGGCCACGAGCGCACATCGGGTGGCGGATCGTTGTCCGGGCCCTCGTGCGATCGCGCCAGCTGCTCGAACGAGCACAGCTCGTCGGCGGTCCCGACACCCTCGCCGGCCAACAGGTCGAAGCGGCACTCCGAGTTGCCCTTGATCTGGTGGATCTCGACCAGCGGCTCGCGGTCCTGGCGGCGCTGCGCCGCCGCGGTGTCGTCGGGGTCGGCGAACTGCTCGCCGTCCGAGAGGTTCGTGTTGTGCGGGATGATCACCGCGTCGCAGCCGCCGCCGGCATCGAGGCAGTCGCGCTCGACCGCGGTCCACAGCCCCTGCGGCCAGCCGTCGGGCGCGGTCTCGAGCTGGCTCGAGGCGAACGCCGGCACGACGTGGTTGCGAAAGATCACGTTGCGGTGGCGATGGCGTCCGAACGGGCTCGTCGTGTGCTCGTAACCGACGAAGCTCGTGAAGGTGCAGGCGTCGCTGCGGTCGTATGCTTCTTCCGCCGCGGCCTGCATCTCCTGCCAGACCGACGTCGCTTCGGCGTCGCAGTCGACGCCGGGCGTGCTGCAGAATGCGTGCGACCTGGGCGGGTTGTCGATGCCCGCGGGATACAGCCACTGCACCGTGACGTTGAAGCGGTCGCCAGGATCGTCGGCCTTGCGCAGGTTGCCGCACATCTCGGTGTCGTAGAGCGGCGTCCCGGGTGTGATGCAGAGGTTCACCTCGCCGAAGAACTCGGAGTGATCGGTGACCGCGGCGAAGTCGAGCGGCCGGTCGAGGCGCGCGCTGCGGGTCTGCTGCTCGTCGTCGTCGACCAGCGTGATGCTCGAGCCCTGCGCGAACGCGTACGCATCGCGCGGGCCAACCTTCGTGCCGAAGATGTAGGCGTCGGCGGAGTAGCGCGTGTGGACGTGCAGGTCGCCGAAGAACGGCTGGCGCAGGGGATCGAAGCTCGCACACGGCGCGCGCTCCTCGGTGCGCTGCCACGGGGCCCCGGTGCCGGCCGTCGGCGGCGGGCCGACCGGCGGTGCGTCGCTGCACGAGGTGAACGACGCGACGATCGTGGCCAGTACCACGACCACCGGGAGTCGGACCGGGCTCGAGCGCGTCACCCGACCTCCGTGGCAGATTTCCCTGCTCCGTGGCAAGCGCGAAAGCGCGTCTCGCGCCGGCGACCGGTTCCGCTGAGCGACCCGGCCCCCAGCTCAGCCCGGCAGCAGGCGCCCGAGCAGTCCCTCGATCTCGTGCACGTCGCGGACCACGTGGTGGCGCGCGTCGTCCGGCACTGCCGCCCCGGGCGACGCCAGCCAGACCGCGTGCAGGCCGCAGTCCGCAGCGGCACGGACCGACGCCAGCATGTCGTCGACGAACACGCACTCCCCCGGAGGGACACCGAGCGCCGCCGTCGCGGTCGCGAACGCGCTCGGCGCGGGCTTCGGCACGTAACCGATGTCCTCGAGGGCCAGCACCCGCTCCATGAGGTCGGCGATGCCCAGCAGATGCAGCACCTGATTCGCGTGGCGGCGCGGCGCGTTGGTGAGGACGGCCTTGCGCAGCGGGACGCGCTCGAGGAGCCCCCGCAGCCGTGGATCAGGCCCGAGCAGGTCGGAGAGATCCACGCCGTGGCAGTGCTGCAGGTAGTCGTCGAGGTCGAGCGCGTGGGTTTCGAGCAGACCGCGCATCGTCGTGCCCCAGCGTGCACACAGCATTTCGCGCGCGGCGTCGACCGCCGCCGGGTCGAACCCGAGTCGGTCGGTCATGAACGAGTTGATGCGCCCGTCGATGCGGCGCAGCACGCCGTTCCCGCGCGGATAGAGCGTCTCGTCGAGGTCGAGGAGGAGAACCTGCACGGCAGTCCGCCGTAGCATGCACGGACCACGGGCGGCGGTGCGCCGTCTTCACGACGCGCACCGCCGCCGCGCACGCTCAACGGTGGCGGTTGATCCAGCCGTACGCCTTCGTCGCCCAGACGTCCGCACGATACACCGCATCGTCGCCGAGCGTGATCGTGATCGTCATCTCGGCGAGCGTCGCCGCGTCCAGGTCGCCGTACGCCTCGATCGTGACCCGCGTGCCGGCGTCGGCCTGCGCGGCTGCCACCTCCACCTTGAACAGGCCATCGTACGTTCCCGCGCCACTGCGCGCGGCACGGTCGACGAAGCGGAACTTCTTGCCCCGTTGCTCGAGCGCGCCGGCCGGGAGGGATCCCTCGTACACGACCCCGTTCGCATTGCTCAGCACCACGTGGAAGGCCTCGTTTTCCGGATCGAGCGCGACACCCACCGGAAAGGC
>Ga0172362_10006399_pt1 | contig 10116 bp, 10 predicted proteins | sample LakKivs1_kivu2a2_FD_114534 | JGI IMG/M metagenome (GOLD analysis project Ga0172362, IMG submission 114534) | Sediment microbial communities from Lake Kivu, Rwanda - Sediment s1_kivu2a2 | ecosystem: Environmental > Aquatic > Freshwater > Lake > Sediment | place: Rwanda: Western Province, Lake... | reverse complement strand
TGAACGTTTTGATAGTCGGTCTTTATTGAATCAATGAAAAGGGAAAAACACCGTATCTATTCTTGACGTTTTCTTATAGAAAATATTATAATGATAATTAAAACAATCAGAACGATAATACCAATTAAGATATAGGAGTATTGACTCCATAGTGAGGCCGGTGTTCTAGCGTTTGTGTATGCGGTTACACCAAACGGCATATGTCCTGCGACATCAAATGAATCTCCTTCTGTATATCGTAAGGGTTCGATATCCTGAGCATCCCAGTGATTCTTGATGCTAAACTCTGTGCTTGGCGCCCAGATTCTGAGATTCGGGTCCCCGTAGAGACAGACGTTTTCTGCAAGATCCCACCACCATTGTGGTGGCTCAGAGATGTAAAGGATACCAACGTGGCTGATGCCGTCCGCGTAGATCTCACCAATGGTTTCCCCCATGGCGATACCCCGGGGAATCGAGTTCTGCCAAACGTCAGAGTACCAGGAGGTAGCCCAGGGATCCATGATCTGGAATACGGACCCATGACGCATCAGTGCGATATGCAAATACTTCCCTGCCGGAAGACACGCTACACTACTCACCCCTGTAGAATGAATGTTTCCTAACGCATCATCAATCTGTGTACCGTTATACCACGAGGTTCCAAAACGACCTAAAAACACGGAGATGATGATCCCATCATAATAATCCTGGGTATCCTTTAACCATTCTGGGGCAATGAGCCGTACGAGAGGAAGGTTCGCAAGTTTTCCAATGAAATCTCGTATCGGTCGTTTCGCAAGCGCCCAGTCAAAGGCGGTCGTAAAAAACCGGACACCTCGCGGGTTAGGGTTTCCAGCGATAGCTGGTAAAATCCCGTGAATCTCCATGGTCATGGTATCTGGTTCTTCTGTCGAACCTTCTAACCATTCATATCCTCGCCAAGGATTGGTTTCTTTTTTATACCCGGCAAAGGGAATCGCTGGGTATCCCTGGGGATTCTCACCAGTGACATCCCAGAACATCAGCATGCCACCATCTAAAGGAGCTCCATGGGTGTTGATCATCCAGAGAAGCACCCCTTGGTTGAGATCATACATGTTTGCTTCGAAATTCGTAGAAAACACAGGGTCGTACCCTGCTTGTCTCAAGTAAAAAGGTTGGACTTCTGATCCACTGAGGTCAGGGAAAAAACCTCCCTGCTGTCCGTTCACCGCTACCATAACGCCTTCGTCGATTGGTTCAAACGAGGGGGTGATACCAGGGACGGTTCCATCTGCCGTTTTGTACGTAAATCCCCAGTATTTGCTTGCGCGGCTGTTGAATTTGTGATCATAGCAGATTAAGGTATCAAGCACTGGGTACTCGAAGGTTTCTTCTCCTGATTCTTTGGTGATTTTTAAACCGAATTTTCCTCGTGAGGGAAATCGTCGTTCGCTGCTGCTCCCGTTGATCAGAGAAAGGCCTGTTGGATTTTTCAACGCAGGATTTTCAAAGACGAGCTGTGGGTAAAACACATTTTTTACTATCCACACAGAAATGTCTGTTGGTGAATCAATAAAGCGACCAGGTTTTGCTTTTCCAACGAACACCCTATCCCATGTCAGTCCAATATCAAACTGACCTCCCAGCGTCACAATAGTCTCGTCTCCTTCTTTATCAAATCCATGATCTTCCAAGAAGCTGTATACTCGGGTTCCCGTGAGGTACATTTCAGAAACTGTCGGTAATTTTGAAATACCATCAGGGTGACGTCTCCAAAACTCGGTATGCCAGACCACTGCGGAGGACAACTCCGGGTGATTATCAATGAGAAGTACAGGGCTTCCGTGGTGTGCAGCAAGGTACGCAGCAGGACCAATGGCAAACGCACCAGGATATTCCCCCGCTGCTTGAAACTCGCCAACATACCAGTAACTCCAGGGATCAACGGTGGAGAAGATCACATCGTTGCTCCCCGTCCTTGTTCGAATAGCATCATAGACAGCATCGTAGGTTGTATAATGCGTCTGGATGGGTGCGATCATCGACAGTTGTGTTGTTTCTAAAGTGGACAGATGCCCACCAAGGTCGACGATAGAGAGGTGTTTCACACCTAACTTGGTCAGTGTTTCTTGTGTGGATGTTGGGATCATGTCGGGTTGCGTGTAGAGTAATGGTGCGTTCAGTACTGATGCGAGGACAGCACCCTCAGTCGCAGAGGCAAGGCCATCGCCTTCCATCCTGGTCATATTCTGTTGCCAGGAATACCTGATGGTAAAATCGGTTGCATCCGCAAGATCATTCATGGAAAACACGCAGAGAGAATACTGCTCGCCAGGGAGACATTCCCCGAGCCGCTCGAGATGCATATCAGTGGTCGTCCCAGCGGGGAGCGGTATCACATCTTCAGATTCAGTGAGCTCGCAGGTTGATGACACACCAGATTCTCTCGTGGAAAGGACTTCTTCTCCGCTTGGTCCAATTAACGAAAATCCTAATGATGCGGAAGGATCGTCCCATGTGAGTTCAAAGAACACGTCACGACAGTTATACGGAGGTTGATCGGGGATGTCAACGGTTATTCCTGGGTACATGTTCACATCGACTTGATAGGTGACCTGTCGCATGTTTTTTATGATATCAATCAATCGTCCGTAATGACCAAAATTAAGACCAAGGAAGCTGCGGTGTTTCTGTACTTCATACCCAGTTTTTTTCGTGCTAATAAGACCTGAGAGTTCCAGGGATTTTGTAGGAACATCGGTGAGGGCGACACTCCATTTTCCGCTGTTATACACGTAGACTGAGGTTTTATCGTGATCCATGCCTTCTTTTGCGTTCCAGGCGTTTGTGATACCTGCCATCATCCACTGTCCATTTTTTTCACAGTAAATCTGTAGGTCTCTGTCCCCAGCAGGTATTGACATGTTAATGAGCCCTTCAAACCCTGGGATGCCTAGATTAAAATAGAAGCTCGGATACCAGGATCGTACGGTAAGGAATTTATAGCCTTCGGGGACAGTAAATTCATTGTAAATCGGATAAACTTCATTGGTCTTCGGTATCTCAAAATGTTCGGTCAAAATGCCGTCTCGTTTACTTAGTGTTCCTGTGATGGTTCCTTCAGTTGTATTCTGCGGTTTCTCATAGCTGTCTTGGATAACAGCAACAACAGCGTTTTCTGAATACGACCAATCATGAAGCGCGAGATCACCAGCAACATCATACGGTGTGACTGCTTCGATGAGGGTCGTATTTTTCGTTGACCATGAACTTGCTATCTTACTATGTGGGACATTGATGAGGGTGAGTTGATCAAGATACCCGTGACTGTAAGACATCCAATCTTCCATGAAATACTCAATACCTTCATAGGTATTCAAGGACCGTTCCTTCTGCTCGGTCACCTGGTAGGGATCCTCGTAATACAGTAAGGGATTTGAGTAAATCTGTTGGCTCGTATTATCATAAAAGACGGCAGTGGGTACTGCCGCAAGATAGGCGTAATCATCGAGGAGTGTTTCGCTATCAAATTGGACGAACGTCATTCTTTTTAATGGGACGTATGGTTTCCATGAAACACCGCGATCAAATCCCTGTGGTTGATTCGCCGCTGAAGTCGTAGGGATCACCGCTGCGATGATCATGATACTGACCAGAAGGAATGCAGTGATAACATGCCAACTCTGAACACTATTCATTTTTTAGCCCCCATGGTACTCATTACTACCCTGAAACAGGTAATGCTTCTTATGATAGATACATCAATACTTATATATTTCGTTAAATATATTGAATTTAATCCTATATATAATTTCTGATATATAGACGAAAAAACACACACATTTTCCTCTGTCACGACAGCAAAGTAGTTGCTACTGATTTTTTAATAAATGAAACCTTTATATGACACTCTCTCTATACGCTCTTGTGAAAAAAATATCTGAGGCGGGGGATTTTCAGCATTGTTCTTTGTGCGGAACCAGTTTAACACCAAGTGATGAAGAAGGTATCTGTCATTTATGTAAGATTTCCCTTATCTTCAATGAAGACATGTGTCCTGATCTTCATGATTTTGCGTGCTAACTTTCTCTGGTGTTCATTTCTAACAGAATGATTATAAAACAGTGGCCTATGGAGCTATCAAGTCCTGTGTATGAAACCTGAGCTTCAAAAGATTTTAACACGACAGCATTACGCTTTGGTTGGCTCTCATTCAGGGGTGAAACTCTGTCATTGGATGAAGCAAAGTCTTCTCTTTAACCGAGCATGTTATAAACAGCAGTTCTATGGTATTGAGTCTCATCGATGCTTGCAGATGTCCCCTGCGGTGAACCAATGCACCCACATGTGTCTCTTTTGCTGGCGGTTCCAGGATTTCACAGAAAAAGAACTGAAACAGTTCGACGACCCAGAGTTCATCCTTGAGCAAGCAATCACTGCACAGCGAAAACTTATCACCGGTTTCAAAGGAGACCCCCGCTGTGATCAGAAAAAATGGAAAGAAGCAAACGAGCCAACCATGCTTGCCTGCTCACTATCTGGTGAACCAACCTTGTACCCCTTGCTCGGAGATTTTTTTGAAACGTGTCACAAGAGAGGTATCACGACATTTTTAGTCACGAATGGGACAACCCCTGAAGTCCTTGAGCGACTTGATCCTTTACCAACGCAGTTGTACGTCTCCCTTGTCGCACCAAATGAAGAGGTGTATAAAAAAATCTGTGCACCTTTGATTCCTGATGGCTGGAAGAGAATCAAACAAACACTCGAGCTTCTCCCATCACTCACCACGAGGACCGTGATCCGCCATACCCTGGTGCACGGGTGGAACATGGATGAAAAATATCTCCCTGAGTATGCATCGTTGGATAAGCTTGCTGAACCACTGTTCATCGAACCGAAAGGATATGTGTTCGTTGGGTCTTCTCGCAATCGTATGCATTTTGCCCATATGCCATCTCATGAGCAGATACAACATTTTAGTAAGAAACTCGCTGAGCATCTTGGCTATGAGATCGTCATGGAAAAAGTAGACTCTCTGGTCACGTTACTGGGAAAAGAGAAAAAGACGAAAAGAATAATAGAAAAAAAGTAAGAAAAAAAGATTATTTTCCTTTGAGTTTCCTGCGTTCTACTTTGACACCGTTCGGGGAAATAACCATCTGGTTGTTGCCAATGCCTGCGATATCTCCACCGATGTCATCTGCGATTCTTTTCAGTTCGTTGGTCACACGTTTCAACAGGACTTCTTCATCGGCGATTGCGGTAAAATCAAGGATAAGGACGTTCCCACCATACACATAATCAGAGAATTCTTTGAGATCCTCATAGCGTTGGATATCCGCAACTGCCACCCACATACGTGCAGCGCCTGCTCCTGGTTGTGCATCAGCATATTTTTCAAGATCAACGTACCCCTCGGTGGTACCTGTTTTTTTCTCACCAAAAATCTTACTTGTTATTCCCATGATAACACACTTCTCCTAAGTATTGCTCATACTCTAAAATATATGTTGCTTTATAAACATTTGTACTTAATTATAATATACACCATTGAAGAAAAAGTGCGAAATCTTTAGAATGAGAAAAAAAAGAAACATTATAAAGAGGGGTCGATTTACAGAGTTTGGGTGTGAGGCTGAGTTCAAAAGGAAAATTAGTGGAACGAATTACTATAAAAATTAGGGTTTTTGATACCGGAAAGTGGGAATGGCAGGTTCGTCAGATCTTTTCAAAAAAACCAAGGATCAGTCTTGAAGAGTTCGTAAAAATCCTTGATGAGCTTAAACAAGAAACTATTAAGCTCGACGAACAGGAAAAAAAAGGATGATCAGTGGGTAAGCGTCCAGACGCGGTCACCAACGTAATGGATGGTTTTTACGACTTTTCCTGGTAGCTTCTGTTTCATCTCTTCACCTTTAACCAAGGCGTTCCCAACCACAAGCGGTTTTTTATTCTTCACGTCGCAGACCCACACCATATCACCTGGTTGTATGAGCGGATCAACATCAACGACACCTGGTCCCATGACATCAGCTCCTTTGGTGATAAACCCAACCGCCCCCATGTCAACAACAACATAGAGGCTTTTTGGTCGAAAACGAGACACTCCTTGTAGTGTCAACATCCATTTGTTATTATAGAGAACAAAATCAACTTCATCATTGATGAGTAACACGGTGAATTCCTCAAGAGATCCTATGTCAACCGCATCAGCATTTAGTGCACTATCAAGATGATAACGAGTGGTTATATCGGTAAAAACCTCACGTGCTTCCTTGTTTTTTAACCGATGTCTATTCTTAATTTTCATGGCCATGAGGACAAAGCATCCTTCCCCTTCTTTTAATTATTACTCTTCTTTATAATGTCGGAGGCCGAAACTATATAAATCATAGCTGTATTTCGTCTCTTCTAGGTATAGAATATGGAGAAACCCTTAAAATTACTGCATGCAAGCCTCAACAGCCGGGTGATGGTTGAACTGCGAGGCGGTGTCGAATACCATGGCACGCTTGATGGATATGACGTTCCTCACATGAATCTCGTCTTAAAAAACGCTGACGAACTCATTAAAACCGAGAAGAAAAAACATGACAAGATTATTGTCCGTGGGGACAATATCATTTATATATCACCGTAGAATACGGGTACGAGACTATGACGAAAGGGACAACGTGTCGATCTGGTGGGCATCGCGCCCATACGATTTGTCGACGCTGTGGGCATCATTCATACCACCTTCAGAAGAAACGGTGTGCGTTCTGCGGGTTCGGAGCGACCGCGAAACTACGACATTATAATTGGGCGAAAACACATTAAATCTATCAAATTATTTTGAAACATTTTCTTTTTCTTTATACTTCTCCAGGGACCATCGACCCTTTTTTCCCCACACTGAATTATACACGTAGATTTCTGCATACAACAAGAAACCTAACAGGAGAAGTGTACCAATGATGTTCACAGGGAAGGCAAGCTCGAGATACAGTTCAAGTGGTATCAAGGAATCGACGAGCAGAACACCTACAAGAAACAATGTTTTTAACACTTCTTGGTATAACGGTCGCATCATACTTTTTTCAATGCTTGTTCGTCGTCGTTTCGCAAGGAACGTCCAGAACGATTCCATGCGCTCGATTCGTTCGTCCCATTTGTTTTTTTTTGCCATTTTACTATCGTCCAACTATATATAATAAATAAAATTCTATTAGGTTTTAATATAGATAACAAGCGACAAAATGATTTGGATAGACTTCCTTCATCATCGGTTCTTCTTTGTCACACATTTCCATGCGCTTTGGGCATCGTGGATGGAATCGGCATCCTTTTGGCGGGGTAATAAGGCTTGGGACTTCCCCTTTTAAGTGAATGTGTTTTGTTTTTTGCCGAGGATCAGGGATCGGGATGGCGGCAAGGAGCGCTTGCGTATAGGGATGTAGGCGATCAGAGAATAAATGCTGGGTGGGTGCAAACTCCACGATTTTCCCTGCATACATTACTGCAACACGATCACTAATATATTTAATGACACTTAAATCGTGGGTGATGAACAAGTACGTGAGTTGGAATTTCTCTTGGAGGTCTTTAAAGAGATTGAGGATTTGTGCTTGCACTGACACATCTAGTGATGAGGTTGGTTCATCAAGCACAATAAAATCAGGGTTCAACGCAAGTGCTCGTGCAACCCCGATACGTTGTTTCTGCCCTCCGCTAAACTCATGAGGATAACGGTACAAATGCTGCTCATCGAGTCCAACGGTTCTCAGTAATTCAAGGATTTTTTTCTCTAACGCCCCTCCTTTAAACCGTTTATTGATTTTCAACGGCTCACCGATAATTTGCTTCACAGTCATCCGAGGATTCAGTGACGAGGACGGATCTTGAAACACGATTTGCATGTGCGGTCGCAGTTTACGTAGTTCAGATTTATTGATTTTCGTCAGATCAGATCCCATGACGCAGAGTGTTCCTGCGGTTGGGGGAATAAGATGTATTAACACGCGGCCAAGGGTTGTTTTTCCGCACCCTGATTCTCCGACAAGCCCAAAGGTTTCTCCCTTTTGAATCTCAATATCTATGTTATCCACTGCTTTCACATAATCTTTCGTTGAAGAGAAGAGTCCTTCCTTGATAGGAAAGTACTCTTTGAGCTCAGTCGCGTTTACAATAGTCTTTTCCATCTTCCTCCTTTGATGCCACCGAGTATTTCACGGTCTCATAGTGATGACAAGCAACAGAATGGTCTGTCTCTACTTCCCGTAGAGCTGGTTCGCAATCCTTGCATACATCGGTTCGATATCGACAGCGTGGATGGAACCGACAGCCTGTGGGAGGTTCGATAAGGTTTGGTACTGTTCCAGGAATAATATCTAACCGACGTCGTTCCTCTGTTATTTTGGGGATTGCGCGCATGAGTCCCCGCGTGTAAGGATGATCAGGATTCTCAAAAATCTTTTCCGTTGTACCTATTTCCACAATGTAACCTGCATACATCACACCCACACGATCGCACATCTCAGCGATGATACCAAGATTATGGGTGATCAACCAGATAGATGAACCGATACGATGCTGAAGATCCTTCATGAGATCGAGGATTTGTGCTTGGACAGTAACATCTAGAGCAGTGGTTGGTTCGTCAGCGATGAGCAGATCAGGATTGCAGGCAAGCATCATGGCGATCATCACCCGCTGCCGCATCCCACCGGATAGCTCATGAGGATATTGTTTCGCAACTTTTTTAGGATCAGAAATTTTTACCATGTCCAGTGTTTCAATTGCTTTCTGAAAAGCCTTCTGTTGTATGAGCTTTTTTTGTTTTCGTTTTTTCCAGAGTTTATACCACGGGATTTTTTCCTTTGCCTCCGGGAATATTTCATGGAGCATAATGACTTCAGCGATTTGCTGTCCAACACTATACACTGGATTTAGTGCTGTCATTGGTTCTTGGAAAATCATCGAGATTTCGTTTCCTCGTATCTTTTGCATTTCTTTTTCTGTTTTTTTCAGCAAATCTTGTCCTTTAAACAGGATGGTTCCGCTCATGATTTTCCCAGGAGGGTGAGGAATTAAACCCATGACGGAGAGTGCAGTAACACTTTTTCCGCATCCTGTTTCCCCAATAAGTCCAAAGGTTTCTCCTTTCCAGATATTGAAACTTGTTTCTTCCAGTGCTTTAACAACTCCTTCATAGGTGTAGAAATAGGTTTTAAGATTTTTAATTGCCAGGAGCGGTTCGTTTTCTATAGTTTCACCTTCGTAATTTTGGATCGGTAACATCGCGTAGTCCATCACCGAGGAGATTGAATCCAAGTACAACCATAACAATAGCAAGACCTGGGAATGTGACATACCACCAGGCATGGAACATAAAGGTTCTTCCTTCTGATATCATGAGACCCCATTCTGCGGTTCCTGGGGATGCTCCGAGGCCGATAAAACTCAGTCCAGCAGCGACGAGAAGCACTGCTCCTAAATCGAGAGTAATCTGTACTAAGAGCGGTGCCATAGAGTTTGGTAAGATATGTCGGAAAAGAATACGTGAATTACTTGCTCCGACACTACGTGCTGCTTCGACATATTGTTGTTCTCGGACAATGAGCACTTGACCACGCATCAGACGAGCATACGTGGGCCACCAAGTAATAATCATCGCTTGCATAATATTATCAATACTACGTCCTAATGCTGCCGCTATCGCCATCGCAAGGATGAGGTAAGGAATAGCAAGAAAGACATCAGTTACTCTCATAAGCGCTTCATCAACGACCCCACCAAAATATCCTGCGATACCCCCGAGGAGGACACCGATTACCGTGGAAATAAGCACGACTAATAAACAAATTCTGAGAGAGGTTTGAGATCCATAGACGACCATGCTAAACAGGTCACGTCCATAGTCATCGGTTCCAAAAAAATGCTGAGGACTCGGTGGGAGGAGTTTTTTATCAAAATGAATATCCCAGCGTTCCTCCGTACGTGTGGTTCCTTGTTCGGTGGAGACTTCGACATAGGATGGATGCTCACTTGCAAGAAGTGGCGCAAAGAGTGCCACGAGCAGGAGGATGCGAATTAAAACAATACCAATCATGGAGAGTAGGCTTTTACGTAGCAGATGAAGCATGAATCGCAGATCTTTAATTCTTGATT
>Ga0172362_10006398_pt1 | contig 10116 bp, 9 predicted proteins | sample LakKivs1_kivu2a2_FD_114534 | JGI IMG/M metagenome (GOLD analysis project Ga0172362, IMG submission 114534) | Sediment microbial communities from Lake Kivu, Rwanda - Sediment s1_kivu2a2 | ecosystem: Environmental > Aquatic > Freshwater > Lake > Sediment | place: Rwanda: Western Province, Lake... | reverse complement strand
TCGACCAACTCGCCCAAAACCCCGACGCCGACCCCTTCACGTTCCTCTCCCCTAAAACTCGACTCAAGCGCACGTAACTGACCCATTACTGCATCGGGGCTTTTTGGCTTGCAGCGGGCGGAGGGGTCTGGTAGATTCCGCGTCCTTCACGGGCGGCGCGCTGCAAAAAGGCTTTGCAAGTCGCCGCCTTTCGGTTATACAATGGCCTTTTACAGGGAACGATGAGATTCTATCTGGTTGACCGCATCCTGGAACTGGCGCCGCCGAAGAGAATCGTGGCGGTGAAGAATCTCAGTCTGGCGGAAGAGTACCTGGCCGATCATTTTCCGGCCTATCCGGTGCTTCCGGGCGTCCTGATGCTCGAGGCGCTGGTGCAGTCGGCGGCGTGGCTGGTTCGGGCGAGCACGGATTTCGAGAAGAGCCTGATTCTGCTCCGCGAAGCGCAGAACGTGCGGTACGGCACGTTCGTCCGCCCCGGCGGACAGTTGATCATGACCGTCGAGGCCGTCGAGATCGTGGCCGATTCGAGCCGGTTCAAGGCCACGGGCACGTGCGACGGCCAGCAGGCAGTCCAGGCCAAACTGACGCTTGAACATCTGAACGTGGCCGACGAGGATCCCGGCCGCGCGGAACTCGACGGTCGGCTCCGGGCCTTTTGGCGCGAGCGGTTCCGGATCCACGGTGGACCCCAGGCCCTCCAGGCCCGGGGCGGTTCGTGAGGTGGACGCCGGGGAAAGGCAACCGCCCGGAATCATGAAGATGGACCACTGGTGAGGGAGGCAAGATCGCATGGCTTCGAGTCACGACGAGATCATGGAGAAGGTCCGCGAGGCCCTGGTGGATGCCCTCGGCGTGGATGAGGACGAAGTCGTCCCGACCGCGCGCATCAGCGCCGACCTGGGGGCCGAGAGCATTGATTTCCTGGACATCGTCTTTCGGCTTGAGAAGGCCTTCAACATCAAGATACCGCGCGGCGACCTGTTTCCGGACAACATCCTGACGAGCGAAGAGTTCGTGCAGAACGGGAAACTGACCGAGAAGGGTCTGGCGGAACTCAAAAGCCGCATGCCGCACGCCGACCTCGCCGAGTTCGAGAAGAACCCGAACGTGCAGGACATCGCCGACCTCTTTACGGTCGAGATGATCGTCCGGTATGTCGAGACCAAACTGGGCAACGCCGGCGCCTAGCCGCCCGCCGCAGACACCGGGAGCCGGCCGGAGCGGCCCGCCTGCGGCCGCGCGGCCAGGGGCTTCTCCTTCGAGCCGACGCGACACCCGCCCCAGGCGGGCAGGCCGGAGATCCGATGCGCTGGATCTGGATTGATAAGTTCATCGAGTTCGAGCGCGGCCGGCGCGCCGTGGCCGTCAAGAACGTCACCCTGGCCGAAGAGCACCTCCACGACCATTTCCCCGGCTATCCCATCCACCCGCCGACGCTCCTCGTTGAGGGCATGGCCCAGACGGCGGGGGTCCTTGTGGGCGAGGCGTTCGACTTCCGCGAAAAGGTCATCCTGGCCAAGGTCACGCGGGCAACGTTCCATCGCCATGTCCTGCCGGGAGACCAGGTCCGGTTCGAGGCCGTCGTCGAGGGCGACGTCCGGCCCGAAGGCGCCTCCATCACCGGCCGCATCACGTGCGGCCCGGACCTCGTGGCCGAGATCCAGATGATGTTCGCCCACCTCGACCAGTCGCGCGCCCCGCAGGAGGTCGGCGAAGAGAACTTCGTCTTCCCCGAAGATTTTCTGCGGATGCTCCGGATGCGGCACCTGAACGAACTGAAGCCACCGGCCGATCCGGCCGGCGGGGAGACTCGGAGACGCTCGTGAACCGTCGCGTCGTCATCACAGGACTCGGCGTGGTCAGCCCGGCCGGCCTCGGCGCCGGCGCGCTCGCGAGGGCCGTCCGCGCGGGCCAGTCCGCCGTCGGAAAGGTGACGAAGTTCGACGCATCGCGGTATCCGAGTCGCGTGGCCGGCGAAGTCCGCGACTTCGACCCCAGCAGCGGGGTCCGCAAGGACCAGGGCCGCTACGTCAAGAAGATGGCCAAGGTGATGGCCGTTGACATCCAACTGGCCGTCGCCGCCGCCAACCTGGCCATCCTCGATACCGGACTTCCCCTGGGCGACGCCAAGGCCGACGAACCCGTTCTACCGACCATTGATCACACCCGCTTCGGAATGGTTTTCGGCACGGGGTTCATCCCGACGGAACTGGATGACCTGGCTGCGCCCGCGGCGGCGTCCGTCGTGGACGGGAAGTTCAGCCTCAAGGGCTGGGGTTCAAGCGGCATCCCGAAGATGTTCCCCCTGTGGCTCTTAAAGTACTTGCCGAACATGCACTCCTGCCACACGGGCATCCTGTGGGACGCGCAGGGGCCGTCGAACTCCTTGACGGTCAGCGACGCCGGGGGCCTCCTGGCGCTCGATGAGGCGGCGCGGATCATCGCGCGCGGGGCGGCCGACCGGATGCTCGCCGGCGGGGCCGAGAGCCGCGTCAGTCCCGTGTTGATGTTGCGGTATTGCCTGCTCGGGCGGCTGGCGACGGCCAACGATCATCCGGCCGCCGCCTCGCGGCCGTTCGACCTCGGCCGGACCGGCCACGTGGCGGCCGAAGGCGCTGCCGTCTTCATGCTGGAAGCACGCGACGCAGCCGAGAAACGCGGAGCACGCCTTTATGGCGAGGTCCTCGGCACGGGCGCCGCCTGCACGACGGCGGGGGTCAACGCCTGCGACACGGACGGCCGCGCCGTCGCCCTCGCCACTGGCGAGGCGCTGGCCGCGGCGGGCATCGAGCCGCGCGACCTCGCGGCCGTCTTCGCCCATGGACCGGCCCTCGCGATGCATGACCGCAGCGAAGCGGCAGGCCTTGCGGCCGCGCTCGGCTCCGCGGCCAAGTCGGTCCCCGTCACCGCCATCAAGGGCGTGACGGGCCACATGGGCGCCGCGAGCGGCCTGGCGGAGTTGGCCGCGGCGTGCCTCCTGGCGCGCGACGGCTCTGTGCCGCCCATCCTCAACTGCGACCGGCCGGACTCCGATGCCGGACTGAACTTCGTTATCGGGAAACCTGTGGCGATGGTCCGCGATACGGTCCTCGCCACGACCAATGCGATCGGCGGCCAGGCGGCCGCGGTGGTCGTCCGGCTGAGCCGGGCGTAATGGTAATGATGGATAGCCGGGTGGCATGCCTACGCCGCCTTTGCGTAGGCATGCATGCCTGTGGAACGGATGCCGCAGGCATGCCACCCCGCGCGTGAAAGTGCTTATGAAACGTCGCATCGTCATCACGGGAATGGGTTCGGTCACGCCCCTGGGCCTCACGGTCGAGGAGATGTGGGCGAACCTGCTGGCCGGCCGGAGCGGCATCCGGCCCATCCGCCTCTTCGACGCCGAGACGTTTCCGACGACGTTTGCGGCCCAGGTGCCGGACTTCGATGTCGCGCCTTACGTCAAGAACCCTGCGGCCTATGCGAAGGCCGGCCGCAACGTCTGGTTCGCCATGGCCGCGGCGCGCATGGCCTGGCAAGACGCGCGCCTCCAGGCCGGCGGCTTCGACCCGGAGCGGACAGCCATCTACCTGGGCAGCGGCGAAGGCATCCTTGACTTCTTTACGCTGACCGATTCGATCCTGGCAGGCCTCGGCCCCGACGGCAAGGTGAGCGCGGTCGGGTTCGCCGAGGTCGGGTTCAAGCGGTTCGACGCCCTCCGTGAACTCGAGCAGGAACCGAACATGCCGGCCAATCACCTGGCCGCCGAGTACGGCATCGCCAGCCCGACCTATTCCTGCCTGACCGCCTGTGCCGCGAGCACCCAGGCCATCGGCGAATCCATGGACCTCCTTCGCACAGGGCGGGTGGACCTGGTCATGGCGGGCGGCACGCACTCGATGATTCACCCGCTGGGCGTCACGGGCTTTAACCTCCTGACGGCCCTCTCGACCGAGCCCAAGGACGAGCCGTGGCGCGCCAGCCGCCCCTTCGACCGCAACCGGGCGGGGTTCGTCCTGGGCGAAGGCTCGACGATCATGATCCTGGAGGAACTCGGCCACGCCCAGGCCCGCGGCGCACGAGTCTGGGCCGAACTCGTCGGATTCGGGTCCACCTCCGACGCCTACCGGATGACCGACATTCATCCGGAGGGCCGGGGTCCGGCGGCGGCGATGCGGGCGGCCCTGGCCGATGCGGGCCTCGCGCCCGAGGCCATTGATTACATCAGCGCCCACGGAACCGGCACCGCCGAGAACGACAAGGTCGAAACCCTGGCCGTCAAGACGGTGTTCGGCCCGCGGGCCTACCAGGTTCCGATGTCGAGCGTCAAGAGCACGCTGGGCCACCTGATTGCGGCCGCCGGGGCGACGGAACTGGCGACGTGCGTCCTCGCGATCCGGGACCAGGTCCTGCCGCCCACCATGAACCTCGAGACGCCCGACCCGGAGTGCGACCTTGACTATGTCCCTGGCGCCGCCCGCAAGGCCAGGGTCGAGGTGTGCCTGTCGAATTCGTTCGGGTTCGGCGGACAGAACGATTCGCTGGTGGTCCGTCGGTTCGTGCCCTGAGGCGGCCGGCCGATCCTGTGTGGCGCGGAGGGCAGGCGATGGGTGCGGCGATGAGTGCGGCCGTCTGGGTCGCCCAGGAAGAGTCCGGCGGCGGGTCGTCGGGCCATTTCTGGGCCATCCTCGCGGTCGGCATCATCGTGGTCCTGGCCGTTCTGGCGCTCGCGTTTATCGCCAAGTATCTACGCATCGCGATAAACCTGTTTCTCGACACTCCCCTTCCCCTCACGGCCACGCTCCAGGACTATACGCCGCCCGAGGGGGAGATCATCACGTTTCCGAGTCTCGAGGGCCGGAGCCTGCGCGGCATGTTCATTGACAGGCCGGCGGGCCTCTCGGACCGCGGCACGGTGGTTTTCTGCCACGAGTTCGGCAGCGACATGATGAGCGCGGGGCGCTACGCCTGGCCGCTCGTTGCAGCGGGGTACACGGTGTTCACGTTCGATTTCCGGGGGCACGGGCGGAGTTTCACCTCGCGGCACTACGAGCCGCGCTACTGGCCGTCGAACCACGACGTCAACGACATCCTGGCGGCCATCGCGCTGGTGGAGAGCCGGTGCGACGTGGACCGGCGCGGCATCGGACTCCTGGGCGTGAGCCGCGGCGCGAGCGCCGCCGCCATGGCCGCCGCCATCCACCCGGCCGTCCGGTGCCTCGCTCTGGACGGAGTGTTCTCGACGGACTATTCCATTGACGAACTGATGAAGCGGTGGGCCCATATCTTCTCGCGGGTGGACCTGGCGCGCGCCGACCGAACGGCCTCGGTTTACAGCGGATTCCGGGCCCTGGTGATCTTCTACGTCGAACTGAAGAGCCGGTGCCGGTTTCCCAGCGCCCGCCGAGCGCTGGGAAAACTCGACTCCACGCCCATCCTCTTCATCCAGGGCGAACGCGACACCTATGTCCTGCCCGAACAGACCCGCGTCCTCGTGGACCTGAAGCCCGGCGACAAGGAACTCTGGATCTGCCCGGGCGCCAAGCACAACCAGGCTGTGGCCACTGATCCGAAGACGTATGCCCTGAAACTGACCGAGTTTTTCAACCGCTGCCTGGCGACCGAGGTCCGGGACAGCGCCCGGCCGCCCGGCTTATGATGCCGCCATGAAAACCCCGCTCGCCATCCACGTGCGACGCCTGCTCTGGTCGCCCCTTCGCCTGGAGGCGAACCGGCGTGTCCGCCAATGGATGGAGGCCGTCCGCCGGTCGCCGGAGGTCCAGGCCCGACGGCTCCGGGAAATCCTCGAGGACCTGGCCGAAACCGACTTCGGCCGCCGGCACGGTCTGGCGCGGGTGCGGACCATCGAGGACCTGCGCCGGGCCCTCCCGATCGCCGGGTACGAGCGCGCCGCCCCGTACGTCGAGCGGTTGAAGACCGGCCACGTCGAGGCCCTCTTTCCGCGGGGCACGCAGATCCACATGTTTGCGCTGACGAGCGGCACGACCGGTTCACCCAAGGCCATCCCCGTAACGGACAAGGTCCTGAAGGCCTACCGCGACGGCTGGCACATCTGGGGCGCCCGCGCCCTCGCCGATCACTTCGACGCCTTCGGCGCGCGGGTCCTCCAGATCACCAGCCGCATGGACGAGCACGTGACGCCGGCCGGCATCCCGGCCGGAGCGATGTCGGGTCTGACCGCCCGGAGCCAGCGGCGGATCATCCAGCGGGCCTACGTGATGCCTCCGGAGGCCTCTCATGCGAGCGATACCCCCGCCAAGTATTACCTGGCCGCACGCCTGGGCCTCTCCGTGCGGCGGATCCTGCCGGTGACGGCCAACCCGAGCACGCTGCTGGGCCTGGCCCGGGCGATGGACGAATGCAAGGAACCGTTGATCCGGGACCTGGCGGACGGGACGCTGGCGGAGGACCTGGCGCTGGACCGGCTGAGCCGGCGGCGGATCGAATCGCGCCTGGCCCCGATGCCGAAACGGGCCCGCCAACTCGAAGACATCATCAAGCGGACCGGTCACCTCTATCCGAAAGAGGCGTGGGAACTCCCACTCATCGCCACCTGGAAGGGCGGCACCCTCGGCCTGTACCTGCGCGAGATGGCCCATTCCTGGGGCCCGGCGCCGGTCCGCGACATCGGCCTGGTGGCGTCCGAAGGTCGGTTCTCGACCCCGCTCGAGACGGACGGCAGCGCCGGCGTCCTGGAGGTCCCCGGCAACTTCTACGAGTTTGTGCCGGAGGAGGAGATCCAGTCGCGGGAGCCGACCGCCCTGCTCTCGCACGAGGTCGAGGTCGGCCGATGCTATTTTCTCATCCTGACGACGCCCGGCGGCCTCGTCCGCTACCACATCAGCGACCTCGTGCGGGTCGTCGGCCGCATGGGGCCGACGCCCCTCATCGAGTTCCTCAACAAGGGCGAGCACGTCTCGAACCTGACGGGGGAGAAGATCACGGAGTTCCAGGTCACGAGCGCCGTGAGCGCCGCGATCGACCGGCTCGACCTGCCGGTCCGGAACTACTGCCTGGCGCCGACGTGGGACCGCGTGCCTTATTACAGCCTCCTCGTGGAGGAAGGCGACGTGCCGGCGCCGCGCGCGCCGCAACTGGCGGCGGCGGTTGACACGGCGCTCCGCGAGCGTAACATCGAATATGAGGCGAAACGCTCCGGCGGACGCCTGCGGGCCATTCGCGTCAAGATGATTCCGCCGGGTTCGTGGCAGACGTTCGATGCGCAGGCCGTGGCGGCGCGCGGCGGACGCATCGAACAGTACAAGCACAAGTTTCTCGTCAACCAGGTGGACTTCGAACGCCGCTTCGATATCCGCGGGTGCTGGGCGCCGGCCGAGGAAGGAACACGCGAGCCATGCGCGTGAAGGTGATCGCCTGCGAAGTGGTCTCGCGCGAACTGTACGCGTGTGCGGCGCGCGCCCGCGCGGCCGTGGACATCACGCTCCTCGAACAGGGTCTGCACGACAACAGCGACCTCTGCCGCCTCCGGCTTCAGGAACAGATTGACGCCGCCGGACCGGAGCGCTACGACGCGCTCGTCCTGGGCTACGGCCTCTGCAACAACAGCCTGGCCGGCATCCGGGCCGGGCGAATCCGAATGGTCGTCCCGCGGGCGCACGACTGCATCACGCTCCTTTTGGGTTCCAAGGAGCGGTACGCGCGCCTGTTCGCCGAGTCGCCGGGCACATACTGGTTTTCGAGCGGCTGGGTGGAGTGCTGGGACGGCGGCGGCCGGCGCGCCGAGCCGCGACCCAACAGCGGCCTCGGACCGACGTGCCAGGCGGCCGATTTCGCGGCGCTCGTGGCCAAGTACGGCGAAGAAAACGCGAAGTATCTCGAAGACTTTATGAGCCACTGGGAAGACCATTACACGCGCGGCGTCCTCGTCCGATTCGACTTCGACCGCCACCTGGGCCTCGCGTCCAAGGTCGAAGCCATTTGCCGCGAGAAAGGCTGGCAGTTCGCGACCGTCGAGGGAGACCTCGGCCTGCTCCAGGCGGGTCTCGACGGCCCGTGGGACCCCGACCGGTTCCTCGTCGTCGAACCGGGCCAGGCCGTCCGCCCCTCTTATGATGACGGGGTCCTGGCCTGCGGACCCGGGACGTGCGCCGTCCAGGGCGGCCGGTTTCCGGAGCCGTGCTCATGAGATTTCTGCGCGGCGGGTCTCCGATCCACCGCGCCGAGTGCTCGAGCGCGGCAGGTCAGAGACCCGCCGCGCGAAGTAGGCTTAGGATCAGGAGACGGCATCATGAACCAGGCGCTCGAGATCATCCGCCTTCTGGGCCTGGCGAAGGCCGCCCGCGTCAAACGCCGGTTCGATGAGGCCCTGCCCCACGTCCGCGGCTACGCCGTGTGCTCGTGCCTGTGGGCGCTCCTGGAGACGGGCGCCCTGGACGCGCTCCTGGAGGCGGAGTCGGTCGAGGTCGAGCGGCTCGCCGCCGAGAGGGCGCTCGACCGGCACGTCCTCGCGAGCCTCCTCGAGTACCTCGACGGCCTGGGCCTGGTGCGCGTCGAGGGAGGCCGGGTGGCGGCCCTTCCGAAACTCCGCCGCCTTATGGACGAGCCGCGAGGCTTCTTCGAGTTGACCTACGCTTACGCGCCGGTCTTCGGGCGACTGCGCGACCTCCTGGCGGGCCAAGCCAGGTATCCGCAAGACGTCCAGCGTCTCGGGAAGTACGTCGGCCGCGGCAGCGGTCAACTCTGTCGCACGCTCCCCTACCCGGTTCTGGCCGACATGCTCCGCCGCCACGGGGCGCGGCAAGTGCTGGACCTGGGCTGCGGCGACCTGGCGTTCCTTTTCTACGCGTGCGAGGCAGTGCCGGGCCTGCGCGGCATCGGCGTGGATAATGACGGGCCGACGGTCGCCTACGCCCGGTCCGTGCTGGCGGCTTCGCCGCACGCCGGAGCGATCGAGGTCCGCGAGGCGGACCTGTTCGACCTCGGGACCCTCGCGCGCGAGCGGCCCGACGTGGACGCCGTCACGGCCGTGGACACCTATCACGAGTACCTCTCGGACGGCGAGACGAAGATCGTGGGACTCCTCAAGGATCTTCGGGCGGAGTTTCCGAAGGCCCTGCTCTACGTGGGCGAGTTCTGCAAACAGCCGCACGAAAAACTCCGGCGCCGCCCCACGGCCTTCCTCGAACACCACCTTTACCACGACCTGACGAACCAGACGATCGCCGAGGCGTCGCGATGGCGGGCGATGTTTGCGGCGGCGGACCTCGCGATCGTCGAAGAGAAGGTCTTCGACCTGGTCGGCCACGGATACTTCGTCCTGCGATAGATCGGTTTTGGTTATCGAGTGGCGGTCAGCCACTCTGGGTGGCATGCTTACGCCGCTGTTGGCGTAAGCATGTGAACTGGCCAGACAAGCCTCGCCCCGAGTTCGCATGCCTGCGGAACAGCCGCCGCAGGCATGCCACCCCGTCAGACAGGGGAGAGGGGACATGAAACAGATTCTAAAGGCCAAGGGATGCCGCGCGTCAGCATCTACGAATCGGATTACGAGCATATCGAGAAGGCCGTGGAGCGCGCCTTCGAGGCCCACGGACCGCCCGTCGCCGGACGGTCGGTCCTCCTGAAGCCCAACATCCTGGGCGCCGCGCCGCCCGAGCGGCACGTCACCACGCATCCGAGCCTCGTGCGCGCCGCGATCCGCGCGCTCAAGCGCCGCGGCGCCAGGTCCATCATGGTCGGCGACAACTCCGGCATGATGGCCTACGGCTCAAACGAGGACGCGGCCCGGACGGCCGGCATCCTGGCCGCCGCGGGGGATTATTACGTCAACCTCGGCGCCGAAAGCGTCCGGACGGCGGTCCGGTCGGCGTTCGCGGCGGAACTCGCCTTCTCGCGGCGAGTCCTTGATGACGAGGTCCTCATCAGCCTCCCAAAAATGAAAACGCACGTGGCCACCGGCATCACCGGGGCCGTCAAGAACTCCTTCGGACACCTCGTGGGCGCCGAGAAGACGCGGCTGCACCGCGCGGCCCGCGGCCCGGAGCATTTCGCCCAGGCCGTGGTGGACGTGTTCCAGGTGCGCCGGCCGGACCTCGTGATCCTCGACGCCGTCGTCGCGATGGAGGGCCAGGGACCGTCGGGCGGCCGGCCGCG
>Ga0172362_10006397_pt1 | contig 10117 bp, 10 predicted proteins | sample LakKivs1_kivu2a2_FD_114534 | JGI IMG/M metagenome (GOLD analysis project Ga0172362, IMG submission 114534) | Sediment microbial communities from Lake Kivu, Rwanda - Sediment s1_kivu2a2 | ecosystem: Environmental > Aquatic > Freshwater > Lake > Sediment | place: Rwanda: Western Province, Lake... | reverse complement strand
CATTATTAGGTGTTTTTACTGCCCAAGGCATGGCGACCAACCAATCTAAATAAGTCCGAACATAACCCGCTTCCGGATTCATTGGCGACATCTTTTTTAATCTTCCCAATTCTTCCATTGCTTTTTGGTTGACTTCCTCAGGCATCTGTGCTTTTTTAATTTTCTCTTTAAGTTCCTTTATCTCTCTTTCTTCTTCCTCATCCCCAGAAATTGCTCCTAACTCTTTTTCAATTGTTTTCTTTCTTTCTCTTAAAACTGCCTCTCTCATTCCCTTATCAAAGCGAGCCTGAGTTTTGGAATCAATTGATCTTTCCAATTCCAAAATTCTTATTTCATAAGAAAGATGGGAGGAGACTTTTTCTAACCTTTCTTTAACAGAAGCCATCTCAAGTAGTTCTTGTTTCTCTTCGGTTTTTATTTCTAAAACTGAAGCTATTTCATCAACTAATTCAACGGTGGGGATTCCGGAAAAAATCTTCATCAGTAAAGTGATATCTATACTTTTTCCTAAATTGAAAGCTTTCTGAATTTGTTCCACTAAATGTTTTGTTAAAGCCTTCACTTCATCATTTTCTTCCAAAACTTCTGGTATTTCCTTCACTTTAGCGACAAAAAATGGTTCGCTAGCAATCACCTGGACTATTTCTACCCTTGAAACACCGTGAATCATAGCGTGAATGGAGCCATTTGTCGGAATAATTTGTTCAATAATGGCTAATGTTCCAACCCGGTTGAGATCTTGACTCTCTGGAAACTCAACATCCGGCCTTTTTTGGGCCACGAAACAAACCATCTTGTCTGATTTGAATGAGGCAGATACGGCCGCATTTGATTTCGGCCTGCCAAAAGTCAACGGTTCAGTGACATGAGGAAAAATTACTGCCTCTCTTAATGGCACCAAGGGCACGACTCTTTCTGTTCCCACACCAAGTAAATTATCATTTTTTTTAGATCCAAGAAGAACAACCATATATTTAGCAGTCTAACACTCTGTTTGCTAAAAGTCAATGCCTGATTTACAGATGAACCACTACTTTCGTTCCCGGATTATCATTTGTTGCCCGAACCGCATTTTTTCCAAAAGGAAGAGCCGGATCAGACCAATAGAAAATCTTCTCAGCGACCTGGGTTGGTAAATTTACACAACCATGGCTCATCGGATGACCAAAGTTATTGTGCCAATAAGTTCCATGAAGTCCAAATCCGTTATGAAAATACATAGTATAAGGAACATTTGGCAAGTTATAGTAGGTGCCCGTTCCTTTCACTCCTCCTTCCATCTTTGTGTATTTGAATTTTGACCAGATTGAGAATTCTCCTGTAGGGGTGGGAAACCATTTACCTGAGGAAAGCGGGCTTTCTAAAAATATTTTATCACCTTCCCAGGCAATTAATTTTTGCTCTGAAAGATCAACTTCAATCCATTTATTTCCCGCCGCCGCTCCCATCACTTTTTCTTCAGGTATAGGCAATTCAGCCAGCAAAGGAATGATTTCTTTTCCTTCAAAAAAAGCTAAATTTTGGTTAGGTTCAAAGTCTCCGGTGGCTGTTTCAAGGTTAAGACAGCGACAGCCGATCTGTTGTTTTTTAAATAAAAGCAGGCTTCTTTTACTCAAAAACAGAACAATTATTCCACTGGCAATAATAATGGGCGCTAAAAGAAAAAAACGAAACTTTTTCATTTCAATTTAATATCAACAGAGTTCTTAATAAGATTTTGAAAAGATTTTCTTGAAATGTCAAGATAGATTAATTAAAATCCCTTCATAAAGATGATTAAATCAAGAGAAATCGTAATCAGAGCAATTCGGGATTTTTTTAAAAATGAAGGTTTTATTGAAGTAGAAACTCCCCTTATGGTGAGCGCCCCAGATCCCTCCTTTACAAATGAAGTTTTTGAAACTTCTCCTGTTTTGGGAAAAAGAATGTTTTTAGCCCCATCTCCTGAATTTTTTATGAAAAAAATAATTGCTCTTGAAAAAATTCCAAAAACTTTTCAAATTTGCAAGGCCTTCAGAAATCCTCAAGAATTAGATCCCCTTCATAATCCTGAATTTACTATTTTGGAGTGGTATCGAGTGGGAGCAGATTATACTGATTTAATGGAGGATTGTGAAAACTTAGTCAAATTCATTTACAAAAGTTTCTCTAGTCAAATTAAAAATGAAAAAGTAAAAATGAAAAATGACAAAGAAAAAATAAAAAATTTTTTAAGTTATCAAGGCCAAAAAATTAACATCACTCCTCCGTGGCCGCGAATAACTATTAAAGAGGCGTTTAAAAAATATGCAAATATTGATTTAGACAAATTTTTAGATTTTATGAAGGCTAAAGAAATTGCCAGACAGAAAGGCTATAAAATTAATAAGGAAACCACCTGGGAACAAATTTACCACCAGATTTTCTTAAATGAAATTGAGCCAAAATTACCAAAGGAAAGCCCATTAATTTTATATGATTACCCTGCACCATTAGCGGCCCTGTCAAAGATTAAAAAATCTGACCCAAAATATGCGCAGCGTTTTGAATTTTATATTGGCGGGCTGGAACTGGGAAATGGTTATTCTGAATTAACTGATTGGCAAGAACAGGAAAAAAGACTGAAAGATGATCTTTTAAAAAGGAAAAGATTGGGAATGAAAGTTTTTGATTATGATCATGAATTTATTGAAGCCTTAAAAGAAGGTTTGCCAGAATGTGCAGGGATTGCGGTTGGAGTGGATAGATTAGTTATGCTTTTTACCAATTCAAAAACTATTCAAGAAGTAATAAGTTTTCCAGCAATAAAAATTTTTGGATGAGTGATTTCACCTGGAAGGAGTAACTTCGTCACACCTTCCAGGTGGCTGAAATGGACTCCTGGAAGGTGAACTTAAAACTTAAATACTTGAATAAAATACCATTTTATGGCAAAATCTTAAAGTTATGGCTGATACTTCAATTCTTAAAAAAGGTCTTTGTATAATTTTTAAAGATGAACCACATATTGTCGTGGAGAAAACTTTTGTTTCCCCTGGGAAAGGTTCGGCTTTTTACCGAACAAAACTTAAAAATCTAAAAACTGGCTCATTTATTGATTTTACTTTTAAATCAGGAGAAAAAATTGAAGAGGCTCCCTTGCAAACTCAAGAATTTCAATATCTTTATCAAAGCGGAAAAGACTATTTTTTTATGAATCCCCGAACTTACGAACAGATTATCCTTCCGCAAGATATTCTTGGCGACTTTAAACAATTTGTTAAAGAAGGTGATCTTTATCAGATCTACACTTTAGAAGGGAAACCTATAAGCTTACGAGCACCGCAAAAAGTAAGACTGAGAGTTATTGAGGCAGAAAAAGCAATCAAAGGCGACACGGCTACTTCCGCCACTAAACCAATCAAAGTTGAGTCAGGATATATTCTCCAAGTTCCACTTTTTATCAAAGAAGGCGACGTTATTGTTATCAATACTGAAACTGGCGAATACGTTGAAAGAGCCTAATTCTAAACCAGGCATACGGTCTAAAAAATCAATTTTTTTAATAAAATCACCTTCTTTAGCTTTAAAATAGGCTGCTACTCCAACCATGGCCGCATTATCAGTTAACAAACTCTTTGAGTAAGGAATGTGTACAGGTAAACTAAATTTACTCATTTCCTTTAAAATTGCGCTTTGTATTGTTTCACTTGAAATTACGCCACCACCAAGCAAAATCATTTTTGGTTTGTAAATTTTGACCGCTTTTACCAACTTGATAAGCAATGATTCAATTATTGTTTTTTCAAATGAAGTACAAAAATCCTTAAGGTCGGTTTGAATATTGAATGATGAACCATGAATTATGGTACGGGAGGCGGTTTTTAAACCAGAATAGGAAAAATTTAAATCTTTTGAATTAATCATTGGTACAGGCAGTTTGAATGCTCCATTATTACCACCAATGGCAGTCTTGGAAATAATTGCTCCACCAGGATAACCCAAACCCAGAAGTTTGGCCACTTTATCAAAACATTCGCCAACAGCATCATCAAGTGTCTGACCAACCAACTCATAATTTCCAAAATCTTTCATTAAAACTAATTCTGTATGTCCACCGGAAACTAAAAGACCTAAAGCAGGAAATTGGGGATTTTTAATGCCAAAATTACCGTTAACATCCTGAGCAAAAGAAGACAATAAGTGTCCCTCCATATGATCAACAGCAATTAAGGGTTTTTTAAATTCCAAAGATATTTCTTTAGCTTTTTTAATTCCCACTTCTAAGGCAATGGCTAAACCAGGACCATAAGTGACGGCAATAACATCTAAATTTTTCAGTGCCACTTTTGCCAAGGAAAGCGCTTCTTTAATTGCCGGTTCCAAATTTTCTTGATGAGCCCTTTTAGCAATCGACGGCACTACCCCTCCCCATTTTTTGTGCAATTCTACTTGGGAAGAAATCACGTTTGATAAAACCCGCAAATTTTCGGTGATTGCCACCGAAGTTTCATCACAGGAGGTATCAATTGATAGAATTAACATCACTAATATACACAAGTTTCGCACTTTTTCTAAAACCACCTCGAAGGTGGCCGAATGGACTCCTTCGAGGTGAAGCAATTGATGACTTTCTCCACCATCCGAGGAGTGCTTCGCACACCTCGGAGGGTCTTTATCCAAGTGCGAAACTCGTAAAACAAATTTAAATGAATATGCTTGATTTTAACAAAATAATCCGTTAAATTAAACAAGAATAGCTCAAAGCGTAAAGTGCAAAGTGTAAAATTACAGCGTAGGGTTAGAAAGTTTTACGCTTTAAGTTTTAGTTTTGAGATTTGAGTTTTGAGTTTTGCGCTTAATCTCATGAAGAATTGTATTTTTTGTAAAATCATTTCCGGGGAAATTCCCTCCTTCAAAATCTGGGAAGATAAAGAATTTTTGGCAATCTTGGATATTAATCCTAATGTTAAAGGGATGACGATTTTACTTTCTAAAAAACATTATCCTTCTTATATTTTCAAAATGCCGGAAAAGGACTATTTAAAAATGATGAAGGCAGCCAAAAAAGTCTCACCGCTGTTGGATAAAGCATTAAAAGTCCAACGAACAGCCATGATTATGGAAGGAATGGGCATTAACCATGCTCATCTTAAACTTTATCCACTTCCTGGTTTAGAATCCGAGTTTAAAGAAAGTTGGTCATCAGAAAGGATATTTTTTGAAAAATATGAAGGTTTTGTTACTTCCCAATTAGGTCCTCAAGCAGATTTTGAAGAATTAAAAAAGTTGGCGGAAGAGATTAGAAAATTAAAGTAATTTAGTTAGTAGTCAACGGTCTTTGGTCTTAGCTGCCAGTTTAGTTATTGGTCTTAGTCTTTAGTCAAAAAACCATTAACTATTAACTTAAGACCAAACTGGCTGCTACGACTAATAACCAGTTACCTCCAACCTTCTCTCATTTTCACCTTCATGGAAAATTTTAATGTAAAGAAAGATTACATCCAGCATTTTCTTAAATTTTTCCGACAGAATACCCATCTTCTCCGCCCACTCAATTAAAACTACATTTCCTGATTTAGTTAAATCTTCAATTTTTAATTTAGCTACTTCTTTTTCGTTTTCCATTCTCCACAAATCTATATGATAAAATTTTCCGTTCAAATCACCAAGAGTGTATGGAAATTCTCTTTGGATAATAAAGCTTGGCGAGCGGATGATCTTTTTAATCCCTAAAGCTTCGGCTACTCCCTTGGCAAAAATCGTTTTTCCAGTTCCTAATTCACCTTCCAAGGCAAAAATCAAACATTTTTTTGTTAATTGGTTTTTAAATTTATTTACCAATTCAGCGGCAATTTTTTTAGTCTGCTCTTCAGATTTTGACTTACGGTAAGAGAGTTCCATAAATTTAACCAATTAATCTGTTTATGTATTTTAGAGCACTCTCTCGTTCTCTCTCAAAAATTTTTAAAGTTTTTCTTCTTAGGGTTGAGGGCAACGAGTATGAAGTATGTATTCCGAAAAACTCTTTAATTAATTTTTCTTTTTTCCTTTCTGCCTCTTCAAGGTACGAAGAAGCAAACTCATCTATCAGTTCCCCTTTAACTCCGTTTTTATAAGCCATCAGAAAAGCTAAAAGTTGTTCATCTCGGCCTAAACCGCTCCCCCCATAGGCGCTGTCTTTAGGAACATTATTGAAAATTGTATATAAATTTTTTTTGTCTGAATTTAGCATATGGTTATTATAAAAACCAACCCTTTCAGGACTGATATTTAACGCTTTCAGAAAAATATAAATTCTGGCGCATTTTTCGCAAACTCCACACCAACGAGCTTTTTTGGCCTCAGGTTCTTCAGAGAAACATGACATTTGAAATTTACCGATTTCCGGATAGCGATGATGAAGAATATAAGTAATAAAAATTTCATTAATTGGTTCAACTAAACTCCCAATATGAGTATCGATATAAAATAATTTAGGAATGTTTTGCCAAAGCTGCATCACGGAGATACTTTGTTCAAAAACCGGATTAACTAAATACCCTTCGCTATCTTTGGTATAAAAGTTACAACTTTGTTCATTACCGACAAGCAAATATTTTGCCTGATGATAAAAATAATAAGGAATGAGAATAAAAACATACTGGGAAAGAATAATATCCCATCCCCAACAAAGATCTACTTCCTGTCTTAATTTTCCAATTGAAAGAGGGAAAAATTCCACATCGCTCCCAATTTTTTTATAAAAAGAATTAGCTAATTTCCTTTTATGAGCGTTTTCATAAGCACTTTGCGGCTCTTTCATAAAAAAGGGAATTATACTAACTCCCAATTCTTCTAAAAGACCGTAAGTCAAAAGACTGTCTTTTCCAAAAGAAAACAGAAGAATTGCTTTTTCTTTAAGACTTTTTTTGATTTTCTTTCCAGAATAATTAAGGCGTAAGGCTTTAAATTGAGTTAGAAAATTATAATTGTAAAATTTTTTAAGTAAATCAGAAGTTAAAGTATTTTCATATTCAAAAACCGTCATGGGAATTGTATAAAGAAGAATTTTAAAAATGATTGGTTCAATCAGAGGATAAGGAAAATGATAAGTCAAATGACCATCTTCTCCCAAAAGAGGCAAATGCCAAGTAGAGATATAAGACAAGCTATCGGCAAAAACTTTATGTAAAGATTTTGGAAATTTATTCCAAACGCTTCGGGGATAATTAATTTTATATTTTTTATTTTTTATTTTAATTTCAATTCCCGAACCGATTATTTTTCGATAAACATGTATGCCATTATTTTCCATTTTTCACTTCCTTCATTATACACAAATTTTAAAAATCAAGAGAGAAAATAAACTGAAAATGGCAAAAAAAGAAGTAAAATATTTTCCTAAGTAACCCTATATGAATTACTATTTGTTCTACCTCTTAAATCTTGAATAAAATTCCATACAGCTTCCTCGGTGCGTTCGCACTTTAACATTCTTGCATATGTGCCTCTGCTAAATTTATCATCAATTAGACCAGCAAGTTTTGGAATTAGTTTGAGGTCTCTTCTTGCCGCATAAACAATATTAAGAAAATTATCTTTTTCTTCACCCTGAAACCTACTACTTATCAGTTCAAAAAAACTTCCTGCCAAACCGCTATTTTCTGGAAGGCCAAAGGCTTTTCTATCTTTTATGCCCTGATATTCTGGCATTATCCAAAGATATCGAGGTTCAACTTCCATTCCGCTATCAAACTTTAATCTACCTTCAACAATATCTCCTGATTGCATTGCATGTTCAATCATTTGAGTTCTTATTTCTGAATCTTTTTTATAGAAAGTGTCAGTTGCTAGTTCTTCTCCAAAACGGGCAGATTCAAAAGTTACCAAACCCCCTTCTAATAGCCATGATTTATAAGGGGAATTCACTCCAAATATTTCATACCCTTGCCGACCATAGGCTGCAGATTTCTCATTAGCTGCTATTATTTGTTCACCGAGAAAGTGGAACATCTCATGAAATATAATACTAGCTTGGTCCAAATCTGTAATGTCCTCTTTAACAAAAATTATTACTACTCCATTCCAAACTGATGAAGAGCCTGCTTCCTTGTCTGCAAAATTCGCGCCACCATAGGGTTGTATTGCCTTCTCCAATTCCTTTTTTCTTTTTTCATCAACAAATATGACATCTGGTATATCTTTTTTCTTCAAATTGATGCCAGCTTTATGATGAATCTTTAGTAAGTATCTACATGCTTGATCAACAGCGTATTCTAAGGTCCATCTTGGATTTTCTATCCCAAATTCTCTAACAATACTCTCTCTTTTTGCAATAGTCTTATTTACATTATCCTGCGTTACTGATCGGACTCTTTTTTTAGTCGTCTCTGGACCAATAACCGCTATATCGAATTTTTCTTCCATAAAGTAAATCAACCCTATTCTAATCGAAAAGGCTGACCCTTTACAAGAAATGGAATAACCCACGTTTCTTTAATGAATATCGGAGTTTTTTTTATGATACATCAAATGCTCCGTGGCCGAGACGTTTGATGTCCCGTGCGATTTTATAATTGGTTTGCAATCACTATTTTAACAAATCCAAGGTTCCTTTTGCCATTTCTACCGATTCTTCAAAATTTTTTATTCCTTTCTTTTGTAAAACAAGGTCATCCATAACTTGTATTATTTCTTTTTTACCTTTCTCATCGACTCCATGTATTCTAAGAAAATATTGTGTTAATGATATGGCCTCTTTAACCCAATAGGAACCCCGTCTAACTTACTCCATTTCGGTAGTATATTTTACAACAAGCAATGTTTAATTAATTCTAAATGCTTGCTTACAAATCTTTTCTGTTCTGGAATAAAATTTCGAGGAATTTTGTTAAAAAATCTAATTTCTTCACCTTGTTCGCTTCCTTTGAGTTTGCCGCTTCTTTTTTTAACTAGGTAACCGTTACTGATAGTATGCCTACCCTCATCGTCAAAATACTCAATTACACCCAGGTGTTTTAAAATTCTAATTTGAATTCCTAATTCTTCTTTAGCAATTCTGTCTACTGCGTGATTAATCGATTCTTTAAATAAAATTGTTCCACCGGGGATATGCCACATACCCTTAAAGGGGGGAATTGCTCTTTTGGTAAGTAAGAAACCCTTTTTTGAAACTACAATTACATCTACGGCAGCCCTGGGGACTTTATGATATATCCTCATAAATTCTTTAAACGGCAGCCTTTTCAATTTCATATAATTTTTAATATTATTCTTACTAACTGAGCAGGACAGTCTAGACCCTTCCTATCCTTCGCTCAGGAGATTGTCTTGGTTATTTCTTTTGACTGAGCTTGATTGCTACAGCCAAATGATCATTATCAATCCATAATCTTTGAACTGTGATTTCGTTTTTAAAAGCATCTTCTATTATTAGTTTAATAAAATTAGGTAAATCTGACCTTCCTTCAAAAGCTCCTATAACACGGTCCCTCAGCGTATCAGGCATAATAGTAATACCATTTTCATCAGTTAATATACCCTGATCATTATTTCTAGCAGTTCCTTCAATAATAAGACTCTTTTTGTCAGCATCAATTACATAGGGAGCATAGAGATGGAATGCTTTATCTGTAGTGATTTCCGCTTTAAAACCTGGAAGTAAAACAGGTAAATCTCCTGAAGTGTCAAGTTCAGCTTGTCTGGAGAATATTTTGCGGATATCATCCATAGATAACGCGATATTGAATACACGCTCTCTTTTAGCTCGTTCAACTAAGTCAGTAAACATCTGTTCTTGATTAGGTGTTCCTGTTATATCTTGATCCGATTCCCTCATCATTTTTATTTTAGCTGGAACAATTCTTTCAAGGATAAATTATCAATCAACTCTTTGTCGTTACTTGAGATGTTTGGAATCTCGATGTTAAGCAACCATATCTCTTTGAAGGGTGTTTCCTTAAGGAATTCTTTATTGCATTTTCGAAAATGATTAAAAAAGTCGATAGCTAACAAGTTCATTTCGGGATAATCAAAACAGTGTTCTACGACAAAAAGTACATCTGCACATTGTTTTTTGTTACATTTATTTTTAATGTTATTTAAAGTTCTCTCTGAATTAAAATTTACTATCCCAGCAGAACCAATTCCAACTTTTGCTCTAACCCCTTTAGCAATT
>Ga0172362_10006394_pt1 | contig 10117 bp, 6 predicted proteins | sample LakKivs1_kivu2a2_FD_114534 | JGI IMG/M metagenome (GOLD analysis project Ga0172362, IMG submission 114534) | Sediment microbial communities from Lake Kivu, Rwanda - Sediment s1_kivu2a2 | ecosystem: Environmental > Aquatic > Freshwater > Lake > Sediment | place: Rwanda: Western Province, Lake... | reverse complement strand
GGGAATCCCGGCCGAAGGCCGACCTTATTCCGGAGGGGACCGACGATCTGCGCCTACCGACGGATCAGCTTCTGCCCACCTGCCCTGCCCGTCAATCGACCCACAAATTCCTCCGAAGAGCCACATTTCCTACACGTTGTCGGACCTGCGATGGCGTTGAAGGGCGACGTGCCGCTGGCTGGAATCTCGGCCACCTTGAAGGAGTTACCGAGATGCCGCTATCCGGGGTGGAGTTGATGAAGCTGAGCGAGGCCGAGCTACTTGAGCTTTTTCAGCCGACGAAGTGCCTCATCTGTGGCGTGACGTTGCACGAGACGACTACCGGCTGCCGGAAGGTCGAAGGCGGCTGCGAGTGCAGCGACTGCTACTTCAAGACCTTCTCCGAGGAGCTCGAGCGGCACCCGATCGCGGTGCCCAGGATGCACAGGGGGGCCTAGGCGCGTGAACACCATTCTTCTGTCCGACGAGCAGGTGGCGGCGTATCTGCGCGATCTGCTGGAGCGCCTTTCCGCCCTCGGCGAAGCTTACCCCCGTGTCTGGTGCCCCATAGGCCCGTCAGGAGGACGGGTGGCGCAAGCCGCAATGCGCGAGGTCGGGCGGTCCGCCTCGGACATCCAGCATGTCCCGGTGGCCTTCGAGCGGGCGACGGGGGTCGTATCCTTCCCCAGAGACCCGCACCCGGAGGACACCGTCAAGGGGAAGAACGTCCTGCTGATCGACGGGGCGATCCATTCCGGCAACACGTTTGCCAAGGTCTACCGGGCCGTCGAGGCCCTCGGAGTTGCGGAGATATGCTCCTACTCGCTGGTCGTCAGGCGGGGCGCGACGGCCCTGCCCAGTTTCTTCGGGCTCGCCATCGGCGATCACGACAGGGCCTTGTTCCTGAAGCGCCGCTTCCCCAACAACCGCCTGTCGAACTTCGGGTGGGTCCGCAAACTGGCCGAGGAGGATGACACGAGGCCCATGATCAAGTGTGGGGAGGACTTCATCGACAAGTTCTCGTGGGGCGACCTCCTTTATGAGATGCGCGTCGACCAGCGCCGCCGAACGTACCTCTACGAGAGAAAGGGGGACGCGCATGGCTTCGTGAGTTTCCGCCTGACTCCGGGCGAGACCATCCTGGTCGACGCTGGGTGTCGACAGGACATTCCAGCGGCAGGGGGTGGCGGGGCACTTGATGCGCTGGGCCGAGACCTGCGGGCGCAACGCGCATTGCGGCGCGATCGAGCTGTGGGGCGTCGATGACCGCAAGGAGTGGTATGAGAAACGGGGGTACGGCGCCTGTGGAGAGGCCCTGGTTCTCGACGGCACCAGGTTCCATCTCATGCGCAAGAAGCTCCTGTACAACCTCCCGGACGACGGCGTGCTGACGACGGGGTTGTAGCTTCCTTCAACGTCGATGCGCCGGCGCTTCAGCGCCCGGAGGCGTGGTGCGGGCTGCTGCCCCACTGGAGCTTGGTCGCCAGCGTGTGGAAGAACGGGCGCCCGGGATGCGCCAGGATGCGGGCGCACAGGGGAGAGAGGCGCACCTCCACCACGTCGCAGAGCCTCAGGGCGAAGCGGATCTGCCCGTCGATGATGGCGGCCGAGCCGACGTTCACCCGCATCGCCGTGATGCGGATGGGCCCGTCGATGCCGACGGTGATGGGGCGCAGCGACAGCGAGTGCGGCGCGATGGGCGTGATGGCGACGGCGCGGAGGGTCGGCTCGAGGATCGGCCCGCCGCAGGACATGTTGTAGCCCGTCGAGCCGGTGGGCGTGGCCACCACCAGCCCGTCGCCGTGGTACCTGGAGACGTGGGCGTGGCCCTGCTCGACGTCCAGCTCGATCATGCGGAACGGCTCGCCGGCCGAGATCGCCAGGTCGTTTGCGGCCACGCCGGCGAAGATCTCCTCGCCGTCGCGGACGACGCGCACGGCGAGCATGATGCGCTCGGTGGGCTTGATCCTGCCGGCCAGCACCGCCCCCAGGTGCCGCTGCATGTGCTCGACGTTGTACTCGGCCAGGAAGCCCAGCTTGCCCATGTTGACGCCCAGCAGCGGCACGCGCCAGCGGGCCAACGCCCGCGCCGCGGCCAGCAGCGTCCCGTCGCCCCCGAACACCACGCACAGGTCGGCCTGGCGGGCCTCGGGGCAGTCTGCCTGCTCGCACGAGCGCACGGCCAGCAGCTTCACCCGCCGAGCAAACCAGCCGCGCAGGGCGTCGATCTGCTCGGCCACGCCGGGCTTGTCCATGTTGCCGACGATCAGCAGCTTCTTGCGGGCGGGCATGTGGACATCATAGAGCTACCAGCTACCAGCTACCAGCTTCCAGCTACCAGCCACCAACCGCCCGGCCCAGGCGGCGGCGAATGGAATCGGGCGGAGGCGGGCGGTATGATTCGCGGCCTTGTGCGGCCGGGGGGCGCACCGATGGAGCACGACGATGAAGTTCGATCTGTCGAATCATCCGCACTTCGTCCGCCGCGTTGACGGCGTCACAGGTGCGGTCAGCTTTCTGCTCAACGAGCGCGTCGCGCCGTTCCAGCGAGGGCTGTACTACGCCACCCCCAGCATCTCCGCCGACGGGCGCTGGCTGTGGTTCCGCGCCGTCTGGCCGCCCTCGCGGGGCGGGCACCTGGCGGCCGTGTGCCTCGACCCCGCCCAGCCGCGGCTGGTCGCCCTGCCGGTGACCATCGGCGGCGGGCAGCCCCTGCTGCTGCCGGAAGGCGACGCGGCGTACGTGGCGATCGGCGACGGCATCTACCGGGTGACGCTGGACGGCCGGGCCGAGCCGGTCCTCCGCATGCCCGCCGAGATCATCGCCAACCGCCGCCTGGCGCACCTGGCGGGCGACCTGACGCTGTCCGCCGACGGGCGCTACCTGCTGCTGGAAAGCCAGATCGGCAACCGCTGGCTGATCTCTCTGGGCGAGCTGGCCACGGGCAGGGTGCTGCCGCTGCGGTCGTTCTTCCGCTGCTACCACCACGCGGTCTTCTCGCCGACCGACCCGGAGCTGCTGCTGTTGTGCCAGGGCCCCTGGCACGACGACATCAGCGGCGAGAAGGGCAACATCGACATCCGCATCTGGCTGATGGACACGAGGCAGACGCGCTTCGAGCCGCTGTTCGGCGACCTGTGGTTCAACCACAACTGCATGAGCTGCCACGAGTGGTGGACCGCCGACGGAAAGGTGCAGTGGGTCGATTACGACGACGGCATCCACGAGGCCGACGCGTACGAGTCGCCCCGCCGGCGCAGTCTCATCTGGCCGCACCGCGACCTGTGCCACGGGCAGTGCGACCGCTCGCTGCGGTACATCGTGGCCGACGAGAACCCCTACGGGCGCTGCGCCGATCGCCCCTGCCGCATCCTGCTTCTCGACCGGCGCAGCGGGCGCGAGACGGCCCTGTGCTCCGACGCCGGCCTGCCGCCCATCGCCGACCCGGCCGACTGGCGCAGCTACCACCTCGACCCGCACCCGCACTTCTCGCCCGACGGCCAGGCCGTCGTGTACACCACCTGCCAGCGGGGGATGGTGGACGTGGCCGTGGCACCCGTGGAGCAGGAGGCCACCGACGCGGAGTAGCTCGAGCGCCGCTCAGCGCGCCTTGAGGGACGGCGGCAGCTTGGACTCGATGCCTCCGGCGGGCAGGTCGGCCTTGGCGGTCCAGAGGATGGCGTTGCAGATCATGGTGCGGAAGGCAGCCTCCTGCCAGACGGCGCTGCTGTGCCCGCCGGTGTAGGCGAAGCTCCTCCCGCCGCCGGCACGCTCGAAGGTCCAGGCGACGGTCTCGTTGCGGGGCGGGGCGGCCAGCGGCACGGCGAGCGTCGCCAGCGGCGCCACCTTGCCGCCCTTCGCGCCGTCGCCGAACCACACGGGGCAGTACCACTCGTCGCCGGAGGCCCACAGCTTCCTCCACCCGCGGCAGATAGGGTGATTCGGGTCGATGGGCGTGACCTCCGCCTTCTGTGCCCCCACGATGCGCGTGTGGTTCTCTCTATACGTGCCGCCGAGCCACCGGAGCATCGTGTTGGCGTCAGTCCCGGGCAGGGCGGCGAAGGCGTAGTGCAGCACCACCAGCCCGCAGCCGCGACGCATCTGCCTGTCGATCAGCGCCGCCCGCCGCGGCGTGCGGAAGAACGGATGGGCTCCGCAGCCGTCCGTCAGCGCGATGATCACGTCGGCGTCGTTCAGCGTGTTGGCATCGGCCGGCCAGCCGTCGGAATGCAGCTCCGCCTTGACCGCGGCCATCTCGGGGCAATACTCCAGGCAGGCCTTCAGCGTGGCGGCCTGGGCGCGGAAGTTGTGCTGGTCGCCCAGGTCGTAGGCCAGGATGACGGCTTTCCTGGGCGCGGGCTGCTGTGCGGTGGCGACGGTGGGGCCGGCCGCCAGGACGAGCCAGGCCGCCGCGGCGGCACAGTGGGCTGGAAGTCGCATGTCTTGTCTCCGTGGGCGGGCGCCGCAGGCGCCCCGTCGGTTCAACGCTCGTCGTCCAGCCGGCGGGCCGGTCGGGGCGAAGCCAGTGTAGCACCTTCCGCGGCGCGGGGCGAGGTGGCATAATCCGCGGTTGTGTCCCGGGCGCGGCGGGGGTGCTTCGGACAAGCACCCCTGGCGGCCTGGGGGGTTGGTACATGTGCGGGCCGGGCCGGGCCGGGCCGCGGATATCGAGGAAGCGGGTCACATGAGACAGGCTTGTCTGCGCTGGGTGGTCGTTGCCGGCGCCGTCTGCGCGGTGGCGGCTGGACACGTCGCCTGCGACAGGTTCACGCGAAACGTCGCCGGGCTTAAGCGGAAGAAGGACCAGACGGAGATGGGGGGCGACAGCGTGATGGGCCGGCTCGGCTCGCCCGCCACGCGCGCGGAGGCCGCCCGTCAGATCGGGCGCGAAAAGATCACCGAGGCCGCGCCCCCCCTGGTCGGATACCTCCAGGACAAGGACCCCAACGTCCGCGAGGCCTGCGTCTGGGCGCTGGGCGAGATCGGCGACGCCAACATGATCCTCGACATCCGTCCGCTGCTGACCGACCACGAGGCGAAGGTGCGACTGGCGGCGGCCGGGGCCCTCGGCAAGCTGCCCGGCGACGAAAGCATCTTCTGGCTGGGCGAGACGATGTTGAAGGACCAGGTCCACCAGGTTCGCCTGGAGGCGGCCAAGGCGCTGGCCGACAACCAGCGCCCCAAGGCCGCCGAGTGGCTGACCCGGGGGCTGGCCAGCGACACCAAGTCCATCCGCGTCACCTCGATGCGGGGCCTGGTGAACATCGGCCCGCCGGCGGCCGAGAGCGGGCTGCTCGCGGGCCTCGTCAATGACGACGAGACCGTGCGCTCCATCGCCACACCGGCGGTGCGCAGGATCGGCAAGACCATCCTTCCGAAGCTGCGGACGGTGCTGACGGAGCGGATCAGCGCGCCGGTGCGGATCGAGATCGCGCACCTGCTGGGCGAGATAGGCGGCCCGGAAACATCGCCGGCGATGGTCCAGCTCCTGGCCACCATGGGCCGCGGCGCGGCCAGCTCCCCCCAGGCGGCCGAGCTGCGGAAGGTCGTCGTCGACGGCCTGGTCGCCATGGGCCCGCCGGTCCTGGACGACCTGCGCCGCGTCGCCATCGAGGGCGAGAGCAGCGAGCTGATGGAGCAGGCGGCCATGGACGTTTGCCGCCGCATCGGCAAGCCCGCCGTCAAGACCATCGTGGATTCCATCCTCCGCTTCAAGCTGCACCCCTGCACCGACGAGCTGAAGCTCTGGCTGGGCGTTCTGGGCGACTTGGGCGACCCGGCCGCCCTGCCGGCGCTGAACCGCGCGCTGTCGCAGGACGCTGACGGCATGGCCGCCGTCGTGGCCGAGACGCGCCGCAAGATCGAGGCCGCGGGCGGCACGAAGCTGCCCGACCCGGCGCCGGACCACGACCTGCTGATCGGCAAGCCCACCCCGGAGGCGACGCGCCGGATCGACCGCGGGGAGCTGGCCGTCACGCCGGTCAGCCCGCGCGGCGGCGACGTGCCCGACAACGGCGTGCTGAGGCTGTTCCTGCGCCGCTGCATGGTCGACGCCAGGGGCAAGCCGTGCAGCGACCTGGAGGTCCTGCTGGCCAGGCGCGACGGGCAGTGGCAGGAGCGCCTGTGGGGAGCGGCCCTGAACTACAACAAGCGGGAGCATCCCGGGCGCGTGCTGGCCAGCCGGCGCGACGGCGACAAGTGGGTGCTGAAGATCGAGGCATCCATCAACGCCGACAACTGGGTCCAGGGCGGATACGTGCAACTGGAGCTGACCGTCGCGCCCGGGCCGGACAAGCTGGCCGGCTCGTACAAGGGCCACATGAACTTCGTGGACGTGTCGGGCGAGGTGGAGGGCGTGAGCTGGCCGCGGCAGTGGGCCGGCGCGTCGGTGCCGCCGCTGGCGGCGGAGGAGCACCCGCGTCTGCTCTTCCGCCGGCGGCACCTGCCCCTGCTTCGCGAGAAGGCGAAGACGGAGTTCGGCCGCAAGATCATCCGCCTGCTGCGGGCGAAGATGGCCGCGGGCAAGAGACTGTACGCCGAGCCGCTGGACTGGATCGCCAACTGGGAGCCGGGGATCAACCAGGGCATCGCCCACGCCTTCCTGGCAACGCTATTCGACGACCCGGCGCACATGGAGCGTGCCCTGGTGCTGGTCGATGCGCGGACCCACCAGGCCCCCTACGGCGGCGAGCACGGCGAACGCCTGCCCGGACCGTTGTTCCACTACCCCTACGCCGCCGACCTCGTCTACAACCACGCCAGCGACCAGCAGAGGCAATCGATCCTCCGCACGTGCCGCAGTACCTACCTCGGCTGGACGATCCAGCGGGGGCCGGTGGGCATCTGGGCGGTCGGGCGCGGGCTGCACGGCATCCCCGGCAACCACATGCTGCTGATCGTCGGGCACAAAGGGCCATTCGAGCTGGAGCGCCCGCCCGACCCGCCGCCGGTGCTCACGCTGGACGCCCCCGCCGACCTGCGCGCCGGGCGCGGCGTGCCCGTCAACGCCTTCGCCCAGAACAGCGGGCCCGCGCAGTGGATCACGGCCGGGCCGCTGCCCGCCGGCGACGACGACCCGCTTGCGGGCATCGGCGGGCGCGAGGCGGCCGCGCCCGTCCTCGGCACCATCGTCACGCACAAGGGCGCCGACGCCGTCTGGGAGGCCCTGCCTGCGACGGCCGTGACGCCCATGCCCGGCATCGCCGACGGGCGGCAGATCATCACGCTGGCCCGCGGCGGGCGGACCAGCCGCTTCTGCCTGTACTGCCTGCTGGACGTGCCGGAGGCAGCCGGGACCGGCCTGGTGCTCAGCCACGACCTGCTCGGGGCGGACTGCTCGCGCGTGTGGGTCGACGGCAAGGCCTGCCCGGAGAACTCCGTGCTGCTGCTGGGCAAGGGGCAGCACCGGGTGATGGTGGAGGCCAGGGACAAGACCGTCTGCGTGCACTTCGTGCCCGTCAACGCCGGGATGCGCAAGGCCGAGGCCCTCCGCCACCAGCGCGACGTGGAGCAGTACGAGCAGGCCAGGGCCCGCCACGAGAAGACCGGCGTCATCCAGGACATCCCCATCAAGCTGGAGCAGGCGTGCGTCTCCGTGCGGAACAACACGCTGGCGGACATCGCCGCCGCACGCCAGGGCGCCAGGGCCGGCTCCGACAGCATGAACGTGCCGTTCGCCTCGTCGCTCTGGACGGCCACCGGCGACGGCCTGTGGCCCGACACGCCGATGCTTCTGGCCGCACAGAAGCAGTTGATCTCCTCCAGCGAGATCGACGCGCGGCACCTGATCTTCGCCATGGCGATGGCCCCTGACGACCTCAAGGGCCCGCTGGTCGACGAGTTCAACAGCCGCTGCCTCGACGCCGGCAAGCTCGACAAGCTGAGCTGTCTGGAGCTCGTGGCACTGTTCGTCAACTACCCGCTTGATGTCAAGCCCACCAGCGCCGCCGGCCTGGCCGACAAGGTCCAGGTCGACCGCGAGACGGGCGTTTATTCTTTCCTCGGCGACGAGGTGAAGGCCGTGTTCTCCGCCAGAACGGGCAAGCCGATGGAGGCCTCGCGTGCGATGCCGCGGGCGGGGAGCTTCTACTTCCAGGCCGACAAGCGGGCGTGGGTGCTGGAGATGGCCCGGCGGGACTGCGACAACATGGTGCTCGTGGGCGGCGCCGAGGCCGACGGGCTGGGCAAGCTGCTCTACGAAAACCTGCGCAAGGACGGCTCGGGCGTCGTCGGGGCCGATATCTCCGGCGCGTACGGCCACGGCGTGTCGGCTGAGAGGCACTTCGCCGTCGACTACGGCCCCACCAGCGGCGCCGCGGCGCTGCTCGCCGTCGTCGACCGCGTCCGCGGCGGCGGAAGGAAGTCCTGGGTGCTCAACTGCCCCATAGGGCGGGGCGTGTCGTTTGCCCGCGAGGGGCGGATCCTGCGCGTCACCGAGGTCTCCGGGGGCGGCACCCGCACGCTGACGGGCGTGGTGATCGGCCCCGCCGACGTGAAGCTGGTCTGGGAGCCGGAGCACCGCGGGCACAAACCGTCCTGGCGGCGGTTCTACGCGATCAGCGAGCAGCCCAACGCCGACTTCTTCGTGGTGATGACCTACAGCCGGGGCGAGCCGCCGAAGATCAACGTCACCGGCCAGGGTCTCAGCGCCGTCGTTACTGTCGGCGGCCAGCAGGTCCGCTTCGACGGCAAGAAGCTGCTGCTGAAGGATTAGGCCCGATGCGGCTGCGCCCCCTTCGCCTGGCGACGGTTGTGGTGGCGGCGCTGGCCCTGGCGGCCGGGCACGCCGGCTGCGAGAGGGTCTTCCGCAACATCGGCGGTCTGAAACGCAAGAAGGACCGCGCCGAGATCGGCGGGGAGGGGCTGATGGGCCGGCTGGGCGTGCCCGCCTCGCGGGCGGAGGCGGCGCGGGAGATCGGGCGCCGGCGCCTGGCCGAGGCGCTGCCCTCGCTGCACGGCTACCTGGAGGACAAGGACCCCAACGTTCGCGCCGCCTGCGCGTGGGCCATCGGCGAGATCGGCGACGCCAACAGCATCCCCGCCGTGCGCGTGCTGCTGACCGACCACGACGCCAACGTGCGCGTCGCCGCCGCCAGGGCCATCGGCAAGCTGCCCGGTGCAGGCGCGGTGCTCTGGCTGGGCGAGTCGGCCACGAAGGACACCGTCGCCGAGGTCCGGGCCGCGTCGGCCCGGGCTCTGGGCAGCATCCGCCTCGATTCCGCCGCGCCGTGGCTGGCCCGGACGCTGGACGACGCCAACGCTCCGGTGCGTGCGGCCGCGGCGGAGGCCCTGGCCGGCATGGGCAGCTCTTCCGCGCGCGACGGGTTGGTCCGGGCGATGGTCCACGACGATCCGGCCGTGCGGCGCATCGCCCAGGCGGCGGCCCGGCGCATCGGAAAGCCCATCCTGCCGAAGCTGCACGCCGCTCTGAACGAGCGCGTGCCGGCCGACGTGCGGACCGAGATCGCGCGCCTGCTGGCGCGGATGGGCGGTCCCGAGACGGCCTCGCCCATGCTGCGCCTGCTGGACGGTCCGCCCGGCCGCCGCCGCGGCGGTGCCGGCGGCGACATGGAGGCCCTGCGCGGCATCGTCGTCGAGGCACTGTCGGCCATGGGCGAGCCGGTCCTCGACGCCATCCGCGCCGAGACGCTCGACGGCGAGATGGGCCCGCTGGCCGAACAGGCCGCACGCGAGGTGTGCGTCCGCCTCGGCCGGCCGGCGGTCCGCACCATCACCGACGCCGTTCAGCGCTGGCGGATCTTCCCCGACCCGCAGGAGCTGAAGGCCTGGGTGGGCGTGCTGGGCGACATCGGCGACCCGGCCGGCGCGGCCGCTTTCCCGCGCGCCCTGGCACAGGGCATCGACGGCATGGAATCCGTCGTGGCCGACGCGCGGCGCAAGATCGAAGCCACCAGCGGCGTCCGCCTGCCCGAGCCGCAGCCGGAGGCGGGGCTGCTGTTCGGCCCGCCCGGACCGCTGGGCCACGCGCGCGTCGCGCGGGCGCCGCTGGTGCTGGGTCCGGGCCGGCCCGTCGGCGGGGCCGTGCCCGACAACGGCGTGGTGCACCTGGTCCTGCGCGGCGCGATGATCCGCCCCAACAGCGGCGCCAGGCAGGACCTCCAGGCCGACCTGGTCCGCC
>Ga0172362_10006391_pt1 | contig 10120 bp, 8 predicted proteins | sample LakKivs1_kivu2a2_FD_114534 | JGI IMG/M metagenome (GOLD analysis project Ga0172362, IMG submission 114534) | Sediment microbial communities from Lake Kivu, Rwanda - Sediment s1_kivu2a2 | ecosystem: Environmental > Aquatic > Freshwater > Lake > Sediment | place: Rwanda: Western Province, Lake... | reverse complement strand
TGCCTTCTGCTTTAGGCTAAGGATAGGCGCAGGGTTTTGTCTAGGTAGTGGCTGACTGAGCATAGTCGCCGGAATCCTATCATAGCCAATAATACGGGCTACCTCTTCAGCGAGGTCAACTGCTAAATGTATATCACTTCGCCAATAAGGCGCGGTAACCCGAGCCTCTGAAGCTGAACCTCCCTTCTCACAATCAAAGCCCAAGGCAGTCAGAACACCTACTATCTGGTCAAGGCTAAACTCAACGCCTAAAATCGCCTTTACCTTATCAGTTGATAACAAGATAGGCTCTTGGGTTCGCTTACCGGGATAGACATCAACCACGCCCTTAGCCACTTTACCACCAGCCAACTGCACTACCAACTGAGTGGCACGCTTAAGGGCAGGTAGCGTTAGTTCAGGACGGATGCCCCGCTCAAACCGCATACAGGCTTCACTGGGCAACTGCAATCTTCTACCGGTATAGCGGATGCTTGCCGGGTTAAAATTGGCTGCCTCCAGCAGTATCGATGTAGTTCCCTGAGTAACCTCACTTTTAGCCCCACCCATCACGCCAGCAACCGCCACTGCCCCTCCCCCGTCAGCAATAACCAGCATATCCTCTGAGAGAACCCGCACTACTCCATCCAGAGTAACGACGGATTCACCCTTGACCGCCCGGCGCACTATAATTTTCCTGCCCCTAATTTTAGAATAGTCAAAGGCATGTAACGGCTGTCCGTATTCCAGCATAACATGGTTGGTAATATCCACAATATTACTTATGGGACGCATGCCACAAGCCAGCAACCGTTGCTGGAGCCACTGAGGGGACTCGGCCACCTTTACTCCAGTAATCAGGCTAGCACAATACCGGGGACACAGGTCAGGGGCAGCAATTTCTACCGATATTTGCCGGTCTATAGAGGCAGCCGTTTCTTCATAGTTGACTTCAGGCAGATACCAGCTTTGCCCGGTCAAGACAGCAATTTCCCTAGCTATCCCAATTACGCACAGGCAGTCAGGACGATTAGGAGTTATCTCCAAATCAAAAATAACATCACCCAAGTAACCAGCCAATGGGGTGCCTACCGGGGCTTCGGCGGGCAAAACCATTATTCCCTCATGACTATCCGAGATACCCAATTCTTTCTCCGAACAAACCATGCCACTAGAGACAACACCACGAATCTTAGCCGATTTCAGACGGAATGCCTGCCCGGTATGCCCGTCTATAAGTTGAGCACCGACATGAGCAAAGGCTACCTTATCACCAACTTTAAGGTTAGGCGCGCCACAAACAACTGTCGGCTGCTCAGTGCCTATATCTACAGTAGGTAGAGTAAGCCGGTCGGCATTGGGATGAGGATTAATAGCGAGTATTTGACCGACAACGATATTCTCCCAACCACCGCCAATCACCTGCATTCCCTTAACCTCAAGACCAGCCATGGTTAACTTATTGGCTAAATCAGGCGGGGGCAGAGCAATAGCTATATATTTTTTAAGCCACTTAAGCGGAATTTTCATCTTTTCAGAACTGCCTTAAGAATCTAAGGTCACTACTGTAGAATAGCCTAGTATCATCAATTCCGTAGCGAAGCATTGGCAGACGCTCAATACCCATACCAAAGGCAAAACTGGTGTAAATGTCGGGGTCAATACCGCCGCGCTGAAGCACCTGGGGATGAGTCATCCCCGCCCCCAGAATTTCAATCCAGCCGGTATCACCACACAGACGGCAACCTTTGCCACCACAGACAGAGCATTCTATCGCCATCTCCGCACCCGGTTCGACAAAGGGAAAGTAGTCACAGCGGAAGCGCACCCTCCTGTCCTCGCCAAAGAAACGACGAGAAAACTCGTAGAGTGTCCCTTTCAGGTCAGCCATAGTAATACCCTTATCTACGGCCAGGCCATCAATTTGGTAGAACATAGGAGTATGGGTAGCATCGCTAGCCTCATAGCGATAAACCTTGCCGGGAATAACTACTCTTATCGGGGGCTTCATAGTCTCAATAATCCTGGCACTTATTGAGGTAGTGTGAGTGCGTAGCAGCACTGACCCCTTACCTCCCTTCGGTAAATCAACCCAAGACGTTGACATGGTATCGCGTGCCGGGTGTTCCTCAGGGATATTCAATGCCTCAAAGTTATAATAATCCCATTCCACTTCAGGTCCTTCCACTACCTGAAAGCCCATAGAGACAAATATGGCGCATATTTCATCGAGTGTTTGCGTAATAGGATGCAAACGACCTGTTGGAGGATGACAACCGGGCAGGGTAATATCTATATGCTCCCCCTCAGCAGACGCGGCTAACTCTAGTTCTTGGAGAGCTTGCTCCTTCTGCCTTAAACTATCCTCTAAAAAGGATTTAATTTCGTTAGCCCGGGCACCGATAACCTTTTTCTCCTCTAGAGGTAGAGTGGCTAAGCTACGCAGAATTTTAGTTAGGTGACTCTTTCTACCTAAATAATGAACCCGCCAGGACTCCAATCCCTTAACGTTACTAATGCCCTCCAGTTCCTGCAGCGCGTTCAACTTCAGGTCTTCCAGTTGCTTTAACATTGTTGTCTTGAATCTTCCCCCGAGCTATGGTTGCCAAATTAACAAAAGCATCAGGCTCTCTAACTGCCATATCGGCTAGCATCTTGCGGTTGATTTCAACTCCGGACTTTCTCAAGCCATCCATAAACTGGCCGTAAGTAATACCCTGGACCTTACAAGCCGCATTAACCCGTGAAATCCATAACCGCCTCATATCGCCCTTTCGCTCTCGGCGGTGGCTATAAGCATAGCTCAGCGATTTAAGCATAGACTCATGAGCCCGGCGATAAAGAGAATGCTTAGTCGCCTTGTGCCCCTTAGTCAGGGCTAGCACCCTCTTATGCCGGTGATGAGCAGTTACTCCCCTCTTTACTCGTGGCAAAACATCTCCTCCTGTCTATCCAATCTTATACGGTAACAGCCTTCTTATCCGAGCCCGGCTAGTGGGGTCTACTGGTATCATCTCATCGTAAAGACGCTTAGTTCGCTTTGATTTGCTGAGGCGCAAATGGCTCTTCCCACCCTTAGCCCGCATAATCTTGCCGCTACCGGTAATATGGAAACGCCGCTGTGTCCCTTTATGAGTTTTAATTTTGGGCATCTTGAACTTTCTTTACCTCTTCCTTTACCCTAGCCGTTTGGGCAGCCGCCGGTGATAATATCATCAACATCCTTCTTCCATCCATTAATGGTTGCCTTTCAATAGAAGCCGCTCCTTTTAGTGATTCAGCCATCCTTTGTAATAACCTTAAACCTATCTCAGGGTGCGTGATTTCACGCCCTCTAAACATTACTGTTACCCTAACCTTGTTTCCTCCCCCCAGCAATTTCCCAACTGACCTTGACTTAGCCTCAAAATCATGGTCATCAATCCTGGGCCGTAACCTGACCTCCCTCAGCAGTAAGACCTTCTGGCTTTTCCTAGCCTCGCGCTCCTTCTTGGTCTGCTCATACTTATACTTGCCGTAATCCAGAAGACGGCACACCGGAGGCACCGCAGTAGCTGCTACCTCAACCAGGTCAATATTGTTCTGCCTGGCTACCTCCCGCGCCTGATACAAAGGCATAATCCCCAACTGTTCTCCCTTCTCCCCTACCAGGCGCACTTCTCTAGCTCTAATCCTCTCGTTGATACGCAGCTCTTTAATTATGTTCTTACTTACCTCCTTTAAGCACAGACATTTTACGAACCGAGACTATAGCATAGTCTTCTCAGTTAATCAAATTATACAAGCCCCTTTATAACTCTAAATCTTTTACCTTATTGGCTATAGCTCTCCTGATGCTCTTCTTGAAGTCCCCAAATGATTGTGAGGCCAGTTGTTTCCCGTTACGCAGACGGATGGCAACGGTAGCAGCAGCTACCTCTCTGTCACCTACTACCAGCATACACGGTACCTTATCCAGTTGCGCCCGCCGGATTTTAAGGTTTACCGTCTCCGAATGAGCATCAACCTCGGTCCGTATCCCTATCTTTTTAAGCCCGGCTTCCAGCTTGTAGGCATATTCCAGATGGCGGTCGGCTACTGGTATCACTCCTACCTGAAGTGGCGCTAACCACACCGGGAAAGCACCAGCATAATGCTCAGTAAGCGAGGCGAGAAAGCGCTCCATACTACCCAATACAGTGCGATGTACCATCGCCACCAAATGCTCCTGACTATCTTCACCAACATAAGTAACATTGAAGCGCTGGGGGAGATTGAAATCAACCTGAATAGTCGGACCTTGCCACGCCCTTCCGACAGCATCCTTGAATTTAATATCTATCTTAGGCCCGTAAAATACGCCCTCTCCTGGGTCTATATTAAAAGTGAGCTTCAGACGAGTCAAAGCTTTTCTCAAGGTTTCCGTAGCTTCCTCCCAAAGCTGGATACTACCAGCATACTTCTCTGGCCGGGTAGAGAGTAACATCTGATAATCACTAAAACCGAAGGTATCTATCATAAACAGAGCTAAATCTAATACCCCTACTACTTCATCTTCTAATTGGTCAAAGCGGCAAAAAATATGGGCATCATCTTGGGTAAAGCCCCTGACCCTAGATAGACCATGTAACACCCCGGAGCGCTCATAACGATAAACAGTGCCCAGCTCGGCATAGCGTATTGGTAGCTCACGGTAACTGTGTTGCCCTGTCTTATAAATTAAGATATGACCTAAGCAATTCATTGGTTTAATAATATACTCTTGCCCCTCCACCTCCGTTGGGCTGTATAAGTAATCACGATAAAATTCCCAATGGCCACTGGTTTTCCATAAATCTAGTTTAGCAATGTGAGGAGTGTATACAATATCATAGCCCCGCTTGACATGCTCATCCTTCCAGAAATCCTCAATAACCCGACGGACTGCCGCCCCCTTGGGATGCCAGTAAACCAGTCCTGGACCAGCTTCTTCATGAATACTAAATAGGCCGAGCTCCCTGCCCAATTTCCTATGGTCACTCTTGGCGGCTTCATCAAGTTTCTTTAGATGCTCTGCCAAAGCCCTTTTAGTTTCAAAAGCAACGCCGTATATCCGCTGTAACATGGGATTCCTCTCGCGGCCCCGCCAGTAGGCTCCGGCAATATTAATCAGCTTAAAAGCTTTTATTCCCCCAGTAGAGCTCATATGAGGTCCACGACACAAATCAACAAACAATCCTTGCCGATACAAGCTGACCTTCTCATCCAGAATTTCATCAATCAACTCCAGCTTATATGGTTGACCCGCAAACAATCGTCGAGCTTCTTCTTTAGTCACTTCCTGCCTAATGAAAGGCATGTCTGAAGCGATTATTTCGTTCATCTTTGCTTCAATGAGGGGTAAATCATCGGAGGTTAATGAGCGGGGTAAGTCAAAGTCGTAATAAAAGCCATTCTCAACGGCTGGGCCGATGCCAAACTTGGCATCAGGAAAGAGAGACTGAACCGCCTCAGCCATAACGTGAGCTGCCGAATGTCGCAGCACCTCTAGCTCTTTACCTTCCCCTGCATTGTCAACAGCCATTATTGAAATCCTCTCAATCTATTAAATGAAAAACTCTCACCATGCTTGGGACAAGAAACTCTAAACCCACAAATTTCATTAATTATACCAACCGTAATCTATAAGTGCAATAAGCGTAGTGTTCTACTTCACCGCAATGCTTATAGGGAACCAAGCCAGTTTACACAGTTTGGCCTCCAAACAACGCCTCCAAGGATAATTTTGAACGTCTTGCAATTAATCGGCAGACGACAATAACCCGAGACAGAACTGGCCAGAACTAGATGAACGTCCGGACTGGAGACATCTTAATACAGTTCACTTCAGTACTTGCCGTTGGCCGGTAGAATATCTGAGTTCCTCTCCACCCTTTCGCCATGTCGAATATACTGGTGAATAGCACCACCCAACGCTTCTATCTTACCGTTAAGAAAAACCTTGAGGGCTGCTCCGGAAACAATTCCGTACCCTTTTACGTTAGCTTTTTCAAGTTTAAGTACTACCTTTAATTCTTCCCAGTCATCCTGTTCACCGTGCATATCACAGATGATGGGAGCAAAGCCAAGACAGGGGAAAAGCTCGGCTGTTGAATCATCATTGGGATCCCCCCAACGAACCCATTCTTTTGATAGCATAATACCCCCGGCAGAGAGCCCACAGAAAAGCTTGCCTTGACTATAGAGCCTAGACAAAGAATCAATCATATTCTTTTCTTGTAATACTCGCATGCCTCTATCTACATCTCCCCCGCTTATAAAAACAATCTCGGCTGATTTCAAAATATCTTGTGCCTTCTCTAGGTCGGCCTTCTCGGAAGAAACTGAGGCGTGTTCTACCTTGGAAGCGCCTATTTCTCTAAGAATATCAGCAATATAGTTAAAGAAGGCTTCATCATCGTTATTCGCCATTCCCATGTAAGCTATCGTCGGTGATGCCGTTCCATTTTCTTTGAAAACTGCTTGGATTAGAGGGTCAAACGTCTTACGGCTTCTGGGCCTTCCTCCGGCCAATAAATAAACAGGTTTCTTATAATTTACCATCTATTTAGTCTACCGGTGTCTTTTGAAGATATATCTTTCGTCTAGATAGCTCTCTATTTCTATGGGAAAGAGAGCCTCCGCGACACGGTATTTTCCTGAACTTCCTGGAGAAATAGCATCCTCATAAATAACCGATACCTTTGCTTTTTTGCCATATAGTCTTTTCAACATTTCAGAGGATTCTTCACTAAGTCTATCTTTATCCGGCCGACGACTTACCAAATGTAAATCATAAATATCGGTAGCAACCTGCTCTAGCCGATATTCATCAACACCCTCTAGAACACTTAAGTTATCGTCTAATTCACGAAGCGATACTAACCTACCCGCACACGTCAAAGTTACATTGGTTACCCGCCCCTCGATTGCAGAAAGAATTATACCTGAATCTCTACCGCAGGAACATCTACCCCCTTCGTCGATATGAACTAGGTCTCCGACATCAAAATGGACCATATAATACCACGGATTGTTGAAAGTAGTTACCAGAATCCTACCCAGAAAGGGACCGCCGTGTTTCGATTTCAGGGGTTGAAAATCCACCCGACAGAACTCACTGTTTTGATGAAACTTCCCCTTTTCACACTGTATAAACACGTATCCGGTTTCAGTCGTTCCATAAGAACTGGCTATTGGCACATCGAAGACTTGACGAATCTGTCGGTAATGGAAATTTGTAGGGTATTCATAAGTCAAAACGATAAGCCCAGGCTGAAAGACAGTCTTCTTACTAGCGGCAATATAGCGGCACAGCTTTGCCAGTAACGAAGGCTTAGCCTCAAATACCGCCGGTTTAAAGAGTCCCAATTCTTTAACCATCCTGTCCATATGTTCGGAAGACCACGATGCCGAGTCAGTCCTCTCATTAAGAAAAAGAAACCGTGATAAGCGCCGTTTTTCCATAGGGAGGTCAAAATTATCTGAAACAAAACCCACACTTAGCGGATTGGCAAGAATTGCTTCCGGGTGACTTCCTGTTGCAATCTTATTAGCGCGAGAATTAAGTTTCCAGGAAGCTCTTTCTGAGGCATCCCACCATTTTTGGTTCCATATATTAGTCACTCTATCGCCAACTGTTCCGCTGGTTTCAACGAATTCTATTTCCCCGCTGGCTAAACCACGATTGACATCGCGATTGCTCGGCAAAAGGCCTTGAGGAAAATATTCGCGAATATCTTTCTTAGTAAGTGCTGGCATTGCTGCATAGCGCCTATCAATTGAATACTCAGGGCCAGGATCAAAAGCACGCCAAGACCGATACGCAGCAACTTGGCTAAGAGCTGTCTCCAAAACATCAAGAGAACGGCTATAATAATTAGAAGAGAACCTCCAACTTTGGAGCATCAAGCATACTTTCCTAAACCTACGCAACTGCAATAGTTAAGCCAAATTCAATTATACCACTGCTCTTCAATAGGAAGCTAGCCACAATGGCGCTATTATATTGCTACTGCCTCGGCTAGGTAGACATGTAAATGACGGCGTGGGGCCTCAATTGGCGAACAATCACCAACCGACTGTGCCAGAACCTAAACCTTACTTGCCGGCAATTAGTTCCTGGATAATTGGTAATGCCTTATTCATGCTGATGGCGTAACCCATTCCCTCGACCCCAATCGAGGCGACCTTAGCATTGGTTATACCAATCACCTCTCCGTTCATATTTATCAGTGGCCCACCACTGTTACCTGCATTGATGGCAGCACTGGTCTCAATCAGCCCCCCTATCTGCTGACTGTCTAGAGTTAGCGAGATATCCAAGCGACTGATTATACCTTCTTTGGCACTGGTCCCTAGACCTAAGGCATTACCCATCGTCACCACCCAATCACCGACTCTTAAGTTAGAAGAGTCGCCAACAGCAGCCGCAGGCAGGTTCTGAGCATCGATCTTGAGGATAGCTAAGTCATTTAACGAATCCGCAGCCACGGTATTGGGGTTCACAGTGAACTTTCTGCCGTCGTCCAGGGTTACGGTAATCGCCCTCGCCCCTTCCACAACATGATAGTTAGTCACGATAATCCCGTTAGCATCGATAATCCACCCCGAACCGGCTCCATGCTGAGTGATGGTGCGACCAAAACCGTACACGACTACCTCTGTATCAACACAGACTATGGCGGGTTTAAGCATAGCAACAATGTCAGCAATATTAGCCTCGGCCAGAGACGGGGTGGCGAGCTTCTCAGTACCTGCCTTTAGCGCGGACATATCCGTTGTCAGTGCCGATACATCCGTTTCCAACACGGATATATCGGCTGATAAATCAGCTAACGCCAGAACATCGTTCTCCAGGGAAGAGATTCTATCAGTTGCGTTCGATAATTGCTCTTCCAGAGCAGTAATTTTGGCCTGGCTGTCCTCTAATTGAGCACTTTGCTCAAACAGCAGCACACCGTTGGTAATGGTACCAATTAAGAGGATAATAATGGTTATTAGTATCCATTTACTCTTTAAAGTACTCATATCTTTCCCCTTACTGATTCGCTTGCGGAGTCACCGAGACAGGGGTGATGAAAATGCTGGTAGCCTGTATTGAGCCGTCGGTATTCTTCTGTCCCGTAACGGTGATGGTAGTGCCAGTTGAGATGTCACTGGTGGTAACCTGCGCCATTTTTTCTATTGTTGTATCATCGCTGATGACCACGCGTACCTTTGTACCATCAAGCGCGTCCAAGGTTAACACGTTACCTTCAACCTTTTCTACCGTCCCGGAGGTCCCGCCCCTGGTGAATATGCCACCCATCCCGCTGGGCGGCGTTGAACCCTCTGGAAACGTTCCTTGCTGTCCGTTGGAAAACTGGCTGAATCGGCTCTCAAGTGTCTGTTGTGCCTCTGTTCTCCCCTGGCTCTTACCAAGTGCTTGACCACCAATAAAAGCCCCGCCAATTGCGCCAGCTACCAAGACTATAATTAGTATCAGCATGATAAAACTTTTCGTTTTCATTTTCCATTCATCTCCTTATTCGTAGCGCAACGCATCAATAGGATTAAGCCGCGCCGCACGGTAGGCTGGATAAAGCCCGAACACTATCCCTATTGCCGCCGAGACTGACACGGCCAGTATCAATATGTCGGCAGACATCACCGTATTGATGGTGGTACCGCTTAGGCTTAGCCCGGAAATCAAACGGGAGATTCCCCAGCCGACAAGTATACCAATGCCACCGCCGAGTAAGCTGAGGGTGGCCGATTCCACCATGAATTGTGACAGTATGTCCTGACGCCTAGCCCCAACCGACTTGCGTATGCCAATCTCACGCGTGCGTTCGGTAACGGATACTAGCATGATGTTCATGATGCCGATGCCGCCCACCAGCAGCGATATCCCGGCAATGGCAGCAAGGAAAAGGACGAACACGCCCGTACTCTCTTTCAGTGTCTGCACCATATCCTGCTGGCTGGTGATAGTGAAATCGTCGTTACCGGCAGTAACACCGTGACGCTCTTCCAGTATGGCCGTAATCTGCTGGGTGGCGGCATCAATATCAGCGGAACTCTCCACCTGCACATTGATGCTCTGAACGGTAAGACCGCCAGAAGTTGTCCTCTGCCGGGACATTCGGGTCAGCACCGTGGT
>Ga0172362_10006390_pt1 | contig 10120 bp, 17 predicted proteins | sample LakKivs1_kivu2a2_FD_114534 | JGI IMG/M metagenome (GOLD analysis project Ga0172362, IMG submission 114534) | Sediment microbial communities from Lake Kivu, Rwanda - Sediment s1_kivu2a2 | ecosystem: Environmental > Aquatic > Freshwater > Lake > Sediment | place: Rwanda: Western Province, Lake... | reverse complement strand
TTCTTTTTTTTTAGACAATGGGCTTGTTTTTTTAGCCATTTATTTTATTGTTCAACGGCTAATCCCCTCCTTTCCGCGCCTTCGGCGTAAAGTTTTTGGATTTGGGATTGGGATAAAGATTTTTTATAAAAACCAACTTCATCTAATATTCCAGAAAAATGCTCCCCGTTGCTATCACCAATCTGCATATAATTAGCGTCCACGCCTGCAGAGCATCCACTGCCCCTTCCTACTTCAACGCCATCTATGTAAATAACATAGTTACTGCCAGAAACAGTCCAAACCACATGATGCCATTCTGTATCAATACCTCTAAAATAACCGTAACGACATCTTCCATATATTCCAATTCCTCCATCGCTGACAGCAAACTGCTGCACATCATCGTCTAAATCAATAATTGTCTGCCAATAACCAGACGGGTCTTCCGCTTTTACCCAGGCAGAATAGGTAAAATCCGCTATGTTATCAAAAGCCGTTTCATTATCAATCTGAATATAGTCCGAAGAACCGTCAAAATACAAAGCTTTTCTTATTATGCCGTCAACAACATCGGGACTTCCGTGTATTGTTCCGGTCAACCCGTTCCCGGAATCATCCGGAACATTCGCTCCAACATTGTCAAAAGTCCAGACGCCGACAGCGTCAGCTCCCAGCGCATAGTTTATATTTGCTCCGAATTGTTTGCTAGCGGCGATTTTGGCTTTTTCTTTGCTGGTTTTTACGCCAACCAAAACCAACGCCGATAAAAGCCCTATTATCGCAACGACGAGCAGCAATTCAATTACAGTGAACGCTTTTTTCATATGCTTGTCCTCTTCTATGTTTTTATGTTTATTTTTTTATATGTCTGCTATTGAAAATTGTTAAATCTGCCGCTGTTTTAATCGTTTCAAATTTTTTTGCCATATTTGCCGCTTATTAAATTGAATCTTATTTTTACCAGATCAAGAGCCATTTTTATTGTGCTTCTCATCTTCACCCTGCTGTCTAAATCGTTTATCCAGACAACCGGCGCTTCTTTTATTTTGTAGCCGATCCTTTTGCCCACAGCCAGAATCTCCGGATCAAATGCCCAGCGATTGATCTGACAGCGGGGCAGAATATTTTCCGCCGCTTCTCTGCTTAACGCCTTGAAGCCGCATTGGGTGTCCCAAATGCCCCACAGCCCCACAATCATCTGAACCATTAAGTTGAAAATCTCGCCCATTAGACGGCGGTGCCACGGCTGGGGATTGATAATCTTTGCGCCCCTTACATCGCGCGAGCCGATTACAATTTCAAAACCCTGACGAAAATAAGGCAAAAGGTTTTCAACTTGATTGATCTGAGTTGAGTTGTCGGCGTCGGTGAATAAGCGGAACTCGCCTTTCGCCTCAAGCATACCCTGCCTCACCACCCAGCCCTTGCCGTGGTTTTCTTTGTTGTCTATCAAATTGAGATTGGCGATTTTGGGCTGAAGATCTTTTGCAACCTGGGCTGTTTTGTCTTTTGACCCGTCGTTAACAACAACGATCTCGTAATCGTATTTTTGGGTCTTCAGATATTTGTCAATTTCAATAAGGGTTTTTGCCAATCTTTTTTCTTCGTTATAGGCGGGAACAATAACCGATAAATGCATAAGAATCGCTTTTATAAATATCTTGGTCTTTATAAATGTTTTCTTTATTATATCAAATTATATCAAATCAATAAAGAAACGGAAACAGCGGAATGAGCCGAAAGAAGCCACTCGTCCGCTCATCCACTTATCCATTTATTCACTTATCCACTTATTTATTTTGTAAGCACTTCTGAACCGTTTTTGGTTATAGCAATGGTTGCCTCAAAGTGGCAGGACAAAGATCCGTCTTTGGTGGCGTAACCGTATCCGTCTTTCGCCCGTTTTATTTGCCAGCCAGCCATTGCCGCCATCGGTTCCAGAGCCAAAACCATACCCTCTTTCAGCTCAATGCCCTCGCCTCTTTTTCCGTAATTCGGTATCTCGGGCTCTTCGTGGAGATCTCTTCCTACGCCATGGCCGCAAAGCTCCCTGACAACCGAAAAACCCTGGCTTTCAATGTGCCTTTGAATCGCGCTTCCGACATCCCCCAGCGTGACGCCGGGCCTCGCCTTTTTTATCCCCCTCTTTAAAGATTTTTTGGTGGCGCGCATCAATCTGCGAGCTTCCGGAGAAATTTCTCCCGCAGAAACGGTGACGGCCATATCCGTATGGAATCCCTTGTATATTATCCCCAAATCCAAAGAAACGACGTCCCCTTCTTTTATTAAAACTTGAGAGGGAATGCCGTGAACAATCTCATCGTTCAAAGAAACGCAGAGGCAGGCGGGAAAGCCCTCGTATCCCTTAAAGGAACAGCGGGCCCCGTATTTTAAAACAAGGTCGCTTGCGACCTTGTCCAGATATTCCTTGCTGACTCCCGGCTTTACCTCTTTCTCAAGTTTTCTTAAAATGCGGGCCAATATCTTTCCGCCCTCCCGCATTATCTTAATTTCTTCCGGGCTTTTTATCGGAATCATTTTATCGCCTTGATAATATCGCCGAATACATCGGCAACCGGCTGTTCGCCGTTGATTTTTTTTATTTCAAAGCCGTTTTTCTCCAAGTATTCAAAAATGGGCAGGGTTCTTTCTTGATACTCTTTTATCCTGACTTTTATGGTTTCGGGATCGTCTAATTTTTTTCTTGTTACCAGCTTTGAGCCGTCAATCGGACAAATGGTCAGATTTTCGGTTTCCTTGTTATAAAGAATGGGGTGGCGCATCAATTCGCAGATCCTCCGACGGGAATTCCTGAAAAGCGTCTGTTCCGGGCTTATATCCAACAAAAGCATTTTTATTTTTTCTCTGGCGTAAATATCTTCCAAAAAAGGAATCAAATCCTGCGCCTCAAAAAGGGTCCTCGGAGAGCCGGCCATAACCAAATTCTTGCCTTGATCATGGCACTCCCGAATTTTCTTTTTTATCAGATAAGAAACCAGGGGCGGGCTGCAAAGAATTCCTTTTTCCCACAAATCTTTTTCTTTTAAAATATCGTATTTCTCCTCGCCCGTTTCAATGAATCTTTCAGCCGAGCCCTCGGCCAGGTTTTCGGCGGCTTTGAAGTTCTGTTCCAGAATCTTGCTGGTTTCCAGGTAATATAAGTTTAATTTGTCTGCCAACAGTTCCGCTTGAGTGCCTTTTCCGGCGCCCGGCGGACCGAAGATGATTATAACCTGCTTCATAATTTCGTGATTTTTAACAAGTTGATGTTTAAAAATTGAAAATTGGAAATTAAAAATTGCGCTTAGAATGTGTCGTATTCTCTCATCTGCAGCTGGGAATTAATTTGCTTCAAGGTTTCCAAAATCACGCTTACGACGATAAGCAAAGACGTTCCTCCTATTAAAAACCCGAAAGAACTAACGGAAGTCGCCCCGCCCACGATAGAAGGCATCACGGCAATGGCGCCCAGAGATAAGGCGCCGATCAGCAAAACCCTGTTCAGAATGTAATGCATAAATTTCGCCGTGGGCTCGCCCGGCCTGATTCCCGGGACAAATCCGCCCATTTTTTGAAGATTTTCTGAGATGGCTTTCGGGTCAAAAGTTACTGCCGTATAAAAATAAGTAAAAGCCACGACCAGCAAGAAATACAACGCTCCGTAAACCAAAGAATTCTGCTGGGCGCTGAAGAAATTGCTTACGGCTCTGGCTATATTGCCCGCGGTCCCCGGATTTTTGACCAGAAAACTAGCCACCATGCCGGGCAAAAGCAAAATGGATAAAGCAAAGATAATGGGGATGACGCCAGCAGGATTGATATTTAAAGGAAGGTAGGTGGAAACCCCGCCGTACATCTTTTGGCCCCTGACTCTTTTGGCGTAGGAAACCGGAATATTGCGCCTTCCTTCGGTTATCAAAACAACAAAGGCGATAATAAGCAACGACATTCCAAAAAACAGCAGATAAGCGGGGGCTTGGGACGGATTCCAGCCAATAAGAATCTGGCGTATGTTGCTGGGAACGTCCGCGACAATGCCGGCAAAAATCAAAAGGGAAACGCCGTTGCCAATCCCCCTTTCCGAAATCAGTTCGCCTATCCACATCAAAAACACCGTGCCTGCGGTAATGGTCAAAATAGAAACCAAAAGGGAAACGGGGCTGAGCTGGGGAACGACTCTCTGCTGTTGGAAAAGAATCAGCATTGAATAACCCTGAATCACGGCCAAGGGAATCGTGAGTATCCTGCCGTATTGGTTGAACTTTTGGCGGCCCGCTTCTCCTTCTTCTTTGTACATTTTTTCCAACTGGGGGAAAATCATTGTAAGCAGCTGGAGTATGATGGTGGCGGTGATGTAGGGGCCCAAACCCAACATTACAATGGAAAGATTGTCCAAGGCGCCGCCGGTGAAAACATTTAGAAGGCCGAATATCTGAAACTGCTCAAAAAAACTCTTCAGGTTTTCCACGTTGATCCCGGGAATGGGGATATTCGCCATCAGCCGAAAAACGGCAAAAGCGGCCAAGACAAAAAGAATCTTGTTGCGGAGCTCTTTAATTCTGAAAATTTGGGTTATTTTTTGGCGCCACATAGATAAAATTTCCAAACCCCAATGACCAATGCCCAATTTTATGGATTGGGATTTGGGGCTTGATTGGGATTTGAGGTTTGGTCATTTGGGTTTTCAACGACACCGCCGGATTTTTCAACGCCCTTTTTGGCGGATTCCGAAAAACGGCAGTTCTTAATAACCAAAGGTTTTTCAAGCTTGCCCTCGCCCAAAATTTTGACATCGGGCAATCTTCCTTTTATTCTACGAATTAATTTCTTTTCAAACAAGACGGCCGGAGTGACCGTTTCGTCGGCTTGGAATTTTTTTTGCAAGTCCCCCAAGTTAACGACGGCCGTCGTCTTGTTAAAAACATTAAAACGATAACCCCTTAGCTTGGGATATTTCTTTATCAAATCGCGGATTGCCGGCTGGAACTTCCTTCCTGCTCTTGAGTTTTGGCCCTTCAGCCCCCTGCCCGAATAAGTTCCTTTTTTTCCTCCCCGCCCCACTCTTTTTTTCCTCTTTTTCTGATGGATTGATTTTAATTGGTGAATCTGCATAAAATTTTAGGATTTCGGCTTGATTTTCAGTTTTTTCAATGCCTCCATTGTCGCTTTGGCATTGCTGAGCTTATTGGTAGTCCTGCTCAACAGCTTGGAAGAAATATTTTTTATGCCGGCCAAAGAACAAATAATTCTCACCGTGCCGCCGGCGACCAAACCCCTGCCTTTTTTCTGCGGTCTTAACAGAACTCTTGCGGCTCCGCATTTCGCCTCCGCCCGATGAGGAATCGTCTCGTCAACAATGGGAACAACGATCAGATTTTTTTTCGCGTACCGGGTTGCTTTTTCCACGGCTTCAGCCACATCGGCGCCTTTTGCCACGCCCAAACCCGTCCTCTTCTTCTGGTCGCCCACGACCACTACCGCTCTGAACCTCATCCGCCTGCCGCCGGCAGTCATTCTTGAGACCCTCGCCAAATCAAGAAGTTTTGATTCAAACTCGTCTTTGGGCCTGGACCTTGAAAATCTTGGATTTTTTTCTCTTGTTATTTTCATTTTTTTAGAATTTTAATCCTCCTGCTCTTGCGCCCTCCGCCAAAGCCCGGATCCTGCCGTGATATTTGTAGCCGGCCCTGTCAAAGACGGCATTTTCAATCTTTTTCTGAACGGCTTTTTGGGCGATTAACCTCCCGAGTTCGTACGACTTTTTGGCTTTTCGGCCAAGCTTTTTATCTTCGGGGATTTTCGGAGATGTTTTTTTTATTTCAATATCGGAGGCAGAAACCAATGTTTTGCCCTTTTCATCGTCAATCAGCTGAGCATAAGAGTGATTCAAAGACCTGAAAACGCAAAGGCGGGGTCTTGAAGCCGTGCCCAAAATCTTTGATCTCACTCTTTTGTGGCGTTTTTGCCTTTTTTCTTGTTTTTCCAACATCTTGTTTTATTTTAATTTTACTGGGCGGCTCCGGCCGCAGCAACCTTTTTACCGGCTTTCTTTTTTATCACCTCTCCGACATACCTGATGCCGGTTCCCTTATAGGGCTCCGGCTTCTTTAATGCTCTTATCTTGGCGGCGATTCCTCCGACAAGCTCCTTATCAATGCCGCTTATGCTTAAAATGTTTTTTTCAACCGAGAACTTTATCCCATCGGGCTGTTTTATTTTAATCGGGTGAGAAAAACCCAGCTGGAGAATAAGCTCTTCGCCTTCAATCTTAGCCCTATGGCCGATGCCTTCTATCTGCAGTTTTTTCTCGTATCCCTCCTTCACTCCTTCTATCATATTAAAAATTAAGGCCCTTGTCGTGCCCCACAAGGCGCCGTTTTCCTTTTTCTGCTTCGCCGGAGAGACAATCACCTTTTTGTCTTTCACCTCAATCTTAAGCTCGGGCCGAAACTCCCTTTGGAGCTGGCCCTTGGCGCCTTTTACGGCGACCGCGCTGCCTTCAATTATCACCTCCACGCCATCCGGTATTAAAATTGGTTTTTTGCCTATTCTGGACATAATAAATGTCAAATGCCAAAGCTCAAATGCCAAATGTCAAAAAATAAAATAATATTTTGGATTTTGCCTGCCCGCTTCGCGTTGCGAAGCAAGGCGGGCGGGGATTTTGAGCTTGATTTATCATTTGGATTTTGTCATTTGAATTCTACCAAACCTCACAAATTATTTCCCCTCCTAATTTATTCTTCCTTGCCTCTTTGTTCGTCATTATGCCTTTTGAGGTTGAAATTACGGCAATTCCGTATCCGTCGCGAACCCGCCTTAATGAACGATAATCCCGGTAAATCCGCTGGCCGGGCTTGGAAACCCTCTTTACGCCCAAGATAAGCGGCTCTGCGTTTTCCTCTCCGCCGGAAGCAGAGGGCTTCTTCCTGTATTTTAAAGCAATCTGGATTATCTTCTGGGTTCCCTTGCCCTTTTTCTCTGCGGTTTCAATAAAACCCTCTTTTTCCAGAATTTTGGCGATCTGATATTTCAGCTCGGAAAAAGGAACAGCCGTTGTTTGGTGAAAAACAGCTTGAGCGTTGCGTATTCTATTAAACATATCCGTAATCGGGTCTGTCATAATCTTAAAAAATTAAAATAAATTGTTGTATATTTTTATGTTTTTATTTTTTTATATTTTTACCAGCTGCTTTTTCTAATGCCGGCTATCTCGCCCCGGTTTGCCATTTCCCTGAAACAGATGCGGCACAATCCGAATTTTCTCATATACCCCCTTCTTCTGCCGCACCTGAAGCACCTCCGCACGACGCGGGTGCTGAATTTCGGTTTTCTTTTTGATTTTAGTATTTGCGCCTTGGTCGCCATAATGCCGTTTTAATTAATAATTTTTCATCTATTAATTTTCAATTTAATCGTTGGATTATTTGTTTTATTTTCCGGCGTCTTTTATCGGAAAACCCATTGTTTTTAAGAAATTTATCCCTTCTTCTTTGCTTTTCGCGTTTGTGGTTATCGTAATTTCTATCCCAAAAATCGTTTTCACCTTTTCCGGAGACACTTCCGGGAAAACAATGCTTTCCCTGATCGCCAAAGAAAGATTGCCTCTTTTGTCAAACGACTTGGGGTTGATTCCCTGAAAGTCCCTGGAACAGGGAAGGGCGATATTGATTAATCTTTCCAAAAAATCGTACATTTTCCCGCCCCTAAGGGTAACTATCGCGCCCAGAGGCATGCCCTGCCTGACCTTGAAACCGGCTATTGATTTTTTCGCCCGGGTCAAAACCGCTTTCTGGCCGCAGATTGAAGTCAAATCGTCCAGAATCGGACTGTAAACCTTTTTCTGCTCTTCGGAGGTCTTGCCGGAAACCAATTTGCCAAAGCTGGTATTTATCACCGCTTTTTTTATTCTGGGAACAGCCATCGGATTTTTATATCCAAACTTTTCCATCATTAAAGGTATTGCTTCTTTTTGATATTTTTCTTTTAGCCTCATTTTTTTGCGAACACGGATTAATCCGCTTTAATCAGTATGAATCCGCGCCTATGTTTCCTGTCCACATTTTTTGCATATCCTGTATTTTTTTTCTCCCTCAATCTTGTAGCCGATTCTCGCGGGCTTGCCGCACTTTGAGCAAATCAGCTTCAGGCCTGAAACGGCTATCGGAGAGGATAAAGCCACTATCTGGCCTTTTTCGCCCGACTTTTTCGGCCTAACATGTTTTTTCCTTAAATTGACGCCTTCAACCGTAACCCTTCCCGTTTTTGGAAAAGAATCAATAACCTTGCCTTTCTTGCCCCTGTCCTTGCCCGATATTATTAAAACCGTATCCCCTTTTTTTATTTTCATAAATTATAATTATCAGCGATATTTAAAATTTTTCAAGCAGATCCCGGCTCGCGGAGGATTTCTAAACGATTTCTTCCGCCAAGCTGGCTATCCTTTCAAATCCGTTTTCTTTTATCTCCCTCGGGACAGGACCGAATATCCTTCCTCCTTTTGGCTCCTTTCCGGCGCCCAAAACCACGGCCGCGTTATCGTCAAAACGGATGTAAGAACCGTCTTCTCTTCTGAACGACTTTCTCTGTCTTACCACTACCGCCTTCACTATTTCGTGTTTTTTAACCAATCTTCTGGGTTCTGCCTCTTTGACCACGCCGACAATAATATCTCCTATCCCGGCGTATCTCCGCTTGCTTCCCACCAAAACCTTAATGCACTGGAGCAATACGGCTCCGCTGTTATCGGCTACTTTTAACATTGTTCTTGTCTGAATCATAATCGCTTCGCCAAGTTAGAAGTTCAAAGTCAAAAATTAAAAGTTACAGTATTAAGTCCAAAATATTATTTACTTTTAACTTTTTATTGTTGCTTTTAACTTTTGACTTTTAATTTTGAACTAAACCTTTGATATCACTCTCCACCTCTTATCCTTGCTCAACGGCCTATATTCTTCAATAACAACCCTGTCTCCGAAATGGTATTCCGATTTTTCGTCATGGGCTTTGTATTTTTTGTGGACCTTGAATCTTCTTTTATATTTCCTATGCTCCTTTATCCTTTCCACGGATACCACGACTGTTTTTGTCATTTTGTCCGATATTACTTTTCCGGTTAATTTTCTTTTTGGCATGGTTTCTCTACGAATTACGAAAGATATACGAATATACGAATCGCTTTGCTCTCTCTGCGAAAGTACGAATTTAATTACGAATATACGAAATTGTTAAAATTATTATTTTTCGTATATTCGTACTTTTTCGTATTTCGTAGCCATTTTCGTATTTCGTAGCCTATTTGTGCAAATTCTGCTGTTTTTTATTTTGCAGAATGGTTAATATTCTGGCGATGTCTTTTTTTATAGCCCTGATCTCTCTGACATTTTTTACTTTGCCCGAAGCCAAATCAAATTCCAGCTGGGAAAATCTTTCTTTTTTCTCCTGAAGAATCTGCCTCAGCTCCTTTTCCGTTTTCTGCTTTAATTCTGACGTTTTCATAAAATTATATCAACCCCGATAAAATCAAGGATAGGATTGGAATTCTTTTATCTTTTGACAATTTTGGTCTTAACGGGCAGCTTTGCCGCCGCTTTTTTAAGCGCGTCCAGCGCCTCTGCTTCCGGAATGCCCTCTATCTCAAAAATCATTCTGCCCGGTTTTATGGGAAAGGCATAATGGTCAACCATTCCCTTGCCCCCGCCCATCGGCACCTCCGTTCCTTTCTTGGTAATGGGCTTGTCCGGAAAAAGCCGTATCCAAACCTTGCCCCCCTTCCTGAGATATCTGATGATGGTCCTTCTTGCCGCTTCCAGCTGTCTGGCGCTCAGCCATTTAAACCCCATCGCCTTCAAGCCATACGTGCCGAAAACAAGAACGGTGGCTCGCGTTTCCACGCCCCTTGAAACACCTCTGTGCCATTTCCTGTGTTTTACTTTTTTGGGCATCAATATTGCCATATTTTCTGCTAATTATGGATACTAATTATGGATACTAATTATGGATACTAATTATGGATACTAATTATGGATAAATACGAATGTGCGAATCCCCAGAGGGACAGGGGAGGGACAGGGGAGGGACAGGGGAGGGACTGTCCCTCCCCTGTCCCTGTACTCGCTTATTCGAACTTTTCCCCTTT
>Ga0172362_10006389_pt1 | contig 10121 bp, 10 predicted proteins | sample LakKivs1_kivu2a2_FD_114534 | JGI IMG/M metagenome (GOLD analysis project Ga0172362, IMG submission 114534) | Sediment microbial communities from Lake Kivu, Rwanda - Sediment s1_kivu2a2 | ecosystem: Environmental > Aquatic > Freshwater > Lake > Sediment | place: Rwanda: Western Province, Lake... | reverse complement strand
CTGCACTTGGTCGTGGATGCTCACGAGCAAGCCCATGCCCAGATTTGCATCCAGAGGGGGGGGAATGCTTCAGTGGTTTTGAACGCCTGGGGCTTGGCTGGCGGCTATACGGAGTGTTCTATTCGGGAATCGAATGAATCCAGGATGTTGAATGGAGCCTACGAAGCGTGGGGTTATCAAGTGCAGGCGATTTATTTTTCTTTCAGTTTTCAAAGCATTTTATTAACGTGCGTGCTATTGGGGACTTGGAAGGCATTCTTGGATATAGGAGGCATCTAGTTATTTTATTGCTGGCGCTTATTTTATTGTTTATTCCATCTTGGCGTATCGTAAATGGAGGTGTTTTAAGTGGGTGAAGAAGAAGAAAAATCAATTAAGGAAGTACTAGATGATTTCAGTAAGTTTAGTAACAAGCCATCTAAGAAGTATTTTACGGAAACAGCTAGAACAATAGCGATGACTTTAGTCTTTGGGGCCGTAATTCTCTACCTGGCGTTCATGTGGCAGGGGATGACCATGCGTTTTGCTGAAATGTGCGAAAACTTTTGCACTGCCTGCGACTATCCTGGGTTTCAGGCAACGGCAATGGGTTCTTGCACTTGTTACGGCGAACAACAACTTGGCTGGTATGATATCAACGCACCTAACGGCTTTTATACTCAAAACAAGAGCGTTAAAGGTTGCCCAAACGCTAATGCAACTCGGGGAATGAAGGTTATTGGCTAGAAACGAATCAGGGGACTTTTTCGGTTGTTTACTTCTTTTTCTTTTTTTTCTTTTCCATAAAACAAGCCTCCAGCGAATACGCTAGTGAATTCAATGAACGAAACTGGTTTTTCCCGGCACTTGCTGCGTTGCTTATTATACTCCGACCATTCTTGTTTCAGTAAATCGTTCATGCGTGGAGAAACGCTAATTACCCGAAACTGGCGCGCCAACTGGCTCACGCTCCCTTTTTGTTAGTCCAAACGCCTGAGAATGTGTTGAGGATGAAGATAATGAAGCCAACGGATAGCAAAACGTAAGGCACGTACATGAAAATGTCTGCGTAATTAAGCATTTGGTTTAATACTCCTGTTGGCGCGGCTGAAATAACTTGTTTCCCTGTGTAAACGTCGCTTGAGTCATAGAGGCTGATGGTTGTGGCTCCTTTCATTGACTCGAATGAAACGAACAAGAGCGTTATGAGAGTGAATATGCTAAAGAACATGAAAAAGATGCGATAAAACGTATTTTCCTCAGGCGTGGCGTAGTAAAAGAAGGCGAAGATTCCAGCTATTCCCAACAGACCCAAAACAGCTTCTAGCATGAAATTAGATAATGCACCATCGTTTTTATACATTATGGTTAGGGTGGGGGGGCAAATAGGGCATATAGACGGAATGGATAATTGGATTATTTTAGTTGAAGTAACTAATACGCTGCTAGAGTTTGAGGAGCTTCCGTAGCTGGCGGTAAAATTGTGTGGGGTGTAGTCAATATTATTCCCATCACCACATAAAGTAGTTTCATTGGCAACAAACCAATTTGTTAGACCCTGAGAATCTGTGAAACTCATGTTTTGAACGAAGGATTGATGGTCGGTGTAATTAACGTCAGCTCCTTCTACTATCGTTCCGTTGGCGTAGGTTACGTTGGCTTGCACGAACCATTGAATTGTTACGTTAGCCAAGTCGCTGGCTGTTCCGTCAACGTCATTATAGAATGCGATTGCTTCAAGGTTTAAGTTGCTTGAGTTTAAAAAGAAATTGTTGCCTTGACTAGTTGCGTCATCGTGTTGTACATTAAAAATTTGGCAACTGTTTTGTCCAACGAAGGCGGTGTTAATGAAGTAATTGTTTTGGGCCTTATTTTCCTGCAAATCGAATAAGACGTGATATGCCGCCGAATAGTGTTCACAGTATCCACTGTCTTGCGTAGCGTTTATTACCATATTTTTGAACGTGTTGTTTGATGCGTCTCCGGACATGCCTGATTGAATTCGTATGCCTGAAATTTGAAAGCCGTATGAAGTGATGTTAACTGAATCAACGTAGTTATTGGAATAAACCACATTAATGCCCGCTCCTTCATAAGCGTTTTGAATGAAAATGGTTGAATTATATATGGTTGTGCCATACCCATCTAAGTAAATTCCGTAAGGGAAGTTTTGGTCTTGCACTTGTTGAATCCAACAATTTTTTATGGTGATATTGGAGGCATTGGTATAAATTCCTCTCCCATCATTTGTTTTCGAGTAGTTAATCCAGTAGCCAGCACAATCTAAAATAATATTATTTGCCCAAATGCTTATGCAGTCGGTGTTTCCTGAAATGTTGTTTTTCAAAGTATATGCTCCAGCAGCTCCTAATGTGCCGCAGGCGCTTACATCTGGGTCTAATTTAGTGTTAGTTGTGGTAATAGTGAAATTAAAGCTATCTGTTTTCCAACGTGGTTTTTTAAAATTAATTTTTAAACCCATCTCTTGATTTGCTGGAAACAAAATTGCTCTAGTAGTTAAGGGAGCTTCAGATTCAAAGATTCGGTAAGTGGTATTAAAGCATTTTTGGTTTTTTCCTTTAGATGGACTGCAAGTCGTCTGGTTTCTTAAAGCCGTAGTTGAAAAAACAGTGTAAGTTAAGTCTTTAGGTAATCCTTTAAACCAATCAATTTTAAAAGAATTAGAATCCATTGCGGCAGCTATTCTATTTGGTTTAAGGACTAAATAAAAACTGCAATCATCCCATCCGCTTCCGCCGTCAGGTGAGATATTGCATAAATTGCTTTCCTTAGGTGCTTCAATCAAGTAATTAGCGTCTGAAACGGTTTTGACATCATTCCATTTGACTTCTATTGCGGAAACGCTCGAAAAAAATAGCGAGAAAAACAGCAGACTTACTACCAGAAGCACACCTTTTTGCATAAGATTGATTAAAAGATTGAAGTATTTTAAGGTATGGTTTTTAAAAAGAAAGAGACGGGGGCCATGAGGCCCCCGTTAGTTCAAGGGGATAAACTCACGAAAACAGTACTCAGTCTCCTCTGAATACGTTCATGAGCATGTAGATGACGAACCCACCGACACCTACGACTACCACGATTCCGAACCAGCCACCCAGGTCTTCTGTAGCCTGAAGGCCTTTTGTAGCGACGGCTGATGCATTCGTATCAGTCGTACTTCCCTTAAGCTTTCCCAAGAGGATTGCGCCAACGGTCGTAATGACGACCAGCACAACCAACGAAAGAGCCAAGTTAGACAGGAGCCCCAAGTTAAATCCGCGCTTCATTTTCATAAAAGACCACTCCGGCAGTATACTGCCTTTTTTTCAATGAAGCCGTTAAGCATTTTGATATAAAAGCATTTAATTAAGCCCATCGTCTTAATCGTTAATTAAGTAAGCGCTGGCGGCGGTGGCAAAGAGCGTGAAGTAAATCCATTGCGCGCCTAGTGTGTTGAGGAAAAAGAAGATGCTGCTGGTTAGGAAAGCAATAAAGCAAGCGCTAACGATTCCCCGTTTTAACTCATAGCGGGAAAGGCTGATGGCTGCGATTAAGAATACTGCGATGACCGTTAGTTCAGCGAAGGGCGCGTAACCTTGGACGGTAGTAATCAAGGTCCCGAAGTCCGTTACGCTCGTGAAATTGCTCACATAGTTCGCCCCAGTAAAATGCTTAAAATCTCGTAAATAATGAAAATGACTACTATTAAAATCAAAATGGTTGCAAAGGGTTCAGGAATCATTAATTCGCTAGTTAACGTGCCGTGAATTGATGCAGGCAAGCTAATCAAGAAGGAAATGCTTCCGGTAACAATGGAATATGCTCCGCTTAAAAACGCCAGAGGATTATCAGTTCCCACTGAAATGCCTAGAATCTTTGGGTTTTGTAGATTTTCTTGAGTTTGGTTAATGTAAGCCTGTGTATCCGATAATACCGTGCCACCGCTCTTGTTTTGTAAAGTTTCCAGGCCCGCGCTAGTCTTTGATTGAACGCTTGAAACATATCCACTCAGGCCTATTATAATTATTGAAAAGAATAAAACGCCGATGATTAAATCCCGCAACTGCATTTTTAAACACCTATTCTCCAAATTATTACGCCCACCGCAACCCCTAGCCCAATCAAAGCCGTTAAATCCACTGGCAATAAGCCCAATAGCCAGCAAACAACTACCCCAAAATAACCAGATAGAATGCTAACGCCGGGGTTGAATATGCCCGCAAAGAATAGCACGAGGATAACGAATAAGGCAATGACGAAACCCAACGTCCCCCAATTAAACGAACTGCTTAAGTAATCCAAGAACGTCCATGCGCTAGTGTCTTCTGGCGAAGCATAGTATAAGACGCGGTAACGGTATACGAATCCAGTCGTATTGCCTAAGTTACAGGCTAGCGTTCCCGAACTTGTTACGATTGACTGATTGCATAATTCCGTAAAAATAATGGCGCCCTTCTTTTCCACCACTAGGTTAAATCGGTTAACCAATCCACTTTTATCTTCTACGCTACAAACTAGGAAGCTGCTGGCGTTTACTGTGCACGTGGTATTAATTTGGTTCATTAACCGAAAATACTCTGCAGTTCCGATGGTGCGAATGTTTAAGGTAACGACGTAAGGGGGACAAACTCCATTCGTGCAGACTACTATAGTTTCCCCAATTATATTTATTTTTCCTCCGTAAGTTATTTTGAAGCGGTATGACTCAATATAAGGGCGAAGATAAAATACTGCCTTACCTTCTGCATCAGTAATTTGGCTGCCAATTAGTAAGCTAGACCCATCTGGAAAAAATTTATATGCTTCTATTTGCGCTCCCACTAACTTATACTTGTTTTCGTCTAAGACATATAATAGCGTAGTTTCTCCAGAAAATAGGGGTAGAGTATAATTTACTGCTGGTTGAACTGACTCTCCAGTAAATATAAACGTAGCATTGCTATATCCTGTTGCTCGTAGAATAGTCGCCAATACTGCATACGTCCCATTACTCCAAGATGGTATTCGGCAAATGCTTACGTTTGCAACATTAACGAAGGCAGTTACATTAGTCGTGCCATCCTTGTTGATGGAAGTTAATCGAATCGTTAAGTTGCTTATTATACTGGCATTCGTTTCTGTATCTCTTACAAAATAATTAAGGGTATTGTTGGGGCCGCGGGCGGGGCATTGATAATATCGGGGGTCTTTATTAAAAACCGCGTAAGCCTCGGGGGTTTTATTGCTTGCTCCAGTGGAATCATTCGCCCAAAGGGAATAAGTGTAATTCCAAGCAGTTAAGCCGCTGCGATTACTGACGTACCTCCAATTTGTTAGATTAACACGGTTAAGATTGCTGTAATATGCTTGAGTAATTTCATCTGCCGAAAGCGAGCGGTTCCAAATGCGGACTTCGTCAATTGAACCATTAAACGAGCAACAAACATTAGGAATGCTCCCAATCACTATATTTGCTGCTGAAGAATTGAAGGGCTTAGCTATGGAAGTACTATTCAAAAATCCGTTTATATAAAGGAGTTTATTTGTTCCATTAAAAACTGCGGTAACAAAAATCCAAGTGTTATCTTGAAAGGGAGCAGTTGTAAACAATCCTTGGTTTTGTGTTTCATTCGTTACGAACTCAATTAGCCTATTCCCTCCTCCATACGTTGAATAATCTATATACCATGAGTTATAATCAGAAAACTTGGAAGCCAGAACGATAGTTAAACCATCTGGTGCTATTGACTTAAACCAAAACGAGATAGTAAACGGATTTGAATCTTGACCCGCATAACTGGTATTGATGTATTGAAGTCCACCTGAGCTTCCGTTGAATTGCATTGCTTTCCCATATTTTCCGTTTGGCGTAGTATAGCTTCCGTTTATAACGATTCCATCATTTCCGTACTGGCTTGCGTCTTTCACGAGCGTATTGTTTTCCCCCAGAGTGCTTTGGTTGTCGAAATTGTACATTAGAAGCAAGGAAAGGTCGTAAACCGAGTAGTTTGTTGCAGCAAACGGTTGACCTGAAATTACAGAATACTGTACTGAATTTATGTTACAAATAGGGTAGTTTGTTATAAGACTAAAGTTAGAGAAAAACCAATTGCGGTTAATGGGAGTTGTGGTATTCCATGAATCAGTACGTAAGGATACATTAATGGCTGATGCTGAGTAAATTAAAGTTATTATTGCAAGGAACCAGATTATTTTCATATTCCCGCTTCCGAACTCCTAGAATACATTACTACGATAATAATGAAGCCAAATATGGCTACGATAAACGGCAAGTGCGTAATCAACGCCTCGTTTAAAGCATACTTATTGGCAGTGTCAATTATTCCCGCCGAATGCGTAAACGCCGTTAATGCCTCGGAGTAAACTGTAGAAACCACTATCAGGAATAGCAACGTAATCAAACTAAGGGGCAAAAAGATTGGGTGGGATGGAATCAGGAACGCAAATATTACTCCTGCCACGCCCGCTAGCATTACCACGAATGGAATCATTAAATTCATGGAATTAAACGCGTCGTTTCCTTTAGACGCAATATAAGACTGGTTAAAGGCATATTCCTGGCCAGTCGAGGTTTGGTTAATGGCCGTAGTGAATCCACTGGTTACGATAGTGGCTACGTAGAAGGAAACGATTCCGACGGCTAGCACTAAAATTATAGCGAAAACGTCCATTATAGACCCGCGTTTCATACTCCCCGCACCTCTAAGCCAGTAAAGAAGGGTTTACTCTTGAAAGACTTAGAGGCTTTTACGCGCCCTAATTTACCTAAGACGCTAGGCGCATACTTAGTTTCGCGCCCAAATATTTTCTTCTTACGCCCTCCAAACAAGCCACTACTACCAGGAGTACTGGGGGCGCCTGGAATCAAGCGGTATTCTCGCAACTTAGGCTGATTGGGTGGAGTTTCTTCACGGTAACGGTACGCCGTATCGGTTCCCGTTCTTTGAGTCAGCATTGAGCTAGTAATAATGGTGGTTGTAATGGCGGGAACAATTAATTCGCTTGATTTTTGAATGAATGCCCCAGCTGGCTTGAACCCGGTATCAATTCCTTGCTTTGGGCCTTGTTTTTGTTCAAAGATAGACTTAGTTTTCTGCGCCTGAATAGCCCCCTGGCCGGCGATTAAAGCAGTGCCGCCAATTAAGGTTAAACCCCGTCTAGTCCCAAGTTTAGTAACCGTTTCTATTCCCACTCGTTTACTAGTATCAATTAATTCTTTACTTCCGCGCTCTAGTATTTCCTGTGTTTGAAGAGGATTAAAAGTTCCACGATTCATTTTACCAATACCAGTTCGTCTAACATCAATTATTCTAGGTTTTCCAGTTACTTCTTTAGGCGCGCGAGTTATATACTTTGGCGGAGGTTCTTCAACAGGAAATTTCTTTAACGTCGTTTGCTTTAATCGCGCAGGCCACGCTTCACCTACTTCGCCATAAATTCTACTAGGAATAGTGCGAGGCATGGTTGAACGAGCTACCTTACTACCAAATTCAATACCCGCCTTAGCTCCTTTAATACCCACTCCCGCACCTTTAGCAATTAAAGCACTAGAACCAACAACGCCAATAATATTACCAGCACCAAACGCAGAAGGCTTTTTAACCGTTTCAGCAATCTGTCCCCCTAACGCGTATGGCCCTTCCCAAAAAACGCTTTTAGCAGCACCCACGACGTCTCCCTTAATCGCGCGAGAACTAACGCCAGCTAAGCCACCAACGGTAGAAACTATGCCAGAACCAACGCCAATAGCTAAATTAGTTCCCTGATTCACTAAACCTCGATTATGCGATTCTGTATAAGCCTTAGCTTCCTCCGCAGAAAACGCGGCACGATAAGCTATCTTATCCAATGCTGAACCAGACGTAGTGGCAGTAGTAGAAGTTGATGTTGTCTTATACTCCCGCACTTGTTTCTCTCTTCGTGCAGCCAACGTTTCTTCCTGCATTTTCTGGCGGGATAATTGAGCCATTGCCTGCCGCCGCGTTTGCTCTTGCTGAGTTAAAGATTGTTTACTAGCTTGCTCAATAGGCGTTATTCCAGTATAAGTAGTAACTTCTTTCCCTAACCCGTAGTGCATTGCGCCACTCGCTAACTTTTCTTTATAAACTATTTCTTTCTCGACAACTACCGGCGCATTAGAGCCAGAAATAGCTCCGGAAGCAACGCCCCAAAAGTATTTCTGCTGAGATTGTTCTTTAGTTTCGCCTTTAGTAGATTGCGGCACGTATATTATTGAAGGAATAATTGATTGGGATGTGGTTTTACTTGGAGTAGACTGCGGTAAATAAACCTGTGAAGGTAAACCAAAAACCATAGATACCGTTAATTAAGTGGTATTTTTAAGGTTTTCTATTTTATATTTTAAGAGGTTCAGCTAATTGCCTTCGCTTTCGCCAACTCCTGTAACGCAGCAGCCACAGCCTGATTCCCTTGGTTTAACTGAGTAGCAGAAGCCAAAAAACCATCATAATTAAGCTTCATTATGATGGCAATGCCCATGAACGCGACTATCAAGAGAATTACGTTGCCGTATTTACTCCAAAAGTCCTTAGCGGCGTATTTTGAAGACATCCTTAAATGCTCGGATTGGAAGTAAACCCGATTGGCATAATTCTCTTGAGGCATCATGGCAGGAATCTGCTTTATTCCGTTCTTGGTTTCAATCTCCGCCATAGTGTTAAAAACAAACTCCTTTGTTTCAAACACGGGCTCAGGCTTCAATTCCCGATCTTCCAGAACCGAAAGGCCATCCTTATCTTTTACGACTGCGCCATTTAAAACCATTGGCACTTTTTCAACCCTGTGCTGGAAAACCTGTTGGCCTCGCTCATTCAATACCGGAACCTTAACGTAATACATTAAGCGCTTTTCATAAGGCACTAGGGGCACGAAAAAATCTTCGCCAAGTTGAACGAGTTGAATCAAGCGCTTGCCGCCCAAGTCAATGATATTATTTAAGCTAACTTCTTGCACTTCCTGGAATTTGCCAAAAGAACGCTTAAAGTAAAAATGGTGGCTGTCTATCTTGCCTTCGCCAGCCTTAATTTTATCCTTTAAGTAAATGCCTTTAAAAAATCGGGGATAGGTAATGTTTTGGTAAATGCTGTAAACAATTACAGTTACGTTAAACCGAGACATCATTAATTTTAATTGCTTCGACAATCCCATACCCATAATTTACACCTCAGATTGGCAATAACCGCCTTAATCCCGACTTCCCCGATTCAGTAACAATAGTTCGTTGTTCCTCGCTCGTCAACATGAGTTTCAAGCCTTGGGCGCCAATGCTCTTGCGGCGATTTGCTTCAATGGAATCCATTAACATATTCAAAACCACGCTAGCTTTCTCCGGCTCTAGCTCAAAACGCTGCATATTCACGGTAAAAAAGTTTACGAAAACGTGAGCATCGTCCTCGCACAATTCCAGCACCCGCGCCTCATCCTTATAACTAGTCGTGGCATCAATCTTCGTAATCATCCCCGTATATAATGCCATTGTTGCCTCAATGCCTTCCGTGTTCATGTAAGGAACGCTGCCCTCGGGAATAACTTGCGTCAACTTTCCGTCCTTCCATGTCAAATACCCGCCCTGCAAAGCCGTTTTCATCCGTATAAACTCAGGTTCATAGTCAAACAGCCAGCGGGGTTCTACCTCGCTCTTGGGGTAGCTTACTTTAGTGGAATCCTTGCCAGGAGGTAGGGGTTGGGGAGCGCCATAGCCGGGGGGTACAGCATATTGTTGGGGCATCATTTAATGTTCCTCCTCATGCAAATTTTTACAAGTTTCGCAAAAAATCATTTTAATCCCTTGCTTTAACCGGCCCGAACAAAAGGAGCCATAAAAACAATCCCGCTAAGGAAATAATAAGGAATAATGGTGCCCAGTTCGTTAAATTTGGGTCAACTATTATTTTTTCCATCCCGCAATCCACTCCCAGCTAATGTTATATTTATTGCTATCATTCAAACGCTCAACCCTAACTTTGTCATCCCCGAAGCACTCCATTTGCCGCCTAAGCGAGTAAAACGTGGGGGCAATCGCAGCGCAAGTAACGCGAACTTTCAATTCGTTCTTTTTCTCTTCCCAAATTAAAATCCAGTTAACGTTAGCCATTTCTGGCGCTTGTCCCAGCTTCTTGAGG
>Ga0172362_10006388_pt1 | contig 10128 bp, 11 predicted proteins | sample LakKivs1_kivu2a2_FD_114534 | JGI IMG/M metagenome (GOLD analysis project Ga0172362, IMG submission 114534) | Sediment microbial communities from Lake Kivu, Rwanda - Sediment s1_kivu2a2 | ecosystem: Environmental > Aquatic > Freshwater > Lake > Sediment | place: Rwanda: Western Province, Lake... | reverse complement strand
CCACAATTTAGAAGGAAACAGAACGGGAATGGGCAGGTATTTGATTAATCTGCTGAAATTTTGGGTAAACAATAATCAGGATTTTATTTTGTATTTTAAAAACAATGTTCCGCAGGATATTCCGCAGGGAAATAATTTTAAAACCAGGATATTAAATACGGGCAGTAATGCGTATTTTGAACACTTTCTGTTATCTGGGGCAGCTAAAAATGACAAAATTGATTTATTTTTTTCGCCATCTTATGTTCTGCCGTTAAGGATTTCCAAAAAAATAAAAACCGCGGTTACAATTCATGATGTTTCTTATGAGGCGCATCCGGAATGGTTTTCCTGGCAGAACAGGATTTTACTGCGCTGGGTGGGCAGGCATTCGGCCAAAAAAGCAAATATAATTTTAACGCCTTCGCTGTTTTCTAAGGAAGAAATATTGAAATATTATAAAATTGCACCCGAAAAAGTTTTTGTTGCGCCTTTGGCTGCTGATGATAAATTTAAATTTATTGAGGCGAGTGATACAGGTAAAAAATACGGCATTAATAGCAAATTTATTTTTTACACGGGCGCGATTTTTAACAGAAGATTTGTTCCGGAATGCATTGTGGCCTTTAAGCAAATAGCGCAGAAATTTTCCGAATACCAATTTTTGGTTTCAGGAAAAAATTATACTTATCCTGTTGTTGATATTGATTATATTGTTAAAAAAGTCAATGAAGATCTTGGCAGGCAGGCGATTGTAAGAATTAATTATGCGGATGAAAAAGACCTTGCTTGCCTTTACAATGAAGCGGATTTGTTTATTTGGCTTTCTTCTTATGAGGGGTTTGGTCTGCCTCCGCTTGAGGCTTTGGCTTGCGGAACTCCGGTGATTACCACTAAAATGGGCTCTTTGGAAGAGGCAGTAAACAGTAGCGCGGTTTTTATAAAAAATCCGGAAAATATTGATGAAATTTCAAAAGCAATGGGAAAAGTTTTAAGCGATGAAAAATTACGCAAAGAACTGGGCGAAAAAGGTTTAAAGCAGGCGCAGAAATTTTCCTGGAAAAAAACTGCGACAGAAACATTAAGAATATTAAACAATGAAAAATAAGTTGCCGTTAATAACAGTGTTTTTAGTTGAAGTCCTGGCTGTTTTGCTTGCTGTTTTCGGCGTACTGCCGCGGGAGATTATTCTGGTTTCAACCGGAATAATGGTTTTTTATTTTATTTTCAGCGAAATAGGGGATAGTCTGATTTTATTTGTTTTATCTATCCCGCTGTTTGCGGCAATGCCCATCACTGACAGTTTTGACACCATGGCGAATTGGAGAATTCTGTTAGTGGTATTATTTTTAGTCTGGTTTTTTAAAAAAGGTTATATCCGGACATTTTTCCAGAAAGGAATCTGCTGCACCCCGAAAATAAAAATTAATTCCAATTTAACCAAGTTTGTATTATTGTTTCTTTTTATCGGATTTCTGTCAATTTTCGTGGCTGTAAGCCCGGCTGCGGCAATTAAAAAAATGCTCTTTTTAATTAATATATTTTTATTATTTCCGATAGTTTATGACATTGCAAAAGATGAAGCGCAGAAACAGAGAATAATTAAAATCGGTACAATTGCATTGGGAATTGTCTTACTTATCGGATTTTCCCAGGCAATATCAGGATTTTTCACTCCTTTGTATAATTTTTGGCAGTGGTGGACGAATCACGTGATTACGGTTTTCTACGGCAACAATCTATCCGAAGTTCTGAAAGTGAGCAATACCTGGTTTTCCTATTATCCCGACAGTCCGCCCACACTGCGCATGTTTTCTTTGTTCCCCGATTCCCACTCGTTCGCGATGTTTATAATCATCGGATTAATATTTTTAATTTATCTAATGATTTTACCCAAATCTTTCCGCTTTCCTCGTTCGCCCCAGCGAGGCGAACTAAGGGTTGAACCCTTCGCTCTTTCCGATAAATCGGAAGACCATGCCCGCTTACGGGTTCAAAACCCGCGTAGAGACTTGGGCAAAATCATAACTTGGGTTGTTATTATCTTAAGTTTTTTGGCCTTGATTTCATCCGGTTCGCGCGGAGTCTGGCTGAGCGCGATTGTTCCGTTTCTTTGCGCCATATTCCTGTTGGCTTTCAAGAAAGAAAAAATCTTCAAGCCTTTCGTATTGATGCTGATAATTTTCGCCCTGTCATTTCCGGTTTCATCCCTGCTTTTGTCCGGTTCGCGCCAGGACGGCGAAGATGCGACTTTGGCATTCAAACGCGCGAAAAGCATCGCGGACTTGGAAGAATTGTCCGTAAAAAGCCGTCTGGGGATCTGGAAAGCGTCTTTTGATTCGATTTTAAAGCATCCTTTGCTGGGTGTGGGCATCGGCAATTACGCGGTGGTTCTGGGTGAAGATATTTCCGCGGCCAAAAAAGGCGCATCCGCGCACAATCTTTATCTTGATGTTGCCTCAGAAACGGGCCTTTTGGGCTTGGCTGCGTTTTTGTTGATATTTTGGGAGATTTTCTTTTATGCTTATAAACAAACAAAGACTCGGCCCGCCACCTGGATTTTTATTTTTTTCTTCGTCTGGATATTAATTTATAATCTTTTTGACGTAGTATTATTTAACGATAAAGTCCTGTTGTTATTCGTGGTCGCAATCGGACTTTTATACAAAGATGGAAAAGAAATCAGTCTCAGTTAACATCTTAAGCTATAACGGAGAAAAATTGATAGAACCGTGCCTGAAATCGGTCTTTACGCAATCTTATCCTGATATAGAAGTTTTGGTGATTGATAATGCTTCAAAAGACAAGTCTATTGAGGTGGCGGAAAATTTTGCCCACGAAAATATGAAATTTCCCATCAGGATTATCGGTAATAAAAATAACGCCGGATTTGCAGTGGGACACAACCAGGGAATCAGAGATAGCAGGGGTGATTATGTTTTTTGCCTGAATCAGGACGTGGTTCTGGATAAGGACTTTATTAAATCCGCAATAGAGCTGATGGAAAAGGATGATAAAATCGGGGCAGTGCAGGGCAGGCTGTATAAAATAAACGATATTAATAAGCCGAATAAAGAAATAATTGATACAACCGGGCTGTTGATGTTTAAAAACCGCAGAATTGTAAATCGCAGCCAGGGAGAAAAAGAAAACGGACAATACCAAAAAGCAGAAGAAGTTTTCGGAGCAGACGGAGCAGCGCCGATTTACAGAAGAACAGCTCTGGAAAGCGCAAAAATTAAAAATGAATATTTTGATGAGAATTTTTTCTGCTATAAAGAAGATATTGATTTGTCGTGGCGCATGCGCATTCTGGGCTGGAAAATATTTTACGAGCCTAAGGCAATAGGCTATCATCTGCGCGGAGCAGGGGAAAGCGCAGTAACCAAGCCCAAAGAAATAATTGAACAAAGGAAAAAAATTTCATCTTTCGCTAAATTCCATTCATTTAAAAATCAGCGTCTGATGCAGATAAAAAACGAATTGCCGAGCTTGTTTTTTCCCGATATTTTTAGTATTCTTATAAAAGAGACAGGCGCATGGCTATATGTGCTTATATTTGAAACATACACGATAAAAGCGATAAAAGAGCTTTTTAAAAACATTCCTCAAGCTATGCAAAAAAGGAAAATCATCATGGCCAAAAAAAATGTTTCTAATAAAGAAATGAGCAAGTGGTTTGAATAATTATGCTTGATTCAATTCAACCGCCGAAAAAATATAAAAGGTTTGTGCCGAACCCCAAAACCAAAAAGAGGATTAAGTGGGCAATTTTTGTTGTGGCGATTTTAATTCTGATTATTCCCGTATTTTATATTTTTAAAACCGGCATGGCTTTCAGCAAAATTATGACCATTAAGAATATTTCCTGGGAAAAGATTTTCGGGAATAAAATGCCCGGTTCCGAATACACGCCCACTAAGGACGAAGACAGGATTAATTTTCTGCTTTTGGGGATTAGGGGCGAAGGCGATCCTAACGGCGGAATGCTTTCTGACGGCATCATGCTTATCAGCCTGAAAAAAAGTACGGGCCAGGTTGCATTAATTTCTATTCCCAGAGATTTGTATCTGCAAATGCCGGGAGATGTAAGCTATGCAAAAATAAATGAGGCTTATGAAGTCGGCACAAATAAATATGACAACGGTCTTGATTATGTCAAAAAAACTATTGCTTATGTAACCGGCCAGTATATAGATTATTCGGCAGTTATCAATTTTGACGCTTTTAAAGATATTATTGATTTGCTCGGCGGAGTTACCGTGCATTTAGATTCTCGTTTTGTGGAAGATAAGCAATGGTATTGCGACGGGGCAGGTCAGAATTGCAGGCCGTTTATCGTTGAAGCCGGCGACCAGACGCTCAACGGCGAAAATGCTTTAACGTATGCGCGTTCAAGATTTTCCAGTGATGATTTTGACAGGGCCAGGCGCCAGCAGCAGATAATCGTTGCGCTCAAAGACAAGGTTCTTTCGCTGGGAATTTTGAGCGACCCGGTTAAAGTCGGCGGGATTATTGATGTTTTGGCAAAGAATGTGAAAACTGATGTCGGGCCATGGGAAATCCCGCAGCTTTTGGATATCGCGCAGAAAGCAAAAACCGACAATATTATCCATAAAGTTTTTCAGAATACTCCCGAGGGATTGCTTTACGACACTAAAATCAATAAAATTTACGTACTTTTACCCACTACCGGAGATTTTTCCCAGATCAGGGATGCCTGCGCAAATATTTTTAACATATGATTCTTTCCGCAATTATCACTCATTATAAAACTCCGGAATTGCTTGCTCTTTGCATAAATTCAATTAAAAAAACCGCAGAGAATATTCCTTATGAGATAATTGTAGTAGATAGTGAGACGAGTAAAAAAAACGAGGAATTTATTCTTTCTAAATTCCCCGATATTAATTTTATCGGCTTCAAAGATAATGTCGGGTATGCGAAACTGGTGAATGCGGGCATTAAAAAAGCAAATGGCAGGTATGTTCTTATACTTAATTCTGATATCATCCTGCATGAAAATTCCGTGCAAAAACTTATAAACTATCTGGAAAAGAATCCGCAGGTTGCAGTTGTCGCTCCTCAACTTCTTGATTTTACCAATCATATTCAGGTGTCGTGCTTTGCGGATCCGGAATTGGGGGCAATTATTGCCAGGCGCACTTTTTTAGGGAAGTTGAAATGGGGCAGGGAAAAGCTGAAAAAATTCGCTATCAGCGAATGGGACAGAAAATCAGAGCGCGAGGTTGATTGGGTGCAGGGTTCGGCAATGCTGGTAAAAAAAGATTTAATTGATAAAATCGGATTGCTGGACGAAAGATTTTTTATGTATTTTGAGGATACTGATTGGTGCCGTAGATTTCGGGAAAACGGTTACAAAGTGGTATATTTGCCCGATGCGCAGATGTCGCATTATTACCATAGGGCAAGTAAAAAAATGGGTTCTATTTTGGATATTTTATTCAATAAATACACGCGGATTCATATTCAAAGCAGTTTGAAATATTTTTCCAAATGGAAACAACATGAAAAAGAAAATCAACAGTAAAAAATTCGTATACGCATTAATAGGAATAATAATCCTTGGCATTGTTTTCAGCTCGGGCCTGGTAATCGGTAAGAAAACCGCTCCGCAGGCGCCGGCAAGCAATAAAATATTTTTCAATAAGGAATTGGGCAAACCCGAAGCTCTGGATTTCAGTTTGTTCTGGAATGTATTGGCGAAAATAGAAGACGAATACGTGGACAGCAGCAAAATTGATTACCAGAAAATGCTTTACGGCGCGATTTCCGGAATGGTTGGTTCATTGGGTGATGACTATACCACATTTATGCCTCCGGACAAAGCTGAATCTTTTATGAAAAGTGTAAGCGGCAATGACAGTTTTGAGGGCGTAGGCATGGAACTGGGAATAAAAGATAAAATTTTAACTGTTGTTGCTCCGCTTGAAGGGACGCCCGCTGCGCAGGCAGGGATTAAATCGGGCGATAAAATTGTGGAAATTGACGGCAAAAGCACTGAAGGAATGAGCACTGATGAGGCAGTAAGCTTAATCAGGGGAGAGAAAGGTACGCAAGTTGCTTTAACTGTAATCCGTGCAAATGAAGATAAGCCGATTGAATTTAAGCTTACCAGGGATGTGATTGAAGTTCCGGTAATCAGATGGGAAATGCTTAATAATGATGTTGCTTATATAAAAATTTACCAGTTTACCGCAAATTTGCCTGCGAAATTTGAAGATACAGTTTCGCAAATCCTTAATAATAATGCAAAAAAACTCATCATTGATTTAAGGAATAATCCGGGCGGATACCTTGAAAGCGCAGTTGATGTTTCAAGCTGGTTTTTACCGAAAGACGCAGTGGTTGTAAGCGAAGTATTCCGCAGCGGAGAAAAAAATGAATATACCAGCGCAGGTTATAAGACTTTACAGAATTTCCCGACAGTAGTTCTGGTTAACGGCGGTTCTGCTTCCGCTTCGGAAATTATGGCCGGAGCTTTGCGCGACATTAGGGGAATAAAACTTGTGGGCGAGCAAACCTTCGGCAAGGGTTCAGTACAGACAATGGAAACATTCAATGATGATTCTTCGCTTAAAGTTACTGTTGCCAAATGGTTTACTCCGTCAGGAATTTCTATTGCCGATGAAGGGCTTAAGCCCGATGTGGAAATAACGCCTACTGACGAACAGATTAATGCAGGCCAGGATCCGCAGCTGGATAAAGCTGTAGAATTATTGAATAACAAATAATATAATTAAGTTATGAAAGTGATACTTTTAAAAGATGTGCCGGATATCGGGAAAAAGGGGGAAGTAAAAAATGTCAGCGACGGCTATGCCAAGAATTTTTTATTTTCCAAAAAACTGGCAAAGCAGGCTAGTAAGCAGGCTTTAAAAGAATTGGAAAGCGAGAAAGAAACCGAGGCGCATCAGGCAGAAGCAGAATTGCAGCAAACACAGGATTTGGTTTCGCGCATTGACGGCCTGGAAATTGAAGTTCCGGTAAAAGCAGATGAATCTGGCAATCTTTACGGCTCAATTAATGATGTTAAATTGTGTGCAATATTTAAAGAAAAAGGATTTGAAGTGAAGAAAAACCAAATTAAAATCTCCCAGCCCATCAAGGCACTGGGAGAATATCCCGTAACTATACTTTTTGACCACGGATTGGAAGCTGATATCAAGATTATCGTTATTGAAGAAGTAAAGGATTCTAAGCAACCTCAACAATCTTAACCTGGCGTCTTTTTCCGTTGAAATTGGTCTTGGTTTTGTTTTTAAAACTGACGATTCCTTCTTTTAATGCGTAAATCGTGTCATCTTTTCCTCGGCGAACATTTTTGCCGGGGATAAATTTTGTCCCGCGCTGGCGCACAATAATACTGCCGTTTTTAGCGGTTTCGCCGGAATATAACTTAATTCCCAGATATTGCGCTCTGGAATCTCTTCCTTGATTGCCTGCACCACTTGATTTTACCTTTGCCATAGTGTTTTTATACTATCATATTAAAAAAAATCAAGCAAGGTTATTGCCTTGCTTTTATGATATAATTAAGATATGAAATTTGAGCTTAAAGATGATTGGTTTATTGTCGGGGCGATAATCCTGGTTGCCTTAATTGGTTTTGGCGCAGGAAGATTAACTGTACCGAAAAGCTTACCCATACAACTAAATAATGTTGAAAAGGCGGATATTGATAAATTAAGTGCGGAGCCAACCGCTCCTGCTCCGAATTCCGTCGGAGCTACGTCGAGTCAAGGAGGCAAAGTTGTAGCCTCTAAAAATTCCGACAAATATCATCTTCCTGAATGTCCGGGAGCAAAACAAATCAGTGAGCAGAATAAAATCTGGTTCGATTCAATTGAGGCGGCACAGGCAGCGGGTTATAAACCTGCGGGAAATTGCCCGGGATTAAATCAATAATATATTTTATTGACTAAAAATAAAAATGTGCTACCATTTATATGGTACATTTTTTAAATAAAGGAGGAAAATTGAACATTTTTAAATTCCTTGGATTTGGCGCCGTAAAAGAGAAGCCTGAAAAGCCGAAAACACCGTTTATTTACGAAAAGCCTCAACCAGATCCAAAAAGAGAAGCTATCAGAGCATTAATCTGGAACGAATTAAGTGCTAACCGCAGGGGCCATTATTTGGTTGATTGCGAAATCACTCAATTTTTTACCGGGATGCTTTATCATGTTAACGGCCGTATGGAAAATGCCGCTTATGAAGATGTTGTTATCGCGTTAAGCGAACTTATCAGCAAGGGAAAGATCATTGTTAAAAGCGTTTGTTTTTTAAGAGTAAATACTGTCTACATTCCAACACTGGAAGAAGAACAAAAAAGGGAATCACCATGATTCCCTTTTTATTTTTTTAATTTAGCGGTTTTGAGGATTCTGTATTCTTTATCGATTTTTTTCGCCTGGTCAACTTCTTTTTTTGTATATGGAGGCAAAGTTTTGGCAATATTTTTGAGGCGCACCGCGTTTATATCGATAACTGTTAGCCATTTCCCTAAAGGCTCAAGAATCTCTTTTATTTTTTCCGGTTCGTATTTATAGCGGATAATCGGTGCGCGCGTAATATAGCCTGAATCCCCGAAAACGCGCTCCACTTTTTCTTTATCCAGGTATTGTTCGATTATGTTTTTCAATTCGTTGAGTTTTTTATTGTTTTGCGCATTAGCTTGTTTTAGCTCAAAAAATTCATTAATGATTTTTTTAAGCTGTTCGTCGTCAAGCGTAAATTGCTCTTTGTATAAGTGCTTCCACATCGGGCACAATTTTTTGTATCCACACCAGTCGCATAAAGCCGAAGGCATTGGTTCAAATGTGCTTTTTTCAATGTTTTTGAGCATTTCCCAGACTTTTTCCTTTATTAAGTCCAGCTGTTCCTGTGTTCTTGAGGAAGAAATCATTTCGTGGTGTTTGAGGAAATAAAGCGTAAGCCTGATTTTTTCCGGCCCGTCCTGAGCGAATTGCGGCCAACGGTTCATTGCGCCCAGACAATATAAAGAAAGCTGTAAACTATTATCCACTTCTTCCTGTGCAGGGAATTTTTTCGTGGTTTTATAATCAACAATCTGGATTCCGTCTTTAGTTTTATCAATGCGGTCTATAATTCCGGTAAGCAGGCATTTTTCTTCTTTATTTGCCGGATTTTCAAGTAAAACTTCAAATCGGGTTTCAGTATCAAGAACCGTGAATCTGTCTTTGATTCTTAGATAATTTTCGTAATAATTCTTGAGGATTTTTATTGCTTCGGAAAAATAAATCATATCTTCTTGTTCATCGATAAAAATTTTCGGGTCCCAAATTTCTTTGATGTAATTTAAAAGTTCGTCCAAAGTAGGGGAGAGGGGAGATTTTTTATGGAAATATTGCAATGCCTCATGTAGTTTATTGCCGAAAACAGCCTCTTTGGTTTTTGGGGCCTTTATTTTATCAATTACGGAAAATTTGTATTTCAGCGGGCATTGCCTGAAAGTATCAAGGGCAGAATATGAAGTTTTAATGGTTTCCGTCATAAATTAATCATACAAGATAAACGAAGGTAAAAAAAGAGGCGCGGTGAGTATTCTCACAGCGCCGGGATAAAGTGTTATTACAAGCCGTTTTTTTTAAGGATTAATTTTGCGAGAGAACCGCGTTCTTTAATAGATTTGATTGTTTTTTGGCAATCTTTGCAGTCTGAAATGTGGTGTTCGAATTTGCGGAATTCAGCCATGGTCATAGCCTCTATTATCGCGACATCCAGCTTTTCTCCTGAAACTAACCCTCTGAGACGTTTGCAAATATGTTTCACTTTACCTCCTGGAATCAGGTTAGCATTTAATATAATTTTTAGCAAATTATTCTTTCAAATTTTTTCCGCTGTGGAACTGGCGGTGCACATCGCGCAGGCGTTTATTAGTAACATGAGTATAGATTTGAGTTGTTGCAACGCTTTGATGTCCGAGAATTTCTTGGACAACGCGCAAATCCGCGCCTTGATTGAGTAAATCTGTTGCCAAAGTATGGCGTAATACGTGCGGAGTGACGATTATCGGTATGCCTGCCATTTTTGCATATTTTTCAACCATTCTTTCAATTGAGCGCACAGTTAAACGGAGAGGGGATTGGCTGTTTTCTTTGCGTT
>Ga0172362_10006387_pt1 | contig 10128 bp, 9 predicted proteins | sample LakKivs1_kivu2a2_FD_114534 | JGI IMG/M metagenome (GOLD analysis project Ga0172362, IMG submission 114534) | Sediment microbial communities from Lake Kivu, Rwanda - Sediment s1_kivu2a2 | ecosystem: Environmental > Aquatic > Freshwater > Lake > Sediment | place: Rwanda: Western Province, Lake... | reverse complement strand
TTTTGATTATTTTTCTTTATCCTCAAATTACCTACTTTGTTTAATAAAATAATCATTTTTAGTAACCTAGTATCAGCTTTTTATAATTTTATATAAGTTGGATATTGGGGTGAGGGTGTATAGGACGCCTGTGGAACAGGTCATAAAATCAAGGAAACCACAAAAGTAGGGTGTTTAAAATTAATATAGTTTTAAATACTTTTACTAACTAGGTAAGTAAAAAAGGAGATGCTATTTTTCGAGTTTTGTGTCCTCAACCATACAAGCAAAATTCTATAAAATATATGAATATAGTAAGTTTCCGGAAGAATATTTTGAAAAAAAATGATTTTTTTAATTCCAAAAATTAAAAGAAAATATAAAATATGGATTTTAAGGAATTTTTCTGCAATTCTCAATCTCTCCAAATCATGAAAAAACGTGGCCGTAACATTGAACCAGAAAATACAAAGAGAAGAGTGATTCCAGAAATTCAAATGAAACTCGTCGAAAATAAACTATCTGATTATTCCTTCACCGGCTGTAAAGTAATTTCTGCTGAAATAGAAGGAATAATATTAGAAAAATTAACTCTTGCAAATATCTACAAATCAATCTATGAATTTATTGGAGATGTTGATCAAATCAAAGAAAATGCGATTCTAAAAATTGAAGATGGATTTGTCAAAGGGAGGGGATTTGTTTACTTTGAAGAATTAAACATCAGTGTTCAAGGTGTCACAAGTGATAAAGCAATGAAAGAAATTTTTGCCCAAATCCTAAACAATGATTTAAGATTTAGAATGGAAATCTTTGCAGGCGAAATACTACTTTTTGTAAATAATTAAATCATGTTCGCAGATATTCTTGCACCTTCTAAACGCACATCATTGCATTTAGCATTTCCAATAAAATATTTGCAATTTTCATCAGGAACTGTTGTATTAACGGAAACTGAATTATAAAATATTTTAGCTCCAATGTGGGTAGGTATGAACATACTGTTGGCGATTCCGGGGAAAGCCATATAATTCCAGCCGTTTTTGAGGTAGAAATTGGATTGGTTGATAATTTTAAGATTGGAGACAATAGCTTTGACCATGTTGAAGGAAATTCTAGGAGCGCAATTTTTATTACAGACAATAAAATCTGGGTATCTGAATGAAATAAGATCAGGTTGGAATTTATCATAAAAAAGATTTTTTACTTTAACGGGTAGATAGTTTGGAGGCAATGTATTCAAATCAAGAGCGACTTCTTCCATATAAGCATGTCTCGTTTTAAATAGAGAATAATCAATACCCTGAATCGGAATAATTACAAGTATTTTATCCAAATCATTTAAAATATAATTGTCTAATATTTCACTTGGATAAAGATCAGTGAAAAACATTCCATCAATCTCACCCAATATTAATTTTTTGAATGATGTCTGTATATCATAATTAGTTACTTTTTTTGGATTTATTTTAGAAGTCAGATATAAATTCTCCAAAATATCCAATCCCAAGTAATTTTCATCTGTTTCTGGCTCACCAGTATTAACTATTTTTCCATCTAATTCCTGAAGTGAAGAAATCTGCGTCATTTTGGATGTGATGAAAAACAAATAACGATAATTACTCACAATAATTATGTTTATTTTTTCCATCAAATCCATGTTTGAGCTAATTGTTTCTATTAAAACAGGAGAACTCACTACAGCAAGTGTATTTACATCATCATTTACTTTTTTAAGAAGCTCAGTTGATCGTCGTGAATATTTCATTTCTAGTTTTTTAACTTGCATGCTCTTGAGAACGTTTGCAAAAAGAAATCTGTAATAATTATTGACTAATCTGTAATTTAGTTTATTCAATATGAAAACATTTAACTTTTCAATATACTCATATTCTAAATAATTATATTCCAAATTGGAAGTAATATATTTAGGAGTACCTTTTGTCAATTCATAAGTACCTTTGTTCCAGAACGGTAAATACCAAGTAATAAATTTTTCTTCGATATTCCTGTTAAAATATATGAATAGTAGGGTTAAAATAAGAATAATTAATAATTTGTAAACATTCATATAATATTACTTATAATAAATTTTCAATATAATGTTTAGATACGAAAAAAAATATAAGTAATAATTAAATTAAATGAATGGATTTATTTTTTTAGATATTAACAAGCCAGTCCAAAGTGCGATATTTATTTATCTTATATGTGTTTTAATTTATCTAATATTTTTCCAGAAAAAGTATGAAGAACAAATAAAAGACAAAAAATATATGCTTCCGGTAATTGTTATCACGCTTAGTATTGTGATTTATTATGTTCTTAAATTAGTTCAATTTTATTTTACTTAATCACGTTACAAAAAAATTTTTTTATTCTACAATAATAAAAGAATGTCAAAAGATATTAAAGAAATTAAAATAGTTAAGCTACTTCCACAAGGATTTACTCCAGTTACCCCTGATCAAACCACTACAGATGATGATAGTGCAAAAACAGTTGAAAGTTATATTAGTGAAACAGATGATGAACTTCGTGAAGAAAAAAAACCGATTGATCTCGTTCATCTTAATACACCAGCAAATGTTACTGTAACTAAAGAAGCTAACAATGAGCAAAATGGAGGAAAAGGAGAAACTATTGGTGCGGATAATTATTTACAAATGAAGAAAGATGATGATGATGTTAGTACTAGTTCAAAATATTCAGAGAAGGATGTAAATGTAGATGGCGATGAGTTAAAAGTAACTGAGGAGTTTGATAAAAAGCCAGATATAATTACCCCTGAATCGCCTGAATTTACCTCAATGGTTTCTCGACCAACAGTTATTCCTCAAAAAAAGGAAGAACCAAAGGAAAGAAATGATTATTACAGCGATGAAGAGGAAGATATTATTGATATGACTGATAACAAACTATATGAAGTATTGGCTATGGTTTTAGAAGACGGCGAGGGTGATAATGTCAGCGAAAATCTTCTCAAAATAAATAATAATCTTGAAAAACACAATGAAATTCTTACAAAATTATTGCAAGAATATGCTGAAATTAATCGTGAAAGGAATAAAGAACGTCGTCATTTTGAACAGATGGCAATGGCCATTAACAATCAGAATTTGTTATTAATGAAATTATTAGATGTTTTTGAAAATGGAAATAGTGATCGTAAAAATAATAGAAAAGAAGACGGTAATGATCTTTTGGAGAAATATTCTTCGAGAATGTTTTCAAAAGGCGGAAGCGATGGAAAAAAATCCAGACCAGAACCTAAGAAAGAAGAAGAAGCGAATCTTAAAACAATCAGAATGACTAACCGTCTATAAATTATTCATCATTGTCACTCACATAATCAGATTCTGATCCATCTTTAGATTCTTTTGGCTTAGTACTTTGAGTTTCTTGCTTCATGGCGCGCAGTTTTTCACGCCGTTTCTGATTCTTTTTACGATTCTTTTCAGTCTTATTCGAAGATTGCTCTTGTTCTCCTGATTTATTCTCCTCCAGTTTGGATTGCATTTTTTCCTGAAGCTGTTTCTTTTGAACCTGTGATTGTCTTTGAGCATGAGAGAAAAACATTTTTTGTTTAAGTCTCCCAGCCAAATATTCGCGACGTTCTTCAGGAGTCATTTTACTTAACTCCTCTTCACTCTTCGCAGATGACTGATACATCTGATTAATAAACTGCTTCTGTTTCTGAGGATCCATCTGCATATCTTATAAATTTATAATTCTATTTTCTTTAAATTATTTTTATATTTATAAAATGCTACAACATTTGGATTTCGATTTCTTCTTATCCCCAATGTTTTTTATTTCTTTCTCAAATGAATATTTTATTTCATATAATTTTTCTTTACATGAAGTCGATCCATAGATTGTTTTTTTTTTTGCATTATCCAATTGTATAAATCTCCTAGCAGTTGCTTCCGCTTCAGCAATTAACCGGTTTGCTAACAATTCTGCCTCATCCTTTATTTTCTGACTTTTTTGTTCGATATCTAATGCATTTGCTATAATATCTTTTGCTTTTTCTTCTGCGTTAATTAATATATTTTTGGCTTTTTCCTCTGCGTCCAAAACAGGATTTCCTAATGCATATCTTGAAAAATTTCCAATATTTTTGAATTTACTTTCCAAAAAGTATAAAATCTCGTAGTAGAGACCTGTAACGGAAGTAGAAATAAAATCATACTTAAATATTTTTTTAAGAAAAATGATGTGATTATCACTAAGTTCAGCTTTTTTACCAAAATTCATACAACTTATTACAATATCGTTCCAAATTGGGGAAAGAATTGGATTCTCTTCCATCCAGTTTTCAAGTGAAAAATCTCCCAAATATATCAGTACTTTAAAAACTTCCTTTATTTTTTCGATATCAGATATATGATCAAAAAAACGGACCTCAACACCGTGATTATAATGTTTATTGAAATTAATATCATATCCTATATAATCTAGCTTATTATATCCACAATAATCATAATACTGTTTTATCCACCCAAAACTTTCTATTGCTACTTTTATTTTAGATATATCTTCGGTTAGAACCTTACCTGGTATCATTTCATCAGTATTATATGTACCTACACTAATATATCTTGATACTGCATTTCTTTGAGAACAAGCAGAAAATTTAAGTTGCTGTTTTGGATCATTACTAAATGGATCAGGACTTCCAAAAACAGCAAGTAAAATTGGTTCCAATACTTGAACAAATCTTATATAATTTTTGTGATCATTTACAAATTTTTGTTTGTTTTCTATCTTTCCATTCATATCTAATTTAGTGGGAAGTGTAATATTGAAATGAAGAGTACCATTATTAAACATTGACATATTATCATTGTTTGTCATATGCACTGCAAAAGGATGATTATCAGTCATGTAATCAATCTTTCCATATTCCGTGAAAATATTATTCTTTTCAAAAACATCCTGAACATTTTCAATAAATTTAGTTTTTGTTTCTTTTAATTCATCAATTATATTATCCAAAGTATTATTGAAAAAATTAACAGTTATTAGTTCAATCGTATCTCCATCAAACATAAAATTATTATTGTAATTTGTTTTCAGATATTCATTATTTTCTTCAATAAAATTCCACAAAACTTTCCCTTCAAATTTATTATTGAATTCACAATTTTTTGTATAAAGAGTTCTAGGATTATTAAATCTATCTGTTTTATTGAATGAATGACTGTTAACTAGTAAAGGAAGATTACCGTTATAATCAATATTTTTTAAATAATTTGCCACAAGACCACTTTTATAATTAGAAAAGTAGTCAACACTGTATCTTTCACGCCGATGATTCTTCAAAAATTTTTCTCGACTGAACTGGATTCCTTTAGTAAGTTCCAAATATAATTCATTTTCTATACCAAGTCCCCAATATAGTACATCAGATCTATATTCATTTTCATACTTTTTATGTTTTTCCTGACTAAATTTACCAATATTATTAAATGTGTTCATTAAAATTAGCAAGATTTTATAATTTTTTAATTATAAAATAAATAATTTAACTCAAACCGCATTTGAACTAACTGATTCTTTGGAATTCAAATTAGAATAAAGTGTTAGAGTACGGGCCGAAGGATCATTCGTTTCTGGACACCATTTTGGCATCCAATAATCCACAATCCAATCTTCATTATGATAATAAAATGCATTAAATATTCTCCGATAATAATATTCCTCTTTAGTTCTTGGTTTTGGACCAAAAATTGAAGAAGATTTTCCTTTTTCAAACTCATCATCAGTAATATTCGTATTAGCATACTTCTTTAATTTATCCAACCAATTGTTTTCCTCGCTACTTACTCCATCACTAAATGCCTCCTTTGTTCTCCATAAAATTTCATCCGGTAACAAACCTGTTCCCTGAAATGATCTCCTAATTAAATATTTTTCAATATGTTTTCTTGGGCAAATCTTACGGGGAGGTAAACTAGTTATTAATTTCATAAATTCTTTGTCTAAAAATGGAACTCGTAATTCCAAACCATGGAAGGCTGTCGTTCTATCCGCACGAAGTACATCATACATATAAAGATTTTTCATTAATCTCATTGATTCCGCATAACCTTCGAAATCATTTGGCTGTCGATGAAAATACAAATAACCCTGACATAATTCATCCGCTCCTTCTCCACTAAAAATAACAACATCGTCAGAATTATTCTTAATATATTCCGAAAGAAAAAACATGCCTATACTCGCGCGGATAGTTGTAGTATCCCATGTTTCAAGTTGCATGATAATTTCCGGGAGTCTATCTAAAATATCCTTCATATCAAGATAAACTTCATGATGATTTGATCCAATATGATCTGCAACTATCTTTGCCATTTTTAAATCAGGGGATCCTTTAAATCCAATACTGTAAGTGTTCAATCTCTTTCCTTGTTTTAACATCTCACGTTGCACAATTGACGCAACTAAACTGCTGTCCAATCCACCACTTAATAGACTTCCAATTGGACGATCTGATAATAAACGCTTCTTACAAGCATTAATAAAAACTTTCTGAACTGTATCATAAATTTCTTTATCACTTGATAAAGATAAATATGGGTTTGGTCCATTCTCCTTAAACTCATCAATGTGGAAGAAAGCCTTTGGAAACCCTTCATCACTCTGAAAATAACTTCCAGGTGGAAATGGCTTAACATCCAGCAAATCAACCAACGCCTTTGCTTCACTGGAAAATCCAACTTTATCATTGGAAATTCCAAAAAATAGGGGACGAACTCCGATTGGATCTCGACCAGCACAAATAAGATTTGTCTCACTATCGTAAATAACAAATGCGAAAACTCCATCCAAAAGATTTATCATTTTCTCCAATCCTAATTTTTCATAAAGAGGATAAATTACCGCACAATCACTATCTCCATCTTCTAACTCCAAATCATATCGATTGTTTAATTCACGATAATTATAAATTTCTCCATTGCAAATAACATAAACCTTATGTCCATTTGGCTTATCGTAAACAAAAGGTTGATCACCCCGATCCGTTAATCCATTAATAGCAAGTCGATGGAAACCAATAAAAGTATTTCCATCTACTTTATATTCAGTATTATCTGGACCACGGTGTTGAATTCTCTCAAAATTATTCAATATAAATTCCAACTGTTTATCATCAATTTTTTGAGAGGCCAAATATTTTAAAAAGAATATTCCACACATTCCAATAAATTTATTATCATAATTTTTCTTTAAGCCGATTATGAACATGCCTTTTTAATTTGTTCAGCATAAACTGACGAAAGAAAAACAAATCCTACTAATGAAATAATTCCTGTTTTAAAAAGATCAAATATCGTATTATATCTCTCATAACATTCCGATACATTTGGAACACTAAAATTAGGTTTATAATTACTCGTTAAATTAACTTTCTCATCCGGGACAAAACTCGGAGGAGGGACTGGACCACTATTTGTTAACCAGTTTGAAATAGTTTGACTTATTTTTCCAATTATCTGATTTATACCTATTTTATTGTTTCCAATATTAAAAGTAAAATTAATAATTCCAAAAACTATAAAACATAATATTAATGCCAAATACATAAATGGACTAATTCCCTTCCGATTAATTATCATATAAATTATTAAAACAATTGCAAGAATAGTATTACTTGTTGCCAGTTTAAAATTCTGAAAAATTGGAGTCTTTCCATGTTCAACCATCATTTTATCAAGGAAATTTATAATTGCTGGGATCACGTAGGCAATCACAAGAGGAATTAATAAAAACAATATTGAGTAAATAATTGAAGAGAAATGTGGTTTTTTACAATGAAAAAAAGAGGTTGTATTTGTAATAAGAGGAATCGTGACAAAAATTATAAAAGTTGTGAATAGAGTAGCACTCAAAATATTCGAAAAATTGTAAGTATCTTTTTTAAGAACATATTCAGGGATTTCTCCAAGAAAATTACACAAACATATCTTATTTTCATCATCATGTAATTTTTCTGTAAATCCAAAAAATGAATCCTTAAAAAAATCTCCAATCTTTTGAAAAGTTCCTTCACCTCCTGACATTTTTTTTTGTTCACCTACTTTTGGAATTAAATTTCCAAAAAATGAAGAATTCTTTCCCCGATGTTTTACACTTTGTTGAATCGCATAAGCATCTAATTTTCCTTGCAATACCAAGGGCACATTTATTAATATTTTTTTGAGATAAAACTGATAGTATGAAACTGATAGAATACCAATCAAAATACTCCCAATAAGTATCACAAATGATGAGTTTCCTGATTGAAAGGGATTACCACCAAGCAATCTTCCTTTCAAAATATATTTTCTTTTTGTATCAATCGGCTCAGAATTTTTAAGCACTCTTCCGTTCTGATCAGAAATATAAAAATTAGTAATATTTTGTATTGGAACCCCTAATTTCTTCAAACAAATTAGCAATAAATTATATGTTGATATATTTTTTGATGCATTTATCATTAATTCTCTATCATTATAAATAATTTTCATTACTTATATATTTATTAGATATTTATTACATATCCGGTACAATAAACAGGAAAATAATAAATAATATTAGAAAAATAATAAAACTTGGATAACCAGTCATTGCTCCGTTGCTAAAAATATTGTTTAAACAAGAAAGATTTAATAATTCACTATTCTTCTTTTGATCCTTAAGTATTGTGAGATTTGATATCATTGAAGTCATGTTTTTAAGAGCTTCTCTTAAATCGGGTTTATTTGTGTTATTAGTTGATTTATCATTAAGAGCACTTTCTATTGCATTCTTCATTCTTTCTAAATCACTTATTTCTCTTTCCAAATTAATCAAAGCTACATCGTTTTGCCCACAGAAATCAAGAAATCCAATCATTTCCAAAATTACAAAAAGAACTGTGTCATATAGCCATCGTAAAAAAGTCGCATTTGATCCATCTTTCATTGATATCATTGGTTTTTCTTTAGTTGTCAACCCTCTTTTTTGAGCATCGGCAAAATTAACGTATTGGATTATATTATCTAATCCCATTTCTTTTATCTTTACATCCAATGGATATGTCTGAGTTAATTGATATGTTCTACTCCAATTATATAAGAGATCTGCATCTAACCCTTTTACATTATTTAATCCAACCATTAAAGATTCCATGAGTTTCACAAACATCAGTTCAAATGGACCAACCGGCCAATATAATTCTATACAAACTTTCCTTAATTTAGCAATATTATTACCGATCGACTTTATTAAATTTTTGAACATTCCTGGAGCAAATATTTGGAGTATATTTGAAACAATTACTGGAAGATCAAAAATAAAATAAACAAAACATATTATTACCGTTGTTATCATTGCAAGTAGATTACTACATTTAAGAGCTTTACATGGATCATTATATCTTAGATTGTAAATATTATAAGTACCAAGAAAAATAACAAAGAAAGTAACGAGAAAAAGTGCACCATATGTAAGAATAAATTTAATAAGAGGGACAACATTTGTGATAAGAAATCCGAGGAAACTATTGATCCAGTTGTTTTGGTCAGTTAATGAACGAAAGAATTCTAGACCTATTTTTAGACCCTTAATTACAATATTGGATATTAGGAAAGAGATAAAAGGAAGTATTCCTATGATAAGAATAACAACAAGGATTAAAAATACAAGGATTGTTAAAAATATATTCATTCCCCTTGAAATATTACCTCCTTTTACTTTCATTTTAATTTCTATTTTATCGTTTTGACGGATTTTATAATCATATGGAGTTTTTGATTCATCTAAAATCCTACCATTGTGTAAAATATTAAAATCATTTTTTTTTATTATTTTTCGAATATCTTCTTTAATTGAAAAAATCGATTGGAATGGATTATGTTTATATTCAAATATATTTAATTCATGTGTTACATACATAATAAATTATATATTTTATTATTTATTAGAAAAAAAAATAGGGTAATAATGGTTGTAAAAAATGACCTAAAAACTTTCTTTTATATAATAAGACAATGACATTATATTCAAAATATTTAGAGGATAATTTAAATGATAAATTCAAAAAAAGTATGGAAGAGTACAGAAAATATTTGAAAATGTTTTATACTGAGAATTCTAAATGTCCAATTGATTCAAAAGCTC
>Ga0172362_10006385_pt1 | contig 10129 bp, 8 predicted proteins | sample LakKivs1_kivu2a2_FD_114534 | JGI IMG/M metagenome (GOLD analysis project Ga0172362, IMG submission 114534) | Sediment microbial communities from Lake Kivu, Rwanda - Sediment s1_kivu2a2 | ecosystem: Environmental > Aquatic > Freshwater > Lake > Sediment | place: Rwanda: Western Province, Lake... | reverse complement strand
GATCCAGATACGGGAGAGCCAAAAGAGAAAAAAACGAGTATATATCCCCCAGAGGTAGAAATTAAGAGAAAAGAAGCTGAGGCAATTATAAGTTCAATGAGCAATAAAGATATTGATGAGATCACTGATTCGGAAAATTTACTTTTGGAGTCGGCACAAACCTATCTGGATTCTACCACACAAAAATATGGTAGTTCGGCTTTTATGGGTGCAATGCCACAACAAACTATTCGACCTGAAGATGAATTTATAAATGAGATTAAGAGTAAAAATATAACCCAAATTCACTGGGATAAGATTAAACAAAAATATCCTGACTGGGATATTGAATACATTAGACAACAATTAGGAATGTAATGCCCGATAGATTTTCTGATTTCTACGAAGAAGATAAAGGCAAATTTTCAGACCTTTATGAGCAACAACCCTCCTGGTTGAAAAAGGAAGCCAAAACTGCTTTGGAGTTTGCTAAGTTTCCTTATACGCTTACCAAAGAAACAACCTATCCAGCCTTAAAGGGTTTGGTTACATATCCTTTTAGACCTAAAGAAGCTGAAGCAGAAATGAGACGTGCTGGTGAAACTGGTAAGGAAATGGCTACAGGTTTGGGTAAGGGTGTGCTGGATTGGATGGTGGCTTCAGGTCTTACTGGTGGGATAGGAACTCCAGTTATTCCCACTACTGAGCAAACATTGGCAAGACTGAAAATAGGGGAAAGGGTTAAAGAAGGTGGGGTGTTAGCTGAATCCGTTTACCCCTTAACTCTTATGGGTGGTGTTCGTGGTCTTATTGGTAAGGCTACTCCCAAAACTTTTAAAGCTCCCGAAATGGCAAAAGTTTTAGAGAAACCTACTGAAGTAGCCAAAGAAATTCCCAAAGCTGAACTCCCCGAAGTTTTGAAAAAGCCCGAAGCCTTTGGCGAGCGGGCTATGCGTGAGGCGAGAGAGGTCAAGGAGATAATTGAGAAGGGGAAGAGGGTAAAAGCGGGAACGATACCAGAGGGGATAACATTGTCGGAGGTGGAACTTAAAACACTGGCTAATGAGATGCTCAATGATGCGAAGAATATCAGCAAACCAGTAGTTACTAAAGGACGTGGCAAACAAGGTGTAAGGGTAGTCTATGATCCAACTACCACGCCAGAGTGGTATCCTCGACAGAGTTTGAGCAAAACAGACGTGCTCACAGGTTTAAGACAAATAGTTAAAGATGGTTATAAATCTAAGGATTGGAGAGCGGAGAATCTATTTTTAACTATTGAGGAATGGTCTAAACGAAAAGACTATATGGCTAAAGCTACAGAGATTGTAGGTGCTGATCTGGTTGCTGGTGATAGAGTAAAGATAAATGGTGAATGGTATACCGCAAAACCGCACGAAGCTACTGGAACGGTCGAGTTAATTGATAGCCAGAATATAAAATTAGATATTTTTGACAGATTACCAGTAGAAGAATTTCAAAAAGCCGAACCGCTTTTAAAAGAGCAGATAGTACAAAAACCCCCAGCGAAACAGATCGGTTTGCCCACCATAGATAGACAGATTGCTGAATCTGAAATGGCAAAACCCATAAAAAGAGTTACGGGGACAAAGGCTATAAAAGAAGAAATCTTGGGGAGACCCGAAGCTGAAGTATTGCCTGGACAGATGAAATTAGGTGAAAAGCCCACCGAACTGCACGCTGGGATACGTCCAGAGGATTTGGCTAAAGCCGTAGAACCCCTGCCCGATGTTGAGTCTTACAAAATACCAGAAGTCCAAGAGGGTAAAATCGTAATTCAGCGAACACCCAGAGATATGGCAGAGTGGACACGTAAATACGCCACCCTGGAGCGTGCTGCTGAATTTTCTCCTGAGACCAAAGAGGCTTTCAGATTGGCAACCAAAGCTGAAAACGATTACTCCTATAATGCTATCGAAGAAACCAAAGCCATTGATGATTTGGCAAAAACAATGCCTGAAGATATTTTTGAACCACGCACAATTTTTCAGAAAATAGCTGGCAAAAGAGTGGCGGTTAAGGAGGATTTTGGTAAAGAAGTTATCTCATCCGTTGAGGGGTTGAAGGATATAACTGAAGTTCCTGAACCTGTAAAAAACGTGGCTGCTTATGGTAAGGAATTTTTTGGTAAATATAAAACTAAAATCAAAACAGAATTAAAGGCAAGGGGAGTGCCAGAGGCGGAGCTTGAGAACTGGGGCGTTAAGGATTATTTCCACAGAATGATGACAGGGGATGTGATTATTGCTGACAAACCCAGGATGTTTAAAGGAGGCGAATGGCAATACGGAAAAATCTTAGACTTTGCAGATAATATCTGGGATGCTGAAGCTAAAGTAAGAACCCTGAGCAAGAACACACCAGGAAAAAGCTATTATATATATCCTCGATATGCTCAGTTCCCAATGGATATGGTAAGAATATCACGCAAAAGATACCATATACTTGCTAAAGCCATTGCTGATGAGGGTGGATGGGAAATAAGGGACGGCTATCAGGTTCTCAGGGGTAAGGTCGGGCAAAGACCGGGTAAGAAATTTGGAAGGATGGTTCAGCGTAGAGTTTCGGAAAAGTCTACATTGGATGATATTTTTGTTCACGATCCTTTTACAGTAATGAAATCTTATGCCTGGGCTACGGAAAGATGGCTGAAGATGAGCGAAATGAGGAGACAGCTAACCCCGCTTCACGAAAATTTGATAAGTCAAGGTCGACCGATTGCTGCACGATGGATAGAAGATTTGAGAACCTGGACTGAATCTCCATATTCACAGATGGAAAAAAGTTTTCAAAACACTTTAAATCATATTCCTGTTATTGGTGATAAAGTCAAACCCTTTGTTGCAAGGCGAGCGATTAGGCTGGCTTTAATGGCTGAAAACTATTTGAAATTAACTAATCCTGGGTATTGGATAGCCAACTATACACAGCCATTCATTACTTTGAGTCCCCTAAACCCAAAGCTATTTAGACGCTTAACTTGGGAGATGAAGATTTCGCCAAATAAATATAATAATCTTTTGGCTGAAATGAAATTTAAACCATCCCTTACCGCCCTGAGTGAAGGTATGGGTTATAGGGGTAAAATAGGTAAAGCTCTTACTGGTCAATCCTGGATTGAGGTAAGAAACCAAAAATTAGCAAGTATTTTTGGTTATAAATACGCCACTGAAGTTTTGAAGAAACCGCACGCTGAAGCTCTTGAATTTGGACGGATGCTTAATATACAAACTCAGTTTCCGTCTATGGCAAGCACAACTATACCCTGGATGAGGGGAACTTTCAGAAAACCGTTTATCCAGTATAAAGCTTTTGGACAGAAGATGATTTCTAATGTGGTCTATCCATATACGAAAGCAATTTTTAAAAGTGATTGGAAAACTGCTGGTAACTTCTGGACAAGATACTTGGCAATGATAGGAGCAAAGGGCATCGGTGAGGCTGCTTGGACTGGTGGTGCGGGATTAATGCTTTATAAACTTTACAATGAGACAAGAAAGAGGTTTGGAGAAAAAACCGCAAAAGTAGCATTAATTGGTTTACCTGCAATCGTTGGAATCGATATATCAAGTCGTATAGCTCCCAATTTGATCTGGGGTTATGGTGATATTTATTCTAAAGTAGGTCGAACAGCTTTGGGCCCGATGGCTGGTGATGTTATTGCCATAAGCAGAGCAATGATAGACGACGACCCCAGTGGGTTTGGAGAGCTGTCTCCCTGGGTGAGAACTTACCAGAAGGAATTTAAGCCAGGGCTCAAGGGCAAAGAGGTGGAAATTTCGCCCTATACTGGTAGACCGACTTATGGAGTAACACCATATCAAAAGTTTTTAAGAACTGTTGGAATTGTTCCTGCTGAACATACTATTGAGAGATTGAGAACCCAGGCAGGCAGAGATATAATAAAACAACAAACAGAAACAAAAACGAAGATCAAGCAGTTATACGCTAAAGGTGAAAAAGAAAAAGCAAAACAGATGAAGGCGGATTGGAACGAAAAGCATCCTCACTTGAAAATAATTATTACCCCAAAAGAGATTAACAAAGAAAAGGAAAAAATGCGGATGACGAGCGAAGAAAGATTTTTGGAGGGTTTAAGTAAGAAAAGAAGAAAGGGACTTATTAAAGAATTAGAAAACTATTAAAATAAACCGATGATGAAATCCCAAAGTCTGAAAAATAGGGTTGCCAATTTAGTAAGAGAAAAGAGAAATAGCCAACCCAAAATACCAAGTATCAAAACACCAACCAAGAATAGAACATTATCAGTGATGAATGTTTGCATACTTTCAAAGGAATCATTAAGAACTTTTTTGGCTATCATCTTTTCACCTCTTTTATCGGTAATCCCCTCAAAAACATTATACGGGGAATATGAAATTTGTCAAGAGGAAAAATGAGGGTTGAGAAGAAAAAAAATGCCACCAGGATAGCCCTGTGGCTTCAATATAAGCCCGTAGGCGAAAGATCGTCAAAAATATGAATCTCCTTACGCAAAAATATATCGTATTGGTAGAGTTTTTATTACTTATCTTATTGTTTCTCTTAGTCTTACCCCCTGTTTTTGCTCAAGTTCCTTCGACTATTATAGCTGAGGACTCAATTTCCCAGGCTTTTATTTGCGATTCTATTAATATCATTGATACTTTAAAAACACAAGACTTTGACTCATTTAGAGTTATCTACTGGCGGTGGTCTGATCCGCAGATAGACCACTGGTTTGCCTACGACAAACTCACCCATTTTGTAGGCTTTTCCTGGCAGTATCTATTTCTCCAAAAGACAGGAATGTTTAAGGACAAAGAGGTTTTATTCACTTCGAGCGTCTCCGCTTTATTGTGGGAGTGCAAGGATGCCCTGGTGCCCTGGGAGGTGTTTGGAGAATGGGGCGGAGACGGTTTTAGCTATAAAGATTTAATCTGGTCGTTATCTGGGATAGGAATAAGCTATTGGATCAATAAATAAAGGAGACAGAAATGGATTGGGAGATGTTTAAGGCCGTGGGAGTCTGGGTTTCTCCTCTTTACCTGATAATAGTATGGCTTTTGAAATTCACTACAAATCACATAACTACTCTGGTGGAAAAAGTTGCCAGAATAGAAGCCAAGTTAGGGATAAATAATGAAAAAGAAGAAAAGTAAAAAACCCAAAAAGCGTGTAGCAATCGTTACCAAAAAGGTAACGAAATTTAATGGTATCAAACTGGTTACCATTGTTCTGGGCATAACTACTGCTATCTGGGGTGTTGGTGGTAAGATGATTTACGACAGCGTGCAAAGACTGATTGAAAAACAGGATCAGACAACGGAGAAGGTGGTTGAGATAAAAACAAAAATCGAAGCAGATGCCTCCTTTGCCACCGGGGCAGAGATTCGCATCGGATCTCTAACCAGAGAACTGGACAATGCCAAAAAAGAAATTAATCGGCTTTATCGGATTTTAAATAGAGAAGAGCCATTTGAATGACAAGATGAAAGCAAAAACCCTATTTCTTATTTTAAGCATAGCTTTTACATTAAGTTATATTGACTTCTGTATCAGCTTTTATAATAGCGGATACGACAGCCCCTATAATGGTTTCGGCTCTATCGAATCGGTTCTAAACGGCACTGCCAAAGCTCCAATGCAGTATCGGGTTTTGTTCCCCTGGCTTTATGGGACAATCAAAGATATTGTGGGATGCCAAACCCAGATTCATCGGCTTGTCTGGATTTACGAACCCCTGAAAATGCTGATGGTTTTTCTGGGACTTTGGGGTATTTATTATTTCTTTTCTCACTTTAAGATAGGTCTTTTGGGAACGCTGGTATTCTCTTCTCTAATCCCGCTAACGTTTCTTTACGACTATCCGGATCAATTTCTTGAAATGGCTCTTTTATCCTGGGGCTTTATCTGGATTTTGAAAAAGAAAAATATTGGAGTTATAACTTTTGCGGCGGTTCTTAATCGGGAAACTGCCTTCTTAATATTGCCCGTTTTGAATCTTTTTGCTTACAAAGGTGAAAAGTGGAAAAGGGTCTCTGCTTTTGTGGGCGGAATTTTCGGTCTTATGCTACCTCGGATAGCTTACGGCTCAGCACAGCTATATTCTGATTTCTGGCAGATAAGCAGAAATCTGAACTTTATATCTAAAATCGGAGAATATCCGCAGACAATTAACAGGGCGGCTGTGGTTTTACCATATTTTAATCCGACCTGGTTTTTTATTCCTGCCTTTGGACTTTTATTTTGTTTAGCTATTAAACGTTTCAGGGATAGTCATACATTGCTTAGGGTGGGTTTTATCCTGATGTTTTTTTATATCATTCTCGGCTTCTGTTGTGCGATGTTTGGAGAGATCAGAATATTTAGCTGGTTCTATTTAATCCTAATACCAATGGTTTTTAAAAAGGAGGAATTTTGCGTTACTTAAAAATCTTTTTCCTAATTAGTCTGCTTTTATTGGCAGGCAATGCGTGGGGGCAAAAAGTCTCAGGCGAAAATGAATATTTCAAATTCACGGTGGAGTTTAAGGATTCTGTCTTTGTCTCAGTTTATGGGGACAGTATTGATCTTGTTAAGAAACAGATAGAAGATAATCTTTTTTTAACCTTTGCAGAGCTAATGTGTCCAAAGAAATTTAGGTGGGAGGCAAATGACGAAGTTTTTATGCCTACCTATACTAAGCTCTGCAAATTGAGAAGTCTGGTTGAAAATGTTTCAGACAAAGATACTACTATAACTGAATCTACAAGAGAAAAATTAAGAATAGCTCATAATGTAATGGTCAAATATTGGGACGACCGCTATGCTAACAGACAGTGGGATGTAATTGCACCTATATATAATAAAAGAAAGTAAAAAAAGATGTAATAGTAATTTAACATAAAAAGTTCCAAAACAATTAACCCATTGCTTCACTCGGCGCCGAGCCCTGGGGTAGCGATGGGTTTTTGTTTTGGGAAAAAAGAAAAATGAAACGATTTATAATCTTAACTTTTTGTCTGTTTGCTTTTTTCTATAGCAATTCCCAGGCACAGGATACGCTTCACGTTGTAGCTGATAGTTTAGCCTATTGGTCTTATAATACAACTACTTATGAAGGAGCCAGAAATTATTCTACAGGGACTAAAATCACAGGGAATGTAGGTAGAACTGGACAATGGAATGAAGGTGCTTCCTCCTGGTATGTTAGAAGAATAGGTGGTTTTTTCAATACATCGACTATTGCATTAACAGATACACTGGTAAGAGCTGTTCTCTATTTTGATGTGCAATGTGGAGATACTACTGGAGCGGTTTGTTCGCCTGCCTGGACTAATGCCCACGATAGTGTTTGCGTCTGTCAGGGTAAATATGATAATCTTGATGGCTCTAACTGGGATCAGTGGACAGGGACGACTGGCAATCCCCTGGGGGACTCTAAGGCTGGTTGTCAATATGGAACTCATTTCACAATCGGTTTAGGTCAATGTGATAGCATAGTGATTGACTCTTTATACTGGATTACCAGGGAAGGACATACCAAACTTGGACTTAGAACCTGGCAGGATATAGATTCAGTATCACCACCTTCAAACGATCCTGCCTATCAGATTTCATTTAATCAAACAGGGGATTGTGATTTTTATTTGAAAGTTTGGTATTATACCCCAGGCATAAAACCCGATTCGCTTTTAGCCCACCCAGGTTTAAACAATGGTGTGGTTATGGATACTGTTCCCTATTTTATGTGTCGTTATAATGATACTCTCGATGTTGCAGATAGTATCTGGTGGCAAGTTTCAACAACTCCGGGAGACAGCAATAAATGGAACTCTGGGTGGAAAAATATAGCCAACATAGAAGATGGTAATATGACGGATAGTGTTCAATATGCTGGTAATCTAATATACAGAAATAATTGGTTTTATTTTAGGTGTAAGACAAAAAGAGCAGATGGTGGAATTAGTGGATGGTCTGATGTCGATTCCTTTAAAGTAATTAGAACACAAAAAGTTTATGTTACTTTGATGGTAGATACGGAATCGGGTGATACAAATATAGACGTTTATCCCATATTACACGAGACAATTGATTTTAGTGCATTTCATTCAGGCGGAAACGTGGCTGAGGTAATGGATTATGATTGGAGGGAAAGTTATAAAGATCCCTATGGGAATTTGCCTTGTTGGAATTGGTGTATGATTATGGGAGAGCCTTATGATTCGGCGAGCGGTAGCTGGGATGACCATTGGGAAGCGGGGAGATGTATCTATGATACATTCACTTACTATTGGCAGGATACAATAAATTATTATGAATATAATGATATAATTGGAACTCATTTCCATTGGTATGATTGGTATGGGTCATACTTTTATTATGGTGGAGGTGCCCCAGGTCAAAATGATGATATGTATGATACACTTGAAATGAAACAGTATATGGCTAACTTCATCTGGCATGGTAACGATCCAAGTTTTCTTATAGTTCATCGGGGAGGATGGAATCGAGAACACGAACCCCTACATTATTTTCTCAAAAACTGGATTTTATTCGATTGGAACAATGTGGATGCCGGACATGCCTCCTGGATAAATCCATATTCCCCAAGGGAAGACACTATGTTTCGACCTTATAATCCTTCAGATACGAACTGGTGTGTAGATGCTGATGTGCATCAAGATAGATGGATAGATGGTATAGGTTACGTTACATCAGGTTATTATGACAATGCCTGGGATCAGGCTCTTAGCGAAGATTATGCCGTTTTTGCCATTTATGATCACAATTACGATGAAAGCGGGGATATGAAAAGTCATTTTGAAACTGCTTACTCAAATATGGTAGATGAAATGAACAGGGCTGGTGTGGCTTTTGTTTTTTGTAATGTCCAGCAGGCAATGCGGTGGTCTCACGGATGGACGGATAGCGTTGCTCCAACCTTTACTATCACTCAAATAGATGATAGCGTGAAGGTGGAATTATCTGAAACTATTTTAAATCCTTCACCTTTTGGGATTACACTTAATACCTCTGTCGAACCAGACACTTTTTGCTTTATAGATTTCAACCAGCATAGTTCAACGGTATGGTATTATAGTGTAAATGATTTCCCTGGCAAGGCTAAGTTCGCCGTGATTGATACTTGTGGCAATGCTGCCTTGGATTCGATTACCACCTTAGAAGTAGAAGAACTGAATATTAGGAGAAGAAGGATAATGCAAAACATTCAAATAGGAGAAATAGAAAATGAAAAAACTCTTTTTGGCTGGTTTGTTTCTGATTTTGCTTGTATCTCAAAGCTGGGGATTTGGGATTGTAAACAATAGCGGTTCAAGTCCAGAAGACTCGGCTACAGTTAGTATCCTTTGTCTGGATTCTTTAGGCAACCCAGGAACAGTCTGTGATTCCTTTTTTGTCTTAATTTTTAAATCAGGAACGAATGATGTAGTTTTCAGGGATAGCGGGACAACGGGAATGACGGGATTGGATACGACCAAGATGGCTGGTTTACCTTATTATTATTATCATCGGGCTGTTGCTGATCTGGATGATGCTGTTTCGGGTTGGTATTCAGGGCAGATAATAGCCAAGAATAGCTCCCTGGGATTGAGAAGTGTAACTAAATTTGATTTTCAGGTAGTAAGCCAGGAGCTTGACGATCAGCTTATTTTAACCAATGCCCACCTGGACGATTCTTTGGGAGAAGCCAAAAGATTAGCCTACCTTACCCTGGACGATTCGTTATCTACGGCTAAAAGTCTTATTGCGTTACTTCTGGATGACTCTTTGGGGGCGGTTAAAAATAAAATTTATTCCTATCTGGACGCAACTATTAGCTCCAGAGGAACGTCTAATCTTACCACTTCGGACAATATCGGGATAAATTTGGACGATATATCGGGGACTTTGGATGCGAGCGAAATTGGAGCAAACGCCATTACCAGGGCTAAAATAGACACCTCTGCCTATGCTCGACTCTGGGGTAATGATACCACAAGGATAACAACTGACTTTGATGATATGAATTCGGATTTAGATAACATTGTTACTTATACTGACCAGATAGAAGGCTATGTAGATGATCTTGAAGGTAGATTGACTGCCACCAGGGCTGGCTATTTAGACAATCTTACAAATCTGGATGCTACAGTTAGCTCCCGAT
>Ga0172362_10006382_pt1 | contig 10130 bp, 10 predicted proteins | sample LakKivs1_kivu2a2_FD_114534 | JGI IMG/M metagenome (GOLD analysis project Ga0172362, IMG submission 114534) | Sediment microbial communities from Lake Kivu, Rwanda - Sediment s1_kivu2a2 | ecosystem: Environmental > Aquatic > Freshwater > Lake > Sediment | place: Rwanda: Western Province, Lake... | reverse complement strand
TCCTCACCCGCGCACGGCGCGACCGCCGGGGCGTCCCAGGCCGCCGGCCGGGGACCGGGCGCGACCCAGCCGGGCGGACGCCGCGCCGCGCGCACGATCCCGCCCGAGGCGAGCACCTCAGCCTTTGCCACCGCGCCCCTTCGCGGCGTCGCGCCGCACGACGTCGCGCCGGACGCCGTCACGCTGCGCGCGCGCCTCCGCGGCGCGCGACGGCACCGCGCCGCCGCACATCTCCGCGATCTCCTCGCGGTAGGCCTCGAGCACGCTCGGCTTGCCGGGCAGCTCACGGCGCGGCGCGACGCAGCCGATCTTCACCGCGTGCGGCTGCAGCGTGACGCGCACGCGGTCGCCGTCGCGCTCGAGCATCACCGGCCAGTGGCGGCACGCGGCCGGCTTGACATCGGGCACGTGCCGTCCGGTCGTGAGCGCCAGCGAGTGGATCGAGCACAGCGCGTTCCTCTTCGTCCGGTAGAGAAACGGGCACGCGCCGTCGTCGTCGGACTCGATCAGGAGATCGGGCGGCTCCTCGTCGACGAACACGCTCGCGTAGCCGTCCTCACAGCGAAGCGTCGGCACGATGCGCGCGAGCTCGTCCATCAGCGAGTCGATGGCGCGCACCTCGCGCTTCGAGACCTCGACCGCGAGCCCGACGCAGCATGTGCGGTCGCGCGGGCAGCCGTCGGGAAAGCAGCGGTAGGCGTAGCGCTCGAGCTTCCGGTCGAGGACGAAGCGGATCGGGGATTTTGCGGGCTTCCGGGCGACGGATCGTGAGGGCACGCGGCCTTAGTACTCCGCGTCGGCCCGGACGGCGAGCGGACGACCCGAACGACCGTTTGACCACGACGCGCCCATTCGTTTCCCTCGCTCCCATGATCGAATGGACCGAACAGCACCTCATGCTCCGTGACGCCATCCGCGACTTCATCGAGAAGGAGATCAAGCCCAATCTCGAGCAGCTCGAGCACGGCGACACGCCCCCCTACGACGTGCTCCGCAAGATGATGCGGACCTTCGGCATCGACCAGATGGCGAAGCAGCGCTTCCAGCGCCAGATCAAGCGCGACAAGGCCGCCGTCGAGGCGAAGGCGAACGGCAAGGCCGAGCCCGCGGCGGAGCGCTTCGAGGAGGCCGGCTCGACCGACGGCGCCGCGCTGCAGCTCATCCCGATCATCGAGCTGTGCCGCTACTGCCCCGGCATGGTCACGGCGATGGGCGTGAGCGTCGGCCTCACCGCGGGCGCGATCATGGCGAAGGGGACGCTCCGCCAGAAGGAGCGCTGGGCCGCGCCGCTGATGACGCTGGAGAAGATCGGCTCGTGGGCGATCACGGAGCCCGGCTCCGGCTCGGACGCCTTCGGCAGCATGATGTCGACCGCGAAGCGCAAGGGCGACGGCTACGTGCTCAACGGCAGCAAGACGTTCATCACCAACGGACCCTACGCCGACACCATCGTCTTCATCTGCAAGCTCGACGAGGGCAACGATCCGCGCGAGCGCAAGGTCGTGAGCTTCATCCTCGATCGGGGCATGCAGGGGCTCGAGCAGTCGAAGCCGCTGCGCAAGATGGGCATGCACTCGTCGCCGACCGGACAGCTCTTCCTCGAGGACGTGTTCGTCGAGAGGGAGCGCCTGATCGGCGAGTCCGAGGAGGCCGCGGGTGGACGCTCGGGAGCGAAGGCGACCTTCGGCACCGAGCGCACGGGTGTCGCGGCGATGGCGCTCGGCATCGTCGAGCAGTGCCTCGAGAAGTCGATCGACTACGCGAAGACGCGGGTGCAGTTCGGCCGCCCGATCGGCGAGTTCCAGCTCATCCAGCTGAAGCTCGCGAAGATGGAGGTCGCGCGCATGAACATCCAGAACATCGTCTTCCGCCAGATCGAGATGTCGGCGCAGAAGAAGCCGATGTCGTTCGCCGAGGCGTCGGCGTGCAAGCTGTACACCGCGCAGGCCGCGATGGAGGTCGCGCTGGAAGCCGTGCAGCTGTTCGGCGGCAACGGCTACATGGCCGAGTACCAGGTCGAGCAGCTCTGCCGCGACGCCAAGGTGCTGCAGATCTACGCCGGCACCGACGAGATCCAGACCTCGCAGATCGCGCGCTCGCTGCTCGGCGGCAACTGAGCTTCGTCTCGACACGGCGGGCGATGCGGCGCGGCGAATTTGCGTCGCGACGCATCGCCCGGGCCGAGCGGTGGTGATAGCCTCCCGGCCATGCGAGCGGTTCCGCAGGCGTCCGACCCCCTCCTCCGACGCATGACCCTCGACGAGTGGGCCGACCTTCCCGAAGACGAGGAAGGCGAGTTCGTCGATGGCTGGCTGGTGGAGGAGGAGGTGCCGGATTTCGTGCACGAGGCCATCGTCGGGTGGCTGCTGGAGAAGTTCGTCGCGTGGACTCGCGCGCGCGGCGGGATCGCGGGCGCCTCGGACGCCAAGTTCGCCGTCGCGAGCGATCGCGGACGCAAGCCCGACATCAGCGTGTTCCTCCCCGGGCGCATGCCGCCGCGACGCGGGCTCGTTCGTGTCCCACCGGAGATCGCGGTCGAGATCGTTTCCGCGCGACCACGCGATCGCCGCCGCGACCGGGTCGAGAAGAGTGCCGAGTACGCGGCGTTCGGCATCCGCTGGTTCTGGCTGGTCGATCCCGAGCCGCTGCGGCTCGAGATCCAAGGCCGCGACGACGACGGTGCCTACGCGACCGCGCTGGTCGCGAGCACCGGCGTGATCCGCGATGTTCCCGGCTGCCCGGATCTTCTGCTCGACCTCGACGAGCTCGCGAGCTACCTGGAGCGGCTGTCGCCCGCCGACGACGCCGGGCACAAGCCGTAGCGTCGTCAGTCCGCGAGCAGGAAGCGCGCGATCATGTCGGTCGCCGCCTCCACCACGTCCTCGCGCACCACGTCCGCCTCGCCGAGCACGAGCCGCGTCGCGATCCACTCGACCGACGCGTGCACCACGTACGCCGCCGCGCGTGCGTCGACCTCGCGCAGCACGCCGCGCTCGCGCAGCGCCGCGAACAGCGTCTCGAGCGATGCGCGCATGCGGTTCTCGATCGCGAGGTTTGCATCGCGAAACTCGGGGTCGCGCAGGTGGCGCTCCCAGAGGATGCGCTGCAGGCCGGGGCTGATGCGCCGCGAGCCGACCACCGCCTCGATCGCGGAGCGCACGTGCTCGCGGGGCTCGCCCTCCGCCCAGCGACGGGGCTCGAGCGCCTCGACCACCATGTCGGCCATCGTCCGGACCGTGCCGTCGAGGACCTCGAGCATCAGCTTCCGCTTGTCGGGGAAGTAGCCGTACAGCGTCCCGACGCCGATCCCCGCGCGCCGCGCGATCGCAGCGGTATTGGTGTCGTCGTACCCGTGCTCTTCGAACGCGGCGATCGCGGCCGCGACGATGCGCTCGCGGGTCTCGCGGCTCCGGGCCTGCTGCGGCGTGCGCACCGCACGCTTCACGGCATGGAGGCGTCCAGCGCGGGCTCGCAGCATCATGCCTGCGGAGCTACCACGGAGGGAATCCGAAATCGAGTTCGGATTCGCCTTGACTCGGAGCGAAGCGACCGGATACTGCGTCCGTGGGCCGACGGTCTGGCCCGACCAACCCCGGAGGGATGCGATGAGCAACGGCGCGGCGGCGCTCGCCGAACAGCAGGCGCAGGGCGGGATCGAGACGATCCTGGCGAAGTTCGACACGCACTACGTCTGGAACTACGGCGTCTCGAAGCAGGCCCTGCGCGACCTCTACGAGAAGGCGAAGCGCGAGCAGTGGAACGGCACGACGCAGCTCGCCTGGGACACCAGCGTCGACCCCGAGCGCGGCATCCTGCCCGAGGAGCTCAATCCGCTCCACGAGTACGAGCCCTACCGGAAGCTCGACGACAAGCAGAAGATCCGGCTGCGACACGGCCAGGTCGCGCTGCAGCTGTCGCAGTTCCTGCACGGCGAGCAGGGCGCGCTCATCGTCGCGTCGCAGCTCGTCGGTGGCGTGCCGTGGATGGACGCGAAGTACTACGCCGGCACGCAGACCGTCGACGAGGCGCGCCACGTCGAGGTGTTCGCCCGCTACCTGAACGAAAAGCTCGAGTGGGAGTGGCCGATCAACGCGAGCCTGCGCGAGCTGCTCGATGCGACGATCAGCGACACCCGCTGGGACTTCAAGTACCTCGGCATGCAGATCATCATCGAGGGTCTCGCGATGGCGGCCTTCGGCAATCTGTACCAGATCGCGCAGGAGCCGCTGCTGAAGGATCTCCTGAAGTACGTGATGAAGGACGAGTCGCGCCACGTCGCCTTCGGCGTGCTGTCGCTGCGCGGCTGGTACGAGGACCTGCCCGCGAACGAGCTCCGCGACCGCGAGGACTTCGTCATCTACGCCTGCGAGCTGATGCGCGACCGCCTGATCGGCAGCGACATCGCCGACCTGATGGGCTGGAACCCGGCCGACGTCCGCCGGCACGTCCTCGAGTCCCCTGCCCTGCAGATGTTCCGCCGCATGCTGTTCGCGCGCATCGTGCCGAATCTGAAGAAGCTCGGCATGCTCACGCCGCGCGTGCGCGAGGCGTTCGAACGGCTCGGCATCCTGCAGTTCGAGGACTACGACTCCGAGGCGATGGACAAGCAGCTGGGGTTTCTCTGACAAGGAGGGGGACTCTGTCCCCCTCCCTCGCCCGCGGCGGAGCCGCGGGCGATTCACTCCCCCGGCTCGGCTTCGCCTCGGCCACTCGCCTTCGGCTTCGCGGGTGGGGCGGTGCCGGGCGCGGTGGGGGCGCCGTGCGGGCTCGCGGCGGGGGAGCCGCAGGCGATTCGCTCCGCCGGCTCGGGCTTCGCCTCGGCCGGCTTCGTGTTTCGGAATCGTGCCCGAACGTTCGCGTCGGGCGGCGCTAGCGACTAGCCTCGACCGGCGATGGCCACCGACCGATCGATCTTCGCCGGACGCCCGACCTGGGCCAACGCCCTGCTGGTGCTCGCGGCCTTCATGACCTTCGTCTACACGCCGTGGGACATCTTCGTGAAGCCGGTAGCGGAGGACCAGGAGGTCTGGCTCGGTCTGCTCTTGACGGGCTGGCCGGCGAAGGCGACCGCGCCCCTGCACTGGGCGCTCTGGGCCGCGTTCACCTGGGGCCTCTGGCGGATGCGGCCGTGGATGCGCCTCTGGGGCACCGTCTGGATCGTGCAGATCGCCATCGGGATGCTGGTGTGGAACCTCACCGACGCGCGCGGCTCGCTGCCCGTCGGTGTAGCGAGCGCGCTCGTGTTCGCGTGGCTCGCGCGCGTCTACTGGCGCGCGTGGCAGGCGCTCGGGCGTTGAGCCGCGGTCCCGGCGGCTGGACCTGGTTCGGGCGCGAGCGGCCGCCGTTCGCCGTCGAGCCCGGCCCCGGGCAGGAGTCGGTGTGGGACTACCCGCGCCCGCCGCGGATCGTTCCGGACGTGCGCGAGGTCGTCGTGCGCGCCGGCGACGTCGAGATCGCGCGCACGCGACGCGCGCTGCGCGTGCTGGAGACCGCGAGCCCGCCGACCTTCTACCTGCCGCGGGACGACGTGCGCACGGCGCACCTCGAGCGCGCGGGGGGTGTGTCGTGGTGCGAGTGGAAAGGCGCCGCGTCCTACTGGGACGTCGTCGCCGAAGGGCGCCGCCACGCGCGGATCGCGTGGTCGTACGACGACCCGACGCCCGCCTTCGCGGGCCTGCGCGAGCACGTGAGCTTCTACCCCGCGCACATAGCGTGCTTCGTGGCCGGTGTGCGCGTCGCAGCGCAGACCGGCCGCTTCTACGGCGGCTGGGTGACGCCGGAGATCGTCGGTCCGATCAAGGGGGAGCCGGGCACCGAAGGGTGGTGACGTGCCCCGCGATCACGGGGCGGCGCGGCGCGGCAATGCGGGTCCGTCGACCACGTGCGGCACGGCATCGCGGGTCCGTCGACCACGTGCGGCACGGCATCGCGGGTCCGTCGGCCACGTGCAGCCTGGCGCTGTACCGGGGAGCCGTATACGGGCATGGAGTCGTCATGCCCGACCGAGAGCTGGACTTCACGATCGAGAGGCTGGGCCCGTGCCGCTTCCCCTCGCCCATGCACGGGGCACGCTTCACCGGTGATGGCGAGCGGCTGCTGTTCCATTCCCGCCTCGACGAGCTGCAACCCTATCTCGTCGCCGGGGAGACACCCCCGACGATGGAGCTGGCGGGTCCTCGCGAACGGCTGTTCTTCGACCCGGCCCGCACCACTGCGGGCATCGTCACCTGCGGCGGACTGTGTCCCGGACTCAACGACGTGATCCGCGCCGTGCCCCTGAGCCTCCACGATCATTACGGCGTGTCCAGGGTCCACGGCTTCCGCTTCGGCTACGAAGGACTTGTCGAGAGACACGGGCACCAGCCGCTGCTGCTGACACCCGCGCTGGTGGACCCGATCGGCGAGCACGGCGGCACCATCCTCGGCTCCTCGCGCGGGCCGCAGCAGCCCGCGGAGATGGTCGACTACCTGCAGAAGCTCTCGGTCGACATCCTGTTCACGCTCGGTGGCGACGGCACCCAGAAGGGCACGCAGAGCATCGCGCGCGAGGCGAAGCGACGCGGATACGCGCTGTCCGTGATCGGAATCCCCAAGACCATCGACAACGACATCTCCTACGTGCAGAAGACGTTCGGCTTCGAGACCGCGGTGGCCGAGGCGCGCCGCGCCACCTACGCGGCCTACTCGGAAGCGTCCGCGGCGCGCAACGGCGTCGGTCTGGTCAAGCTGATGGGTCGGGACTCCGGCTTCATCGCCGCGTTCGTGACCCTGGTCGACAGCCGGGTCGACTTCTGCCTCGTGCCGGAGGCGCCGTTCACCCTCGCCGGCTTCCTGCGCAGCCTCGACGAGCGCCTCGCCCGCGACGGGCACGCGGTGGTCGTCGTCGCCGAGGGCGCCGGCCAGGACCTGATGGCAGCCAGCGCCGAGCGCGACGCATCGGGCAACGTGAAGGGCGGCGACATCGGCACGCTCCTGCGTGACGCCATCAAGGCTCACTTCGCCGCGCAGGGGCGCGAGCTGAACCTCAAGTACATCGACCCGAGCTACATCATCCGCAGCCAGCCGGCCAACGCGCACGACTCCGCGCTGTGCCTCCTGCTCGGCCAGAACGCCGTGCACGCCGGCATGAGCGGTCGCACCGACATGGTGGTCGGCTTCTGGAACCACCAGTTCACCCACGTGCCGATCGCGCTGGCGACCAGCTCGCGCAAGAAGATCGACGCCGAAGGTTGGGTCTGGAGCAGCGTGCGCAACGCGACCGGCCAGCCGCGCGACATGTAGGACGATGGCCTCCCCGCTCAGCGAAGCCCGTCGCCAGGCGAACGACACGCGCTACGAGCCGGGCCAGCGCGCCGGCCACTACGAGAGCTTCTTCGTCCGCGCGAACCACCCGTCACGGCCGCAGGCGTTCTGGATCCGCTACACGATCTTCGCGCCCGAGGGTCGTCCCGAGGATGCGCGCGGCGAGCTGTGGGCCGTGGTCTTCGACGGGAAGCGCGGCAAGTACACCGCCGCGAAGACCGAGGTCCCGATCGCGTCCTGCGACTTCCGCCGCGACCGGCTCGGCGCCTACGTCGCCGACGCGCGACTCGAACCGGGGCGCCTCGTCGGCGCCGCCGCGAGCGGTGGCCACACCATCGCCTGGAATCTGAGCTTCACCGGCAGCGCCGAGCCGCTGTTCGCACTGCCGCTCGAGATGTACGCGGCGCGCCTGCCGCGCGCGAAGACGCTCGTGCCGCTGCCGCTCGCGACGTTCCGCGGCACGATCAACGTCGACGGTCACCCGTACCCGATCTTCGACTGGGTGGGCAGCCAGAACCACAACTGGGGCTCGCGCCACACCGACCACTACGCCTGGGGACAGGTCGCGGGCTTCGACGACGCGCCGCAGAGCTTCCTCGAGGTCGCGACCGCGCGCCTGAAGGTAGGTCCGCTGTGGACGCCGTTCCTGACGCTGCTCGTGCTGCGGCACGGCGGGCGCGACATCGCGCTCAACGGCCTCGTGCAGTCGCTGCGCGCGCGGGGCCGCTTCTCGTGCTTCGAGTGGACCTTCCGCTCCGCGAGCAGGAGTCACGCCGTCGAGGGCCGGATCACCGCGCCGCGCGACAGCTTCGTCGGGCTCGCCTACGACAACCCGCCGGGCGGCGTCAAACACTGCCTCAACAGCAAGCTCGCGTCGTGCACGCTCACGCTGGACGACCGGACGACGGGCTCGAGCACGGTCCTCGCGAGCAGCGGGCGCGCCGCGTTCGAGATCCTCACCGACGACACGACGCACGGCGTGCCGATCGTCGCCTGAGCGCGACGCACGCCCGGCACGCGCCCCGGCCGCTCAGTGCGTCGCCGGCACCGGGCCCGGCAGCGCGAAGCGCAACACCTTCGCGACCGTCGTGCCGAACTGCCGGCCGAGCGAGCCGGTGTTGTAGTCGAGCCCGTAGCGCACCGCGATCGCGCGCACGCGCGGCGCGATCTCCGGGTAGCGGTTGCTCGGCAGGTCGGGGAACAGGTGGTGCTCGATCTGGTGGCTCAGGTTGCCGCTCATGACGTGGAACAGGCGTCCGCCGTCGATGTTGCAGGAGCCGAGCATCTGCCTTGCGTACCAGTGCCCACGCGTCTCGCCCTCGACCGACGCCTTCGCGAAGTGGTGCACGCCGGCCGGGAAGTGGCCGCAGAAGATGATGACGAAGGTCCACATGTTTCGCAGAACGTTGGCGACGAAGTTCGCCGCCAGCACCCAGAGGAAGAACGGTCCCGCGAGGAGCGGCCAGAGCACGTAGTCCTTCAGCACCTGTCGCCCGACCTTGCGCAGGCCGTCGCGCACCAGCGGCCTCGCCTCGTCCCAGCTGCGCTTGCCCGACCAGACGTGCGCCACCTCGATGTCGTGCAGCGCGATGAACCACTCGAAGAACGACATCATGAGCAGGAACGAGAGCGGCTGGATCGCGTAGAACGGGCTCCAGCGCTGCCGCTCGGTGACGCGCAGCATGCCGTAGCCGATGTCGCGGTCGCGCCCCATGACGTTCGTCCAGGTGTGGTGCACGACGTTGTGCGAGTGCCGCCACTGCGACGAGGGGCACACGAGGTCCCACTCCCAGCGGTCGGAGCGGATCTCCGGATCGCCCATCCAGTCCCACTGCGCGTGCAGGACGTTGTGCGCGATCTCCATGTTCTCGAGGATCTTTGCGAGCGCGAGCCCGAGCGTGCCGAGCCCGAGCACGACGAGAAACGCAGGCATGCTCGCCCACGGCAGCGCGAGCCACGGGTGGAACGCGCACGCCGCGAGCATCGCGAGGCGCGAGCCGAGCGCGAGCGCGCGCTGCGTACGGATCAGCCGCAGGATGTAGCGCCGGTCGCACGCGCCGCGGTCCTGCAGGATCTCTTCGCGGATCTCGTCGAGCTCCTCGCCGAACCGGCGCAGCTCGTCGACGCGCAGGTGGGACAGCGGCCCCGACTCCGCGACCATCTCCTCGGGCACCGAGCGGGCCAGGACGACAGCTGCGCTCACAGCTCCACCTCGCACTCTCCGGCAGCGGCGGAGACGCAGATCTGCACGCGCGCGCCCGGCTCGTCGGTGACGCGCCCGTCGCGCAGGTCGCGCACGCGCCCGGAGCGCAGCGTGACCGTGCAGGTGTGACAGATGCCCATGCGGCAGCCGTGCGCCGGCGCGAGCCCCGCCGCCTCCGCCGCGAGCAGCAGGCTCTGCCCCGCTCCGGCCTCGACGGTGACGCCGCTTCGCCGGAAGCACGCGCGCCCGCCGGCGACGTCCGCCGGCAGCGGCGCCAGCACCGGCTGGAAGCGCTCGACGCGCAGCCGCTGCGCGCAGCCGCTGGCAGTCCAGTGCGCCTCGGCGGCCTCGAGCAGCGCGCGCGGGCCGCAGGCGTACGCGTCGCGTGCCCGCCAGTCGGCGCAGCGCGCGTCGAGCAGGTTCGGAGAAAAGTGTCCGGCGGTCGCGACACCGCTCGGCGGCTCGCACGTCGCGAGCACGTGCAGCCGGTAGCCGGGATGCGCCGCCGCGAGCGAGGCGAGATCGCGCGCGAAGATCACGTCGGCCGCGCGCGGCGCCCAGTGCAGGTGCACCGCGTCGGCGAGCGCGCCGCGCGCCGACAGCTCCTGCAGCATCGCGCGCACCG
>Ga0172362_10006377_pt1 | contig 10131 bp, 8 predicted proteins | sample LakKivs1_kivu2a2_FD_114534 | JGI IMG/M metagenome (GOLD analysis project Ga0172362, IMG submission 114534) | Sediment microbial communities from Lake Kivu, Rwanda - Sediment s1_kivu2a2 | ecosystem: Environmental > Aquatic > Freshwater > Lake > Sediment | place: Rwanda: Western Province, Lake... | reverse complement strand
TCATTATTGAAAATGGACTAAAAGATTATAAAAAACATCTCAGGAAATTAAGCTCGAAATAAAAATTATTTTCGACTTCTATCGAAAACTTTTTCAGGAATTGTATATGTATACGATCACTTGATTATAGTACTCCAAAAAATGATCATTAAAAAGATCCCATTTTATATCTACGCCATCAATTGAGTTAATTTCGTAGTGGTTGAAGTGTATCAGAAAATTATCTCTGAATTCCTTGAATTTATTTTTTTCTACAACCGTATTCAAGTGCCACTCACCAGCAATTTTCCTTACGCTATTTTTGATGAACTCTATATTTTTCTGGTTGAATATCTCATATTCTCCACCTTCACAATCTGTTTTCAAAAAATCTATTTTTTCGATTCCGTAATTTCTGATTAAATCCTCGAATTTTATTGATTCCATACGGGTCTCTCCACCAAACATATTTGATGTATCTACTATGGAGTTCGAGTCAGATATACCTTTATTGATTATACATACGGGGTATCCGATTGTATTTTTTACTAAAGTTTTAATTTCTTTGACACTTGGCTCAATACAGAATACGTGTTTAGGTTTCTTTTCTAATATCGAATAAGTGAATGGTCCGACACTTGCACCAATATCAAAAACAATATCCCCAAATTCAACCTCAAAATATTTTTCATATATTCTTTTTTCGAATATTTCTTCAATCATACCTAACTTGTGATATTCACTAAGATGAACCACTGAGCCGTCCTCGTTTATATGCCAAATGTATTGCGTCTCGCCATCTACTGTAATTTCTACAGGTGAGTTCATCCAGCCCCAATCGAAATTATTATATTTTTTCACAAATCAATTCGATTTAATACTTGTTCAACTGTTATTGATTTTTGACAAATATGTTGTTTCTCGGTGCCTTTGTAAACAGGACACCAATCCCAATCACCAGCGTCGAATGACATCACAGGATCATTCCAACATTTTATACAAACATCATTTGATATCCTAATATTATTGGAAATAAATTCATTGTATGATTCTGAGAACCCTGCAATCATAACAGTTTTTTTATTCAGTGCCCAATTAATCCATGATAGTCCTGAACTAAGACCAATGAATAATTCTGCGTGATAAATATATGTAAAAACATCTAACCACTTTTGGTTCCAAACGTTGATTGTGTTTTCAATTTTGTAAGGTTTAGATGTAAGGACTACCACTTTGTATCCTTTTTCTATTAGAGTATTCGATAATTTCACCCAGTTTTCGTAAACCCATTCTTTACATCCAGCAGTAGATTCAGGTGCGATGATAACATACTTATCGGTTATCAATCTTTTTCTTGGGATATAACTTAAACCAAGGTTCAATTCTTCGAATTCTAATCCGAGTATATCTGTGGCAACTTTTTGGAGAGGTACGGTATTGATTTGGTTTGGGTACAAATCAAATCTTTTCCAATATCCTTGTTCATCTTTGAAATATCCAAGTCTATAGACACAAAAACAATCTGTTGTTCCACCTGGATCTATGAAATCTATATCACGATAGTTTGGGTTATCAATGAACCATTTATTATGAAAGGTTGAGAGGACAACCTTACATTTATTTTTTTGTGCAAATTTCACAACGTAAGGTACCCAAGCGATCGTATCCCCAATAGATTTGGACTCCATGGAAATCAAGATTTTTTTATCTTCTAAGTTGAATTCATCAACAATTAAACCATTAACCAAAACTTTCCATTTTGTATAATATTTTCTACTACATGAGGTCCACATTCCTGTGGTTATTTTTGAAGAGTGTACAATATTATCTTGTTCATCCAAAAATTCCACAAGGTATTCTTTATATTCATCACCTAGGATTTCTACTTTCGGTCCGTCAACATAAGACACATTAATTTGGTTCTCCTTTTTATTGATACGGAAATTATCAGAGTTAATTTTATCTTTGAAAAGAAGACATTTTTCATACCCAATTTGACCTACACGTTCCCAGCTGAAATCTCTTTTAATCAACTCAGACTCTAATAAAGCTCGTTTTTTGTGGGTATCGTAATTTGCATATACATCACGCATCATTTCAGATAAGTGATCAAAATTTGGTTCATAGTAGTTACCAGGTAGATCACTCATGGTGTATCTACCGTAGTTATTTTGATTTGCCGGTTTTTCACAAACAATCTTTACGGGTATACCTTTTTCTTTTGCGAATTCTAATTGGGCACAACAATCAGAATAAATTGAAGGTGTTCCACAAGCCATGGCTTCAATCAACGGAAGATTCCATCCCTCTGATCTAGCACACGAAACGAAGACATGACCTGTTTTGAGAAATTTTACATAATCTTCTCTTGATGGAAAGTGAACTATTTTGATTCTTTCATCTGTTAATCCATAAGCTGAAAGTCTTTCCTCAGTTGTCTTGAACCCATCCATTTCTTCACCCCACATGTTGTCAATGGAAACAACTAAATCAACAGGTTCATCTTTCGAAAAAGTTGATAGGAAGGTTTCAATTATTTCTTTTGTCGATTTTCTATAATCCCATCTACCAAATAGTAAGAATTTGAATCTACCATCTTTATATTCATCTAATAAATCAACTTTTTCTGGGTAAAATGTTGAAACATCAACACCTTCAGGCACCACTTGTATTTTTTCTTCAGGGTAACCTTGTTCTATTGAACATGTTTTTTGCCATTCAGAGGGTACCCAAAGCTCATCAAACTCTAAAAGTTTTTTGAAAAAGTCTTCAGGTTGTCTTGTGGATTCCCAAACATTATATGCGATTTTGGGGCCCAAGTAATTTTGATAAAAGTAATGATGATTTGTTTCAGATAAGACCAAATTGAAATCGTGTATGAAATTCTTTTTGTCATCACAATATATTTTATGGTCCTTGAGTCCGTCTTTGTCCCATAGAGACTGCTCATACAACATACTCTTATCTAAATCGTTGAGATTTGTTTCCCCATCGTGACACCTGTCACTATACCTATCCCAACTTTTACCGACGGTGAAGTTTCTAATTTTGATATTCAAATATTTCGATAACTCTCTAAAAAAATCTCTTGTGTGATTATTGTACCCCGTGGTTCCTATGTAACAACCATGCACGAATATTTTTGGTTTCATAATAAATTGTTTAATTCTTTCGTTGAAAAAATAACATATTATGGGTATTATTCAAATATAAATTGTAACAAAATCACATGAAAGAAAAGTTGAAAGATTCTTTGAAGAGTGCTAAGGAAAAATATTGTGAATTTATGTCTAAAAACGTAGACAATTTTTATGAAATAAATGGTTTTAAGTGCAGAGTGGAACAAATTGATATCTTTATTGAAATAGTTTCGGAGCATTTCGAGTTCGAGGAGGCTAATTTAATAGAAACGGGTGTAAGTGGAAATCTATGGTATGGGATGTTTGGATTTTTTCTCGGGTCGTTTGTGGAAAATTTCGGTGGTAGGATGGAATCTGTAGATGTTAACTGTGATAGTTGTAAATCAAGTCAAGACATTTTTAATAAAGAACTACCAAACTTAAAATACCAAACACACTGTCAAGATTCAATAAGTTTTCTAAAAAGACCAACAATCATACCCAACATAATCCATCTCGACAGTTACGATTTTCAGTTGTTCAACCCATTTCCATCTGCACTTCATGCTTGGAAAGAGTTTTCTGCAATCAGAAAATTGTTACCAAAAAAAAGTATCGTTTTTATTGATGATAATTGGTTGAAAGGAACTAGCTTACAATGGTTCCAAAACGGAAAAGAATACAATGAAGAAATAAAATTTCCTATTGTAGGAAAAGGTGCTCACATCTATCAAGAAATTATTTCGGATAATAGAGAATTCGAATTGATAGGTAACCATCATCTCCCTTATAATATGATTAAAATTTATATTAAGAAAAAATAAATATTATGGCACAAGGAGTTTATAAAATAACGGAAGATTTTGAAAAGGCTTTATGTGATTACACAGGGGCACCATATGCGATTGCTCTTGACAATATGAGTAATGCACTGTTTTTATCATTGTACTATGAGAAAAACATAAAAAAAAGTTTGACTGATGATCAAATAGATTGTCCTTCAAGAACTTACCCTTCAGTTCCTTGTGAAATAATTCATGCGGGCTTGAAAGTAAATTTTATTCCTGTTGAAGGAAAAACTATTAAAGGACCATATAGATTATTTCCAAGTAATGTGGTTGATTCTGCCCTCAGATTTACTGCTGACATGTATGTCTCAGGTACTCACATGTGTGTTTCTTTTACAGGTCCATATAAAACACTAAAACTTAGTAAAGGGGGGGCGATACTCACAGATGATGCACATGCGGCGATGTGGTTTAAAAGGGCAAGATTTAGTGGAAGGAGAGAATGTTCCTATCATGATGATTATTTTGACATGTTAGGTTGGAATTTTTATATGATGCCAGAAATTGCAACCCGAGGATTGCTGATGATGACTCAATTTTACAATTTGGACGGTACAAAAAAACATACCGAGGATTTGGAATTACCTTATCCTGACTTATCAAAATACGAAATTTATAAAAAATGAAAAAAGGAATAATTGGTGCCGGAGGATTCGGGAGAGAAGTATATTCAAGTTTGAGTACGAGAGATAGGGCTGAATGTAAATTTTTCGTTGATGATGAATATTACAAAACGGGGAGCGACAACATTCTTCCACTATCAAAGTTTAATGTAACTGAATATGAAATTGTGGTGGCAGTAGGTGATCCATTGTCAAGACAAAAAATTGTGAATTCATTACCTACTAACACAAAATATTTTACACATATTCATCCAACTGTAATAATTTTGTCAAATGATATTCAAATAGGTGAAGGTAGCGTTATTTGTGCGGGAAGTATTATTACTACTAATGTGGTCATAGGAAAACACGCTCATTTGAATTTACAAACTACAATAGGTCATGATTGTGAAATAGGGGATTATTTTACAACAGCACCTGGTGCCAAAATTTCTGGTAACTGTGAAATCGGAGACCGTGTATATTTTGGAACTAACTCCTCAGTAAGACAAAAAATAACAATAACCAACGATGTTACTATAGGGTTGAATGCGGGAGTTGTCAAAAACATAAGTGAGTCTGGAACTTATGTTGGAACACCTGCCAAGAAAATAAGCTAAGAATGAAGGATCTCATAGCGGTATTCACATATTGTCCCGATACTCAAAGGAAATTAATTCTTAATGAACTTTTGGAAAGTCTACAACCTATCAGAAAAAATTTTGATATTATTGTTCTCTCCCATTCTGAAATCCCAAGCACAACAAAAGACTTAGCTGACTTCTCATTTGTTGAATCGGATAATAGGTTACTCTACGATTTTGATTTGAGAAACAAATTTTGGTTCAAAGCAGAAAAACTTTTTCTACATTCTAGTTTAGTCTACCAATTCAGTACTCATTTTTCCATTTATAGTTTGATTCATTATGTAATAAACTTTTCCAAATTCAAAGGATATAAAAAAATCCATTGCGTAGAATACGATTTAAAAGTTTCAGATATTTCTATTTTTAACAATGTCAGCGATCGTTTGAATAATTTCGATAATGTTGTGTTTCGGTCTGAGGATGGGTGGATACATGGAACTTATGTTGCATTTACCACTACAAATTTTCCCAACGAGTATTTTCAGTTTTCTGAGAAATTTATTTTGGATGAGCTAAGAAAGGTTGAGACAAACATGACAGAGCACTATACACCTATGTTTTTGAGCGTTAACGGAAGAACAACTCATTATGAATCTTCGACCTCAATTTCTAAGGAGGGATCATTACAAAAAAATGATTCCCATGGTAATAATGAATTGAACTGGTGCGTTCCGATTATTGAAAAAGACACAGACCGATTATTTTTCTTCCTTTACAATGAAAAAGGTGGACAGTATGACTTGGATGTGATTTATAACGATAAACACATAAATTTACAAACAAGTGAAATTGGTATATGGAAACTTATACCCTTAGGTAATTTTTCAGAAATTAACAAATTATTGGTCTTGGTTAACAATAAAATAAAACACACTTTGAACTTTGACGAAAATAACCGTACAAAGTTTGCAAAACACAACTACATGTATTGGAGATGAAAGATCTGATTTTGATAACCGCTTTTTGTGACACTCCCTCAAAGTATGATGTTCTTAGAAATTTGATTAATCAGATATCTGAACACAAAAACCACTTTGACATATTATTGGTTTCCCACTCCCCGATACCTCAAGACATATCTGAAAAAACAAATTTGACACTATACGATAAAAAAAATGATCTGATCTATGATTGGGATATGAGGGCGAAACCTTGGTTTGATCCTGGAAATGATAGACCGATCATGTCAATCTTCACAGGATACTTCAGCACCCACTTAGCAATTTGGAGGATGTTAATACTTGGGTTAGGGGTATCCAAAAACTGTGGATATAAAAAAATACATCATTTAGAATATGACTGCGATATCAAAGATTTTTCTGAGTTCTATGATAATTCAAAACTTTTAGATGATTATGACGCTGTAGTTTACAACAAAGTAACAGATACAGTAGACCCAATAATTTTTGGAACATTCCAATCATTCAGATTAGATAAAATCCCAAGTTTTTTGACTGAGTTGAACGAAGTGGGAATCAAAAAAATGATTTCTGAATCATTGGATAAATGTGCTGAGGGAATGTTTTTTGAATTATTAAATCAAACAAAAAAAACAATCATAAAAAACAAATCCGTTTTGGATCTGAATGGTAATAGTTTTGGTTTAAGTCACAATAAAATATCCACAGGTAACACCGCGTGGTGTTTACCATATTATGATAAGTTAACAAAAAAATTAGGTTTTGTTATTTGGAACATGGAAGAAAATGCCAATGATATAGAAGTACGATTAATTTATAACGACAAAGAAATAATTGATTTCGGAATCGTACAAAAAAATCATTGGTTATTAAGAGATATAGATGACTACCAAAACGCAAAAAATTTAATAGTATTATTAAACCACAAAATCAGAAACATATTTGAATTCGAAAAATACAAAGAAGAATTCAAATTGGCAAGTTTCCGTGAAGAAAACAAAAGATTATGATCAACATTGAGTACAACAGAGAAAAAAATACCACTTTAGTAAAATGCGGTAACATGGGGCATTTGAAAAATTATTTACCGTTAAAGGCTAAATTTGTAAACATTGTATCTAACGAGGAACACTTCTCGTCAGATCTTATTTCGCATACTTGGTGTTCATGGCAAGGAGCGGAACTAATAACAGATGTGTTATTTTATACTAAAGACGGTAAACTACTTTACGAGTGGAAATGGGACGTTACAGTTCATGGAGATGAAATAGAAAAAACCTTCTATTTCTATTTGAAAAATAGAGAAAATTTAGGTATAAAGTCTAACGGACTTGTAATCGGAAGCCACGATGGAAGGAACGGACATTGGATTTATCCAATTAAGAAAAATTTATCCACGGCTCTCCTGATTGATGGTAGTGAAAAACAATTCGAGGACCTCAGTAAAAATTATCATTACTATTCCAATGTTAAGATGATCAACACCATAGTCACGGTAGATGGGGGTGAAGTATCTTGGTACCAAGGTGGAGAGGGATATACTGATACGGTCAAAAAAGAATTGATACAATCATGGCTTAATGATAATCAAATTACTAAGGTCACGAAAAAGAGCCTCTCAATAAATGAAATCATGAAAAGTCAAAACTTTGATTGGGTACACTTGGACGTTGAAGGGATCGATGCTGATCTTATCTTATCCTTTGACCAAAGACCAAACGTAATTATTTATGAGAGCATGAACTTGAGTGAATTGGAGAATACAAAACTCAGTAATTGGTTCAAAGAAAATCAGTATTCCACAACTGTATGTAATGGGAATACAATCGCTTTTAAGATCTAGATTTTAGTACCTTTTTTTTGTTACCTTTCTTGTATAACTCAAGTAACTTCAAAGAGTTTTTGTAGTTTTTTTCCAAACGATCCAACTCTTCAACTGAGGTGCAAGTTTCACACGCAGAGTTCAACTGTTGCTCCGCTTCTTGTATTATTTTCTTTATTGTCTTGAGTAACTTCATCAATCATAAATATCACTTATCATACCTTTATTATAAATGGTATCAATCTATAATTTCATTAAGTATAAAACAAAGGATTGAGTTATTTATAGAAAAATGTGCTTTCTAAGTGAGTTGTAATGTCCTTACAAATATTGTTATAACACCAGGTTATAGTGGAGGTGACGGATTACTTGATGTTCAGGTTGATTTAACCAATAACGTAGTAAGTAATACTGACGTTGTTGTTGAAGTCGTTACTGATATCTATGGTACTAATTATGTGCCGGTATCAATTTTATCGGGTAATAATACCGGAACAAATACTGGATTCAATTTGGGACCTGGGGCTAGTACTCCCTCAATCAATAGTTATTGTGTTTCAGGCATTACAGGGGGTGATGGTGATATCGACTGTACCACTTTCGAGTGTGTACCTGGTTCATGTCCTTGTTTGTCAATTACACCGACTCAAACTGCGACACCAACCCCTACTCCAACTCCAACTGATACTCCTACTCAAACACCCACTTCAACACCAACTTGTTTTTCGCATGTTTTCTATACAGGAGAAACTTGTCCTGATGCGTGTCTGATGACAGGCTCATCAATTACCGTGTATACGTCAGGTGCGACAATAAATATCGGAGATCTCTTTTATTTAGATTGTGCTTTTACAATTGATGCTGAGGAGGGTCTTTATAGTAATGGAACTGATTGTTACCTCTATAGCAATACAAATGGTCATGCTGAAGTCATCTTCATAAGTTCTTGTTCAATTACACCAACGCCAACACCAACATATACGCCCACACCAACACCTAGTAATACCGAAACTCCAACTCAAACACCAACACCTAGTAATACCGAAACTCCAACTCAAACACCAACTCAGACCGAAACTCCAACGCAAACACCTACCAACACCGAAACGCCAACCACAACCCCGAGTGAAACACCCACACAAACTCCTTCGGAAACGCCAACTCAGACACCAAGTGAAACTCCTACTTCAACTCCAACTCCAACAAATACTGAGACACCCACAGAAACTCCGACCACTACTCCTACTCAAACTGTAACATCTTCACCAGGTGCAATCTATCAGTTTCAAAATTGTTGTGACCCGTACAATGTTTTTAGATTCTATGGGGTTATGTCTTCGTTGTCAATTGGACAAGTCTGGGACATAAGTGTTTCCTTAGATTTTGTTGGTTGTGCAACTGTTGTCACGAACACTGGAGCCGGTCCTCTTTATGATGGAACAGGGGTAACATTCATGGGTCCTGAAGCTTCTTGTGCTGCTTGTATTACTTGTCCAACACCAACACCTACGACAACTCCTTCTCCTACTCCAACCCAAACACCTAGCAATACTGGAACACCAACCCAAACACCAACAAATACACAGACAGGAACTCAAACACCCACACCTAGCAATACCGAAACTCCAACCCAAACACCTTCAAATACACCTACTCCAAGTATAACAGCATCACAAACACCTTCAAATACACCTACTCCATCACATACACCAACACCATCACAAACTTCAGTTCTTCCTCCGATCGCATGTTTTTCAGCGACTACATCATCGGACCCTTGGTTCTATACTGATTGCTGTGGTGATTACATCTCTGGTACAGATACGAGTCTTCCGATTTGTGTTGACACTAATTTCCCTTATGATGGTATTACAATCAGCGTGGACCCTTGTAACGTTCCTATTTGTTATTCAGCCGCTACACTTGCAGATTGTTGTTCGGGTGAGATTTTCTTTGCGCTTGTTGATCAGAATACTGCTTCGGGGGATGCTGCCGTAGGGGTTGTTTATAGGTTCAATAATAGAAGTTATTACTTCATTAGGTTCGGTGGTCCTGGTGGTCCTTATTTGGGTCTACCTGATTTTGGTACTTGTGAGAAGGCGAACGAAATGTTCCCATGTGTGACTCCGACACCAACTGTGACCATGAGTCCATATCAGACTCCAACTATTACTCCTACACCATCAACAACACC
>Ga0172362_10006376_pt1 | contig 10131 bp, 9 predicted proteins | sample LakKivs1_kivu2a2_FD_114534 | JGI IMG/M metagenome (GOLD analysis project Ga0172362, IMG submission 114534) | Sediment microbial communities from Lake Kivu, Rwanda - Sediment s1_kivu2a2 | ecosystem: Environmental > Aquatic > Freshwater > Lake > Sediment | place: Rwanda: Western Province, Lake... | reverse complement strand
TTTTTGATCGTTTTTAAGTTTTAAAACTGCTTCGACTAAATCTTCTGCTGAGTTTATAATAAAACCATTATATCCATCTTTAATATAATCTGTGTGAGTTGGGATGTCATTTGCTATTGTTGGTAATCCCATGGCCATATATTCAAATATTTTTTGTGGTGGAGATTAATTGTAATACTCATTAATTTCAAGCAGTGATACACCAACATGAGCATTTGATAAATATTTAGGCATCTCTTTATTATCTACGATTCCCTTTAGGAATATATGATTATCTAATTTCATATCTTTAATCGTAGAATTCCATTTTTTAAATTCTTTATCTCCGTTACCAAGACTTATAAATTTAATATTTTTATCTAAAGCAGATAATTTTTCCATACTTTTTATTATAAGATCGCTTCCACGATTTGGCAAAAATTGAACTGGGCTAATTAGAATAAATTCTTTAGTTTTTTTAGTTTCAGGTTTTATTTTAAATCTTTCTAAATCAACACCGTGGGGTAGCCACTGAACTTTTTCTTTTGATATTCCATATTCAATAAGAAACTGTTTCATTTGAGGTGAAATGGTAAGTATAAAAGAGCTTTTTTTGAAGGACTTCAGATATATTTTGAAAAAAAGGTTCCACTTAATTCTTTTTTTATCTCCTTTAATAAACCGCTCAAATGTTTGATATGGACATATATCAACAAATCGAAAAACTGGTTTTTTCTGATTAAAAAATATTAATGAGTCATACCATATTACTAGCATATCATAGTCTATATTTTTTAGTTTTAGATTGGTTATATTGTCATTAATTAATAAACGACTTATATTTGGAAATGTAAATGATGGTATATGAACATAATCAGCATCTATTCCTTGTTTTTTTAAATAAGAGTCAGCATTTGTTAATATAGTTATTTTATGATGTTTTGAAAAAAATTTTAATATGTTTATATGGTAAGTAGTTGAGATTATTGAAGAAAAATTGATCTTAACTACAAAAGCAATTTTCATCCAAACTTACTCCTAAGTTGAATCATTGTTTTTATCTCCCAACAGCAACAAAGGTTTTTTTAGAAGAATATACTTTATTATATCTTTCTAATGATTGTTGCCATGCTTCAACCTCACTCATTGTCATACCATATGAAATCATTTCTTTACCTAGGTTTGGATTGTATAAAACAAAGGTTCTATTCTGAATAGATGTGTTATAATATTTAGAGAATTCTGGGTCACTAGGCACAATTGTAAATAAATTTATTTTTTTGTCATTGTTTATATTTACATAATTGAATTTTAGAGAAAAATAACCTGAATTAATACCTCCTATTGCTAGCCTTGTTGGTTCTTCTGGTTTTATTGTATTTGCTAAAAAATCACAGGCGTGTTCCTCTTCTTCCATCTGAAATAAATATGTGTCATGTGCATCTCGCATTGGACCTGAAAGTGAAAGAACTAAAAATATTATAACAAGTATTATTGTCAGTTTCTTCCATTTAGAATAATAAAAACCTATGCCAACAACCAAAGGTATAAATAAAATTTGTAGTGAACGAGTACCTAGTACAGAATAAAAAAAGCCTATAATTAGATAAATGCCTCCAGCTAGGCCTAAAGCAATCGCTGTATAACTCATTTTTCGCTTTATCACTAAGATAAGAAATCCAAAAGAAACAATTATCCATATAAGTGGAACTCTTACTCTGTTTAATGCGCTTAATATCTGACTTATTAAACCAACAGGTTCTTTAAAAGATTGTGAGATTGTAACAGCATACTCTCCGCCTAAATTATAAATCGATTCAAAAAAAGTCTTAAAAACAAATGGGGAATAAAAAGTTGCATGATAGATTAGTACAGCAAAATATATGCAAATCATGAGTAGTAGACTGTTTCTATATTCTTTTCTTTTTATGCAGTAAAAACCTAGAAACACTAAGAATATCGCAGGTATAAATAAATGAGTAAACGTCAAGGCAGTAAAAATAATTATACTTAATAGCTGGTATTCAAATGTATTTTTGTTAATCACAATTAGTAGTAAAATAAAGAAAATAAATGCGATAGTTTGAGGAACCCACTGATAATTTAAATAAAAGTATAATCCTGTAAAATATAGAAAAATAGCTAAAAAAGCAATTTGATAGGAATTATTTTCTGAAATACTTTTTAAATAAAAGTAAAGATATATAGCTATCAAAATACCAAAAAATGCAAAAAAAATTAATGCGATTCCAGTAACATTCAAGTTTAAGGTTTGGCCAGTTATATCATTTAAAGTAAAATATACAGGGAATTGAAAATATGGTTCAACTGATATATTTATACCAGTATTATGAAAAACTTCAAACATTGCTTTAACGCCGGCACTATCAGATGTTGAAATATATGAAAAAAAATATATATGTGAGAATAATAAAATTGGGAATGCTGCTACGCAACAAATCTTTATACTTTTTCTTCTACTATAATATCCTGCTAAAAATAAACCAATAATTGATAGAATCATTCCAGGCCATATAGTTGGATAAAACTGAGTAAATGTTATTTCATTTAATTCAGGCATTTCTATAGGATAAGTAAAATACCATGATATTAGTATTAAAATCAACCCGATAAAAAAGAGTATTCCACCTATATAGCTGATTTGATTACGTAACAGTTTCATTTGATTTATCCACCAATATATCTTTTAAGAATTTCTCTACATCACAAGCTATGCAATCCCATGTGTAACAACTTTTAACAATTTCTTTACCTATTCGTCCCATTTCATCTAGTTTTTCTCTGTTTTGATACATAAAATTTATTGCATCTGATAATGCCTTAGGGCTATCAGAATCGATAAGAATGCCGCATTCACCTTTTTTAAATAATCTTTGGTGGAATGGAATACTCGTAGCTATTATCGGCTTTCCCATTCCAAGATATTCAAGAGTTTTTAAGGGAACGCTAACCTTCCACCATTCGTGATTAGGGTCTAGAGGAATAATCCCAACATTAGCTGATTTGATAAATGAAGGAATTTTTTTATATTCTACCTTAGAAAAAATCTTAACTTGTTCTGTTACTCCAATCTTTTTACATAATTCTGAATACTCTATCATTTTTGCTTTTGGAACTCCAACTAGCAATAAATCAGTTTTTTTTCTTAAAGATTTATCAAGTTCCCCTATTGATTTTATTAAATTCTCTATGCCTCTTAAGCCTCCATGAGATCCATGGTGAATTATAACGAATTTATTAGGATCTGTTTTATAATCAATATTTTCCTCCTTATCTGATCTGATGAACATTTCAGTAGAAACACCAGATGGCCAAATTCCAATTTTCTTATCTTTAAGATTATATTTTTTTCTGAGAATTTCTTCTAGTTCTGGTGTTATAGTAGTTAATCCATCAATCATATATTTACTAAGATAAAGAGGTATATCAAATGATATTAGGTATTTTTCTTTTATTGGTAAGGATCTAATATCTATTATTATAGGGATGTTAAATAGCTTAAATGTGAGAGCAAAGGGTAGCCAGACAGAATTTTCATCAATAATTATTACATCTGGCTTTTTTTTCCAAATAAAAAAAGGAAAATAACAAAAAACAATCAAACCAAAAAGTAATCCAGATGATAGATAAGTGGATGTTGTTGGGATATAGATAATATTTTCATCTTTGGATTTTTTTTCCCCAATGTTCTTTGCCATCACTAAAATTACATTATGCCCTTTTCTTCTTAGAGCTCCAGTCAGCTCTAATTGTGTTGTTCTCCAAATTTCTGTATCTGATATGTTATTAATCCAAAGTATTTTCATTTTCTATTACCTTTTGATAATAATCTCTAGTTTTTAAGGCTATTTTTTCCCAAGAAAATTTTTTTTCAACTGTTAATCTAGCTTTTTTACCTAATTCCTTCCTTAATTGATTATTTTCTGCCAGATGAACTACAGATTCAACAACATCTTCTGTGATTTTAGGTTTAATTAGCAACCCATTTTCTTTATGCGTTATCATCTCTGGAATACCACCTACATCTGTACTTATCACTGCTGACTCTGAAGACATAGCCTCAAGGATAGTAAACGGGAAATTTTCATAAAGTGAAGGCAATATAAAAATATCAGACAATGCATATAAACAAGGAATTTTTTCTTGTGGTATATACCCAAGAAAAGTACAATTTTTTGAAGGTATCTTTAAATTATTATTTTTTGGTCCTGCAAAAATAAAATGTGCATCTGTTTTTTCGATTATTTTAGGTATAGCGTTTAAAAAATATTTTATGCCTTTTCTTTCAACCCATCTCGATAAGAAAAGAATCTTTGGTGTGTCTACGTCACATAATTCTGGAAAATATTTTTTAGCATATTTTTTTTCTGATGGATTAAAAATATTGGAATCAACACCGTTATATATGACTTCGATTTGGTCTGGTTGGATTTTTTGAAAATCATTTATGATACGGTTTTTCATCCAATTTGAAACAGTAATATAGTATCTTTTTCTGGCATAATACCTATTTTCAAGAAACTTTAAAAAGAAACTAAAAAAAACCATTGTTTTTTCTGACTGGGAAAGATCAGAAAAACTAGTGTCAGAAGATTTCGTTGAGTTTATTTCGTCCTTAATTGTAGTATGAATCGTTGTTATAATTGGGATCTTTATCGTTTTTGGGTTCAAAAATAGATCAGGCAATGTGCTTTCCGAATGAATTATGTCGATGTCATAACGTTTGATTATGGAAGGTACATGTTTAGAGCAATTTAGCTGGAATTTTAGATTAGAAAAAAAATCACCATTGGAATTGCCAACGTAATGAATAGCAATTTTATCTAAAAACTCTTCATCTCTTTTTTTAGAAGAAGAATCATTTGAACATGTTACATTTTTTAAGCTTTGTTGGTTCGGGGTCAAAACATGAATCTGAATGTCTTTTGGCATATTTTTAATAAGTTCAATAATGTATGTGCCTATGCCGCCTCTAACAGGTAAGAACTCTGGAGCTAGTATTAATACTTTCATTGAATTAAAACCTCATAATCTTTCCAACGTTGCGTTTCTCTAGAAATAAAGTTATCAATCATTTGCACGTTTAATTATGTTTGGTAGCACGTTTAACATTAAACCCATAAACATCGCTAGAGTGCCAATAATTAAAAAAATACTTATTAGAATAGCATAAGCTGGAAAAAAAACATGCGTCTGATTATAATATTGTAGAGCGTGGATTCCTAAAAACAAACCTATTAATACTGAAATAAAACCTGGAACGCTAATAAATAATAAAGGTCGTTTCTCCGCAATAAGCCAGATAATATGACCCAGTACAGAAAAGCCATGTGATGTAGGATTCTTAGTAGATGTTTTCTTTAAACCTTTGTATCTACATGAAACATTTGCATGTGAGACTTCTAAACCTAGGCCATGAGCTTTTATAAGTTGTTCACTTTCAACACTAAAAGCCTTCCCATTTAATTCAGGTATTAAAGCCTTCACAGCTTTTTTATTAAATGCCCGAAAACCATTTTGACTATCTGTAATGTAACCACCATTACCAAAACTAGTTGTATAATCCAATACACTTTTCCCTATTTTTCTCCATCCAGGCATTTCTGAATTATAACTTGACCTGTAACCCACTATTATATCATGGCCATTATTCATTAAACTCCCTAAAACAATTGGTATTTCATCTGGGTTGTGTTGCCCATCACCATCAATAGTTACTACATAATCAAAATTTTTTTCTAATGCGTATTTGAAACCATTTTTAATTGCTGCACTTTTACCATAATTTTTTTTATGTGAAATAACATCAGCACCTGCTGCTTTTGCTATTTTGGCAGTATCATCGATACTTCCATCATCAACAACTAATACTTTATTTACATGGTCTTTTACTTTTAAAATAACACTGCCGATAGTGGTGGATTCATTGTAACAAGGAATTATGGCAAGTGTAGTTTTTTCTGTTTTATTATGCATATTTTCCGTCCCCCTGTTTATATTCTTTTATGATGGGTGAATATATTTTTTTATTTTCTTTATATTAATTTTTTAATTTTAAGGTTGTATATAAACACCTTTTTTAGTATATAAATTTTACTGATATAATACTTTTAAATATATTTAATAAAATTGTAGGATAGATAATCTTCATTTATCTTAAAAATTTTAGTTTATAATCTGTTAAAATTATGATTAAATATAAAATACTAAATTTAATAGAAAAAAATATATACTAATTATATTATAAAAGTAACAGATGCTTACAATTGATAAAAAGATTTTAATGTTTAATGTCAAAGAAATCCATTTCTCGGATAAACCATTTGAAATTGAAAACTGCGATTTTGTAAATTTCCGTTACTGTAAAAAAAATGTTAATGTAAAAGGATTTACTTGCGAAAAAGAATTTACTATAATTATCGATTTAACCCAGGATTTAGACACTATTTGGCATAATATGGATAACAAAAGTGTAAGATACTGGATAAACAGAGCACAAAAAGAAGGCATTATAGTTCGAAAAAATGACAAACATGATCAATTTTATCAAATATACCGATCATTTATACAAAAAAAAGGAATAAAATCTAAATTTGACTTATTTGGAGTTGGATCAACCACCCTTGAATCTATGAAAAAAAATGGAACTCTATTTATTGCAGAACACAATGGTGAAATCCTTGCAGGAACTCTATACCTGGAAGACGATTCTCATATCGAATCTTGGATAGGTGCTTCAAAAAGATTAGAAATACAAAATAGTAACAAGAAACTGATAGCTGCAGCTGATCATTTAATTGATTGGGAAGCAATAAAATATGCAAAACAAAAAGGTTTGAAAGAGTTTGATCTTGGTGGCATATGGTCTGAAGAAGAGGCAGCAAAAGACTTAGCAAAAAAAGGTATTAATAATTATAAACTAAATTTGGGTGGTAAACCAGTAACTCGTTATTCTTATAAAAAAATATACTCAAGGACATATAAATTTTTATATCATTTGTATGATTTGAAGAACTATAGACAGAAGGCAGCTTAATGAAAAATTTTAGCATAGATTTTAAAAAACCTTTTTTAAGCTCAATATTTACAACTAATAGTGCAATTTGGTTTGAAAAAGATTTATCCAAAAAATGTGAAGAATTTAAAGCAAAAATACCAATTGAAATTGATATGGATTCAACTGATCAAACAATAGAATGGCTGAAAAAACTTGATTTGAGTTGGGTAGTTTATCCAAAAGAAATTACAACAGCTCTTAAATATAATCATTGTTGGCCTTATGTTCAAAGCAATGGAAAGATAATCGGATGCATCAAAATTGGTTTTAAAAATGTATATATTGCAGATTATGATAAAATAATTAAATTTCCAGATAAAATGGCTTTTATCTATGATACATATGTTTCAGATGAATATCGAGGTAAAAATGTAGCAAGATATCTTATTTCACAGTCGATTAAATATCTTAAATCACAGGGTTATACTAGATTAGGATGCCATATCCCACCATGGAATAAAGCTTCGATAAAAGCTTTTGAAAAAAACGGTTTCAAAAAAGTTAAATATGTAAGATATTACAAGATTCTTGGTGTTCCAATTAGAATCACAAATTCTATTAGTAATTTTTCGATTTTTAATGGAGGTAAAATAATAAATGAAGAATTACCGTACTCGTAAAATCAAAGGCATTTTTAAATTTTTTAAAGATTTTAGTATTAGAGACTTAAATTATAAATCTGTTAAAGCTGATCGTGCACTACTTTTTATGACATATAGATGCACAAGTCATTGCAATATGTGTACTATATGGAAGCGCGGTAAGAATTATGATAATAGTAAGGAATTAACTTTAGAGGATTGGAAAAAAGTTATCGATGACCTTGATAAAACAGGCGTCTGGTTATTTGAATTATTTGGTGGTGATTCTCTACTTAGAAAAGATGTTACCATACCTCTGATAGAATATATTAAGAAAAAAAATGAAAAAGCTTGGGTTGATTTACCTACAAACTGTAATTTATTAGATAAAGATACTGCTACAGCTTTGGTTAAATCAGGATTAGATAGGATTTATATTTCACTTGATGGTCCTATCGAAATTCATGATAATATAAGAGGAAAAGATGGTACTTATAATCGTGTTCAAAAAGCATTAGAATATATTGTAGAAGCAAAAAATAAATTAAATAGTAATACACCAGATATTGTGATTAATTGTACAGTATCAAAATCTAATTTCCATATATTTGAACAGATTATTCCTATAGCTGATAAGATGGGTGTTAATGGCATAGACTTTGAGTATGTTGGGGAATTTAAAGAGGAGAGTATACAGAACTCTGAAGTTGATGGAGTTAAACCCACACCTTTTTATATAAAAGTGAGTAAGTCAAGTTTGTTAAATAGAGATGAAGCTATTCTATTGAAGAAAAAGATTAATGATATTAAAAAATCAATAGATAAGAATAATCTAATTATTACAACAAGACATATTGATTCTTTAACAGTTGATGATTTAGTTAATGGTACAGTTTCAAATAAAAAATGTTATATATGTCACATTATGGTTACTGTAGATCCATTTGGAAGCGTTATGGGTTGCCTTCATTATAATAATTTTTTTTATGGAAACATAAAAAACGAATCTTTTTCTTCGATTTGGAGAAATAAAAAACATCTTAGTTTTTTAGAATCTCAGAGAACAGGAAAAATTAAGATATGCAAAAATTGCATTAGTGGAGTTAACAGAAATACCACTTTTGGTCAATCTTTTTATAGATCTGCATATTTTAATTTTATAAGAAAAGGATTTGAGTAATAATGAAACAAGTTATAAAATCATCTTCAGTTATTTGAGAAGGAATAGAAATGGAGAAAGAAACTAAAAAAAATCCAAATAAAAGATTTTTTCACTTTTTTTTGAGAGTAATGAAATTAATTAATAGAAATATTTTAGGCATATCCAAAGCAATTATTTTTGAACTTGATTTGGAAAACCCTAGTAAAAGAAGGGCTACAGATCTTAACCTATCTTTTAGATTAGCAACAAAAAAAGATATTGAAAAAATGGATAAAGAACATTATGACTATGATAAAAAAGCAAAAAAATATTCATTAAACCGGCTTGAAAAGGGCGACAGGTGTATTCTTGCATTATATAATAATAAAATTATTGGTTATATGTGGACAATGAAAGATACCATGGAATTAGCACAAACAAAGTATATTTCTTTATCAAAAAATAGAGCTTATTTATACAAGGGATATGTTTTAAAGGAATTTCGTGGAAGAAGAGTTCATCAAGCGATGTATAACTATTCTGTTGAAATGTTGAAAAAAGAGGGGAAACGTTTTATTATTTCAGTTGTTGATACAGATAATACATCATCATTAAAAACAAAGACTGGTAGTGAATTTAAGATAGTTGGATATCTTGTTCATGTTAGATTTTTTGGATTAAAATATGATTATATAAAAAAGAATAAGTTACATTATCTCCAAAATCAATAAGACGTTTGTCATTGTTTTGCTTGTTTTTTATTTAATAAATTCCAGACCCATGAATAAAAGAGTAAATCGGATCTAAACAATTTGCATTGATTTATAATGTTATTATTACCTGATAAGTCAAATCTTCCAAGATTTATGAATTTATTGCTATGATTATCTATTGGTAATTTGTTCTTTTTATATTCGACTGTCACTCCAAGTTTTATTCCTATCTCTTTTGATATTTTTATGACTTCATCTGAGTAATTCCCATTAGGATAAGATATAGCAATTGGGGTTATCCCAATAGTTTCGTGAATATAATTTTGCGCATCAGTTATTTGTGATCTAATCTCATCTAAGGAATAATTTGTTAGAATTGCATGATTGCTTGTATGATTACCTAAAAAAACGTATTTCTCTTTAGAAAAATCTTTTAGCTCTAAAGGGGTAAAAGGTCTGTCAATATCACCTCTAGGCTTTAATGCATTTTCTCCAAATTTTTTTATTAAATATTTTTCTATTTCTTCACTTTTTTTTGACTTTAATTGGTTTTGTTCGCGTAAGATGCTCCTTTTTGATGTGTTAAGTTTTATTCTTTCCCTATATAAAACATCCCACCAAAAGCATTTGTTTTGTTTT
>Ga0172362_10006375_pt1 | contig 10131 bp, 6 predicted proteins | sample LakKivs1_kivu2a2_FD_114534 | JGI IMG/M metagenome (GOLD analysis project Ga0172362, IMG submission 114534) | Sediment microbial communities from Lake Kivu, Rwanda - Sediment s1_kivu2a2 | ecosystem: Environmental > Aquatic > Freshwater > Lake > Sediment | place: Rwanda: Western Province, Lake... | reverse complement strand
GAGGTCATTAGGCGGGAGCGCTCATTCATTCCGAAGAGGTACAATTGCCCCCGGTGCAACGTAGAGGTCTCCCAAATGCCCAACCTAGTATAACAACTCCTCACAAATAGTATACGTGTGCAATTTTATTTTTGTGCTGGTAGAATGGTGCCACTGGTCTCTCTTTTTGGCTGTCGTAGGATTCCTTCTAAGAATGCCTGACAAAATAAATTTTAACTGCAGTTGCTGTCGCGTAGCGTTTCTGTGGAAGCCTCATGTCCGTTTCGCAGAGATTGCAAAGCTCGCTCAAATGACTACCGGGATAGAATACGTGTCATGGGTAACTGGACGACATTCAGTTTCGTTCTTGCCTTGTATTTCATTTCTCTCTCTTCCCGCCTTGAGCCACCAACTATCAATGCAGGAATCTCAATTTCGTCCGTCTTGAAGAAAGACGAAAAGTCGGTTTGAGCGTCTGCCCATCCCGCCTTGCCTACTTCAAGTAAAACCGCATATTTCGCTCTGACGTTTACACCTAGCATCGGCATATGAAGGTTTAACCATACTACAGTGTCTGGTCTGCCCTTTCTTGAGCCAAAACCCCTTCTTATGGGAATCAATTCGCCTATGTTCAGTCTTGTGCCGTCGTTGCGCTCGAGCCATATCTGACCCTTTAATTGGAGCTCAATCATTTGATGTACGTCTCTCTCTTCAAGAACCATGGTGTTCCTCCCCAGTAGATATTTTCACCGATAGCAGTTGCTTCTCCGACAGTTCGACCAAGTCTGCCAGTTGCTGTGCCGTAAATTTGCCGAAGTCCTTTTGTATGTCGTTTATATTGACAGTATCCGACTTGGCTTCCAGACTCGTCACTATGTCTAGTAACCGCACTTGGTCTCCTGTTAGCTTTCCCCGAAGCTCTTTGCGGAGGTCATTAGCTAGCTTTTCAACCTCGATACAAGAGCTTGCAACTTTCCCAAAGCTGTCTTTATGAATACTGAGTACTTCTGACTTCTGGATTTCCCTTGCCAGTTTTGAAGTCATCTTTACCCCTTCTCGCTTGCTTATGCTCAGCCACGAATTAGCCTTACGTAGCCACTGGCCCTGTATCTGATTACCTTCTTGAAGCCAATTTTTGTAGCCCTCCCCCAGCTTCTTCAAAGACTCGGAGCACTCTCTCAGGGTAGATGAGAGCTTTGCCGCAGTGACAGCCTGTCCTAAAGAGGCGATTACGTCTCGCAGGCGGGCGAATTCGCTTGGGATTTCCCCTGTGACCTGTGCCATTGATGATACTTGCTCTTCAACATTGCTAATCGAGTCCTGAAGCTCGATAATCTGCCTGACCAGACCAGTAAGTTTATCTAGCTCTGAAACTACATTGTTCGGTACTTTGATAGTCCACTCGCTCACCTCTTTCGGTACCAATGGTTTGGCTGAACTGATAAGGGCTTGGTACTGCTGTGAAATGGTGTTTAGTGCCGGCTTCAGGACTATCCAATCCCTTTCTATGGTTTCCTTAGCCTGCTTGCATGATTCCTGAGCTTTGTCAAAGTTCGTCGCTTGGGATTCCACGCGTTCTGCTAATGACTCCGCAACACCAAGGAAGCTAGATACTATCTCCTTGGCGGGTGTAGCCTTGTATTCAGCCTTTACACTGTCCTCCACGGAAGTTAGGACTTTCTGTAGTTCAAACCCTTGCAGAATCGTTTGTGTAAGCTTATCCACCCAAGCAAATAAGTTCTCCATATTCTTTTCCAAGTTTTTTAGCTGACCAATTTCACTGGTTGACGCCTTCCTCAGTATCTTTAGCGTGCGCTGCGTCAAGACCTCAGAGAATCTTTGAACAGATCCCAATTTACCACCGAACTCCTCAAGAGCATCCTGTCCCGTAGCACTCATACTCGCATAGAACCAGTCCACAGCCTCCGGCGTAACAGTAACTTCGATTTTGTGTAAGTAGGTTTTCAGGCGCGCCACCAGTTCTGTCCGGGGAGGGTCAAACGCAACCTTCTCTAGCTCAGTCACAAGTCGCCCAACATTCTCCAGAGCGGTGATGAGCTCCCCCCAAGTGGTAGCTCCAGTCAGTTCGCGGATGAGCTTCTCTTCGTCCTCGCTTAGACTAATAAGGTACGCTTTTCGAGCCTCTTTCAACTGTTCTGCCGTCATAGACCGTAAGCTACGCTCTGCATTATGAACACGCCTCAACAACTGGCTAACTGCTTCGTTTTTTTCTTTTAGCAACTGTGTGTCTACTTTCACCTTCCCCTCCTTTCGTCATTTGGCTTCCAAAGGCAATGATACCGTTTGACAGTTCGCCGACTGCATCAACGAAAGCATCAATCTCGCTTGCTACAGCGCAGACACTGTCAACCTCTTCCTTTACTGAAATGAGTGTCTCCTTGACTGCTCCGACATCTATCCTGTCTACGGGGATACCATCAGCGAGCTCGTACGGAACGCTGCCAAGTGCCTGCATGACGCTGTCAACACTATCTAGGAGAGGTTTGTTGACTTTTTGATTAAGAATCATGTTCCGATTGCCCAAAGCGTCAGTCTTAATAGACGTGTGTTTCGAAAATGCCTGTTCCAATTCTCGCTCACACTCCTCAACATGTTGGGACAACTCTAATACGACGCGTAGACGCTCTATCCAGCCCTGTAAGCCTTTTTCTCCGGCCCAGTTGTCCCTTTTGTCCTGCGCTCCTTCTTGGATCGCTTTAGCCACGCGGTAGATAACATATGCAGACGCGGCGTGGACGCTATCAACATCATCCAGTACGCTCGAGAGCGTGTTCAGTTGCTGGCCTATGCTCTTGCACTCGCTGTCAGAAAGAATCTTAACCTTCAGCTCATCATTGAAGTTTTTTATTTGCCCCGCTAGTGCCTCATATTGTTGGGCAGTCGTGCTTATTCGAGCCTTTAGCCGAGCGACATCTTGGCATAGCTGTTGTTTGTGCGCAGACAGTAACGACGTCATATAGAGAGCTTTCAGGAAGATACGTCTATCGTTGCTAAGTGTAGCGAACATTTGGTCTAGCGGGGTCTCGGTCAAGTCCTCTGTCAAAGAGCCCCAACCCCCCTCCGAAGTCGTGTAAGCTAATTTAGGTAGAATATCTTCTAATAACTTGGCAAAGCCGCTTCTTTGGTCCAAATAATCCAAGATGTCTCTCATGCTCGCTGACGGTCCATAGCTTCCTTTCTCCTTAATGACACTATAATCCTCTAGGAATTCCTTAAAGCCCTTTGAGAAGTCTCTCAGCTGAACCAGATCCCTTATCCGTCCTAGTAGGTTAAGGCTAGCGACTTTGCTGTAGTAGACGCCAACGGCGGCCGCAACACTGTCAGTAGTCCTGTCATCGCGAATTTTGTTAATTAAGCTTTTAACCCTGCCCCCTGGAAATTCTGAGTCATCTAGAGGGAAGACCTGACGGATCTGGTCTAGGTAGCGAGTGATCACTTGAGTAGCTAGACCCCGAAGAGTCTGGGCCGCCAACGTCTTGTAATGGTCGATAGTGCGACGTGATGCTTTAGACAACCGAACAACAGTCGGCACCTCATCAATCAGCCGAAAGAGTTCTGGGGAACCCTTCCCCAGGACGTTTGAGTTATACCAGAGGCTGACGAAAAAATCCTGAAGACGTCGTTCCTTCAGTGGTTCGATACTCAACTTCCCTAGGTCACTAAGGATCACTACATCCGAGTTTTGTCCAGGATCTAGATTTGGCTCTTGCAACCCCTCGTCCAGATTCAAGATAACGAACACATGCTCGTAAGGCAAGTATTCGTTCCGATGAATCTGCTGAAGAAGGCTTTGTTGCAGTCTGCTGCAAAGCTCCGCCGATGGAAGAAGGATAAACTCAACATTCATGCCTCCGTCACACACCACCGCTGTAAGGAACTGTCCACTCGTTCCAACGGCACCTTTGAGTATACTCCGTTGCTGGCTGATATCACTTTCAGCCTTATCCGACAGCCTCAGGGCTGGTTTAACTACTAGTCTAGGAAACATCTCCTCAATTAATTTTGGTGTTGCTTGGATGTAATGCGCTTCTGTCCCCCCATAAGCTTTGAACTTCGTTTTCGTCTTCGAGAACTTGTTTGCGACTAACCACGGATCTTTGACCTGACCGCTGAAGACGTCCCAAGATGCTCCCATTCGATAGAGACAATCCACTATAATGGTTCCATCCTCCGTGTCTCCTTCGAACTCTAGCACGAAATCATGGAATAGTGTTATCAGAGGCCCGAGCCATCCCTTGACAAAGGCGTCAGTTTCACTCTTCCAGCCGCCAAAGCAAATCTGGTCATTCGTAGATATGCTTTGCAAGACTTTCCTCACATATTCCCGTAGCTTTATTTCCGATACTACTTCACCACTGGCAGGTGCATACTCCTTCGCGAGTTTCACAATGTCAGAGGTGAGGGCATCTTCCAATTCAGAGATTGGCATGAGTTCCTGTGCTGCCCCTATGTAGAAGTGCTGCTCCAACTCGTCCATTTCGTTCATGGTGTTAGTCACCGGATCAATCGGTCCCAGAGCTAGCAGAACCTGTTTTAGCACTTCAAGGCTACTGGCGCTAATGCCGCTAACGGCCTTCCAGTTGACTACTGGTAGGCCCTCGATATTTGGTGTTTTTGACAGTAGTTCATGGACTTGCTCAAAGGGCATTTTCATCCAATCCGCTAGGAATGCTTTCCAACTATCCCACAGAGGCAAAGCCCAACCTGGTCTCCCCCTGCTAGACCACCACATAAAATTGGCAAGTTCATCGGTATTCAGTAAGCTCTTTGCGAGCTCTCTTGGTCTAGGTAGCGGCACTGGGAGGAATCCTCTGCGACGCGCCTCAGCACCACTGAGTGCCTCATAGGCAGAGGCGAGACCAAAACTCATTACAAGTAAAAAACATGTGCCTTTTTGTTCAACGGCCTGTTGGAGAACTCTGAGAGGCGCTCGGTCATCCGATGGCACCTTTGCCAGAAGGTCAGTATAGTGAGCCTCCATCTCGTCTAGGAAAAGTATTGCTCTCTTCTTGGTTGCTGCACTCACGGCCTGCTCAATTGGAATCCCTAGCCACGCGAAGTACTCTCTAGCAGTTTGGACGTCAAGCGGATGGGGTACAAACAATTCGCCAAGTCTGTCTCCCTCGACAAAGCAGTTTCCTAGTATTTGGATTTGTTCAACTATCTTCTGGTTCAGCCATTCAGTAAACTCCTTAGGTGTGAGGCCAGATGGTATAACGCTTAGGAGATCCTCCAAATTCAGCCAAAAGGCAGGAAACGCGTTTTCCCAGGCCATCCTGTATCCAACCGACATCAACTCACTTTTGCCTGAGCCAAACGCTCCCACGATTGCCAGAGGAGATACGGCGTTGTCAGCGAAAAAGTTCCGCAGTCGATTCTCTAGTTCTTTCCGCGCTATTGCATGCTGCGATGAAAGGTCAACCCACTTAGGTTTCCCAGGGATTGCTGTATATGTATATCCCATTGTTTACCTCCTGCTCGGAAGATGACAGTTTCAGCTAGGATATTTAAGGTTCGGCGTCCATACTTGATATCTCCTAGGCTGCCCCAAGCGGTATTAACCGACCGAAGCTGCTTCCAACACCTCTTCAACCTTTCTTTTGGCTTCCTCCAACAAATCTCTCGCCCTCCGTCTTGCATTGTGAGACTGCTGGATAAGTGATGCTATTTCTTGTTGGGTTTCATCGCGCAAGAGCGGAACAAGTAGCTTTTTAATTTGGTCAGGTCTCCAGTGCTTGATGACCGAGCCTCCGCCATCCCGCTCAATCTGGAGTTTACCAACCAGCGAGTTGATACAGAGTGCAAGATACTCATTGTTGATTTTTACTTCGTCTACCGCCAATCTCAGGATGCCACCAGCAATAATTCCTTCGACAGGCTCTTTCAGAACATACGCTATGCCCGGTGTAGCATCCTTAGTTAAGAGCAATTCCCCCATTTTCGGTTGGTAATGCTCGGCGAGTTCTTCATACAGCTCCTTATCTAAATACTTCTGGTCTCTTTCTATAAGACCAGTAATTGAAATATTGCTTACTCGGATGAAGGGCTTACCCTCTTCTTGATATTGTTCTCCTCCAACTTCTATACCCTTTTTGATATCCAGCAGGAAATACTTCAGGGGCTTAACCTCCACAGTCTTAGTCAGCTTCATAACCAGATTTTCATAGCTTGGCTGGAAATACTCAGCATCTACCCGGTGAACGCCAAACGCTTTGGAAAGGTTGGCTGTGTATGAGAGTTCATATTTTGGCTGGAAATCCTTTAGGCCCAGTTCTGCTAGGAGTGAGTCCTCGGCTCGGGAATAGAGTGTTTTTGAGTTCGTCAGCTCCGAAAAAGCAAGTTTAACTGTTCTTTCTATACCTTCCTGAAATTTATCTCCTAATTCGGGGATGAGTAATTCAGCAACTGTCTCTGTTTCAATTGTAGGCTGAGCTACAATTTTTAACGTTCTTTCCAATTGCATATAACCATGTTTAGTATTCATGAAAGTACATATGTAGTAAGGGTTTATTAGCTTCGTATCCACTTTCACCGCTATGATGTTCGGACTAATTGTGACCTCGCTGTCAAAATTGTCGATTATGCCGCAGCGAATATCACCAACTCGGGAGAACACAATGTCCCCATTTGTGTACGTCTTTAGATTCTTCGTGGCAACATCCTCTTTAGAAATGTAGACTATTTCCTCGTCATCAACTCTAAGGTCCTTGATGTTGAAAGGGCGAATCACTGTCATTCCCTCCGGTAGATATGTGTCACAGAGGACAGTGGAACCAAAGGGACCACAATTTATCTCTCTTGATACTGCGGAGAGCTTGTGACGGGGTCGACCAATTAGGATTGAATCGAGGTGCAAGTATTCTGGTTTGTAATACTCCGGATCAAGTCTATCTCTATTACCGAGGTGCATTCTATGTACAATACTTACGAGCGCCAATCCTAGTTCCTCCAAAAATCAAAACCTTGCTCCCTGGCGAACTTTACGAATACTTCTGCTATCTCATCCAAGTCATGGTCGATTTCGGCGTGTCCATACTTGTCCATCAAAGGCTCGCCATTGGGTCCTCTCTTATACCTGTATTCCCCGCTGTTGTCCTTAACCGGCTTTTGATTCACAGCAAAGAAGATAGGATAGTCTAGTTTCTTGAGCACTTTCCCTTCTAGCCAGAATTTCTTGAACTGCTCCGTCAGCCTATCGTCGTTCAAGACCAGATTGACCTGTCCACCAATTGTCTCTTCGGACACCTGACGCTGGAGCTTTTTGATTTTGCTGTTGATGGTTCTAATTTCTCTCTGCATGTTCCCTTTCTCCTCTGCAGACCGGGCCCTCTGAGATTCTTTTTCTTTCAGTGCTTGTTCCCATTCTTCTAGCTCACTGACCAGCACCATGAGTGAATTGCCTTTTAGGGCTTCTGCAGTCTCTGATTCTTCTGGTTCCATTTCCTTACCCTCTATAAGTTCCTCAGCCACTCCAAAGTAGCTTTGAATAAAAGCCTTTAATTCTTCTGGCAATCGTTCCACATCGAGTTCTGATTTCCAGGTCACGTCCTTATATTGACTCTTTAGTTTGGTTACAAATTCTTCGCACTCCGCCTCATACTTTGCCTTTATTACCTGTGTCTTTTTCTTTTCTTCATCGGTATATTTCTGAAGGAAAAGAACACTGGTTTTCGTACCCGTATGAGGCTTGAAGGTGTTGCTGTGCAACCCAACCACCGCCAAGATTCGAGCCTCATTTATTACAAACCTACGGATATATTCAGCGTTGGTGTTGTTTAACAAACCCTGGGGTAACACAATAGCCATCCTGCCACCCGGTCTTATGCACTGCAGCGAGCGGTTCAAAAAGAGAATATGCCTGCCTATCTTATTCACTAGCTTGCCGTTTTTTTCTGCTAGCAGGTATAACCTCAAAATGTCTCTTTCCTTCACCGTCCCCGCAAAGGGGGGATTCGTCATCAGCACATCAAAGTCCAGGTATAGAAACTTGTCCTGGTTCTCTCTATCCTCTTCCATATTATCAGGGAATCTAAGTAGCCTTAGTCTTAATCCAGCTCTGGTGTCCTCGTTCCACGTTTGGGGTGCCAAAGAGTTGTCCTTGTACACATGGGATTTGCCATCACCAACAATCAGATTAATAGCTTTGGCAATCATGACTGGTTTCTTGGCAAAATCGACTCCCACGATGTTGTTCTGGGCGAAGTTCTTCGCGGGTGGTGGCAGCTCTTTCCCAGTTATGGCTCCTCCGGCAATCCACATAACTGAGTGCAAGAGAAAACCGGCTGAACCACATGCCGGATCAATAATGAATTCGCCCAGCTTGGGGTTAAGCATTTTGACAACCATGTCCTCAACAGGTCTTGGGGTGAAGAATTGGCCCTCTTTCTTTTTCGACACCTGAGGTATTAGATACTCGAAGGCCTCATCTATTATCCGGAGATTCGAATTGAATAGCTTTACCTTTTCGAGGAAGGACACGCAGACCTTCAGGTGTTCATCCCGTAGTCCTATCTTCTCCAGGGGCTCAAATACCCCCGACCATGTGTGTTTAGCCCCCTCTAGTAGATTGGTGATAGCCGTTTTGACTTGTCCTGGGCTCCGGTCTCCAACGAAGAACTCCAACTGGTAATCGGGATTGTTGATTCCATTCCACTCATCGTATAGCTTGGCGTAGATTAGCTTGAAAATCTCTTCGAAGGGGTCTACGCCAGCATTGCCCAAGACGAGCTCTTCAAGGTCAAGAAGAATCTTTTTCAGTGTAGTCTTGCCTTGCTTTAGTTCATCATGCTCATCTAACCAGTTGAGAGTCCATCTTTCTGTCAGGATATCCCGCAAAGTCTCTGACACCTTTGGAATTCGCGGTATTTCTATAAAAATATTCGGCTCCTCTCGATGGAGACGAATCATTTCATTCCCGTTAGACCATACAGCAATAGGAGCACCTTCTGCGTTGCAATTGCTCTTGAGTTCTTCCAAGCCATCTTTTCTTGAGGGTCTTTTCGTCTCGAAAAGAATGTAATAGTGTGTTAGGTCTTCGTGAAGTACTACAATATCCGCACGCCCTGGCTCTATACGCGAACCGAAATAGATGACTCTTTCAACATCTATCCTGTCCTTAGGATACCTGTATTCTGTGAGTAGTCTGTAAATCCAAAGTTGCCTAACAATTTCTTCAGGCTTTGCCACCTTGTATTTGTCCTTTATTTGGCAATGAATAAAGAGCTTGCCATCTTTCTCTATCAGCAACTTTCAACTGCATTTAGTTCATCAGCGCCAAACAAGGACAACCCATGCTTTACCTCTGGAGCCGAAAAGATTGTTTGAATGTATTGTGTCATGAAATACTTTCCCCGCCAAAAAGAAGTCCTTCTGGATAGGTTAATTCTACATCTTGTTCAACCTGCGGACAAGAGGGCATCACGTTTGGAGAGGCTGCAGAGACACTCTATCTCTAGTGCGTGAGTCGAACCGGCTGCACAATATACATGACTATTGTTCAGGGGGCTGCAACTATGCTTGATCTCCAAACGGGTAAGTTATATCCTTAGCCAAGTCACAATCCGTTTGTCTATAAGCGTAACATGTAAGGAGGTTGTTATATGGTAATGAATGCTCATTTACCGGACGAACTTGGGAATTTACTTGGTTCTCTCACCGCAATCGAGGAAGACCTCTCTGAAAATCCCAAGAGATGGGCTAGCGGTGGAAGCATCACAAAGGAACTCGAAGGCGACTATGTAGGGCAGGCAGTTAACGTAATTCCCTGGGGCACCCCCACCACCCAGTGCTACAGTACACTTGTGGTCGGAGTGGGTTACAATGACGATGTGGAAAAGCGGATTCTCGAGGCATATGAACATATTTCTGCTAAATGCCCGAATACGAGGTACGTTATCTTTTGGGCTGCGGCATGGTACGGATTATCTTGGAAAAGACATAGTAGGCATTTCAAGAGAGTCACTGCTATCCTGAAACCACTATTTGCTGACGCCACGCTACTGAAGGGCTAGGAGTAAGTTACACGCCAGTAGAAGGTTTCACTGCCTTTTCCTAATATGGTTATTATCACGTGTAGCTAATTGTTCCTTGAATATGGGCATTATTGCCTGATGTACAAGTAACAATCCTCGG
>Ga0172362_10006373_pt1 | contig 10133 bp, 6 predicted proteins | sample LakKivs1_kivu2a2_FD_114534 | JGI IMG/M metagenome (GOLD analysis project Ga0172362, IMG submission 114534) | Sediment microbial communities from Lake Kivu, Rwanda - Sediment s1_kivu2a2 | ecosystem: Environmental > Aquatic > Freshwater > Lake > Sediment | place: Rwanda: Western Province, Lake... | reverse complement strand
ATCAGAGTGGGTTTCGCCGCCGAAAGCAGCAACCTGGTGGAAAACACCACGAAGAAGCTAAGGCAAAAGAGTCTCGACCTTATCGTAGGCAATGATATTACGGCCAGGGATAGTGGATTTGGCACTGACACCAATCGAGTAATCATAATAGACCGCAAAGGAAAGGTGGACAGGCTGCCCCTTCTACTCAAGCGAGAGGTGGCGGACAGGGTTTTGGACAAGGTGGCTGCGCTCTTCCCGGGGCCAAGGGTCCGCCGGAAAAGCAGGCTTTGAATTTGTTCCGGTATCAAGATTTTTCTCTGGCTGGCAGCCGATAGTTAGAGTGGGTTTGGAATCAATGTCTGAAATACCTAAAGCCTATGAGCCGGGCAAGATAGAAAAGAGGTGGTACGATTTCTGGCTCAAGCAGGGCTACTTTACTCCCAAAATAGACCGCGATAAGAAGCCTTTCGTTATCGTTATGCCACTTCCTAACGTTACCGGTGACCTCCACGTAGGACATGCCCTGTTTGTGACGCTGCAGGATATGATGACTAGGTGGCACAGGATGATGGGGGAGCCTAGCCTGTGGTTGCCGGGGACCGACCATGCCGGCATTGCCACGCAGGTGGTTGTCGAACGGCAGCTGGCAAAGCAGGGCAGAACCAAAGAAGACATCGGCCGCGAGGAATTCACGAAATTGATCCGCAGTTGGGCCGACAAGAACAGAGAGGACATCAGGCATCAGCAGCAGTTGCTGGGGGCTTCCTGCGATTGGACAAGAGAGAAGTTCACTCTAGATGAGGGCCCAAGTAAAGCGGTGCGCACTGCCTTCGTGCGTTTGTACGGTAAGGGGTTAATCTATCGCGGGGAGCGAATGATCAACTGGTGTCCCCGCTGCAGAACTGCGCTCTCCGACCTCGAGGTTGAACATAAGGACATTGTCGGCCACCTTTATTACATTCGCTATCCTCTAGCTCAAGGGAAGGGCTTCGTCACCGTGGCTACCACTCGCCCGGAGACTTTTTTCGGCGACACGGCTGTGGCGGTAAACCGCCAGGATGAGCGATACAAGAAGCTCATAGGCAAGAGGGTGACGCTTCCTCTTATCGGCAAGGAAATCCCCATAATCGCTGATGATGCTGTCGATACTTCCTTCGGCACCGGAGCACTGAAGATAACTCCCGCCCATGATCCTACGGACTTGGAAGTAGCGCAGAGACATCATCTACCCCTGGTGGATATCATGAATCCCGATGCTACCATGAACGAAAACGCCGGCCCATATCAGGGACTGGAAAGGTTTGCCTGTCGAGAGCGGGTACTCTCTGACCTCAAAGACGAGAAACTGCTGGAGAAGATCGAGCCTTACTCACATTCTGTAGGACACTGTTGTCGCTGCCAGACAATGATTGAGCCCAAAGTCAGCCTGCAATGGTTTGTCCGGACACAGCCCTTAGCTAAGACTGCCATCGAGGTCGTTAGAGAGGGTAGGGTCAGGATATTTCCGGAACGCTTCGTCAAGATATATTTCGACTGGATGGAGAACATCAGGGACTGGTGCATCAGCCGACAATTGTGGTGGGGGCACCGCATCCCGGTATGGTATTGTCAGGACTGTTCTGAAATAACGGTCTCAGTAGATGAACCGAAGGCATGTGCCCGTTGCGGTTCGAAGCGAATCATCCAGGACCCCGATGTCCTCGACACCTGGTTCAGTTCGGCCCTATGGACGCATTCTGCGCTGGGCTGGCCAGAAGACACCGATGATCTTCGCTATTTCTATCCTGGCTCGGTGATGGAAACTGGCTATGACATTCTTTTCTTCTGGGTGGCCAGGATGATCATGATGGGCATGGAGAACATGGGCGACGTACCATTCCGCATTGTCTACCTCCATGGACTGATCAGGGACAAGGGCGGAGAGAAGATGAGCAGAAGCAAATTGCAGGCGAACGCTATGAGCCCCGCCGAGCCGATAAGAGACTATGGTGTCGACGCTCTCCGGTTCGCTTTGACTGTAGGCAGCACGGCCGGTAACGACATGAGTCTGGGCCAGGATAAACTGGAATCCGGCCGGAATTTCGTCAACAAACTGTGGAATGTCACCAGATTCATTCTCCAGAGCCTGGACGCTGAAAAGCCGGAGGATCGAACAATAGAGCTGCAACCCGAGAGAATGGAAGACCGTTGGATCACTAGCCAGCTAAATCGCCTGACAAAAAGTGTCACCGAGTTAATGGAAGGCTATCAATTTGATGAAGCCGAGCAACAGATTTACGACTTCGTCTGGTCGAAGTTCTGTGATTGGTACGTCGAAATTGCCAAAATGCGACTTCACAGCCAGTCGGCTCTTTCGCCTTTGCCATTCCTGGTCGATACGTTGGAAGAATCGCTGCGGCTTCTGCATCCCTTCATGCCTTTTGTTACCGAGGAGCTATGGCAAAGCTTGAAGCAGCGCCTGCCTCACAGGAGCCAGATGCCGGCGTCGATAATGATAGCGCCGTATCCCATTGCCGATGACAAGGCCTTTGCTCCGGAAGCGGAGCGGGTGATGGATTCGGCAATAGAGATTGTCCGCTCTATCCGCAACGTGCGGGCTCAGTACAAAGTTGGGCCAGGTAAGTGGATTGAAGCCCGGGTCTATGCTGGCGACCTCCTTTCGAGTCTTGCCACGCAAGCCAATATGATGGAAATACTGGCTAAAGCGCGGCCATTAACAATACTTGGTCGCCAGGACAGGGAATTCGCTAAAGATAAAGACCTGGTTTTCGTGTTGAAGGAAGCTGAGGTAGTCGTGCCTTTGGCAGGGGTGGTAGACCGGCTGGCTGAAGAACGACGGCTGCTGAAGGAAAGCCAAGAAATCAGTGAAAGGATCGTCCAACTCGGATCCAGGCTAAGAGACAACGCTTTCTTGAGCAAAGCGCCAGCTGGCGTGGTTGAAAAAGAAAAACAGAAGCTTTCTACGCTTGAAAGCCGATTGAACAGATTGAATCAGGAATTATCTCAATTGAATTCACCATCGGCAGATAGCTGACCCCCTCAGTCTTCAAGGGGGGAAGGGTAAGCTGGCCTGGCTCTGAGACCCAACAGTTCGCGCAACTTTGTCAGGCCTTTCTTGGTGTCGCTGGCCACCAGGGATTTATCACGAGTCTTTATGCGGTATTTGAATAGCCAGTACGTAAATTCATTAAGCTCGCTCTGCCCTATAGACCTGAGCTGGGGATAGTGTCTTTCTTTCCTGAATTGCTTCAGAAGGGTGGATTGAGTGGCACCATAAATACGCTGGTAGGCCTCGTCAACCACTCCATTGTCATTGTTCAGACCTAAGACTGTTTTCTTCTTTCGTATCTCTTCGGTCACAGATAGAAGCAGAAACTTCTCCACAAGAATGCCGTAAAAATAGTTGAGGTGTGCCTGGTATTTAGAGGGACCGACTAGATTCTTGAACTCGTCTTTAGACAATTCTATTGGCGGTATGCCGAAGAAGAGCAGATTTGTCCGGTCCTTTTCGGGGATAAGTCCGTCGAGCTCTTCACACAACCTCTCGGTCAAGACCAGCCAATCAAAAGCTTCGTTGTCAACAAGATACTGATAGTGCCGTCCCTTGTAGTCCTCTTCAGGACTACTCCAGAGACGAACGGCTTCGAGCAGGGCCAGACACCAGTTCCTGCCTTCAGCAACACCATCTTTTAATCCTTGGATTGCCTGAGTATCTCCATGCGACACTTCAGCCACCTCCGCAAGTGCTGCGGAAAGTTACATTATAGCTCTGCAGGCCCGGGGGCTCAAGGCACAAGACCCTCTGCCATGATTGGATAGCAGTCGCTGTCGCTACGAGTTTGTCTACGAATTGACTGAGTTACTGTTTGGCGACATCGCCCGGCTTACGCAGTGGCTTGAAGGTGCCGCGGGCGGCTATCCGGGGGATGACGTCTTCGGCTTCCTTGATTATCCTGTCTACCAGCTCCTTGACGGTGGGAATATCATGGACAAGGCCTACTACCTGCCCACAGGCCACGAGTCCTCGGTCGAGGGCCCCTGTTTCGTAAACCTCCAGTCCCCTCTTGCCGCTGAGGAGTGATGCTAATTCCTCCAAACTGGCGTTCCGTTTCTCCATCTCAACCACCTTTTCGGCGGTGGCATTCCTCAATACTCTCTCAGTGTTGCGTAAAGAACGCATCACGAACATGGTATCGCGTTCTGACGACTTAACCAGCCATTCCTTCACCTTTGGATGGATAGCGCACTCCTGTGTGGCCATAAATCGAGTGCCCATATTGATCCCGCTTGCTCCCAGTGCCAGGGCGGCCACAAGGCCACGTCCGTCGCCAAAACCTCCGGAGGCGATAACAGGAATATCCACGGCGTCAACAGCCAATGGAATCAAGACAAGGGAGGTAACATCCTCTTCACCGGGCGCACCGGCACACTCAAAACCATCGATGCTAACGGCGTCGCAGCCTATTCTCTGAGCGGTCCGAGCGAAGCGCACGGCAGTACACTTGTGTATCACCTTTACTCGGGCTGCCTTAAGTCGTTCCATATATTGCTCCGGGTTTCTGCCGGCTGTTTCCACAACCTTCACTCCGGAATCGATAACCGTATTTACATAGCCGTCAATATCCACAGGGCGAAGAGTGGGCAACAGTGTTATGTTTACTCCGAAGGGTTTGCTGGTAAGCGCTCTGGTCTTCTTGATTTCAGCGGCCAGTTCGGCCGGGGTTGGAAATGTAAACGCCGTCAGGATGCCCAACGCCCCGGCGTTGGACACTGCGGCTACCAGTTCCGCCCGGGAAAGCCACATCATTCCGCCCTGGGTGATAGGATACTCGATACCTAGAAGCTCCGTTATACGTGTTTTGAACATCGTATCTCCTCCGTCTGATATTTGGCATTGATTATAGCATTTGGGCGGTTAGCGCAGCTCGTTCAAGCAGGCGTAGCTGTTCCTATTTGCCCTTCCAGTTAGGCTTCCTCTTTTCAAAGAAAGACGCAATGCCTTCCCGGACATCCTCCGTCTTGCAGCTTAACTGGAAGCAGTAGCGCGCGGCCTCCTGGTGCGCTTCCGCAGTTTGCTCAAGGCCTCTATACATCAGTTGCTTGGCCATCTGTACTGCTAAAGGGGCACCTCTGGTTAGCTTTCTGGCCATCTTCTTAGCTGTCGGCATTAACTCTGCGTCCGGCACAACTTTGCTGACCAATCCTATCCTCAGCATCTCTTGAGCATCAATGATCTCTCCCGAGAATACCAGTTCACAGGCTTTTGACAATCCCACGATGCGAGGTAGAAGATAAGTACCTGCGCCGGTGTCCGGCGTCATGCCCCTTAGGACGAACACCTCCCCCCACCTGGCACTATCGGCAGCGATTCTGATGTCGCAGTGCAGTGAAAACTCGGCTGCGATGCCCACGGCGGCCCCGTTGATAGCACAAATGACCGGCTTGGGGATGCTGTTGAAGAACCAGAGTGATTGACGGTACTCCGTGGAAATCTTCTCTTTCATAAGGTTTATCTCTATTTCCGCTGTCTGGGGCACTTCGCCCGAGATATCGGTCCCGGCAGAGAAGGCGCTACCATGTCCTGTTAGTATGACGGCTCTCACCTCTTCATCCCTCTTAATATCCTCGATGATGGAACCAAGCCTGCGTAGCATTTCATGCGTTAGCGCATTCAACCTCTCGGGACGGTTGAGCGTTATTGTGCCGATGCCGTCTTCCTTGACGTAGAGTACATCCTGTTTTGCCATCATGAACCTCCTATGTACGTATTTATTTGGTGGCCTTTCTAGCGCAGCGCATTCGTCTGAGATTCGGCGGACGACGTCCCACTCGGGTCAGGAAAGGTCACAGTGCTGTTATCTCTTTCGATTTAAGACGGCCAGCAGTTCGCTTAAGGGTAGGGTATTCAGTATATGTTGCGGCTCACACCAGGCGCGCCGGGCGATGCCGACCCCGAAACGCATCAGACCCAGGTGAGCGACGCTGTGAGCATCGGTCCCGATGGCGAGCTTTACCCCCAATTCTCGAGCACGGAAAGCGTGGGTGTCTTTTAAATCGAGGCGATCAGGCATGGCGTTGATTTCCAGGATCTTATTATGCTCGGCTGCAGCCCGAAACACGGCTTCCAGGTCTATGGCTACTGGCTCACGCTCTCCTATAAGGCGGCAGGTGGGGTGAGCAATCATGTCAGCGTCAGTGTTTTCTATGGCTTTTATCACCCTTCCTGTCATCTTCTCATCACTCTGGTTCATGGCGGAGTGCACGGCAGCAGTCACTATGTCCAGTTCGGATAGAACCTCGTGGGGCAGATCCAGGCTGCCGTCCGCTCGAATATCGACCTCGGTGCCCGTGAGGACGCGAATGCCGCTCAAGCGCTCATTAAGAGCTTTGATCTCAGCGACTTGCTGCCTTAGCCTATTTACATCCAGCCCGTGGGCAATACCACGTCCGGCGGAGTGTTCTGTGATTACGATGTATTGACGTCCCATTTCTTGAGCGGCCCGAGCCAACTCCTCGATGGAATCACGTCCATCGCTCCATTCGGTATGCGTGTGAAGATCCCCCTTTATGTCGGATAGCTCCACCAGCTTGGGGATGGCTCCCTGCTCAGCCTTCTCTATTTCACCCTGTGCCTGTCTGATTTCTGGGGGTATATACTGCAGCCCCAGGCGACGATAGAATTCCTCCTCGGTGGCAAATTTCTCCAGCTTGCCTGTAGCTACGTCAGTTATCCCATATTCACTCAGCTTCAGCCCGCGCTTACGCGCCTTTTCCCTCAGGGAGATGTTGTGTTGTTTGCTGCCGGTGAAATACTGCAGCAAGGAACCGAAGGAATCATGCTCCACCATCCTCAGGTCGACCTGTAATCCGCCGCCAACAACAATACTGGCTTTGGTTGAGCCCTGGGCCAGCACCTGCCTTACCAGAGGCAGGGCCACAAAAGCATTGATAACCTCTCTGGCGTTGTCAGCGGTGCCCATCAGGTCAATGTCACCCAGCGTTTCTTGAAAGCGCCGCAAGCTGCCGGCGGGAGTGAGATTCTTCACGCCCGGGATAGTACGGAGGGCAGCTATAATCTCCTCGACAATTGGCAAAGCCTGGCCGATGGGGATGCGCTGGTCCTTGCGGCGTAACGCCTGGACCTGGCGCAGGATGTTGTCGGCGGTCTTTTCTCCCAGACGGAAGAGCTGAGCCACCCGTCCATCATCGATCGCCCGCTCCAGTTCATCTACCGAGCCTATCCCTAATTCGCTGGAAAGCTTGTTGGCCGTCTTTGGGCCAATCCCGGGTATGTCCAGGAGATTGGTTATGCCCTGGGGAAACTCCGCCTTCAGATTTTCGTAGTAACCCAGCTTGCCCGTCGTTATGAGTTCGGTGGCCTTCTTCGCTATCGCTTCGCCCACGCCGGGGATGCTCTGCAAGTCCTCACCTTCACCGATCATAGCCTCCAGTTCTCTGGGGTGATACTCAATGGCGCGGGCTGCCTTCTGATAGGCGCGAATCTTAAAGACATTTTCTCCTTTAAGCTCCAGAAGGTCAGCGATATCCTGGAAGACTTCGGCCACCTCACTGTTCTTCACGTCTTTGCTCGCCTCTTCCCATTGCCATTATACTCTTGTTTCCTGAGCCGGTGATGTAGATTGCTCCGGGTAATTGCACTGAGAGTCAGGGTGCGTCGTATACTTGTCCGTCTTGGCGATTCCGGCTGAATAAATGGCTGCCCGGTCCATCAAGTCTGCAGGAGCTGAGCTTGCCCTGCATGCCGGTCGAATGACACGAAAAGAGCCGACCGCGTGCGGACCCGGTCGGCTCCTAGCGTGGCGAGCATCAAGTCTCGTGCTGGGTCGGTGGCCCACCCTTGTACTAGTGGGTGGGCCTCTCTGAATAACTCAGCGCTCTATATCACCCTAGTTCCGCCACATATCTCCAGTAGTTTCAACCACCCAAACAATGGGAGCAACCAGGAACTCCCTGGCCAGCATTCTCATGAAGCTGTGTTCTGATATGAATTCTGCGATAGGCGGGCTGACACTGTAGTAGAGGTCGACAAGTCGAGAGCCCGCAGTGCTTTCCAGCAATACGTCGTCACGGAATTCCCGCAATACATTGACCTGTGTGGCAGTGGAAGTTCCATAGGCTGCGGTGGCGATGAAGCACATTCCACCGGACGGCTCTTCCTCAAAATTGGCGGTGATTACGTAGTTGCCCTCCATGCTGATCGAGGTCTCGGCAGCATAAGGATCATCGATCTTAGTCACATCGCCGGTCCACTCCAGAAACCGGTAGCCGGCATCCGCGGTCGCCACCAAATCGACTGCCGTTCCCTCCTCATAGGGAAACACTCCCTCACCGGGCTCGGTTACCGAGCCTCCCACGGTGGCGTTGATGGAGAGGTTGTACTGAACCAACGGTACCTCCTCGAACTGGACCGTGATTTCGTAGTCTTTGTTCGGGGTGATAGCGATGCTGGTTGTGGCGCTATTAGCGTCGGCCATGGTACTCACGTCGCCAGTCCAATTGGCAAATTTATGGTGACTGTCTGGTGTGGCGACAAGGTCGACGACGGTGTCGCCGGTGCCGGGATTGAAGAGCATATAGGCTCCAGCGCTATTGACATTGGCGAACGTCTCGCGGCCAGGAGTGGCTGCCAAGCCACCGTCGGTGCTGCTTATTTCCAGGTAATATTTCTCCGGTGGTACATATTTCCATATTAATGCACTGCCGTCGATATGAGTGGTAATGGCGCCAACCCATATCGAATATAGGGGTCCGCCGGGCCACGTATGGCCCCCTCCGTCGACCATAAACAGTATTACCTGAGTTCCATTCACTCCTCCGCTATGCACATAGCGATGAACTATGGTGGCATCTTCGCTGGTTGGCCCCCATACGGTTTCGACCGGCTCGGCGGTTATGCCGTCGACGCCACACCAGTAAGCGATAGTCTCATTGGTACTGAAACTGAAGTTGTCGCAGATGAGGCCACATTCTCCTGGCTCTGGAATGACTGGGTCGCTTGTGCCCCGCACCACAATCACGGTTATTGGAGCCGGAGTTGTAGTGGCGTTCACCCCCAGATTTAACATCATCGGTGCACAGACCGGTGCAATGGCTGCAAACACGTCGGGCACGTAAAAGGCCAGGAAGTATGAAAACATGGCGCCGTTGGACATCCCGGTGGAGTAGATTTCGCTTTCATTAATGTTGTAATTAGTTTCGAACCAGCTGAGCATGTCACGGACAAATCCCAGATCATCGACCCCTGCGTAATATTGCAGCGGCGCAATTGGTATTCCAGTGATGTCACCACAATTCCACATGATGTTAGAGCCGGTCAAGGCTGGTAAGCTCGCGCCGTAGGCACTCCACCTCGGATCCGCAGGATCCAACCTTGTGGCGTCCGGAAACACGGCAATAAACCCTTCTTGTTCGGCGAGTACATCAAACTTGGTTAGATCAATTTGCTCCAATCCGCTGCTGCCCAGGCCGTGGAACGAAAACAACAGGGGAACCGCTGTCGCATCGCTGTAACTGCTTGGGACATAGTATTCAAACGTACGGTTAAAGACCCAGGTGCTATTTACAGTAGAGGTCTCCATTATCCACCCCGTGTGGAGCCCAGGTGACAGTTCGGGTGCCCCAGGTGAAGTCTCAGCGGCCGCAGGCGCAGAGTTCGTCACGGGCAGCATCATCGCCATAATCACCACAAGAGCAATCACGCAATATTTCTTTAGAGCCATTCTTACCTCCTCCCTTTTGGATTCTCTTTACATAAAGAATCTGACAAACTTCACGAGACTACGTTTACCCAATAACCCTCACCTCCTTCGTGGTGCGTATCCGCTAAATCTCAACGCCTGTTGTCTGCAAAGTGATGGGCAAAGGTCCAGAAAGGTTGCTTTCACGGTGCCTCGAAATTGCTGCAGATAGTATTTTCGTCGAAAGAAAGGCATCAGGAGGAGTTCCCTCTGATTACGTTCTGAGCAATTGACTATTGTATCAGATTCCAGCTACGAGTGTCAACTGGCCGAATTGAGTCATAATTATTGTTACCGAAAAGGATATTGTTGCGTCAAAATTAGTGTTACCGAAAGGAGGTAAGGTGACACGATGCAGCATAGTAGAATACGCTGGGGCAGTGCGTGGGCGTT
>Ga0172362_10006372_pt1 | contig 10133 bp, 8 predicted proteins | sample LakKivs1_kivu2a2_FD_114534 | JGI IMG/M metagenome (GOLD analysis project Ga0172362, IMG submission 114534) | Sediment microbial communities from Lake Kivu, Rwanda - Sediment s1_kivu2a2 | ecosystem: Environmental > Aquatic > Freshwater > Lake > Sediment | place: Rwanda: Western Province, Lake... | reverse complement strand
CATCCCGGCCGACAGAGGCGCCCCGCCCGACGGCCGCCGGCCCTACGACTACCGCGCCGTCCCCAATCCACGCGTCTTCCATCACGACCACAGGGGCGCAGAGACGCGCCGAAGGCGAGACGGCCGCCCCTTGGGCGACCCAGACACCGGGCTGCGTCTCGGCGCAACCAGTGAGGTCTATCGCGAACTTGCCGGGCGCGGAAAGCGCCTGGCCCACGAGATTCAGGTAACCCTGGAGGCTGCCGCCGCCGAACACCGCGTCGGTGACCTCGTCCACCAGTATCGGCCGCCCCCGACGCAGGAGCGAGGGGATCATCTGCTCCTTTATGTCCTGGTAGCCTGTTTCAAGCACATGCTCCAGGGCGCGCTGTTCGCATACGTATATCCCCGCCGGCGTCACGGCGGCGCCGGCGTCGAACCCGTCCGCGGTAAAGACGGTAAGGTCCGCGCCCGAGCGACTGTGCCGCCGGACGAGCTCCCCGAGGTCGCCCACCCAGGCAACCCCTCCCTCCATCGCGACGACCGGCCCGCCGGCTTTTCCCGAGACTGCGTCCTTGAGGCACCCGGCGGCACCGCGCGGCATCCTATCGGCCATGTATTCGACGCTCATCCCAGCCGGCACGCGGACGCGTACACCATATTCGGTCAGGGTCGCGCCGCCGGTCGAACACACGATGACCCGCCTAACCCCTTGACGGACAAGCCATTCGAGGTGGCACTCGAGGACCGGGCGGTTCACCAAGGGCCACAGCACGCGCGGCAGCCGCGTCGCTATAGGACAGCGCCCGAAATCGAGCCCGCCCGCGAGGATTACAATAGTAGTCTCTTCCATAAGCGGTGGTCGCAGCGTGGTCAGATACCGCTCCAACAAGCCCGCGCGCTCAGGGGGATTTGGCTACATGCCACCCCTGTTTACATGTTCCAAGTATTTTACCCAAAAACGGCCAAGACGGTGCATCCAAAGTGACCGGCAGAGGCAAATCCGCCTCATCCCGAGTTTCAACGCAACATTTTTGCCGACAATGGCTTACAGGCACCCTAAGGCGCCACCAGGCCCTCTACAAAGGCCCTCACGCGTTCCAAGAGTGCCCTGTCGTTGGGCTTGCGCGGCGTTGGACGGAAGCCGCTGAGCCCGGCCAATCCCTTTGGGATCTCGTATTCGTCCGCCGCCAGCAGCACGTGGCCCAGCGCCGCAAACCTTTTGGCCGTGGCCACCTGGTGGTCGTTGACTATCTCCCCGTAGCGCCTCAGCCTCGGCATCACGAGCAACGGCTTACCCGCCTCGAGGGCGGTGAGTATCGTGCCCATCCCTGCGTGGCCGACCATGGCGCTTGCGGCGCGGACGTATTCGGCAAAGACGTCGCGCGGGAGCGTCGGCGCGTACTGCATGTTCCTGGGACGGTACGCGCCTTCGCCCGTCTGGGCGAAGACCTCTTCGGCGATGACCTCCCGGCCCAGGGCGTCGTCGACGGCACGCACGAGCCTGTCGAAGGGAAATTGCGTTCCAACGGTCAGGAATATCACATCAATTCCCCCGCGTACTCGACGCGGCGCGCAGTGTCCGCGAGGTCACTCCACTGCGTGAGAAAGAGATCCGCAAGCGGGCGCACGAGTCTGCCCGAGAGCGAGAGTTTTTCCGCGTTTGCAATGCTGTCCACCCAGGCGACCTTCGCGCCGACGAGTTTGCCGAGAAGACACGCGAGGCACCCCGGCGCCGCGCCGGTGCTCAGGACGAGATGCGGGCGGTGCTTGAATACGGCGCGCGCCGTCTGAAAGAGCATCTTTATCACCTTCATGGGATGGTCGCGGTTCGTCTCGACGACTACGTAGACGGGCACGGCGAAGTCCCGCTCGAGCTGCTTTGCGACCATGGCCGCCGTCGTCACGAAAAAGCACTCGTGCGCTTGCCACACGGGCCGGAGCCTGAGCAGTTGGCTCAAGTGACCACCGGCCGAGGCGGCAAGGCATATTCGCAGTCTTCGCGGCTCACTCATTTTCGTTCCCGGCGCGAACACCCTCGTCTATCGCCCGAAGCGCCGCCTGCGCCTCGGCCTCCCAGGTTATATCTCTCACGCGGTCGCGCCGCGCGGCCCTGCGCTCAGCGTTGTCCTCGGCGATTGCGCGGTCGAGCGCCGCCGCGAAATCCCGCGGGCCCCGCGCGACGTACACGCAACCTTCGTAGTACTCCAATTCCCTGAAAGGCGTCGAAACTACGGGCTTGCCCAGCGCGAGGTATTCCTTGAGCTTGATCGGGTTGCACATCTCTATCCACTGGTTCTCGCGCCACGGCATGATCGCGACGTCGAAACACTTGCCGTAATGCGGTACCTCTTCGTAGTTGCGCTTGCCGAGAAAATGGCAGTTCGACAATCCTTCAAGCGGCGCCAGGTCCGCTGAGACGCTGCCCACGAAGACGAACGTGTAATCGGGGCGCCGCCGCGCCACGTCCGCCACGAGGGGCACGTCGGACGTGTGATCGTCGATGCCGCCGAAAAAACCCACTATCGGGCGCCTGAAACCCTTCATATCGGCAGGGACGCGCGCGTCGGCTTCGGCCCCGGCGAAGAGGTCGTAATCGACGCCGTGGTCGATGAGCGCCGAGCGCCTACAGTCGGCCTTTTCGGCCTCGTACAGCGCGTGGTTGACGAAAAGCGTCACGTCCGCCTCGCGTTTGAGCGTGCGGTCCATCTTCCGGACTTCGTTTCTATCGGCACCGGGGTACAGCTCCATCCGGTCGGCCCGCTGGTAGGCCAAGGCGCGTCTCGGCAGCCGAAGGGCGGCCTCGCACGCGGCCGGGCAGGCCACCCAGATCACGGGGTTGTCGATCCGGAGTTTGCGCATCGCCCGCCGGACCTGCCAGGCAAGCGCCGTCTGGTTGGCCCAGTTGGCCCCCGGGATATGGTGCACCGGAAGCGTCAGCGGGCTGTGGACGAAAAAGTCCTGCTCCGCCTCGACAAGACCACGGCGCAGGCTCGCGAGTTTCCGGCTCACGCGCTTCAGGAACATAGTCCCCTCGCCGACGTTGAACCTGCGCATGACGATCGAATTGACGTAGAGCGCCCTGCCCCTTTTGGCGAATCGGCGCGCGAGCTGCATGTCAACGTGCGCGCGGTTGTGGTACCACCAGTCCTCGCCGCCGAAGCACACGACGTTGACGGGATCGTCAATCGGCACCGTTTGTCCGCCTTTCGCCGAAGTCCGAAGGCCGAGCCGCGGCGGCGCCGGAGGCGAACTTCACCCGCGAGCGGACCCACGTCCTCGAATACGCGCCGCCAGCCACGCGGAGCATGGGAGCGAGCTTCCGGCACCACAGGCGCGCGTAGACAGTGTGCAGGAGCCACGCCCCGAGCCGGAACGAGGCGAGCCGCAGCGCGGTACTCCAACCGCGCCGCCTCAGCGTGATAAGCGCCGATGATTCGAGCCGCCCGCCGAGCGCGAGTTTGTAATCAATCGGCCGCCCGCCGGCGTCCAATAGTTGCGCCCCCGCGGCAATCGAATGCTCGACGAGTTTCAAGAACCCTATGTTGCCCACGCCGCGCTTACGCCATTCGGGCGACTCCTCCCGCGTCGGCTGAAACCAGTGGACGAGCCTCCCGAACCGAAAGCAGTACTGCCTCGTCACCGCCGCGGCGTCCACAAGCAGTTCAGTGATAAACGAGCGCCCCTGAGGCGAAAGCCTCTCGACGAGCGTCGCGTGAAACGCCTTCGCGTCGGGCCATTCGTTGAAATAGCCGCGCATGCCCTTCGCGCGCCAGAGGCGCTCGTGCGATTCGAAAAAATCCGGCAGGATCTCTGCCACTTCGTCTTTCGCAACGCGCACGACGTGTTCGACGCGGTGCTCCTTCGAAAGCAGTTTCTCCTGCCGAAGCATCTCGTACCTGCGGTTCTTGCCCAATCCCGCCAAGAACTCATCGTAGGTCGGCGGAAGGTCGAAGACCACGTACCGGCCGGCGTCATCGTCGAGCGTCACTTCGGCTGCGCCGAAGTGCCTGCCGAGCGCGGCGGCGAGTTCCCCGCCACCGCGCCCATATCCCCTGAACGGCCCGAGACAGATGGCGTCCCACTTGCCGAGCGCGTGCGCAGAGAGCGCCGCCGACAGCGCCCACGCCGCTTCGTCTTCCATGCCGGGGGCGATCGTAGGGGCGCCGACGGCCGTCCCGAAATCGCACCCAACAAGCCGCACGAGTCTTGCCGGAGCGCCACCGTGGAAGAGCGTCTCCCGGAAGAGTCGCCAAACGGCGACGAGTTCGCCGCGGTCCCAGACGAGAACGACGAGCAGTCGCCGGCCGCGACCGTAGAACTGCCACCACGTCCAGCACCAGTCGAAGGAGCTCCAGACCGGGCCACCGGTTCTTTGGACGAGAGCATCCCACGCAGCAGCGTGGGGCGCGAGGTCTTCCCACGTGCTGAAGGCTTCCCAGCAGGTTTCCCCGCTGGAACTGCTCCTCTTATTGTCGGCCGCGTCTGTAATATGAGGGCTCCTGTGAAACTACAGCCGCGAACGAATCCACAGCGGCCACAGCGGCCCCTTGGGCAGCCACCGCCAGTTGCTTATCCTCTTGAACCACAGCCGGTAATAGCCCGTATGCAAGAGCCACGAGGCGAGTTCGAGAGTCTTCATGGCGACGCGCGAACGCGCCTTGTGCCTGACGACCGTTATGGTCTTGAGCGGCATGACGGTACCTCCCTGCCTCACCTTGTAGTCATAGTAACCGCGCATCGCGTCCATGGTGGTCACGCCGCTCGTTATGGCGTGTTCGACCAAGGCTGCAAATACGACCGTCCCGAGGCTGTAGTTTTCAAAGGCTTCCCTGTCGTCCCTGCCCGTCATAAAGGTATGGATTCTGCGGCCAAAGAGAAAGCAGTACTTCGACGCCGCGACCTCGCCGTCGACCTCCAGTTCGAAGAATAAGACGTGCCCCTTCTCCGACAGTCTCCTCACGAGCGCCTCGTGGAATTCTTTGGACCTTGGCCAGTCGCCGAAATGGCCGAGCCTGCCCTTGCCCTTCCAGAGCGCCTGGTGAAGCCACATGAACCTCGCGTACGCATCCACGACTTCGCGCGGGCCGGTCCTTACGCGATGGGTAACTTCGTGCTCCTGCCGCAGGAGTTTTTCCTTGCGCAACATGTTCGACCTCTCCTTCTTGGAGAGGCGCGCGAGGTATTGGTCGAAACTGCCGGGCAACTCGAATACTATCTGCGGCCCCGCGTCATCCTTGACTCTCACGTGGCAATTATCGAAAACGCCCTGGAGGGCCGACGCGACGTCCCGCCAGAGCGTGTTGTAGCCCGCCAGCGGCCCGAGGTGGATTGCGTCCCACCCCGTGCCGAGCCCTGCGGCCCACGCCGCAATCACGTCCTTGGCAAGTCCCTCCTTGATAACCACGCCCGTGGTGCTCACCGAATGATCGCATCCCACGAGCCTAAAGAGCCTCGCGGGCAACCCGCCGATCCAGAGCGTTTCCCTGAAAAACGGTAGTATCCCGACGAGTTCGCCGCCGCTACGCGCAAGCGCCACGCGAAGGTGTCTACCCGCACCGTAGAATTCCCACCACGTCCTGCACCAGTCAAAGGTAGCGTACACGTCGGCGCCAGCGCGCTCGGCAAGTTCGTCCCATTCGAGCGCCAGGGGAGCCAGTTCGTCAAAACTCGCGTGTACACTAACCGTAAGCGGCCCCGAGCCTTCGCCTTGTCTGCGGGTCCCTTGGATGGCACCATCAGGTCCCATGGGGACTTCTCCTCCCGACGAGCCTTATCTTGATGGTGCGCAATTTCTCGCCAACGGCCACGACGGACCTGCTTAGGGCGCTATCACAGTACTCGTACGTGCCGACGTGCGTGACGTCGCGGCCCTTCAAGCCCGCCTTGAAATGGTAGACGCCGGGGTTTTCCTCCGGGTCGATGCCGCCGAGGTCGTAGAGAGAGCACCCCGCCTCTCTCATCATCTCAATCGCGCGCCACTGCAAGAGATACGCCCCCTGGAGCTTGAGCCCCTCTTCATTTGACGCGCCTAAGAGATAGATCCCCTTCTCGCCCACGGTCGAGAAAACCGCCGCCGCAACCGCCCTGCCCTCGCGGCGCGCGATGAGGACCCGCATTTTCTCCGGTTCGGGCAGCGCCTCCTCGAAGGCCCCCCAGCGGCGCGCGTCGACACTCGTGTCGAAATTCTTCCTCCCCATCAACTCGTCGTACAGGCTGAGAAACTCCCCGTACTGCTTTTGGGAGGTCCCCGCAGTCATCTCAAGATTGTTTCGCTGTGAGCGGTTGAGGCAATTGCGCCATTTCTGCGCGAAGCCTTTGCGGATGTCGTCGGGCGAAGGCGTGATGTCGAGCACCATCGTCCTGTGCGGCCTTATCGACTCCACCCTTTTGAAACCAGCGCCGTCCAATGCGTCCGTAAACAGGCGGCCTTCGTCACAGAGCACGTTCGGCACGAGACGTACGAGGAGCCGGCGTTTCGCCGCATATTCATCCTTTACGGCCGAAAGGAGCCTTTCCAGGACACGAGGATCGTCGCCGCCGCCTTTCTTTCTCCACACGGGCGCCCAATAGAAATGCGCTATCCCACGGGCGACGAGCGGCAAAGTGACAATGCGCCCCTGGGCCATGGCGACGACCTCGTCGCCCCGGCGCAGGACGAGCCTTGTCACCCGCTCGTCCGGGAAGACACAGGGCACGTAGTCCCACGTCTGGTAAATGCTTGCGTCCGCAAACGACGAGAGGCACTTCGACCACTCGCCGCGTTCGACCGTGTCGACGTCAATCGTGTCTTCGGGCACCAATGTTGGCCTCAAACTCCGCCACTCCGGAGGGCGGCACTTTGCCCAATAGGGCGCGCACGCGCTTTCCCAGGCGCCTCAACGGCGCCATCCACTCGTAGGCGCCGCGGAGTTTCAGCCGGAATTCAAGCGCCCACTCGTCCGGCTCGACGAGCATCCTTCCGATGAGGAATTCCCGGGAGTCGAGCGCCGAGACTTTAGGCTCTATCGTAAACGCCCGCGCGTAGCCGGCCTTCTGGGCCAACTCGACCGTCCGCCGGTTGAAGTCCCCGTGCGGAAACGCGACGAGCGTGACGGGACGCCCCGTTATTTCTTCGAGGCGCCGCTTTGAGTCCTCAAGCTCACGCTGCGCCTCGTCATCGGAGATCCGCCCGATTCTCACGTGCCGCACGCCGTGCGACCCGATGCCGACGCCCGCGCCTCTGAGCGCCCGCAGATCTTGCCCGCTCATGACAGACTCGCGCCTATCGGTCGACCCCTCGCGCATCCGCCAGGCGGGGTTAAGGTCGATGTTCCCCGAGGGCGCAAAGACCGTCGCCGGGATTTTCCGGACTTCAAGTTCAGGCAGGCCGTTCTTGAGGATATTCTCGAACGCGTCGTCAAAGGTTACGGCGACGAATCTTGCAGCCCCTTCGGGCAAGTTGCCGGAGGCTATTTCCTCAAGGCTCACGGGCCTTCCCGCCCGAAGCAGCTCGTCCATCTGCCACGCAAGACCGGGGCGCTGCCAGTGCCTCACGCCGTGATAGGCGAGGACAACGAGATCCCGGCGGGGCTTGTGCGCCATGCGCGTCAGAATTCCTCGCGGAACCGTCACGAGGACGTAGTAGAAAAGGGCCACCGCAACCTTCGCCGCCCTTCTGAGAACGTCTTTCATCCTGAGCGGCGCAACCCTTTCACGCTGCGGGTCGACGCCTAAGACGTGGTACTTCAGAGTCGCCGCACGCGAGCGAAGCCTTTTGCCCCGCTCGGGGTTGGCTCTCCCCGCAAGCCTCACGGCCGACTGCGCCACGCTCCAGCCGACGATCCTCACCGCGTCGCCGAACGCGAAGATGACGTTCGCGACCCACGCGGTGAGGACGCCGCGGTTCTTTCTGAAGTACGCCAGGAGGCTCTTTCGGCGTTCGAGATTCATGTCGCGCTCGGAGAGGGTGCTGCTCTTGCCGATGAGGTGCTTAATCGCGGCCTCGTGGAAGTACACGATCTTCCAGCCGGCCCTGTGGAACCTCAAGCACCAGTCGATTTCCTCGGCGTACATGAAGTACCGTTCGTCCATCATTCCCACGCGGTCGACGGCCTCCCTTCGCACGAGCATGAAGCACCCGGCGACCGACTCCACCTCGCGCGTGTCATTGTGGTCCCACCACCACATCATCGCGCGGCCGAAGAGGCGGTTGTTCGGGATGAGAGCCGGCAGGCCCGCGACCGCCAACAGCATGTTGAAAAGCCGCGGGTACATCGCCGTCGTCCCCTGGAGGGTGCCGTCCTCGCTCCAGACTTTGCAGCCGACGACGGCCGCGCCGGGGTCTCGTTGGGCGTACTCGAACGTTTTCTGGACCGCGCCGTCGAGGATTACCGTGTCGGGATTGAGCAGGAGGTAATACCTGGGCGCGGCCGCCGCCATCCCCTGGTTATTCGCCGCGGCGAATCCCACGTTCTCCGGATTTTCGATCACAGTGACCTCGGGAAACTCGCGCCTGACCATGGCAACCGAGCCGTCGCTTGAGGCGTTGTCAACGACGATCACCTCAAATGCAATGCCGCGAGTCTGGTCGTATACGGACCGCAGGCAATCGCGGAGAACGTCGCGCGTGTTCCAGTTAACGATTATGATCGATACGTCCAAAGCGTCCTGGCGCCTCCGCATCCGGGCTTCTCATGACTCTCCGCCGCCGTGCTGCCCTATGACATCGCGGTATATCTCGAGCATCTTCTGCGCGCGGGCGTCCCAGATGAACTCGCCCGCGATGCGCCGCCTGCCAGCGTCTCCCATACCGCGGCGCAACTGGGGCGACGCCGCAAGCGTTTCGAGGGCCCTGGCGATACGGTTCGTGAAAACGTCCGCCGACGCGGGAGGTATCCTGTAGCCGCACTCGTCGGTCACAATCGCCGACGGCCCCGCGTAGTCGCAGACAATCACCGGCAGGCCGTACGACATCGCCTCGAGAACAACGTTTCCGTTCGGTTCCCGCACCGATGGGAAACAGAAAACGTCCGACCGCTTGTAGTAATCGTCCACTTTTTCGCGGGGCTGCCTGCCGGCAAATCTCACATTACCGCTAATGCCCAGCTGGGCCGCGAGAGTCTTTTCGTACTCGACGTCCGGACCGTCCCCCACCACCGTAAGCCGCCAGGGGCCGGCGATCTTCATCCGCGCCGCAGCCAAGAGCGCAAGCCGTACGCCCTTCCACGGCACGAGGCGCCCCACGAAGAGTATCTCGAACGTCTCGCGGCCGCCCTTGGACGGATTCTCCGGCAGTCCGTCAAATCCGCCGTCCGGCATCACGATGCACTTCGCGTGCAGTCTCTCCGGTAACTTCTTGATGTCCTCCTGGCTGAAGAGAACGAGCCTTTTCGCGCGCTTCAATGTGCCCCTTAAGAATGGGTCTAATCGCAACCGTGCCCTGTCAATCGTCCTGACCCACCCGACGCCCTGTCCGCCAAACGCCTCCGCAAGCGCCTCGGGGTACGGATGCCCTCCGCCGACCGGCCCGAGCACAAACGGTATGCCCAGGCGCCCCATGAGGCTCGGATACCGCAGCGCACCGGGCGTTATCTGGTGGACAATGTCGTACCGCTCGCGCGCCGATTGCCCCTTGGCGAACAGGTAGCTTCGCGCCATGAACGAGAAGTACCCCGGCTGCACCGCCCGGTCGAATCCGACAAACGTCCGGTATATCCTCGATTCGTCGAAATGCATCGTGTTGACGTTGGGCAGATTTTCCGTGCCGCAGGGCTTGCCGTTTCGCCTGCGCGTCATGAGCGTGACGTCGCAGTAGTTCGAGAGCGCCTTCACCCAATGAAAGGCCCTGTACGCCGACCCCACGTCGGCGCCGTCGCACGAATACGCCGAGATGAGCACCCTGAGCCTTTCCCGGACCGCCGCCGTCTCCTGCTCTCGTTTCGTTTCTTCCTGCACGTTGTTGCCTGTTTTCTCCGGCCGGTTCATATCCGCAGGCTGTCCCCCAGGTAACGGCACGTCATCTCCATCGAAAGAATCAACCCCATCTGCGTCCTGTCGGGCAGTCGGTTCTCGAGATTGCGCCTGACGAAGGCGCGAAACCGGTCGGCGTCGTAGAGCGGCGCGCTTCGCATTTTGTCGAGCTGCAGTTCGCTCTGACACAGCGCCGCGAGCCT
>Ga0172362_10006370_pt1 | contig 10134 bp, 8 predicted proteins | sample LakKivs1_kivu2a2_FD_114534 | JGI IMG/M metagenome (GOLD analysis project Ga0172362, IMG submission 114534) | Sediment microbial communities from Lake Kivu, Rwanda - Sediment s1_kivu2a2 | ecosystem: Environmental > Aquatic > Freshwater > Lake > Sediment | place: Rwanda: Western Province, Lake... | reverse complement strand
TTCATCGAGGAAGCATGGGATGAGAAATCCGGGGTATTGACTTTCAACGTGACCTCGGCCTTTCCCGTTTCTGGCAACCAGAAAAAGAAGCTTCAAACCGAACTGGAGAGGAAGGAAAAGAAGCCTGTACGGCTGGTTTTTACGATAGATCCAGGGGTGATAGGCGGCATGTCACTCAAGCGGGGGCACATAGTTTATGATGCTTCGGTAGAAGGGAATCTCCTTAAACTGAAGCGGTTAATTCAGCAGGAGTAGAGGTCATGATGGAGATCAAGGCTGACGAAATCACGAAGATCATAAAACAAAAAGTAGAAGGATTTAAGCCTGGCGTCGATGTCCAGGAAGTCGGGGTGGTCACTTCGGTCGGTGACGGGATTGCCAATGTATACGGACTCGAACGGGTTATGTACAACGAGCTCCTGGAATTCCCGGGCGAAGTCTATGGCATCGCTCTCAATCTGGAGGAGGAATCGGTCGGCGTGGTTCTCCTTGGCGAGGTCCATCTCGTCCATGAAGGAGATACCGTGCGGCGGACGGACAAAATCATCCAGGTCCCGGCCGGTCCGGCTCTGATCGGGCGCGTGGTTGATCCTCTCGGTCAGCCCCTGGACGGCAAAGGCGCGATACAGACGGACACCTATATGTTCGTCGAACGCCTCGCACCGGGAGTCGTCGACCGAAGGCCAGTCAGGGAACCTCTTCAAACCGGCATAAAAGCTATCGATGCCATGATCCCCATCGGACGGGGCCAGCGGGAACTGATCATAGGCGACAGGCAAACCGGGAAAACAGCCATCATAATCGATACCATTCTGAGTCAGAAAGGAACGGGCGTCATATGCGTTTACGTCTCGATAGGGCAGAAGAATTCGACGATCGCCCAGTTCATTAAAACCCTGGAGGACTTCGGAGCCATGGAATACACGACGGTTGTCGTCGCCTCGGCCTCCGATCCTGCTTCACTTCAATATCTTGCTCCTTATGCGGGTTGTGCCGTGGGCGAATACTTCCGGGATAACGGAGGTCACGCCGTATGCATATACGACGATCTGAGCAAGCATGCCGCCGCCTACAGGGAGATTTCTCTCCTTCTGCGGCGCCCGCCGGGACGGGAGGCCTATCCCGGAGACGTTTTTTACCTTCATTCGAGGCTCCTCGAAAGAGCGGCCAAGATGAGCGACGATTTCGGCGGCGGCAGCCTGACCGCCTTGCCCATAATCGAAACCCAGGCCGGCGACGTTTCGGGCTACATACCGACTAACGTCATTTCCATCACCGACGGCCAGATTTATCTGGAGCCTGAGCTATTTAACGCGGGAATCCGGCCGGCCATCAACGTCGGCATATCGGTTTCGCGCGTAGGCGGCAATGCCCAGATAAAAGCCATGAAACAGGTAGCCGGTAAACTGCGCGGCGACCTGCAACAATACCGGGAGCTGCTGACCTTCGCACAGTTCGGAACCGAGCTGGACAAAATAAGTCAGGCCCAGCTCGAACGTGGCCGAAGGCTCACCGAGGTCCTCAAACAGGACCAGTTCGTTCCTCTTCCGGTCGAAAAGCAGGTGCTCATTCTGTATGCCGGAGGCCGGGGCTTTCTCGATGACCTGCCGGTTGAAAGGATTAAGGAATACGAACTGAAACTTTACGAGTTCATGGATAAAAAGCATACTGAAATACTCACCGGCATTCGGGAAAAGAAACAGATTGATATGAATCTCGAGCAGGCCATTCATGCCGCGCTCGATGAATTCAGCCGGGAATTCAAAGGAGAGCAGTCTTAAGATGCCGACTCTGATCGACCTCCGGCGCCGAATCCGGAGCGTCAAAAACAGCCAGCAGGTCACCCAGGCCATGAAAACCGTGTCGACGGCCAAGTTCCGGAAGGCTCAGAGGAGCCTCAGCGGCTCGAGACCTTTCTGGCATACCTTTCCGGCTTTAATGGAAAGATTGGCCTTCTGGGGAACGAGCGGCGGCCATCCCCTTCTCGAACGGCGGTTGGAAAAGAAGGTGGAAATCATCGTCGTTTCCGCCGACAAAGGCTTGGCCGGAGCTTTTAATTCGAACCTTCTGGCCCGGGCTGAATCCTTCGTTAATGAAAAAACAGGGACTGGCGAGGTTCGTCTGGTTCTAATCGGGAAGAAATCAGCCCAGTTTTTCAAGAATAAAGACTACCAGAAGGATATGGTTTTCAGCGATAAGATGGATAAAATATCCCGGGCCGAGGTCCGCCGCTTGTCGCAATTCCTGATGAAGGAATTTGCTTTCCAACGGATCGACGGAGTATACGCCGTCTACAACGAATTCAAGTCCATCCTGACGCCGGTGATCAATACCGTCAGGATTCTCCCGATCGAGCCGGAACCGGGAAACGGGGACGCGGCCCGCTGGGTTCCCGGCTGGGAACCTGAACCGGGACGAATAGAATCTTTCATCCTGCCTCTGTTCGTGGAAAGCCAGATTCATCATTTCCTGCATGAGTCGCAGGCGGCCGAGCAGGCTGCTCGTATGATGGCTATGGATAACGCCACCAAAAACGCCCAGGAGCTGATAGACGATATGATTCTTTTGTTGAACAAGATCAGGCAGGCTGGCATTACCAGGGAACTTGTGGAGATAATGAGCGCCGTGGAAGCTCTCAGAAAATCGGCGTGAAACGGAGAACTAGTATGGCCAGGAAAGTTGCGGAATTCGGAACAGTAGTCCAGGTCATAGGACCGGTAGTTGACATACACTTCGAAGGCGGGGCGTTGCCCGAAATTTATTCGGCCGTAAGGGTCACGAGCGAAGGATTCGAAGTTGCCAATCCGATAGACATCATCGTCGAGGTCGAACAGCACATAGGCGAGGACCGGGTCAGATGCGTTTCAATGCATCCGACCGAGGGGCTGGCCCGGGGCATGAAGGCCGAGAATATGAAAGGCCCGATCATGGTTCCGGTAGGAGAGGGCACGCTGGGCCGGGTGATGAACGTTATCGGCGATCCGGTCGACCGGCTGGGGCCCATTAAAGCCGAAAAGAAATATCCGATTCACCGCGTTCCACCGCCGCTTGAGCAGCAAAGCACCAATCTCGAGATGTTCGAGACCGGCATAAAAGTCATTGACCTCATTCAGCCCTTTCTCAAAGGCGGCAAGATAGGGCTGTTCGGCGGGGCCGGTGTGGGTAAGACGGTCATCATAATGGAATTAATACATAACGTAGCCATGAAACACGGCGGGGTTTCGGTTTTTGCCGGAGTCGGGGAGCGGACCAGGGAAGGCAATGACCTCTGGCTGGAGATGAAGGAATCCAAAGTTATCGACAAAACCGCCCTGATCTATGGCCAGATGACCGAGCCGCCCGGAGCCCGGCTCAGGGTTGGTCTGACGGCGCTTTCGGTAGCCGAGTATTTTCGGGACGAGCTGGGCCAGGACATTCTTCTCTTCATTGATAACATATTCAGGTTCACTCAGGCCGGCTCCGAAGTTTCCGCCCTTCTGGGACGGATGCCGTCGGCTGTGGGCTACCAGCCGAATCTGGCCTCGGAGCTGGGCGAACTTGAAGAAAGGATTACTTCGACCAAGAAAGGCTCGATTACTTCGGTCCAGGCCATCTACGTCCCGGCCGACGATTTCACCGATCCTGCGCCGGCGACCACATTTTCTCATCTCGATGCTTCGACCAGCCTGTCCAGAGCCCTGACCGAGATGGGCATTTACCCGGCTGTCGACCCTCTGTCCTCGTACAGCCGGATCCTCGACCCGAAAATCATAGGTGATGAGCACTACCAGACGGCCAAGAAAGTCAAGGAGGTGCTGCAGAGATACAAAGACCTGCAGGATATTATCGCTATTCTGGGTATCGAAGAGCTGTCCGATGAAGACAAGCTCATCGTAGCCAGGGCGAGAAAAATCCAGAGGTTCCTTTCCCAGCCCTTCCACGTAGCCGAAGCTTTCACCGGCCGGCCGGGAACTTACGTCCACGTTTCAGAAACGGTCAAGGGTTTTAAGGAGATAACCGATGGCTTGCATGATGATAAACCCGAACAGGCCTTTTACATGGTGGGAACCATCGAGGAGGTCGCGGAGAGAGCCGAGGAGCTGAAAGCGACATGAATCTGAAGATAATAACTCCGGTCCGGCTCCTCGTCGACAGGCAGGTAGAGTCGGTCAGCCTTCCCGGCCTGGAAGGCGAGCTGGGGATATATCCCGGGCACGCCCCGTTTTTCATCAGTCTGGCGAAAGGTGACGTGAAATACAGAATCGGTGGTTCAGAGGAATCTGTGGCGGTGAATGGCGGTTACGCCCAGGTCCTTCCCGACGGAGTGGTAATCATAGCCGAGGGCCCCGGCGATGTCGAATCGCGATCTTCGTCCTGACGAAGACGAAACTCTGGACACGTTTTTCCATGGCCGGATACTCATTTTACAGAAAAAGCGCGGCTATCGCTTTTCAGCCGATGCGCCCTTGCTGGCGGATTTTATACGGACGCGCGAGACGGATGAGATCTTGGAAATAGGCACGGGTTCCGGGGTTATCCCTTTGCTATTGAGTATCAAGCCGTTCAGGAAGATAACGTCCCTCGAGATTCAGCCCGGGCTGGCCGACCTCGCCCGGCGCAATGTCCTGCTGAACCGTTTACAGGACAGGATCGAGATTGTAAGGGCCGATCTGACGGCCTTCAAGCCGCCCCGGAATTTCGACCTGATCTTTTCCAATCCACCTTATATCAAGCGCGGAGCAGGCATACTGAGCGCCGTAGGCGAGAAAGCGGCGGCCAAGCACGAGGTTTTCTGCAGTCTGAAAGAAATTCTCGAAAAAGCGGCTGCCTGGCTCAAGAAAAACGGCCGGGCCTGTTTCATCTATCCGGAGAAAAGACGGGCTGATTTTTGGAGAACAGCCGAGGCCTGCGGACTGCATGTCAACCGGTTGAGATATGTTCATCCCCGGGCGGAGGCAGAGCCGAATCTTTTTTTGACCGAATTGTCTTTCGGCTCCGTCCGGAAGACAGAATTGCCGCCCCTGGTTCTTTTCGGAGCCGACGGCCGTTATACCAAAGAAGCGGAAGAAATATTCGCCGGCCGGAGCTGAACAGGATCTGTCCGTCGCCGGTCAAGCCAAAACCTGCCGGCTTCTCATGGGGTAAGCGATTGTTCGATCTCCTCGAGTCCGACGCCGAGAACGATCCTGGCTAGCCGGTCCAGGGCTTCCCTGGGACCGCGAAAATGCACGGTGGTGTGCACATGTCTGAGACTTTGCCCGGGGGCAATGGCTGCCGCCGGGGAAGATGATTCAAGCTCGTAAAAGGGACCCAGCGGTGCGGCTCCCGGAGCAGCCGGTCCGTCGTTGTAGCTGTTTACGACGTCTCCTTCGTAAGGATGCTCCTGAATTTCCCACATCGAGTTAACATATTCGGCCGGTTCGGCCGGCAGAGTCAGGTGGATGAGGGTCAAGACGCCATTTTCAGCGTCCCAGCTTCCGGCAAAGGCCCTGACCCGGGCAGGAGATAGACCTATCTTGCTCCTGTATTTACCGTCGCCTTTGAAGAACAGGACTCCCTTTTCCTCGATTTTCAAGCGGTCAGGGGGGACTTTGCCAAAGTACCTGTCATTGACGATCGGCCCCAGTTCGGTTTCTGAACCCGGCGTGAAGGGTATAACGATGGTCGTTCTATCGGATGGATTGAACATTCCCAGGATCCAGATCGAGATCAGGCCGGTATCTTTTGTCCAGGCCCAGGCGCCGGTGTTCCGGATGACGTTGTCTGAAGTGAAGGCAACCATCTGGACGTCGTCCGGTACCTGGATACCGAGAGCTCCCAGTTCTTCTTTTCCGGCAAGTCTTACGGTCCGGTCGACTTCAACGTCAAAGGTGAAGCCGGCGTAATTAGTCAGCTTCATGGATTTTTTGAATTGGACAAGGCAGGCTTCTTTCCGAACGGTTTCGAAGCTTTCCCAATTCAGAGCGGGCGGCGTAAACCAGTGGTCGAGATCGAACGGGTCGCCCTGTTTAAAAAAGAGCGAAAGCTGTCCGCCTTCGGGGCCGAGCCAGAAGCGGTCTTCCCCGCCGAAGGCATTCATATGCAGATTGTTTTCGCCCGAAGCGATTAGTGAGCGGTTGATCCAGCCGAAGCTCAGGCCTTCGGCTCCCTCGGCCGTGCTGGTGAGAACCCTTCCCTGCAGCCGCGGGCTAACAGCCACCTGGCGGGCGCCGGTTTCGTCGGACAGGACGACGACCTCGGTGTGTTGCTTGAGAAATGCGAGATCGTCCTTGAAAAGGGCAAAATTCTGCGTGGCCGGCGGCTTCGAGCAACCGGCCGAGAAATAAGCAACTAAAGCGCCAAGAATCCATATTGCCTGTTTCATCGTTTTATCCTCCTTTTCACTTTTTGCTTTTGAAACTATTGTGGCTTTCCTTGAGTTTGCGGGCCAGCCAGTGCCATATTTCCTGGTTGAATCTTATGCTGGGCGGCGTTCCGGCCAGTATGGCCTGGTAGCTCGTCAGCGGCTCGCCCGGTTTTTGACGAACGAACGGTTTATCATCCAACAAGAGATAATGTTCGGGATGAAACTGGACGGCCAGGACGTTGTGGAACTTTGTGTGGACAATGGCTTCAATGATCTTGCGGTCGCGCGACCAGGCGATCGGTTTAAGACCGGACCCGAGCTTCTCTATCGCCTGATGATGTGCGCTTAATACCCGCGGATGGTCGGCCGGTTCGAAACCCATTTGCGAACAGAAAAGGCCATCTGGAGCGAGTTCTATCGTGTGGAAGTTGTAACGCATTTGGTCCCTGAACGGATAGAGCCTGGCAAAAGGATTCGTGTGCCACTGCTCTGAACCAAGGGCGATGACTTCTTCTACGGAGTGGCAATCGTAAACTTCGGACCAGATATCCTGGACGAGAGTACCGCCGGTCCCGATATTCATGCTCTGAAGACCGAGGCAGATGCCAAGGACAGGGAAATCAGGCCTCGAAATCAGCATTGGCTTCGACGAGGGATTTTGAGAGCCTCCAAGTAGATGAAAGGCGGCCGAAGCTTCGAAGTAATGGCGATAAGGGTCGTCTATTTGAGTCAGCAGGCTGGTTTTTTCCCCGTATGTCGAAGCAGGAGCATCCGGGCCGCCAAAGAATATGATTCCGTCGGACTTAAGGAGCAAAGCCTTGAATTCCGGCAGGCAGGCGTTTTCCTTGAATATGTCCGTTTGCTCTATGTCGGCCGTTACTTCATGGAATTTGAACCAATCGAGTCCGTTTCTTTCGACGTAAGCGTGGCTCGCTTCGAAGGTGTCGGTCTGCCGGTAATGATATATTCCTATCACCGTCAGGCCCGGGACATCGAAGATGCCGGCTTCTTTGAGTGTTTTGAGTGCCTGGATGTTAAATATTTCCGGATGGAAAATAACGAGTCTAATACCACCCTGGCCGGGCTTGACCTCGTCCAGGTATCGATCCTGGGTTAAGGCCTGAGAAGACGGAGCGAATGCTAACGCCGCAAAGGCTGCCAAAGCGGCGATCATGGCGACTATTCTTCTGCTCATGCTGCCTCCTGATAAGAGGGAATTTATAATTGTTAAGGCCGGAAATCAACCGTCCAGTTCGGCCGATCGTCCAATAATTACGCTTATCCGGGGAGAAACGCCGGTAACGGCCGGGCTCCATCGGACTGGAACATGATGATATAATTTGGAGTAGCCGGAGTCTTGGATGGGTAAAAATGATGTCAACCGGTCGAATCCGAAGGTCGAATTCTATTCGGGGCACAGAGCAGAAGAGACTCCCCGGGCCGTGCTGACAGGCGATACCCGGCTGGAAATAATCGAAATCCTGGAAAGACGCCGGCTAATGGACACAGATTCGGGTCTAACCTTTGAAACCTTTCTTTGCCGCCTGGAAAACGGCAGCCAGGTGCTAATCAGACAAGAAGAAACGGGCTGGGCGGTCGAGTTCAAAGGCGCTGGCTGATATCCCGCGTTTTGCCGGCTTTTTCTTTTCGTCTAAAATAGTCACGTGAGCATGAATTTTTTTACCCGAACGGATGAATTCAACCGCTTGGTTAAAGCGTTGGACCATAGGACGCGTCCCATCTCCGTTCGGGGCGTAATCGAATCGGCCAAGCCCTTTTTCCTCGCCTGCTTGGCTGAAAAAACGGCCAGACCGGTTGTCTTTGTCCGGGGCCTGGCCGGTGAGCTTGGGTCGTTTGAATCGGCCTGCCGTTTTTTCCTCAAGGAAATCGGAAGCGAATTACGGGCGGTGTCGTTCCCCGCCCTGTTTGAGAACCCATATTTTGAGGTGCCCCCGCCGCTCGAATCAGTTTCGGCCAGGATGAGCTTTTTTTATGATGTCCTTCACCGGCCGCCGGGAATAGTCGTTACTAATGCGGCCGCCCTCTTGAAGCCGGTTCCGAAGCCTGAAGAAATCAGTTCTTATTTTTTCCGGATTGACGTCGGGGCTGAAATAGACCGGGACGTTTTTATATCGGCACTTGATCTTTACGGCTATACAAGAGAGGACCTCGTGGCTGCCCGGGGCGAATATGCCCGCCGGGGAGGAATCGTCGACGTGTTTCCCCCCTGGCAAGCGGAGCCGTTTCGCATAGAATTTGGCGTTTCTGAAGTACTTTCGATCCGGCAATTTGATCCGTCCACCCAGAGGTCGATTCGGAAAGCACAGAGCCTGGTAGTATCTTCACTGCGAGAATTCCCTGCTTCTGAGGATTTCCTCAAAGACTGGACCGAAGCCGCCCGGAATAGATGGAAGGGGCACGGTAATTTTAGAGACAAACTGACGGCCGTCGCTTCGCGCGATTTCAGCCCTGCTTTCCAGGCCGAGGCGGTTTTGAACAGTAAGTCTTTTTCTCCGGCCCTGGAATATCTCAGGGAAGCGATCTTCGTGATCGATCGCCGCGATGAGACCGAGAAACAGTGGTCCGATCATGTCGCCGACCTTGAAGACCAGTGCGTCGAGCTGGCCAGAGAAAAAAGGTGCGTCCTAAAGCCGGGCGAGATTTTTCTTCTTGATGAATGGTCGACGATAAAGGACTCGGCCGTCGGATTTGACGAAATCGATTCCTCATCGCCAAATGAAGGGGTTTCTTTCGGTTTCCAGTCCGTACCTCGTTTTGACAATAAGATACCGTTTTTCCTTCAATACCTGCAGAAGCTGCAGACGGAGGCCAATTTCTGTTTTATTTACCTTGCCAATGCCGCGACCAGAAAAAGGCTTGCCCTCCTACTCCGGCAAAACGGCATTGCCTGCCTGGAGATCGATACACCTGCCCGGCTGCCTGGCGGTTTTGAGATAAGCCTTTTGCTGGGGCCACTCGATCGTGGTTTTTCCTATCCCCGGGAAAAAATCAACTTATTTTCGGAAAAGGAAATATTCACCGAAGAACGGGTGATCGTCCGGCGGCTTCCCAAGCGGCCGGCCGTAACCGGCTTCCACGACATAAAGGCCGGGGATTTCGTCGTTCATTCGGAGTACGGCGTGGGAATTTTCCTTGGCCTTCAAAGGATCGAAATAGACGAAAGGTTGCTCGATTTCATCGAAATTTTCTACAGGGACGGGGACAGACTCCTCGTACCGGTCGAGGACTTGAACCTGATACAGAAATTTTCCCGGTCCGGCACGGAAGTTCCCATGCTGGATAAACTTGGAACTGCCAACTGGGATAAGACCAAAGCCAGGGTGAAAAAAGCCGTCGAAGCCGTGGCCGCCGAACTGGTCGAGCTGTACGCCCGGCGGAAGTCCCAAAAGGGCTTTAGCTTTGCTACCGGGGAATGGGACGATGAGTTCGCCCGCACTTTCGACTACGAGGAAACCGAAGATCAGCTGCGTTCGATAAGAGAGGTTCACTCGGACATGGAATCCGATTCGCCTATGGACAGGCTGCTATGCGGCGACGTAGGCTACGGCAAGACGGAAGTGGCCATGAGAGCCGCTTTCAAGGCCGTCATGGACAACAAACAGGTAGCTCTCCTGTGTCCGACGACCGTACTGGCCAGTCAGCATTTAAAGACCTTTCAGGCCAGAATGGCCTTATTCCCAATTAGAGTAGAAGGCTTAAGCAGGCTTCAGTCTCGCGGGGAGACAGAGAAAATCATCAAAGATTTGGCGGCCGGCTACGTCGATATAATAATCGGGACTCACCGCCTT
>Ga0172362_10006368_pt1 | contig 10136 bp, 6 predicted proteins | sample LakKivs1_kivu2a2_FD_114534 | JGI IMG/M metagenome (GOLD analysis project Ga0172362, IMG submission 114534) | Sediment microbial communities from Lake Kivu, Rwanda - Sediment s1_kivu2a2 | ecosystem: Environmental > Aquatic > Freshwater > Lake > Sediment | place: Rwanda: Western Province, Lake... | reverse complement strand
GTAGAGGATGAACGTCAGGTTGATGCCGTAGGTGGCCAGCAGGTACCCCCACGTGCCGGCCAACTGGACCCACAAGAGGGCGCCGAAACCAAAGCCCGCCACCGCCAGGCCCGTGATCAGGCCCTTCTTGTCGGGGAACCAGCGGATGCCCACGGCAATCGGAACGACGTACGCCAGGCCGATGCCGGCCCCGCCGATGAATCCGACGCCCACCAGCGTGTTCCAGAATCCGTGTCCGCCCAGGGCCCCGGCCAGGGCGTAACCGGTGCCCAGCACCAGGCCGCCCGCGATGGCGAGTTGGCGCGGGCCGACCCGGGGCATCATCCGGCCGGCCAGGACCATGACGACCGCGAAGGTGGCCAGGCCCGCCGCGAACACGATCTGCGACTGCGTGTTGGTCCACTTGGCCACGCTGGCCGAGGTGTGCAGCGGCATGTGGAACGGGTTGGCGCCCGGGGCGGTCTCGTCGAACGTCTTCGGAGCAACCACCTGGACCTGGGCCTCTTCCAGCGCGGTGCCGGTGTCGAACGGGTAGCCCGGCGGCACGTCGACACCGCCGGCGGGAACCAGGGCGTGGATGGTGACCACCTTCTCCTTCTCCGGGTCTCTGACCTTAGGCTCTTTGGGCGCCGGGATGCCCACGCGGACCGTCCCGCGGGCGATCGGGTCCTCGACCTGGAAGAAGACGACGCGTTCGTCGGGCTTGACCTTCTGCGGCACGAGGAACGGCGTGAAGACGCTCCACGCGTAGATGGCGCCCAGGCAGAGTTGAATCAGGATCGCCCCGACCACCACCAGGTTGCGGTTCATGACCTTCCCATCACTCATGGTCCGACCTCCTCGGGTTCGGCGTGCGACGGCTCAAAAGGGCGCCCCGGAAGGCGCTGCGGCGGGTCGGCCGGCGCGCGGCTTCCGGGGCGCGGGCTTCACGTGGATGTTCTCCGTGGTGTTATCCCTCGCGGCCCTCGATGAGGGCGTCCACGATGTGCGGGTCGGCCAGGGTGGTGGTGTCGCCCAGGGTGGCCTTGTCGGTGACGCCCTCGGCGATCTTGCGGAGGATGCGCCGCATGATCTTGCCGGAACGCGTCTTCGGCAGCGCCGGGGTGAACTGGATGCGGTCGGGCGTGGCGATGGGGCCGATCTCTTTGCGCACGTGCTTGACGAGTTCCTTGCGGAGGTCGTCGCCGGGCTCGATGCCCTCGACGAGCGTGACGAAGGCGTAGAGGCCCTGGCCCTTGATGTCGTGCGGCATGGGGGCGACGGCGGCCTCGGCCACCTTGTCGTGCGAGACCAGGGCGGACTCGACCTCGGCCGTCCCGATGCGGTGCCCGGAGACGTTGACGACGTCGTCGATGCGGCCCATGAGCCAGTAGTCGCCGTCCTCGTCGACGCGGCAGCCGTCGCCGGTGAAGTAGAGGTCCTTGTACATGGTGAAATACGTCTCAACGAAGCGGTCGTGGTCGCCCCACATGGTGCGCATCATGCCGGGCCAGGGCTTCTTGATGCACAGTTTCCCGCCCTCGTTGACGGCGCACTCGGTGCCGTCGTCGCGCAGGACGACCGGCTCGACGCCGAAGAACGCCCGGCTGGCGCTGCCCGGCTTCAGGGTGTGGGCGCCCGGCAGGGGCGTAATCAGGATGCCGCCCGTCTCGGTCTGCCACCACGTGTCGACGATGGGGCGCCGGCCCCGGCCGACCTTCTCGTAATACCACATCCACGCCTCGGGGTTGATCGGCTCGCCCACGGTGCCGAGGATGCGGAGGCTGGAGAGGTCGTACTTGGCCGGCCACTCGTCGCCCTGGCGGATCAGGGCCCGGATGGCCGTCGGGGCCGTGTAGAACTGCGTGATCCGGAACTTGTCGATCATGTGCCAGTACCGGCCGGCGTCGGGGTACAGCGGCGTCGACTCGAACATGACGCTGGTCGAGCCGTTGGCGAGCGGGCCGTACACGATGTAACTGTGCCCGGTGACCCAGCCGATGTCGGCCGCACAGCAGTAGATATCTTCATCATGCACGTCGAAGATAACCTTGTGCGACAGCGTCACGTGCATCAGGTACCCGGCGGTGGTGTGGACGACGCCCTTGGGCTTGCCCGTCGAGCCGGAGGTGTACAGGATGAAGAGCGGGTCATCGGCGTCCATGACCTCGGCTTTGCACGCGGGGCTCGCCTTGGCCATGAGGGCCTCGTAGGCGAGGTCGCGGCCCTTTTGCATGGGCGCGGCCTCGGCGGTGCGGGCGATGACGACGACCTTCTCGATGGAGGGCGTGCTGGCCAGCGCCTCGTCGGCGACCGCCTTCAGCGGGATGCTCCGCCCGGCCCGCCGCGACACGTTCGCCGTAATCAGGATCTTGCACGCCGAATCGTTGATCCGGTCGCGAAGGGCGTCGGCGCTGAAGCCCCCGAACACCACCGAGTGGATGGCCCCGATCCGGGCGCACGCCAGCATCACGACCGGCAGTTCCGGAATCATGCCCAGGTAAATGCACACGCGGTCGCCCTTGACGACCCCGAGCGACTTCAGCACATTGCTGAATCGGCATACTTGCTCATAGAGTTCCTTGTAGGTGACCCGGCTGTCCTCGTCGGGCTCGTCGCCCTGCCAGACCAGCGCCGCCTTGCTCTCGCGCGGCGTGCCCATGTGCCGGTCCAGGCAGTTCGTGGCGACGTTCAACTGCCCGTCGGCGAACCAGGTGTGCTCGATGATCCGGCGTTCGGTGTCCCACGTGTACGCGCAGGCCTTGGTCGGCTTCTTGAACCAGTCGAGCGTTTCGGCCTGCACCAGCCAGAAGCCGTCCGGGTCGTCGATGCTGCGGTCGTACATCTCCTGGTACTCGTCGAAGGACCCGATGAACGCCTTCTTGGCCACGTCGGCCGGCGGCGGGAAGGTCCGCTTCTCCGTCATGAACGATTCCATTGCTTTGCTTTCAGCCATCGGCTGCCCGCTCCTTTCTGTGGTCAACGCCGGTTCGGGTGCACGCATCGCCCGCATCGGAAACGCCCCCGCCCCGTGTCGGAGGCGCAGACCGAGCGCTCCATCCAGGGTGGGGTCCGGTATTCTCCGGGCGCAGGCCCGGAGTGTCAACAAAAAACCCGTCCGCCCGTGCCACGGCCGGCCTTGTCCGGCCGTGCGGAACGATCACTTCACGATCTTCAGAATCGCCTTGAACCGCGGACCCTCGGCCACCGCCAGCATCTCGAAGAGCGCCGTCTCGACGCTCGTGACCTCGGCGCCCGCCGCCTGCATCTTCGTCAGGCCGATGTCGCGGTTCCGCACCGACCGCGACGAGACCGCGTCGGCCACCACGTGCACCTCGTACCCGCTCTCCAGCAGGTCGCGGGCCGTCTGGTACACGCAGACGTGCGTCTCGATGCCCGCCAGCAGGACCTGCCGGCGGCCGGCGGCCTCCAGGGCCCGGACGAACGCCGGCTCGCCGCAGCAACTGAACGCCGTCTTCGCAATCGCCGCCGCCGGCAGGAGCGGCCGGATCTCCTCGACCGTGGGGCCCAGACCGGCCGGATTCTGCTCGGTAACGATCACCGGCACCTCCAGCACCGCCGCCCCGCGCACCAGGCGCGCGACGCGGTCGAACAGGGCCTCGGCCTCGTGCATGAGGCGCGCGAGTTTCCCCTGCACGTCGACGACCACGAGGACGGCCTTGTCGCATGTCAGCATATCCGCTGCCTCTCCAGTTCTTCCCGCATCGCCTCCGCCGTGGCGTCTGCCGCCACGTTCACCGGGATAACCGGAACGCCACACGCCGCATAGTGCGCCAGGAGCGGTTCGGTCCGCTCGCGGTAGATGGCCAGTTTGCGGCGGACGCGGGCGGGGTCGTCGTCGTCGCGTTCGGCCCGGTCGCCGCGGCCGGAATCGAAGTGGCGGCACGCCCTGCCCCACAGGCCGCCGGCCTGGAGGGCGTCGCCGAGCGGCGTCTTGCCGGCGGCGGTCGGACCCACGAGGAGGACGGCCTCGGGCCGGTCGGCGGCGGCGTCTGGTTGTTCCCGGTCGGGCGGGGCCATGGGCGAGGCATTATAAAGCCCCGAAAAAGGTTCCAGGAGTCTTTTTCGAAACAATCCCGCGCGGTGGGTCTCCCGACCCACCGCGCTTCGGGTCATTCAGCGCGGCGGCTCAGGAGAGTCGCCGCGCGGGAAGATGGCTCCCCTCACCCGCCGCGCGGGAAATCGAAAAGACTCCTGGAACCTTTTTCGCTGGCGCGCCGCGCCGGTCTGAATCCTGCTTGAAATCGCCGGCCAAAGCAGGACAATCACAGCGATGGCACCGAGACGAGCGGCGTTTCTCCATTCGCCCGACATCGAGGGGTATCGCTACCCTCCCGATTGCCCGTTCAAGACCGAGCGGGCGGGCATGACCCGCCGCATCCTGGCCGGCATGGGCCTGCTGGCCGGACCTGACCGGACCGAGGTCGGCTTCCAGGCCGCGCCGCGCGGCGTCCTGGAGCGGTTCCACACGGCCCGGTACCTGGACACGATGCAGCGGGCGGCCGCCGGCGACCTCGACGTGGCCGGCCTAGCCATGGGCTTCGGCCGGCCGGAGGTCCCGGTGTTCCGGGAGATGTACACGTATGCGGCCCTGGCGTGCGGGGCCACGCTCCGCGGGGCCGACCTCCTCCTCGCCGGCGAGGCCGATGTCGCCTTCAACCCGTCGGGCGGGTACCATCACGCCCGGCCGGAGATGGCGGCCGGCTTCTGTTACATGAACGACGTGGCCCTGGCGTGCCTGGCCCTGGCCGAGCGGGTCGACCGCGTGCTCTTCCTCGACGTCGACGTGCATCACGGCGACGGCGTCCAGGACGCCTTTTACGGCCGGCGCGACGTGATGACGATGTCGCTGCACGAGACGGGCGACGCCCTCTTCCCCGGCACGGGCTACCCGCATGAAATCGGGACGGGCGAGGGCGAGGGCGCCAGCGTCAACGTGCCGCTGCCGCCTGGCACCTATGACGATGCGTACCTGCGTGCGTTCGCGGCCGTGGTCCCGCCGCTGGTGGGGGCATACGACCCGGACGTCATCGTGTTCGAGGTGGGGGCCGACGGCCTGGCGGGCGACCCGCTGGCCGACCTCGCCCTGACGAACAACACGTACGCCGAGGTCGCCCGGCAGGTGGTCGGGTTCGGCAAACCCGTGCTGGCGACCGGCGGCGGCGGGTATCATCCGGAGAACACCGCCCGGACGTGGGCCCTGGTGTGGAGCGTCCTGGCGGGCGACCGCGACCAGGAGACGCTGCCCGTGGGGCTGGGCGGCGTCATGCTCGAATCCACCGACTGGCAGGGCGGCCTGCGGGACCGGGCCCTGGTGACCACCGACGCCCAGCGGGCGGCCGTGGACGGCGCCGTCGAGCGGACCATTGACGAGGTCCGCCGGCGGGTGTTTCCCTTCCACGGGCTCTAAGGGATGAGTGCCGCGCGCGAGGCGATGCATGCCGCGCAGGAGGTAATGAATCCCGCGCGGCGGGCAGCGCATCCCGCGCGGTGGGCAGCGCATCCCGCGCGGTGGGTCTCCTGACCCACCGCGCAGAAGGCGCGTGAGGCGCGGCGGCTCGGGAGAGCCGCCGCGCGGGAAGATGTAAGTGCCGCGCGGGAAAATATAAGTGCCGCGCGGGAAGATGTAAGTGCCGCGCGGGAAGATGTAAGTGCCGCGCGGAAGGCGCGTGAAGCGCGGCGGGTACGGAGACCCGCCGCGCGCCAACAGACGTTGCAGAACCGGCACCGCATGGAAAGCGGACAACCCATGGACGACCCGCGCGACATCGCCACCCTCGACCGCCTCTTCAACCCCGCCTCCGTCGCGGTCGTGGGGGCCTCGCGCGAGCCGCACAAGACCGGCCACGAGATCCTTTCGAGCCTCGTCCGAGGCGGCTTCGAGGGCCCCATCTGGCCCGTCAACCCCAAGGCCGACGACATCGAGGGCCTGCGGTGCTATCCGGACCTGGCGAGCATCGGCCAGGCGCCCGACCTGGCCGTCATCGTCGTCCCGCGGCCGCTCGTCAAGGGTGTGGTGGAGGAGTGCGCGCGGGTGGGGACGAAGGCGGCCATCATCGTGACGGCCGGGTTCAAGGAGACGAGCGACGAGGGCGAACGGCTGGAGCGCGAGATCCTGCGGACCGCCCAGCGGGCCGGCCTGCGGCTGGTCGGGCCCAACTGCCTCGGCATCCTGGTGCCGAAACGGAAACTGAACGCCTCGTTCGGCGGCGACCTGCCGAAGGCGGGCGTCATCGGCTACTTCTCGCAGTCGGGGTCGCTCCTGGCGAGCATCGTCGACATGGCCCGGGCCGAAGGCATCGGCTTTTCCAAATGCGTCAGCATGGGCAACAAGGCCGACGTCGGCGAACTGGAACTGCTCCGCTACTTCGGCCGCGACGACGACACCCGCGTCATCGCCGGGTACCTGGAGACGATCACCGACGGCGACGCGTTCGTCCGCGAGGCCGAACGCATCTCGCGCGCCAAGCCGATCCTCCTGATGAAGGCCGGCGAGACCGGCGCCGGGCGCGAGGCCGCCTCCAGCCACACCGGCCGGCTGGCCGGGTCGCAGCAGGCGTTCGAGGTGGTCTTCGAGCGGGCGGGGATCATCCGGTGCGAGTCGATTCGCCGGCAGTTCGATTACGCCCGGGCCCTGGCCGACCAGCCGCTGCCCGCCGGCCAGCGCGTGGCGGTCATCGCCAACGCCGGCGGCCCCGGCATCATGGCCGCCGACGCCATCGAAGGCGAGGGCCTGACCCTGGCCCGCCTGGCGGAGGAGACGCAGGCCCGGCTGCGCGAGCGAGTGCCGGGCGCCGCCAACCTGGCCAACCCCATCGACGTGCTCGGCGACGCATTGGCGGATGTCTATGAGTTTGCGCTGCGGCAGGCCCTGGGCGACCCGAACGTGGACGCGGTGCTGGCCATCCTCTCGCCCCACGCCATGACCGAGTGCGACGCCACCGCCGAGGCCGTGGTCCGCGTGGCCGGCCAGGCGGCCGGCAAGCCGATCGTGGCCTGCTTCCTGGGCGCGGGGCGCGTGGCCCGGGCGGTCGAGATCCTTCGCCGCGGCCGCATCCCGCAGTACGAGTCGCCGGAAAGCGCCGTGGGGGCCCTTCGCATCATGGCCAAGGTCAACCGCTGGCGGAACCGCCCCAAGCGCATCGTCCGCCTCTTCCCCGTGAACCGGCGGAAGGCGGAGCAGGTCATCAACCGGACGCTGCGCCGCGGGCAGAGTGAAATCAGCGAGATGGACGCCAGCGACATCCTGGAGGCGTACGGCTTCGTGACGCCGCGCGGCCAGGTGGCCACCAGCGCCGACCAGGCCGCCAACTTCGCCGACCAGATCGGCTACCCGGTCGTGCTGAAGATCTGGTCGCCCGACATCCTGCACAAGACCGACGTGGACGGCGTCAAGCAGGGCCTGGCCGGCCGGCAGGACGTCATGGACGCCTTCGACCTGATGATGTATCGCATTCCGAAGAAGCGGCCCGACGCCGACATCCTGGGCGTCCTGGTGCAGGAGACGGTCGCGGGCGGGTCCGAGGTGTACCTGGGGATGCAGCGCGACCCGCGATTCGGGCCGCTGATGATGTTCGGCATGGGCGGCATCATGGTCGAGACGCTCAGGGACGTGGCGTTTCACCTGGCCCCGCTGACGGCCGAGGAGGCCCGCGAGATGCTGGCCTCGACGCGCACCTACCAGTTGCTGCGCGGCACGGAGGACGGCGAGCGTCCGGCGGTGGACCTCGACGCCCTGGCCGAGGGGCTCCAGCGCCTCAGCCAACTCGTGACCGAGTTCCCGCAGATTCAGGAGATGCAGATAAACCGCTATGTGGTGGGGCCGGAGGGGACGCAGCCCATCGCCGTCGACGCCCGCATCCGCGTGGCCGAGGCGTAGGCGGCGCGGCGGCGCAGCGAAGGCGCAGGCGCGGCGGGGTGGATTGTCATTTCGACCGAGGGCGCAAAGGGGCCCGAGTATGCCTTGTCATTTCGACCGAGGCCTCGCCGAGCGAGGCCGAGCGGAGAAATCTCGTCGTTCGAACAGCGAGATTTCTCGACTCGGCCCTTGCGGGCCTCGCTCGAAATGACAATCTCTTGCTGCGATCGTTTGGAATGACAGGCCCTCGCGTACGGGCTGAAAGGACCAACCATGACCCACTTCGACTGGAAGGCCAAGTACAAGGACCGCCTTGGCACCGCGGCCGAGGCCATGAAACTCATCAAGGCCGGCAACAGCATCTTCATCGGCACGGCCTGCGCGCAGCCGCAGCACCTGGTCGGCGCCCTGGTGGAGCACGGCCAGCACATCACGGACGCCCACATCATCCACCTGCTGACGATGGGGTCGGCCCCGTACGCCAACAAGGAGTTCCACGGCAAGTTCAAGTTGAACTCGCTGTTCGTGGCCGACAACGTCCGCCACGCCCTCGACCAGGGCATCGGCGACTACACGCCGATCTTCCTCTCGGACATTCCGCGCGAGTTCGACTCGGGCCGCATCCCCATCGACGCGGCCCTGGTGAGCGTCTCCCCGCCCGACGCGAACGGCCTGTGCAGCCTGGGCGTGTCGGTGGACATCGTGAAGTCGGCCGTCGCGAACGCGCGGTACGTCATCGCCCAGGTCAACGCCCGGATGCCGCGGACGCTGGGCGATTCGTTCCTGTACGCGGGGCAGATCGACATGATGGTGCCCTGCGACGAGCCGGTCATCACCGTGCCGATCCACGAGCCCGACGAGACGCTGCGGCGGATCGGGCAGAACATCGCCCGCCTGGTGGACGACGGGAGCACGATCGAGTGCGGCATCGGGCGCATCCCGCAGGCCCTGGCCGAGTTCCTGCGCGACAAGAAGGAACTGGGCGTCCACACCGAGATGTTCAGCGACTGGATCATCGACCTGGTGGAATGCGGGGCCGTCACCTGCACCAAGAAGAACATCAACCACGGCAAGGTGATCGCCAGTTTCTGCATGGGGTCGCAGCGGTTATATGACTACATAGACAATAATCCGTTCTTCGAGTTCCATCCCACCGAGTACGTGAACGACCCGTTCGTCATCAGCCAGCACGACAAGATGATCGCCATCAACGTGGGGCTGGAGGTGGACCTGACGGGCCAGGTGTGCTCGGACTCGCTCGGGTACCGGTTCTACAGCGGCATCGGCGGGCAGGTGGACTTTATCCGCGGCGCGGCCCGCAGCCGCGAGGGCAAGCCGATCATCGCCCTGCCCGCGACGGCCCGCGGCGGCGAGGTCTCGCGCATCGTCCCGCACCTGACGGAGGGCGCCGGCGTCGTCACGACGCGCGGCGACGTGCACTACGTGGTCACCGAGTACGGCGTGGCGTACCTGCACGGCAAGAGCATCCGGGAGCGGGTGCTGGCGCTGATTAACATTGCGCACCCGAAGTTCCGGCAGGGGCTTATCCAGTTCGCCAAGGCTCAGCGGTACCTGCCCGAGGACCAGGTGGAACTGGCGTGGGAGCAGATCCGCTACCCGGAGGAACTGGAGCGGTACGAGACGCTGCGCGACGGCACGCAGGTGTTTTTCCGGCCCGTGAAGCCGGCCGACGAGCCCGCCCTCTCGGACATGCTGTACTCGCTGAGCAGCGAGTCGGTGCGGTCGCGGTTTTTTGCGGCCACGGTCCGGTTCCCGCACAGAGATGTGCAGAAACTTACGAATATCGATTATCAGAATGAACTGGCCATCGTGGGCGTGGTGCCGGGGCCCGGCGAAGAGACGATCGTCGCCATCGGCCAGTACTTCCTGGAGCCGCGGACGCAGGAGGCCGAGATCGCCTTCATCGTCCACGACGAGTGGCAGGCCAAGGGCATGGGGAGTCTGCTCCTGGATTACCTGGTCCAGATCGCGCGGAAGCGGGGCGTCAAGCGGTTCGTCGCCCGGGTCCTGCCGGCCAACAAGGCCATGCTGGCCGTCTTCTACAACAGCGCCTACCACATCGAGTCGGAGTACGACGGCGAGGCCCACACGGTGGCGTTCGACCTGGCCCCGCCGGCGGGGCGGTAGGCGGGCCGCGCTTCGAGCCGCGTGCGGAAGCATGCGGGGACGTTCGATCGGCGGAGCGATGCGAGCACCGCCATTCCGACGTCCCCGCGACCTTCCGGTCGCGGCTCGAAGGCAGGATGCGAAGCGTTTC
>Ga0172362_10006366_pt1 | contig 10137 bp, 8 predicted proteins | sample LakKivs1_kivu2a2_FD_114534 | JGI IMG/M metagenome (GOLD analysis project Ga0172362, IMG submission 114534) | Sediment microbial communities from Lake Kivu, Rwanda - Sediment s1_kivu2a2 | ecosystem: Environmental > Aquatic > Freshwater > Lake > Sediment | place: Rwanda: Western Province, Lake... | reverse complement strand
ATAGCGTGACAAACCGCAGAATTGCTTAAATATATCCGTGCGACCATCGCTGGGCTGCTACAAACGGAGAACATTATTTATCATTGGAGTCGCTTAATATTGAAAAGAGGTTGTAAGGATTGAAGAAACAAGTCGTATTAACCGTGGCAGAATCTAAGCGGCTGATCGCTAAGGGCGTCGCTGCCATGCCCGAGGTAAGGCGAGCTATGAAGGAGGGGATAGTGGTTGTCGCCACGGGTACAACCAATGCCTATGTTCTGGAAGAACTGTGGGGCAGGAAAATAGACAGAAGGAGATATAGGAGCGGCATAACGACGCCAAATGTGCCTGAGAAGCTCCCGGAGCCTCAAGGGGAGCCAATCCCCGATGTCGTCTTCCGAAAAGGCGAGGTTGCCAAGGAGTTGGACAGATTCACCGCTGTTAAGGAGATGGGGAAGGGCGACGTCTACCTGAAGGGTGCAAACGCCCTTGACTATGTGGGTCAGATGGCGGGTGTTCTCATCGGGAGTCCCACAGGTGGAACCACTGGAGCTGTTATGGGTCAGATCGTTGGGAAGAAGATCACGCTCATAATACCCGTTGGACTGGAGAAGCTCGTGTACGAGGACATCAACGAGCTGCACAGGACTGCCTCCGAGGAAGACTGTGAGGGACCGAATCTCTGGCCTCTCACTGGGATCATCGTCACAGAGATCGAGGCGTTGTATATGTTGACAGGCGTGGACGCCACGCTTCTCGCAGCCGGGGGTATCGCAGGGGCTGAAGGAGCAGTAAGACTTCTGTTGGAGGGCACAGAGGAAGAGGTTGGGGCCGCCGTTAAACTGGTTGAATCGATAAAGGGTGAGCCCCGATACCTACTGTAAAAGAGGCTTAGCTCCACAGTCCAATCCTGTTAAGTATAGCTCCAAATTCTTCACCTCTTTTTAAAATGTCAAAGGCTCTACGGGACGGATATATCGAAGATGCGCCCTTCGACGTAGCCATCAGCACGAAGAGTGTTCCGAGGGACAAAATCGCTGAGGCAATCTCAACCCTTCATGAGGAAGAAAAAAGAGGAAGAAATGATTTTGATAGATCCTCTGCTTATAGTCGGCTGTACTTCTCCATTATCTCCTTTACACGGTCGATTGGTATTCCTTCTCGGGTGTTTCCATCCCTGCCTACCATAGTTTCAGCCTTGAAGAGAGCGTTGAGCACCGCCTCCTCAGTCGCTTCCACTGTCGCCCTAAAAACTGAACCAAGGTAGTTCTCATTTTGAGTTAGCCGGATGCCTTCGCCGCTGGGACTAAGGCCTTTCACCATCTCTTCGACGCTTCGCTTACCTGTTGTGAAGGCTATTGTGAAGTCCCCGCTCCCGACGCCGCCGTAGTGCCCAACCCTCGCTACGCCGAGGATAGCCCTCTTCGCAACTTTCCAGAGCTGGCGGGATGTGAGTCCCAGGTCCGTTGCGACGATCATCATAATCGAGTTTCCAGCTTCCACACCCCTTGGCCTTGGTTCAGAGAGCATTTTACCCACGGGTACTCCGTCTATTCTGAGGTCCTGCCGTGCTCCACAGTTTAACTGGACTAGAGCTCCGAGGGTGAAATAATCCGTCTTCCTCGAAGCAGTCCCTATTCCTCCCTTGAAGCCGAAGCCCGCCATCGGTGTACCGCCACCCACACACCCCTCCTCCACGGACCCTCTGCCCTCAGAACTCCTAGCCCTGTTCAGGGCCTCAAAGACTTGGGGCCTCCCGACGTGCCTCCCCACGGAGTCGTTGAGGAAGCCGCCGTTCGTCTCCCCTATCACGGGGTTTATCGACCCAGCCTGCACATTGTACCCCTCATACATGTAATCAATCAGGGCGTCTGCTACCTTCCATGTGTTGAGGGTGTCCGTGAGGAGGATCGGCGTCTCAAGGACGCCCATGTGCATAACCTGGGGGAGACCCGTGGATTTTCCATAGGCATTGAAGACATCCACCGCCGCCGTCACCTTCTCGTAGTAGGGGTTTCCCTGGTGTGGAACGATGGCTGTTACCCCCGCCCTGATGGGACCTTCACCCACCTTCAGAGGTCCCTCACCTCGGATGATTGTTGAGTGGCCTACGCCTACTCCCTCTACGTCGGTTATGGCGTTGAGCCTCCCCGTCTCCATGACTCCGATCTTAATTCCCATCTCCCGCGCCCTCATGCGTTTGCCCATCAAACCACCTCAGGTTCCTAATTGAATCTAGCAGTATAAAAATTGATTCTGAAAGAATATCTATAAAGCGAGTTAATTGAGTTCCTAGAAAACAACTGCCTCGTAGCATAGAATGATTAGAGTTCAATGCACTGAAGAACAGGAGAACCGAGGCTAGTCCCGCGCGAGAAGCTAAAACAATTTTGGACAGCCTATAGGAAAGAATAAAGGACAAGATGACCTATAGCCTTTCTTCAAAGAGTATATAAGTCTCTCTTCATCTACCTTAATTTGGATTTTAAAGAGTGAATTGGATGCTCGAGGAAGAGCCCTACTTTGCGGTCCTTTGGAGCCGTTGGAAGGTTTGGAATCTGGAGGAGTTAGAGGAGACATTCAGAAGAGAGTTCACCGTGACAAGGCTGAAATGGATTGTGCCCCCAAAGATCTACGATTTCCAGTTTGGAGGGCACCTCACTCGCTGCGAAATCCGTGTAGATGCCGACTCACTCCATGCTTTTCTGTCCTCAATAAGGGCGGTGCTCTACCAGAAGACTCCTAAAACCTTCACCTCACGGGATGATAAACTCTATGAGATGATCTCGATTTACTACCGCTCTAAGCGCATGTTACCCTTCCTTCCGCGGGTTGAATCAGGCGTAAAATGGCGCCTACACCCCTAACCTCAAAACCTTAACTTAGTGATCTTGGCCAGTCGCATGCGAAATGATTCTAATTTTACTTGGCTTCTTCAATTTTTTGAATAAATTCATCTAGCATTCTACATTTATCGCGTCTACGCATCTGGATAATTGACCAAGCCTATGGTCTAACAGCTCTGGCGAAATCCTCCACCGCGGCGAGGAATTCCTCAATGTCTTTGTCTATGTGGGCGCTGCTTAGGAACATGTGCGGGAGGCTGGGGCTTACGTAGGCGATGTTCTTAGACAACATGCACATGTGGAGGGCATTCGCCAATTTAACATTGTTTTTGGCAATATCCCATGCGTTTCTGGGCTTCTCCTTCTGGAAATGAATGGCGAAGACCGATCCCACTCCTGTTATAGTTGCATCAACATCGCTCCTTTCAAAGATGTCCCCCAGCCCTGCTCTGATCTTCTCACCGAGGCGATTCACATGCCCGTAGACATTTCCTTCCTTCAGTTCGTTGAGTGTTTCTATGCCTGCGACCATGCTCATCGGGTTTCCAACGAAGGTTCCACCCTGAAAAGAGCGAGCAGCGGAGTCCGGATACTTACGTTGATCAATGTGCTCGAAGATGTCGCTCCGACCGCATAGACCACCTATTGGAAAACCTCCTCCTAGTATCTTCCCTAGAACAGTTATGTCAGGCGTGACCCCGAAGAGTTCCTGTGCCCCTCCTAAAGCGAGTCTGAAGCCCGTGATAACCTCATCAAAGATTAGAAGGGTCTCATTTCCGTCGCATATCTCCCTGAGTCCCTCTAGGAACCCGGGCTCAGGAGTAATGATTCCGCCCGCCCCTAAAACTGGCTCCAAGATTATGGCAGCTAAATCCGAGGATTTAGCAATTTTCTCAGCAGCATCTAGGTCGTTAAAGGGCAGAACAAGCGTATCCTCTAAAGCCTTTGGATCAAGCCCTGCTGACTCAGGGGCCATGAAGGGAGCGTGTACGGCTTTGTGAAGAACATCGTAGCCACCGTGCCATCCCCCCTCGAATTTCGCTATCTTCATCCGCCCCGTGTAGGCGCGTGCCAGGCGGGTAGCATACATGTTTGCCTCGGTTCCAGAGTTGGTAAAGCGGACCATCTCGGCGCTGGGCATCAGCTCTACAACTAGTTCGGCGAGCTTCACCTCGAGGGGATGGGAATAGCCGAAGTGGGTTCCCTGCTCCATTTGGTTCTTCACGGCGTCGACAACCCGTTTTGGAGTGTGCCCCAAGATGAGAGCCCCGTGCCCAACCCAATAATCTGTGTACACATTGCCGTCGATGTCGTATAGGCGGCTGCCAGAAGCATGATCGACGTAGAAGGGATAGGGCGTCAAATCCCTTATCGCGTATGAAACACCTCCAGGCAAAACCCTACTTGCCGAATCGAAGAGTTCCCTCGACTTCTTTGTCCTATTTACATAGGTCTCCTTCCAGCTCTCCACTGCAATTCCCCCAAACAATTCTGTCCATAATGACCACTAGTAATTAAAGAGTTTTGGATATCTCCAGCTATATCGAAGAGAGTAAACATGACATCTGAACAATATAGCCTCGTCTGTAAAATGCACCCGCCTTCGGTTAGATGCTCTGCGCATAAAGTGCGTTAATTTGGGCGATTGATGAAACTATAGCTGGTCTAAACGTATGCGAATTAAGATATAGTGAATGTAGTTTCATACGTATCTGTTCCCCCGCCGCCCGAGTCTGATCCAAAAACTTTATAGTATTTTCCATCACGATACGAATAAGCTATAGCACCACCATCGTATATTTGGGCAGTTACCTGATATTTGCCAGGGGCTAACTTACCTATGAATATTGTCATCGTCTCCGAATGAGGCGTAGGAAGTACGTTCGCGCCCAATGTGGAACGTGAGCATGTATAAAATGTCACCTTTACTTCTATCCTCTTCATTAGGGGCTGGAGGGTAGTTCCTTTGTATTCAATTTCGGCAAGGTCTTTCCCGCATACAACTATGCTCACGAAGCTGTCGGATGTCCCGTGATCGGTGAAATATTTATTCAAACCTGTTTCATTCATTGTACGTGGATCGGTGGGTGTTATCATCGCGTGGACACCTTGGCTTACTGAGCCTATTGCCCCCAAATTGCGCTGGGCAGTTCCAATTTCCTCGCCATGAGTATATATATCACCAGCTATGCCTGCAACGATGATTATGCCGAGAATGATGACAGCTGCCCGTTCGATCTTTCTATGGGTCTCGGCGCGCCTTTCTGCTGCCACAATTTCTTCGGGCGAAGGCAGCCTAGGAGGGAATCTGGGGAGTCCCAATTCATGCGCTATTTCCCTGATAGCCTCTTCACGGCTTAGTCCTCGGCTAAGCATATACTCTTTTATCTTTTTCTCCAGAGCCTCTTTAAACCAATATTCGGGAGATTTTAATATCTCATTATAGATTTCATCAGCACCTATCTTCCGTAAAGCTTCTTTTCTCTCAATTTTATCATGGATAGTTTCAGGCATCTCCCCGGGATGTGTCTTCATATACTCGCCGTAAGATAAGAACCCAATCCCTAACAACCAAAAGATAATGCAAGAGAAAACGGCGACTGCTGGTGCACTTCCGGCGAGTAGCAAAAAGAAGAATCCAAAAAAGAGAAACATAATGCCGCTGTTTGTCATGTTTGTCATTCTTTTATCATTTATTTTTTGAAGGCAATTCGGGCAAACATATGAGTATGCAAACTGTCCGTATGTCTGGTCAGTTACTTTCAAAATGTGGAGGCAACGATCGCAGTAGCTTTTGCCGCAGTTGTTACATACTCCTACTGTGAGGGCATCGGGGTGATTCGGGCAGCGTTCGATAGCTCCGCCCAGGCGTGGTGGAACAAGTACTGTAGCGCCGCAGTAGCGACACTTCACCTGAGTAACGTTAGCAGGAATAAGCTCCCTGTAGGGAGCTCCGCAGAAGGGACATGTGAAGACTTCTCTCTCCTCTATAAGCCCTCGCCCCAATGTCTTCCTAATTAAAATATGGAATCATTTAGAAAAAGCTTATTGTACCCTTAAAGTATGGGAAGATACCTGTCTCAACCAAGTCTAAGGGGCACATGAAAAAGGGGGTTACGTGCTCCTTCAAGAAGCGAGTTTCCCTGAGAAAGCTTTTATTGAAAAATGATATCATCTATGAAAGAGTGGTTAAAATGAGCGTATATGATAAGCTAGGCGTAAAAAAGGTGGTCAACGCCTCTTTTGCTCTCACCAAGCTGGGTGGCTCAAGGCTGGCTGACGAGATACAAGAGGCGATGGAAGAAGCAAACAAGAACTTCTGCTGGATCTGGGAACTTGAGGAACGGGCGGGCAAGATCATCAGTGAGATCACCGGAGCTGAGGCGGGGTTCGTCACCTCTGGAGCGTTCAACGCCCTCGTTCTAAGCGCAGCGGCGTGCATCGCTGGTAAAGATCCTGAGAAGATGAGACAGCTGCCCGATGCGACGGGTATGAAGAACGAGATCATCATCCAAAGGACCAACAGAATCCCCATCTACGACCGAAGCATGGAGGTTCCAGGCGGCAAGCTCATCGTCGTGGGAGACGAAACAGGATGTACCCTTAAGCAGATCGAGGGGGCTATAACTGACAAAACTGCTGCAGTGCATTACCTTGCTCCAATGGGGTTCCAACGTCGAGGAGTCGTGCCTTTAGAGGATGTCCTTAAGGTGTCGCATAAACATGGCGTGCCCGTCATAGTGGATGCCGCTGGCCAAACCTGGCCCCTTGACGGTCTACACAAGTTCACCGACATGGGGTGCGACTTGGTCTGTTATGGAGGAAAATACGTCGGAGGACCGAACTCGTCGGGATTCGTCATAGGAAAGAAGGAGCTCGTGGAGGCTGTGGCGCTGCACAGCTTCATAGGCGCCGAGTCTGGTCCCCTTGATCAATCTGGATACTACATGAGCGTTGGCCGCGGCTACAAGCTGGATAGGCAGGAGATTGTGGCGGTGGTCGTGGCTCTACAGAGGTGGGTGAAGCTAGACCACGAGAAGGTCAGGTTCAAGCCTGCATGGGATAAAGTCCATTACATTGAAGATGGCATAAAGGGCTTAAATGGATTAAAGGATGTTAGTTTCGGGTATGTCCCTCCAGAAGGCAGAGGCTGTGGCTATCATGTCATAGGGCTGCAGTTGAACTTCAGATCCGAGGCTGCGGCCAGATCCTTAGTGAAGTCGTTAAGGGGCGGCAACCCTGAGATCTGGGTGAGAGGCGGTATGGGTCCCAGCTTCGCAATCAACACGTTGAATCTGGCTGACGGAGAAGAGAAGATGATTGTCGATCGCTTCAAGAAACTAATGGGCTGAGCTCACGAGTAAAATAATACTCTTTTTCCCTATGGACTTCCTAGTCAACTCTGTGGAGCATTATTCGATTGTTTTTTAAATATATTCATCGATGTATTAGGGATCTGAGATGGGCATATATGAAGAAGTAGGGGCTAAGCGTGTCATCAACGCGTCTTTCCCCGTGACGGTTTTAGGGGGTTCACGTTTAACAAAAGAGATGCTTGATGCGATAGCCGAGGCTAATGAGAGCTACGTTGACTTCTGGGACTTCATGGGAAAAGCAGGGAAATTTATCGCTAACCTCACAGGTGCGGAGGCAGCTTGTGTTACGCCTGGTGCCTTTTCTGCCCTCTCCCTGTCCACTGTGGCATGTATGGCTGGGAAGGACCCGGAGAAGATTAAGAGGCTTCCCGATACATCAGGGATGAAGAACGAGATCGTGATCCAGAGGTGTCTGAGGTCACAAATATATGACAGGAGCATGACCGTTTTTGGGGGGAAGTACGTCTTCGTCGGGAACGAATCTGTGTGCAGCCCCAAGGAGTTAGAGGCGGCGATCAACGAGAAGACGGCCGCCATCCACTATCTTGCCAGTGAAAGAACCCGGGAAGGAGTGGTTCCCCTTGAGGAAGTTATCAGGATTGGGAAGAGGCATGGCGTCCCCATTATCGTGGATGCTGCTGGTCAGACATATCCAACCGATGGTTTAAAGAAGTTCGTCGCCATGGGCGCAGACCTAGTGTGCTATAGTTCTAAATACTTCGGAGGCCCCAACTCTGCGGGTTTCGTGCAAGGTCGAAAGGAACTTGTGGAAACGGTTGCACTGCACACCTTCCTGGGCATCGAGACTCAAGCACGTACAATCGGCGCATACAGTGTAGGCAGGGGGTACAAGATGGATAGACAGACCGTTGCCGCCATGCTGGTCGCCTTAAAGAGGTGGATGACGATGGACCACGAGAAGGAACGGATCCAGCCCGCTATTAGGAGAAGAGATTACCTCTTGAAGGAGTTGGCAGGTCTTTCCAAGGTGAAGGTGAATGCCTACCCTGAGAACTTCGTCTCAGGCCATGTTCTCGGCGTCCAGTTAACCTTTGAGGATGAGAAGGCTGCTGAGGAGACCGTGAGAAAGCTGAGAGAAGGCGATCCGGTGATCTGGATAAGAGGAAATATCATCAACACACTACCACTTAAAGACGGAGAGGAGAAGATCGTCGCTAAGAGGCTTGAAGAAATACTCAGCTAACCTGTCTTGCTACAGCAAACCCCAACACAATCCTCCTTTTTTAAGGAAGTTAAGAAGTAAGCGTTTAGGTCATGGTTCTTATCCTTTGGTTAGTGCATGCAAGTAAGGTATTATGTTCTTTATGGCGCATCTTACACTTCTCTTGGAAAAACATAAAAGGAACTTTTCTCTCTTAACATCAAATTGGTCGTTAGGGGTTTTAGTACGGAGCGTTTGAGGAGGAAAAGGCTTAAAAGGCTCAGAAATCTGGCTCTTCTAACGGTTCTCATCGGCCTCACGATCTTCCTCAGCCTTCCACCTGCCCCCACGGGCGAGGGAAATGTCGTTGTGCTCACCATGGTTTATGGGTCCGAGAAGAGGGGTTGGATTGAACGGATCAGCCCAATCTTCCAAAGTTGGTGGAAGGAGCGGCATCCGAACATGTCCTTGGTGGTCAACTTCGTAGCTCTCGGATCAAGGGAGTCGATGAATCAGATTCTCCTCGGCGAGGTCAAGCCAGCCATCTGGAGCCCCGCCTCCTCCGTTTGGATACCTCTCGCAAACTACCTGTGGGAGCAGGAGTATGGCGGTGAGAAGTTCCTCGTTGAGTCTTGGACGCCCTTAGTTTCCTCCCCCGTTGTCATCGCCACCTGGGAGCAGTACGCGGCTCAGTACAACATCACCAGCTGGGACTCGATTCAGCGTCTCGCCGTCTCACCGGGCTCAGACCTCAAGTTCGCCCATACAGACCCGCAGCTCTCTAACTCCGGCTTCATGGCGCTCTTAATGGAGGCTTCTGCCGCGGCTGGCTGCCCCACTCAGAACCTGACCTATGACGACCTTCTAAGGGGAGACGTGAGGCAGTGGCTGAGGGATGTTGAGGGGAGAGCGGTGATGTACGGGGAGAGCACGGGCTTCCTCGCTGATCAGGCGACCACCAGCGGACCCGCCGGCATCAACGTCTTCGTTGTCTACGAGAACCTAGTCATAGAGAAGAATAGGCAGGGGGAGCCCAAGGCGAGGTGGGGCCAGAACCTCGTCACCATCTACCCTTCCGAGGGGGTTCTCATGAGCGACCATGCCTTCTGCATCCTCAATGCCCCCTGGGTCTCCGAGGACCAGAGGAGCGCTGCCGAGGAGTTCTACAGCTTCCTGATGTTGCCAGAGATCCAGCTCATCGCGATGGAGCAGGGATTCAGGCCGGTGAACCCTGAGGTGAAACTCGATCCAAGCATCTTCAGTCGAGAGAACGGTGTCTCAGAGGTCCTACCCTCCCCGATCTTGGAGTCTCCCTTAGATGGAAGGGTGCTTCAGCACATAACGGACCTTTGGCTCATCTCAAGACCTGGAGGATGAGATGATGAGTTTCTTGGTGAGGTTGGAGAAAAGGCTTTCTGGGAAGAGGTATAGAAGCATAGGCGATGCTTTGGTCCTTCTTTTCCTGTTCATCTTCATTGTCGGTCCACCTCTCTCCATCTTTATCACAGTGCTGAGAAACTGGGGCGACATCTACACAACGGTCTTCGCTGACCCCTTCTTCAGCGAGATAGGGAAGGGCGCCCTCAGATGGGAGATGATCAGCACAGCTCTCCTGAGGTCCCTTGAGATCGCGGCCACAGTTACTATCATAGATGTCCTCATAGGGCTCCCCATGGCCTTCATCCTAGCCCGATACGAGTTCAGGGGCAAACACCTCCTCGACACGCTCGTCGACCTCCCCATGGTGGTTCCGACAGCAGCCCTGGGCTTTTCT
>Ga0172362_10006365_pt1 | contig 10137 bp, 8 predicted proteins | sample LakKivs1_kivu2a2_FD_114534 | JGI IMG/M metagenome (GOLD analysis project Ga0172362, IMG submission 114534) | Sediment microbial communities from Lake Kivu, Rwanda - Sediment s1_kivu2a2 | ecosystem: Environmental > Aquatic > Freshwater > Lake > Sediment | place: Rwanda: Western Province, Lake... | reverse complement strand
TCTGCCTGCTGATTGCCGGCAGTACCTCACTTGCACAGGACAAGACGCCAAAACCATTCAAATTCAAGTCGGGTATTATTGAGTACAAATATTCCGGCGACAAAACCGGTACTGCAACGCAGTACTTTGATGACTATGGCATGAAGAGCGCTATGTACTCTGAACTGACACAGAACGGCCAGGCAACCAGGTCATGGGTTGTATCATCAGGAGACTACCAGTACATGTGGGACCCGTCAAAACCCGGACAGGGAATGAAGATGAAAAACCCGCTTATTTCATGGATCGCTGAAGCTTCAGGTGATGATCTTGAATCATTCGCAGCATCTACATATGAAAAAATGGGGTTCGTTAAAAGCGGGACAGAGACATTCCTCGGCAAGACATGCGATGTTGTTAAAGGCAACATGGGCAAAGTGCTTACATGGAACGGCATACTCATGCTGATGGACTTTAAAATGGGCGCCTATACATCAAAACAGGAGGTCACATCAGTAAAGACCGATGTGCCTGTCGACGCCAAATACTTCGTTATACCAAAGAATATCACATTCTCGGAAATGCCGGGATTTTGATCAATAGCTAAAAAATATATTTTCGCCCCTTGACAGGGGGACAGGAGATATATCTCCTCCTCCTATTTCTTCTCCTCGGCGTAAAGTCCGTCACGTGACAGCAGGTGATCAAGGTTGGCAAGACCGTAAACCACCACCGCCGTTACCACAGAAGTTTGCTTCTGGTATTCGGGTATGCTCTTGTCATAAGTATCACGCTCGGTATGCCATATCTCATTATAATTGAAATTGTAGCCCTTGCTGTCAGGACAGTCAAATGACAGTGTTGGCACACCGTTCATGGCAAAGTAAGCATGATCAGAGCCTCCTGCTGTCTTCGGCTTCGGGCGCGGCGGCTGGGTTCGCTTCGTCAGCGTGAACGGGAAATCCGGGTTAATGCCGTTAAGCGGCTTGCATACCTTCTCAAAATCGGCATACATGCCCTCGGGCACAGTGATCCCTGTCGGAACTGTCGGCCCGCCGTCACGGTTGAAATAGTTTGAGATCTTCGGCAGCTTGTCCTTGTTCGCTTCCACCCAGTGTTTTGAGCCGTTCAGCCCGAACTCCTCCCCTGCCCACAGGCATGCAAGTATGGTGCGCTCAGGCTTTCCTCCGGCAGCCATTATCAGGCGTGCTGCCTCCATGACAGGCGTGGCTCCCGAACCGTCATCCACTCCCCCGGTGGCAACATCAAAGGCATCAAGATGACCACCCATCATCACATATTCATTCGGGTACTTCGACCCCTTTATCACTCCTATGACATTATAATATTTCACCGGCCCGGGTCTGAAATGATTCCTTATGTCAAACTCAAGCAGGAAATACTCACGCTCCTTTGCCATCTGTTCAATGACGGCATACTGGTGTTCGTCAAGTTTTATATCGCAAACAGTCGGGAGTGTCTCAAAAGTCATCCTGTCAAGGTTCTTCCTGTCATAGAGAGCCCTTATGGGCACTTCTGATGATTGAATGATACCAAGTATGCCGGCTTCGCGCATCTCACGGTAGAAGAGGCCGGGTTCTTCCTTGAGAGGGATGGTCTCCTTAGGCGGGTTCGTGCGGTTCATCATATTCTCGCGAGAGATCTCACGGTTGATCTTTGCCACTGAATCATTATAAGCCATTATGACAGCCCTGGCTGAGTCAGCGGAAGCAGACCAGTCTATGGGCCAGCCGTTGTTCTTCCCTCCTATCAGCACCCAGGCGCCCTTCAGCGCTCCCTTCATGCGGTCAAACTCCTCCCTGCTCTTTGGCTCCAGTAAAACCGGTCCGCGTTCCACGCCGCTGGTGCCTGAAGTATATGAGGGTGTGGCAAAATGAAGTATCATTCCGTTGTCTGAAAGCATCCTGCCAAACCACGGACCGCGGTCAAATCCCACCGGGACTGTTCCGACCTCGTCCATGATCACCTCCATGCCCCAGCTTTTGAACTGTGAGGCACACCACTCCGCGGCGTTTTCATAAGCCTCAGACCCTATAAGCCTTCCGCCGAAACGGTTTGTGATGATATCAAGATGCTGCATCGTACGGTTATCAGTATTACCAAGCTCTATTATCCGGTCAATAACCTTATTATGCTGTGCAATGCCGCTTACCGCAGCTATTACCAGTATTACCAGGGAAGTGAGAACTCTTTTCATATTTGTGGTTTTTAAAGAGACAATTAAGCGGCAATTTAATCATAATCATTAAACACCGAACAGGACTAAAATGTGTTATTCAGCAAGGTGTATCTGATCACAAAAACTGTTGTCTTTCTTCTTTTATCTTTTGTCTTGTTATCTTAGCATCATGTACCAGCAAGATTACATACTCCGAATGATAGAGATGCTCGGCGACCTGCTGGCCGCCATCTTCGGACTGATAAAGAAAGGTGATTATAAGAAAGCCGGAGACAAACTTGACCGCATCTATTATGATATGCTAAAGGAAGATGCAGCCTTCTTCAGGTCAATCCCCAAAGACGAACTGACGCATACTCTTCTTGAGGAACATAATTATACCAATGGTAATCTCGAAATCCTTGCCGAGCTTTTCAATGCCGAGGCAGAGCTGGAACTGGCGCAGGGCAATAATGCCGGCAGCCTGGAGTACTCCGAAAAATCACTCCTGCTGTTTGAGTTCATTGACCTGAAAGAAAAGACGCTCTCCTTCGAGCGTATTGATAAGATGGCAGCCATCCGCAACAGGATTGAGGGCCTAAAAGGCAGATGATTTGTCTGATAATCCTGATCTTGAATTTGAAATCTTAAATCTTAAATTCCCTGAGCTTTTCTGCAAGTATCGGGACGCCTTTTATCGCACCTTCCCGGATATATTCAACCTCATGCATGGAAGGCACCCTTACCGGTTTCGGATCGATAAGGAATACGGGGGTCATCATGGCAACATAATGAATTAATCCTGCTGCCGGATATACATTGAGTGATGAACCGATAACAACGAATATCTCAGCATGTGCTGCTATTTCTGCTGCTTCTTCCATTGCCGGGACCGCCTCGCCAAACCAGACGATGTTCGGCCTCAGCAATGATCCGTCAGCCGCCTTCTCACCTGGTAAAATATCGTTGTATCCTATATCAGTAACAAGATCAGGATTGATACTGCTTCGTGCCTGTGTCAGCTGTCCGTGCAGGTGCAGCACTTTCGTGCTGCCTCCGCGCTCATGAAGGTTATCGACGTTCTGCGTTATTATATGCACATCAAAATCTGTTTCAAGGGCAGCCAGCCCCCTGTGGCCTGCATTGGGCTCAGCCACAGCCAGCTGCCTGCGCCGCTCATTGTAAAACTGCTGAACAACAGCCGGATTGCGATGCCAGGCATCAATGGAGGCTATCTCCTCAACACGGTATTGTTCCCAGAGCCCGCCGCTGTCACGGAAGGTCTTCAGACCGCTCTCGGCACTCATACCAGCACCCGTCAGAACTACAAGTTTTTTCATGGTATGAAGTTATTAAAAATGCATGGAGCATGGAGCATGGAGCATGGGGCATGGGGTAGTCAATATTGAAAAAATCAGAAATCTGATTGGCTCCAATCGCAAATCGCAAATCGCAAATCGCAAATTCCTCAGACCCTCAGACTTCAGACCTTCAGACCTTCAGACAATGTACTGTCATTACAGATACTTTTTATAATTTTAAGCTAAACATTTCAAGAAATGCGTCCGGAAGAGATTAATGAAATGCTCGAAAAGCAACGGAGTTTCTTTGCTGCAGGCAAAACCCGGGATATCAGTTACAGGATCGGGATACTGAAAAAGATGCGCAACCTGATATTGCAGCACGAACAGCAGATAAAAGAGGCTATGTGGAAAGATTTTCACAAACCTGAATTCGAAGTACTGGCAACGGAGACCAGGTTTGTAATCAAGGAGCTTAATCTCTATATAAAAAAAATCAGATCATGGTCACGGCCAAAGGGTGTAGCAACACCCCTGGTTCATTTCCTGGCGACAAGCAAAATAACTTATCAGCCATTCGGCCAGGTCCTTGTTCTCGCACCGTGGAATTATCCCTTCCAGCTTTCGGTCTTGCCCGTCCTTGGCGCTCTTGCCGCAGGAAACTGCGTCGTGCTCAAGGGCTCTCAGCAGGTACCGCATACTGCGGCAGTGATAAAAACGATACTTGATCAATTCCCTCCTGAACTGGTAATGATGATAGAAGGCAACCATAATGTAAGTGAGCAGCTTCTCGATTATAAGTTTGATTACATCTTCTTCACGGGGAGCTGTAAGATCGGAAAATATGTCATGGAGAAGGCCGCGATGAACCTGACGCCGTTTTCCCTTGAGATGGGAGGAAAAAATCCTTGCGTGGTGACGGCTGACGCCAGGCTCGACTTTGCAGCAAGAAGAATCGTATGGGGGAAGTTCATGAATGCCGGACAGACCTGCATATGCCCGGATTACCTGATTGTGGAAAGGAAAATAAAAGACCTCTTCCTTGACATGCTGGTTAAGGAGATACGCAATTCATACGGGGAAGATCCGGAAAAGAGTGAAAATTTTGCGAGGATCATCAGCAGCAATAACGTCAGCAGGCTTGAGAAGCTGATGACGGGGGGAGCAATTGTTACAGGCGGAAAATGTGACCCTGCAGGACGTTATATTGAACCGACGATTATAAAGGATATCAGGCCGGAAGATCCTCTGATGCAGGAGGAAGTTTTCGGACCAGTCATGCCTGTCATTGATTTTGAAGATTTCAATGAAGTTTACGGCATTATAGAGAAGTACCCCAAGCCACTTGCCGTCTATATCTTCACTGCAGACAGGAAAAAGGAATCAGCGTTCCTGTCAAAGACACAGAGCGGGACAGCCGCGGTAAATGACACAGTGATCCAGATCGCCTCACCCAACCTGCCATACGGAGGCGTAGGATGCAGCGGAATGGGAAAATACCACGGTAAAAATTCCTTCGAATTATTCTCAAATGTGAGGGCAGTAATAAACAAGTCTAATCTTATTGATTTTTCGCTTCGCTATCCGCCATATACAAAAACAAAAGCAAATCTTCTGAAGCTTCTTATGAGATAGAATCTCTTAAGAAGTCTTACCACAGATTACACAGAGTTATGACAGAGTTTCACAGTTACTTTCAGTAAACAACAGTGTAACTCTGAAAAACTCAGTGATACTCTGTGGTTAAAACCCTTTTTCTCGTAACTTGTATCATGTATGCAACTTGCAGGAATTCTGATATTCGCCGTCTTAATGACCAGCAGTATTGATCTTCGCCAGAACAGGGACAGGTATGCTGATGAACGCAGCGAAATGGTACGCCGCCAGATCGAAGCGCGGGGCATAACTGACTACTCCACCCTGTCAGCAATGCAAAAGGTGCCAAGACATCTCTTTGTGCCACCGGAATATGTGAAAGAAGCTTACCGCGATGGCCCTCTTCCGATAGGGTATGGCCAGACAATATCGCAACCGTTCATTGTTGCCTATATGACTGAACTGGTGAAACCGGCAAAAGGCAAGAAAGCACTGGAAATAGGAACCGGCTCAGGTTACCAGGCAGCTGTCCTGGCTGAGATTATTGATACGGTATATACCATAGAAATTGTTTGTGAGCTTGCAACAGAAGCTGCGGCAAGGCTGAAGATGCTCGGTTACAAAAACATCATTGCCAGGTATGGTGACGGCTACAAAGGATGGCCTGAGCATGCTCCGTTTGACATAATAATTGTGACTGCAGCAGCAGACCACATACCTCAGCCTCTTAAAGACCAGCTCGCTGAAGGCGGCAGGCTCGTAATGCCTGTTGGCGACCCTGCCAGCGTACAGTACCTCGTTCTGCTCACAAAACACAGGGGGAAGATATCAGAACAACGTCTCGAACCTGTGCGGTTCGTGCCGCTAAAAAGGCTTAAATAGCCTGGAGCATGGGGCATGGCATAACAGTTATCTTTGATGACAAACCGTATAAATCCGACACCTATGAATAAAATTATCCCTGCAATTCTTGCTGTATTCCTGTTAAGCTGCACCGGATCACCCCATAAGACAGACAATTATGATCTGAAAGACTGGCCTGCGGGCTCATCGCCGCAGGAGATCGGGCTGCGTCTTGCAGAAAAATACCTCGCAACACCGCACAAGAAAAGCGGTGATGTCTCATCAACTGATGCCCCCTCACAGATACATTACGCCGGGACCTGCACCTGGCTTGGCAGTCTCTGGTTTGCAGAAGTGACAAAGAACAAAGACCTCTTTACCAGGCTTGAGACACGCTTTCAGCCGCTCTTCGATACTGAAAAGTACCTCCTGCCTCCGCCGAACCATGTAGACAACAACGTTTTCGGGGCTGTCCCCCTTGAACTGTACCTGCAGACACGAGACAGGAAATATCTTGCCCTGGGACTATTTTATGCCGACACCCAGTGGACTCTCCCCGACAGCGCTACAACTGCAGAAAGAAAGTATGCGGAAGAGGGCTATACCTGGCAGACACGCATATGGATAGATGACATGTTTATGATCACCGCCGTGCAGACACAGGCATACAGGGCCACAGGCGACAGGAAATATATTGACAGGGCTGCAAGGGAGATGGTTTTATACCTTGACACCATACAGCTTGTCAACGGCCTCTTCTACCACTCACCTGAAGCTCATTTCTCATGGGGCCGGGGTAACGGCTGGATGGCCGCAGGCATGGCAGAGATACTCCGCGCCATGCCCGCAGACCAGCCTGACAGGCCACGGATAATGGAGGGCTATAAAAAAATGATGACCGCCCTGCTTAAGTATCAGGCACCTGACGGCATGTGGAGGCAGGTCATTGATGATGATGCGTTCTGGCAGGAGACATCATCAACCGCCATGTTCACCTATGCCTTCATCACCGGGGTGAGGAACGGATGGCTTGATGAAAAAACCTATGGCGCCGCAGCGAGGAAAGCATGGCTGTCACTGGTGACATATATCAACAACGAGGGCAACATTACTGAAGTATGCGAAGGAACAGGCACAGGAAGTGACCGCGATTATTACATGAACCGTCATCGTAACACGGGAGACCTGCATGGCCAGGCACCAATGCTCTGGTGCGCCGCTGCCCTGCTCAGGTAATTCTTATTAAACCGCTTCAGGCCTCCACGGAATTGTTAACTTTGTTGCCATGGAAAAACTCAATCTTTTTTTTGCACAGATAAAGGATATAAGTTTCTGGCAGAGGCTCTTCCACTGGAGGAAGATACGAAACCTCAGCTTTGATGCTTACGAGGAATTCCGTGCACTGTCAAAAGACCTCGAGAACAACCGGAGGTCCCTTGATGACCTTAAAAACCAGCTGACAGGCATATCGGCACGCAACGACAGCCTCGTGCAGAAGACCGGGGAGCTTGAGATACAGTCAGCCCGCAAGGATGCCCAGACAGAAGAACTGAACGGACGCCTCAGGGAACAGGCAGCCTCAATAAATGAGCTTACAAGAAAAGTGTCAGCCTTTGAGGCCTCAAAAGAGGAAAACTTCAAAAACTACAACGAGAATATAGCCCGGTTGAACCAGACAAAAGAGAGCCTTGAAGCCGAACGTAAGAGACTCAATGACGACCGTGTGCAGGAGGCTCAGGATCGTTTTGAGAATATGAAAAGACAATGGGCTGAGCATGAGACCGATGTCAGGAATACGATCACCAGGATCTGTGAAGCCAACCATGTTAATTACATTGAGAAAGTCCCGTTCAGGGGTAACCCCGACAATACAATTGAAATAAGCGGTGAGTATATAATATTTGACGCCAAGAGCCCTGCAGGTGAGGATCTCTCAAACTTTCCGGCATATATCAAAACCCAGGCTGATAACCTTAAAAAATATGCCAGCCAGGAAAATGTAAAAAAATCAATTTTCCTCGTGGTGCCCACAAATACCATTGATAAGCTGAAACAGGTCACTTACAGGCTGGGCGACTATGACGTATTTGTCATAACCAAGGATTCGCTCGAACCTGTCATCCTCTCACTCAAAAAAATAGAGGAATATGATCTTGCCGAGAAGCTGAGCCCAGAAGACCGCGACAGCATCTGCCGCATCATCGGCAAATTTGCCCATACAGCCAAAAGACGTATACAGGTAGACCAGTTCTTTCAGAAAGAGTTCATTGACATTGTCCTTAAGAGTGAAAAGGATCTGCCGGAAGATATTCACAAACAGGTCATTGAGTTCGAGAAGTCAGAGAAGCTCAATCCGCCCACTGAAAAACGGGCAAAGATCATATCAATAGATGAACTGCAGAGAAAGAGCGAAGAGATAGATACGGAAGCCCAGGCACGCAAACTTACGCTTCCTGAAGCCGGAGAAGAATGATCAGTCAGCCAATGCGTACGGAAAAGGACTTTATCGGTGAAAAAGAGCTGGATGACAGTACACTGTACGGCATTCACTCATTGAGGGCGCGTGATAATTTTCCTGACACAGCCAGGTTTCATGTTGAATGGTACAAAGCCATGGCCCTGGTAAAAAGGGCATGTTATATGGCTGCAGATGAATTCTTTACAGAAGCCTCACATAAATATGACCTCTCCGGTCTGCACATCAGGGTTGTGAAAGGCGAACATCTCCGGACCCTGGCAGAAAGCGCTTCCGAATGTGAAGAAGGAAAACACTTTGAAAACTTCATAGTACCTGCCGTATCAGGCGGAGCAGGAACAAGTATCAATCTCAATGTAAACGAGATACTGGCCAATCGGGCACTGCAGAAACTTGGCCGCAAGCCCGGGGAATATTCCGTTATCGATCCTATTGAAGATGCCAATATCTTTCAGTCTACCAATGATGTTGTGCCCACTTCACTGCGGGTAGCTGCCATGAGGCTTCTCCTTCTCCTCGAAGATGCTGTAAACAGCACGCGCAAGATGACAGAGGAGCTCGAGCAGAAATACAGGACAACCCTCCGGCTGGCGTATACGCAGATGCAGGAGGCAGTTCCCTCAACCTTCGGCCGGCTGTTCAGCAGTTACAGCGATGCACTGTCACGAGACTGGTGGAGGGTATCCAAATGCCTTGAACGCATCAAGGTCGTAAACCTTGGGGGTAGTGCAATAGGCACCTCCATAGCAGTACCGAAATATTTCGTGAACAATGTGGTGGCTAAGCTTCAGCAGCTGAGCGGGCTGCCCCTGACCAGGGGAGAGAACCTCTCCGATGCCACAAGTAACCTCGATCCGTTTGTCGAAGTCCATGGCATCCTTAAAGCTCATGCGGTAAACCTCGAGAAAATAGCCAATGACCTGCGCCTGCTTGCTTCCGACCTGCACTCCGTGCACACTGTGAACCTCCCTAAAAAACAGGTGGGCAGCTCCATCATGCCCGGCAAGGTCAACCCGGTGATACCTGAGTATATTATCAGCTGCGCCCACCGCGTATACAGCAATGACCAGCTTATAGCAGGACTGTCAGCGCAGGGCTGTCTTGAGCTTAATGCTTACCTGCCTGTAATCGGACACGCCCTTCTTGAAAGCCTGAAACTACTGGTATCGGCAGACAAAACAGCAACTGAAAATCTTCTGAACGGGCTTGAAATCAATACAGGTTCTTCGGAAGCAAGGGTGATTTCAAGCCCCTCGGTCACTACTGCCCTTCTGCCAGTCATCGGTTATCATAAAGCTGCAGAAATAGCGTCATTAATGAAGGAATCTGGCATGAACATTTATGAAGCTAATGAGAAGCTGCATTTCCTTGCAGATGATAAACTCAGGGAAATACTTAAACCTGAGAATCTTGTGCAGGGAGGGTATCTTTTACAGGATATCGAAGATAAATGACTTTATGACGGGAAAAGGAAGAGAGACTAAACCCCATGTAGGGATTTTCGGACGGCGCAATGTCGGTAAAAGCTCGCTCATAAATGCGCTTGTAGGGCAGGATATTGCAATTGTCTCAGAGGTAGCCGGCACCACCACTGACCCGGTAAAGAAAAGTATAGAAGTGCATGGACTGGGACCGTTGATTTTTATTGATACGGCAGGCATTGACGATACCGGTGAGCTCGGAAAACTGAGGATAGGCAAATCACTGGCTGCCCTTAAGCTTATTGATCTTGCTATCCTCGTTCTGACTGATAACCGGTTTGA
>Ga0172362_10006364_pt1 | contig 10138 bp, 6 predicted proteins | sample LakKivs1_kivu2a2_FD_114534 | JGI IMG/M metagenome (GOLD analysis project Ga0172362, IMG submission 114534) | Sediment microbial communities from Lake Kivu, Rwanda - Sediment s1_kivu2a2 | ecosystem: Environmental > Aquatic > Freshwater > Lake > Sediment | place: Rwanda: Western Province, Lake... | reverse complement strand
CTTGCTCACGTAGTCCAGCAGGTCGATCAGCTTGATGTCTTCCACGTGCAGCGTGATGGTCTTGCCTTCCAGGTCCTCCGGCTTCGCAACGATGTTCACGCCGGTCGACCGGAAGAGGATATTGATGAGGTAGTCCAACGGCGTGGCCTCGAGGTTGACGGTTATCCGCTGGTTGAGCTTTTCGTCGAGGACGCGCTTGGCGTCGGCGTCGGGATCCGGCTCGTCGTCGTTCAGGGGCCGGGCGGCCCGTGGCAGCTCGGGCGGGACGGTGGCGATCTTCTCGATGTTCGCAAGCACCTCCGAGATGCGGGCATCCTGGTTGAGGCTGTTGTCCTTCATCTCCGAGTCGCCCCGCATCATCCGGGCGTCGGCACGCAGCTCGCGAACCTTCATATTGTTCGGGTCCAGCCGGTAGGCCTGATCGGCAAGCTCGACGGCTTCCGGGTATTTCTTCGCGTTGTAGGCTCGCAGTGCCTCGCGATACAGCCGCTTCACCTTACCCTCGCGATACTCGGCTTCTTCCTTCTCGATGTTTTCCTCCCTCTGTGCCTTGGCGATCTCGGCATCGACGAGTTGGAGGAATCGCTGCGCCATGTCGTAGTAGGGCTGCCCCTTGCGGACGCGGGTAAGCAGGTCGCGAGCGGCGATCAGGTCGCCGTCGTAATAGTGCCTCTGGGCGCGCATATAGATGTCGGCCACTTCCTCGCGGCGGCGGACTCCCTTCTCGTCGGGCTCCGGCCAAGCGACCTCCGGCGCATCGGCATGCGTCGGCTTGGCCGGCATGTCAAGCACCTTGGTCTTCGGCTCCTCATCATCAGGGGCGCCCTCAGCGACAGCATCGGCTTCTTCGGCCGGTTCCCGTTCTGGCTCCGGTTCGGCCTCGACCTCGGCGGCCGGCTCTGCATCTTCAGCGGCTGCCTCAGGCTCTTCAGCCGGTTCCGCTTCGCCTGCGGCTTCCTCCGGCTCGGCGTCTGCCTGTGCCAATTCCACCGGCTGCCTGGCACCCGGCTCGGCCGGCGGCCGGGCAGGGGCGGCATCATCAACCTCCGCCTTCACGGCCTCTGCCTCCGCCGTCTCAGCAACCGGCTCCGGGGCGGGTTTCGCCGCCGCAACTTGCGTCCTGCCTCCATCCGCTTTCGAATCCGGAACAGGGGCGGCCGACGTGACGGCGTCAATCTCCGCGGCCGGCTGTCCTTTCGCAAGCTCGATCGACTTGCCATCGGGCTTCCTGGCTGCGGGCGATCCGTTGCCGGAGCAGCCTGTCAGAAAACAGATCAAGAGGCATGCACTAGCCAGTTTCGTTACGGCCAACGCTTTTCTCATCGCGTGGATACTCCAGTATGTTGGTCGGTCAGGCAACGAGGATTCGCATCTCGCGGTGCGCGCTGCTGGTCCTGAAGATAGCGGCCCGCACCAGCCTGCAAGTGGTTTGTCCGTATCTTTGTTATTGTCGGCTGTTTGTGTTTGTTTGTACCCGTCACTTCCTGTACATTCCCAGGTCTCGCTGCCAGAAGAAATGGCCTTGCGAAACGTGTCCTCCCACGTTGACGTTCAGGACGTCCGTCCTCTCCTTGTCCACCGACGGCCCATCCACGTGCCAATAGCAGCGGATGAGGGGCATCTTGTGCTCCATCTTGGGGAGCTTGAACTGCTTGCCGCCGGAGCTGACGCTGCGGCCGAGGACGTTCATCATCTTCATCTCCTGCCACGAGATGGCGCCATCGCCGTTGGTATCGGCCACGCCCATGAAATCGTCTTTAGCGGGGGCATCGCCGGTCACGCTCCAATCATTCTCGCCCGGGCCGGTCCGTTCCATCCATTCCACTTCGGGAGCGCTTTCCGGGTCGTCGGCCGTCCCCTGCGGGGTGCCCGGGGGACTGCTCAGGATACCGGACCCCAGCCAGCTTCGGTGCACCCATTCGCACAACTCTCCGCTGAACTCGTACAGGTAGCTGCACGGCACTTCGTCGTCGTCAACCTTGCCGGAGCTGTCGGGGTCATGCACCTTCGTGAAGTCCCAGTCGTCATGCCAATCGACGTCGGGATTGTAGAACTCGTCGAAGGCATCGACTTCATTGCCCTTCCAGCGCCACGCGGAATGGCGATTGCCTTCGGTTCCTTCAGTGTCGTCGGCCGGGCAGATGAACACCTTGGGATCGGTGATGTAGTCGGGGGCGGTTTCCTTCAGAATCTGCTTGAAGCCGTCGGCTCCGGGCTTGCGCCGCGGATCGCCAAGGTACGTCAGCCACGGCGGGTACCATCTGCCGCCCCCCTGGTTGTTGAAGTACTGCGTAAGGCCGATGTGGAGGCTGCGGAGGTTCTGCTGGCACGAGGCGAGCTTGGCCTGCTTGCGGGCCTTGGAGATGATGGGGATCAGCAGCGCCGCGAGGATGGCAATGACCGCGATGACGACGAGCATCTCGATGAGCGTGAAAGCCTGCGGGCGCGGGCCCACACGGGCGCGGCGCCGCAAGCGGCTGAAAGCGCGCGTGCACGATAGGCCCCGGGCACTGTACGCGGCATCGCGCGATCCGACGGCATTCCTTTCTCGGCAGCTCACCATCTTAACGACTCCTGTCACAGGGCACCGGCGAGATCGTCGCCAATGCATTGAAGCCGGCATCGGGAGTCTGGTTATCGGCCACTCCCGCCGCCGGCGTTGAGAATCCAGTTCATGGCCAACGGATACGGCCAATCCTTGCCCGCGGAAAGGTCTCTGCAGATTTTCATCCATTGCAGGGCTTTCGGGGCGTCTGCGTCCATCTCGTGCCGAATCGCGATGAAGTAGGCTTCATCGTTGGCGAAATCGTCCTTCGCTGCCGCGTCGATGGCGGCGGGCGGATTCTCAAGGCCGGCAAGGATTCGCGCCAGCTTCGCCTGGCGGGGGAAATCCTTCGCACCCTGGTCCTCCGCTACCTCTTTCCACGTCTGCTTCGCCGTCTGCAGCTCCCCGAGGTCGCGATAGCAGTCGCCCATCCACAACCGTGCCCACAGCACCTGCTCGTTCTGATCGGGGTAGGTAGTGAGCAGGTGGTTGTAGCTCTCGAGGGCGTGGTCGAGCCGCGCCCACATCCGGAACGCCTCGGCCACGCTCGTCTGGTTCCATGCCAGCACGGCGCGCTGGTTGGGGTATTCGTTCTTGACTTCGAAGAAGACTTCGACTGCTTCGGCCCGCAGGCCTTCTTCGAGATAGATCCGGCCGATGTCGCTGTGCGCCTGGGCCGCGGTCGCCTCATCCTTGATCTTCATGCTCAGCAGGATGGCCAGCCGCAAGCTGTTGATGGCGCTCGACCACGATGCCTCTCGGTTCTTGCGCGCCTGCTTGAGCATGTCGTCGCGCATCGGGATGATATATTGGGGCGGAATCTTCTCGAGAATGCCGCTGAACACCTCGGCAAGGTCGATGCTCTGGGCGCCCGCCATCGCCTTGTCGATGTACGTCTTGATCCGCAGGGATTCGTCTTGGAAGTCGCGTGTTTTCTCAATCTGCTCCCGGTAGTTCTTCAGGGCGTAGCCCCAGATATCCTGCATCTCCTGCGTGCGGCCGAGCTTGCCGTAGCACTCGGCGGCGCGGGTGAGGGCGCGGGCGGCGAGGTCCTTGTTGTGGGAGAATTTCGCCTCCACCTCACGATAGATCGCCGCCGCTTTCTCGGGATCCCGCTGGCCCTCTTCGATGAACCATGCTTCGTTGAATCGCTGCTCGCCCTCGGCATCAGTTGCGGCCGACCCGGCACGCACGGCCATGGCCGCGGTCGCAACCGCCAGCAGCAATGAACCACGCCAATCTATCATATTCCACGGAGCCCCGATTTCTAACTATAAAGACGTACCGGGCTGTCATTGAGGAGTAAAAAAGATGTAATAAATTGTGGAGCAGTCACACACGAACCTTCGGTCTGCCCGAATACGATGAAAGGTCTTGAGTTGCCAGTTGCCCGTTGTTGGTTGCCAGTGTGAGCGAGATCCACGGGAAGAAGCTGATCTTTCTTCTGCTCTGACAACTGACAACTGGCAATTTGCAACTGGCAACTGGCAACTGGCAACTTGTTTTCGAAGCAGACAGAAGCCCTGTACAGGCGACAGGCTCTCAGGCGGAAAGGCCCTCCATATCTATAGGTATCCGGCGGTTCTGAAAGCGAACAAAAATCTTCCCGATTTCAGGCCGTCGCACGCTGCCGGACGGGCTTCAGGTGCGGCTCTCAGCCGCATGGCGCCCTGTCTGTCGCCCGCCATCCTTGCAGCCTGTCGTCAATCAACAAACTTGTATCCGATCCCATGCACCGTGATCACGTGCGTGGGGTTCTTCGGATCGTCTTCGATTTTCTGCCGCAGCTTCACAATGTGGTTGTCGATGGTTCGTGTGGTGGGAAACAGGTCGTAGCCCCAGACTTCATCGAGCAGTCGGTTGCGCGATACGGGCTCGTCCTTGTTGGCGATGAGCAGACGGAGGATTTCATTCTCGTAGTGAGACAGCTCGATGGTCTCGCCGTTTCTGACGACGAACGATTTTCGGAAATCGACGCGCACGTTGCCGAAACTGTACGATTCGAGCTTCTGAGGGCGGCTGCCCTTGCGGCGCAGCACCGCCTTGATCCGGGCCAGCACCTCTCGGATGCTGAACGGCTTGGTCACATAGTCGTCCGCCCCCAACTCCAGGCCAAGCACCTTGTCAACTTCCTGGCCCTTGGCGGTGAGCATGATGATCGGGGTATCCATCCCCTTGGCGCGCAACTCCTTGCACACGTCGTAGCCGTCTTTCTTCGGGAGCATCAGGTCGAGGACGATGAGGTCGGGCAGCTCCTTCTGCGCGAGCTGTATCCCCTCGACGCCATCGCGGGCGGTCACCACGGCATAGCCTTCGTACTCGAGGTTGTCTTTCAGGCCCATGACCATATCCGGCTCATCCTCGATGACCAGAATTTTTTCCATTCTGCACCCCTGACTTTGATAGATGCGTTCGTAAAGACAGGCCTCAGGCTGCAGGCTGCAGGGTTGGCTGTCCTGCGGTATTCGGCGTGCCTGCGGTCTATCCGGCCTTGCCGGGCCTGCCAGTATTCGATGTGGAGCGTTCTTCTTCTGCGAAGCCTCCGGCTCCGCCGGGTCAGCCCGTGAGCTTCAGTATCGGCGCCAAGGCGAATATCAAGCGACCCTGCGGCCTGTCGCCTGCCGCCCTTCATTGTTCATCTGCGTCCGCCGACCGGGCGTATCGGCAGTGAGATGGTGAACGTGCTGCCCTGCCCCTCCGTGCTTTCAACCGAAACGGTTCCGCCGTGCGCCTCCACGGTATGCCTGGTGATGGCCAAGCCGAGGCCCGTGCCGCGCGTGCTGCGCACACGCTCGTCGCGGGCACGGAAGAACATCTCGAACAGCCGCTTCTGGTCTTCCTTGCTGATCCCGATCCCGTGATCGGTAACCGAGACGTGGATCATTCCATCCCGCTGCGTGGCCGATACCTTGATGTATTTTTCTTCTCTTGAGTATTTTACAGCATTATTCAGCAAGTTCAAGAGCGCTTGCGCGATTGCGTCATCGTCCAACAGCGTTTCCGGCAGATCGGGATCGATCTCCACGTCCACCGTGAACTGGTCCTTGCGCAGCTCATACTGGTATGCGGCAAGCGTATTCTCGATCACGTCGCCCACGTGAGCCGGGGCCACGTCGTAGGAGCGCCGCCCGGCGTCGATCTTCGAAAAATCCAGCACGTTGTTGATCAGCGCGGTCAGCCGCTCGCTCTCCTTGTTGATCACCGTATAGTATTCCTGCTTGCGCTCCTCCTTCACGCGGCCCAGCAGCAGCGTCTCCGAAAACATCCTGATCAGCGAGAGGGGCGTCTTCAGTTCGTGGGACACGTTCGACACGAAATCGCTCTTGAGCCTGGAAATCTCCAGCTCGCGGTTCATGTCCTTGATCGTGAGGTAGACGCCCGCCACGATGACGACCACGATCACGATGTTGAGGCTGGCATAGACAAGCGTGAGCCTGCGCGCCCGCCCGCGGTACGACTCGGGGTCAACGTCCGCTGCGTGAAGCTGCCATGAAGTGAACGGCTGCGGGAAATTCACCACCACCTCGCGGGGCGTTTTCGCGGGCGGGGGGCCGTAGAGCACCCGCTGATTCCCTTCCGCCACGTCAACCACCGAGAGCGCCACCGTCGAAAACTCATCCGCCTTCAACTGCGGCAACACGATGTTCTGCATCACGTGGTCGATGTTCAGCTTGAAGCCGATCATCGAGTAGTCGGCGTCGTCCGGCCGCAGCTTGACGATCTTGTAGCAGACCATCAACCTGGGTTCCTTGCTGTGGCGCGGCTCGTTGAGGGTGGGATTCTGCTCCAGATCGCGTTGGAGCTGCCACCATTTCTTGATGCCGTCGAGGAACTCAAGCCGGCGCTGCCGGCGAGCATCCTGCTTCTTCAGCGACTCAAGCGTCGCCTGGTTCTGCTCGCCCAGCCCGCCTGCCGCCAGCGAATCGAGATCGTTCAGAACGCGGCGGCGGAAGAAATCAACCACCGGGCCCTCGCCCGATCTCGGCTGCACCGTGAGCAGGAATTCGTACAGCCCCAGCAACTTCTGAATGACGTCCGCCCGCTTGTCGAGCCTCCACAGCGCCTGCGTGATCTGGTAGCGGGCGAGCAGCGACAGCCGAAAGTCCGCCTTCTCGAGATCGGGCGACTCGGCCAGCACGGCGTATTCGTTGATGGCGTCGGCGAATCTTCCGGCCTTCAGCATTGCCGATGCCACTAGCTGGATGGCCTGCGCCGCCTTCGCCGCCGCCTGCGGCTCCTTCTGGTACCATTCCACCATGTGCCGCCGGTACTCGCTGTAAAGCTCGATGGCCGCGTCGATGCTGTTCTCCGCAAACTCCTTCGCCCACCCCGCCTTCCGGATGTCGAGAACGGTTAACTCGTCGGCTGCGGGCAGCATAGCGCGCGGCGGATTGTAAGCTGGCGACTCCACCACCGGATACAGCATCTCGTCGGCCCCGCTCAGCAGAAACGCCTGCTCCACAAGCCCCGAATTCCTCTCGATCGATTCCAGCCCCGCCCTCAACTCGTCAAGGTCGTCGAACGGCAGCTCCTCCATGCACTGCCGCTCCTGGGTCTCCACCTTCTCGATGATCTCGTCGATTGCCTGCTCCGCCGTGTTGCGGAGGAACTTGCTGAATCGTTCCTGCTTGAAGTCCTCCTGGTCATTGATAAGCTTGAATCCGAACAGGCTGAGCACCACCGTGGGCACAATGATCGCCAGCGTGGCAATCAGGAGAATCCGTGACCGAGCCGAGAAGTGATGAGAACGGTGTTTCATAACCTTCCGCCGGATTGCTGGGCTTCACGAAGGCCAAATTCGGATTATAGGGAGTGGAGGCGGGATATTCAAGGATAATCGAATTCCCGAAGGCGATCACCGATTGCTATGAGAAGCATGCCGCTAGCGTAGCAGAGCAAGAGGGCCGCCACCGAAAGCCAGTGCGCCGCGCCGGACGTTTCCATGGGATTCGGCGGCGGATTTCGAGGCTGGGAGATCGGCGAGGGACCGGGGCAGAGCAGTGCATCCCTCTTCATGTGTTGTACCACTCTTTCCTCAACAGCAATTCGGCAGGCGAAGACGCGCCAACACCAAGTTGGTATGATGATGCCATAGGCGGCGGCCTCCCTGTCATTTTGGCAGGAAACAGTAAGCCCGGCCCCACCCCGCAACTGTTGTAACTCTTTGCGCCACTTGCGGTTAGGATCATGTGAAAAAATCCCGCGCACATGGCACGATATTTGCACTTGCCACTGGCAGAGAATGGAGCGCCGCCGGTTGAGCCGGCATTCTCCATGACCGGTTCGACCACAATGCTTCGGGATGCCGTCCGTCAGCGGGGGCATCCCCGCACGACCCCCCACAGGAGGCTTTCATGAGCAAGAAGATCATCGGCATTGACCTTGGAACAACCAACTCGGTGGTCGCGGTTATGGAAGGCGACCAGCCGGTTGTCATCCCAAACGTAGACGGCAACCGCCTCACGCCGTCGGTGGTGGCGTTCACCGACAGCGGCGAGCGTCTGGTGGGCTTCGCGGCGAAACGCCAGGCGATCACCAACCCGAAGAACACCATCTACTCGATCAAGCGATTCATGGGCCGGCGGCACAGCGAAGTGGCGTCGGAGGAGAAGATCGTCAGCTACCAGATCGTCGGCGGGCCGGAGGAGCTTGTCCGCGTCGGCGTTCGCGATAAGGAATACACTCCGCCCGAGATTTCGGCGATGATCCTGCAGAACCTTCGCCACGCCGCCGAAGAGTACCTGGGCGAGAAGCTCGAGAAGGCCGTGATCACCGTGCCGGCCTACTTCAACGACTCCCAGCGGCAGGGCACGCGCGACGCCGGCCGCATCGCCGGCCTCGACGTCGTCCGCATCATCAACGAGCCGACCGCCGCCTCCCTGGCCTACGGCCTCGAGAAGAAGAAAAACGAGAAGATAGCAGTCTTCGACCTCGGCGGCGGAACCTTCGATATCTCCGTGCTCGAGGTGGGTGAAGGCGTGTTCGAGGTGAAGGCCACCAACGGCGATACGCACCTCGGCGGCGACGACTTCGACCAGGTGGTCGTCAACTACATCGCCGACGAGTTCAAGCGGGAGAGCGGCATCGACCTCCGCAAGGACACGATGGCCCTCCAGCGGCTGCGCGAGGCGGCCGAGAAGGCCAAGTGCGAGCTTTCCACGAAGGTGCAGACCGACATCAACCTCCCGTTCATCACGGCCGACGCGAGCGGCCCGAAGCACCTGCAGATGACGATCACGCGGGCGAAGTTCGAGCAGCTCGTCGATCACCTCATCGAGCGCTGCCGCAAGCCGGTGGAAGCCTGCCTGCGCGACGCGAAGCTCGGCCCCAAGGAGATTGACGAGGTGGTGCTCGTCGGCGGGCAGACCCGCACGCCGAAAGTCCAGCAGCTCGTCAAGGAGATGTTCGGCAAGGACCCGCACAAGGGCGTCAACCCCGACGAAGTTGTCGCCGTCGGCGCCGCCATCCAGGGGGGAGTGCTCGCAGGCGAAGTGCATGACGTCTTGCTGCTCGACGTGACCCCGCTGTCGCTGGGCATCGAGACGCTTGGCGGCGTGATGACCAGGCTCATCGAGCGCAACACGACCATCCCGACCAGCCGCAAGGAGATCTTCTCCACCGCGGCCGACGGGCAGACCACCGTCGATATTCACGTGCTCCAGGGCGAGCGCGAGATGGCGAACGACAACCGCACGCTGGGCCGCTTCCAGCTCTCCGGCATTCCGCCCGCCCCGCGCGGCGTGCCTCAGATCGAGGTCGCGTTCGACATCGACGCCAACGGCATCCTGCACGTCAACGCGAAGGACCTCGCCACCAACCGCGAGCAGTCGATCGAGATCAAGTCGTCTTCAGGCCTCACCGACGAGGAGATCAAGAAGATGACCCGCGAGGCCGAGACGCACGCCGAGGAGGACAAGAAGAAACGCGAGGTGGTCGAGACGCACAACACGGCCGACCAGCGCATCTACGAGGCCGAGAAGACGCTGAAGGAGTACGGCGACAAGGTGAGCGCCGATCAGAAGGCGTCGGTCCAGCGGGCGATCGACGACCTTCGCGAGGCCAACAAGAAGGACGACGCGGCCGACATCAAGGCGAAGATCGACGCCCTCATGACGGCGATGCAGCAGCTCGGGCAGGTGATGTATGAGGCCGCCAGCAAGGCCCGCGAAGGCGCGGCGGCCGGAGCCAAGCCCGCTGAAGAGGAAAAGCCCAAGGAAGAAAAGAAAGCGAAGGAAGGCGTGATCGACGCCGACTTCGAAGTGAAGGAATAGGCTTTGGGCTTTAGGCTTTGGGCTTTAGGCTCAAGCCTGTCCACGAAAGTGACAATGCCGGGGCAGGCGTTGATCGCCTGCCCCATTGTATGTGAGTTGAGAGTTAAGAGTTAGAAGTTGAAGAGCCGAACTCTTGACTGTGAACTCATAACTCATAACTATTAACTTTCCACTCTTCCGGAGGTTTCCATGCCCCGACTCGATAAATTCACAATCAAAGCGCAAGAGGGGGTTCAGGCCGCGCAGACGCTTGCCGAGACGCGCGGCAACCCGCAGATCGAAAACGTCCACCTGCTGCACGCACTGCTCACGCAGGAGGAGG
>Ga0172362_10006360_pt1 | contig 10142 bp, 8 predicted proteins | sample LakKivs1_kivu2a2_FD_114534 | JGI IMG/M metagenome (GOLD analysis project Ga0172362, IMG submission 114534) | Sediment microbial communities from Lake Kivu, Rwanda - Sediment s1_kivu2a2 | ecosystem: Environmental > Aquatic > Freshwater > Lake > Sediment | place: Rwanda: Western Province, Lake... | reverse complement strand
TTGAGGCCGCGGTCCAAGCCTCCGTGATGGTGCCCGCCGTCATGGGGTTGAACACGGTCTTCCTACTCATCTATGCCCTTCTACTCCAGAAGGGGAATACTCCCGCAACATTGTCCGCACTAATGGTCTGGTTCCTCCTCGCCACCATACTTGTAACCGCAAAATTGAGTGACATCGTCGTATCGACCACCATCTTCCTAACCTTGGCATCCTCTTCGTTCATACTGCTGGAATACGGGACCAAGGTCGAATCTCCTAGGATGAGGCCTCTAAAACATGGTTTGAGGCAGCTCTTTTACAGAGGTCTCTTGGCGGGGAGCTTCGTCGCCTTCGCCGTCTGTATGTCTAGAATCGGTGGAGCATGGCTCGGAGGCCTCTTCTCAGCCTTCCCAGCAATCTACCTCTCCATCATACTCATCTTCGGTAGAGCGGGCAATCCGTCGGTCGGGAAGGCCATGTCGAAGTCTATGATAGTGGGCAGCGGTGCTATCTGCGCCTTCGGAATTGTCGTCAACCTTTGCCTCGAAAGTCTTGGGTTGGGTCTGGGGATAGCTTTCGGATACAGCTGTTCACTAGGGGTATCAACGATACTAATGCTCCTAATGAGGCATGTGAAGTAGCGTGGTGCAGATCGGTTCACAGAAGCAAATGTTAGTCTCGTTATGATTTCCTTTAACTCTAAATAGAGGCTTCAGCAAGTGGTGCAGGAACAGGAGGTTCCTTGCCGTTGGAGGTTTGGCGGCTAATAGATCTGGGTGCTTCAGAGCCCTACATGGCTCAGACCTTCTACGAAGCTGTAGCAAAGTCGGTTGGGGAAGGAGAGAGTCCGAGCACGATCATCCTATGCCGTCCCTCAAAGCCCTATGTCTGCATCGGTTACCACCAAGAACTTGAACGTGAAATCGACCTTGAATTCTGTGAAAGCAATGGGCTCCCCGTAATACGGCGGACCCAAGGAGGGGGAGCAACTTACCTCGACAGCAACCAAGTCTTCTATCAAGTTGTTGCTCATGAAGACAGCGAGGCGATTCCAGCAGGAGTGGATGCCATCTTCAGGAAGCTACTTCAGGTCCCAGTGAACGTCTACCGAGCTCTGGGCTTGAAGGCCGAGTACAAGGCCCTTAACGACGTGGTCGTTGAGAATAGGAAGATCTCAGGTAACGGTGCAGGCAGGCTCGACAAGTCTATAGTCCTAATCGGCAACATAATCCTCGACCTGGACTATGATATGATGGGCCGTGTACTCAGGGTACCGAGTGAGAAGTTCAGGGACAAACTCGCGAAGAGCATGCGTGAATGGGTCACATCCCTCAAGAGAGAGCTGGGCAGCGCCCCTGCGCAAGAAGAGGTAGCAAGGTTACTGGCCCAAGAGTTCCAGAGAGTTCTCGATATTAGGCTCGTGAAGGACGAACCCTCCAAAGAGGAGATGCGCATCTTTCGAGACGAGGTCTATCCCCGCCATCTATCGAGGGAATGGCTGTATATGCCTGAGAGGAGGCATCAAGAAATACGGAAGATCAAGGTGAGTGGCGACGTTCACGTAGTAGAAGCGGATCATAAGGCTCGGAAGATGATCAGAGTCACCGCGGAGGTGGTTCAGGATCATTTGAAGGACATATTGATCTCAGGGGACTTCTTCATGATACCGGAGGATGCCCTGCCCCTTCTGGAGCAGAGCCTACTTCACGCTCCCACTGAGTATGCTGAGGTCCTGCAAAGGGTTAGAAGGTTCTATGCCGAGAACTCTGTTGAGACCCCCGACATGACGGCTGAAGATTTTACATCGGCGATTATGAAGGCATTGCAATAGTTATCAACCCAGTCTCCATGGGACGCTGGAGTAGAAACAAAGCCTATTAATAGAGAAGTAAAATCTCTCAAAGTAGGCATGCCACTCCATTTCACTCGACTTTCAAGACGTGACCGAAGGAGTAGACAGGGAAAGAGGGTAGTGCTGGTCTCGTCCCCCTCAGCCTACTCACCTAATCATCCCGTCGTCCCGATGATGCCCCTCGGCACAGCCTACATCGCCGCCTCACTAGAAGAGGCTGGAATCGACGTGCGAATCGCCGATCTCACCTTCACCTTCCAAGAGGGGATCAACATCAATGAGATACGGCGAATGATCCAGCACCTAGAACCCAGCGTCGTCGGGATCTCGTCTTTCACGTCCACCATCCCCACAGCCTACAGATTAGCCAAAGCCTTGAAGGAAGAGTCTCCCGCGCTCCCCATAGTCGTCGGGGGCGCTCATGTATCGGCCCTTCCTCAGAGGACGTTAAGAGAATGCGAAGCCATAGACGCAGTAGTGGTCGGTGAAGGTGACCGAACGTTCCCCGAATTGGCAAAGCGTCTCATGAAGGATGGACGGTCCGCCGACGTATCAGACATGAAAGGAGTCTTGGCGAGACAGGGGGAAAGATATGTTGGAGACCCGGCTCCAGTATATGTGGAAGATGTTGACGGGCTTCCTTTTCCAGCTAGGCACCTCCTAGACATACCGACCTACATCCGCCACTCCTACCACGAGAAGGCCAAGAAGCAGCCAATCACAAACATGATAACTTCGAGAGGTTGTCCCCACTCATGCGTCTTCTGCTCTAGGAGCAACAGTGGGAGACGCTATCGACCGAGGAGCCCTGAGAACGTCATCGAGGAGATGAAACAACTAAAGCACCTCGGCTTCAACGAGATTCAGATCGTGGACGACAACTTCTCCGCTGATAGGACTAGGGTCCTAGAGATATGCAGGCTAATAAGGGCTGAGAAACTGGATCTAAGCCTCTGCCTCCCCAACGGTATAAGAGTCGATACCGTGGATGAGGAAGTTCTCAAAGAGATGTATGAGGCAGGTTTCTATTCCATCGCCTTCGGTGCAGAATCAGGCGACGACGCCGTCCTAAAGAAGATACTGAAAGGCGTCACGGCCGAACAAATCATGAAGGCGGTCAAGACGGCTAAGAGGATCGGCTTCTACGTCTCCCTCTTCTCGATAGTCGGGCTGCCTGGAAGCACCGTCGATTCCGAGGAGAAGACCCTCCAACTTGTTAGGGCGAGTGGCGCGGACTCCACCACAGTCTCCGTATGCACGCCTTACCCCGGTTCACCCCTATGGGAGGCGGTCAAGGATCGGCTCGAAGACATATCATGGGAGAGGTACAATGAGTCGGACGTGTCTAACCCCATATACTTGGCCGGTGGGTTGACTCCTGAGCAACTTCAGTTCTGGCTCAGAGCAGCACAAGGCTAACGGAAGACTGGGCGACGGCTCAACAAGGCATTCACCTTTTTTCTAACGCCTACTCGCAGAGATTCGAAATAGAGAAGTGCTAGGCCGAGGGTTGAGAAAAGAGTCAGAGCATAGAATACGGGGTCAGGCATACCTATCTCTCTTGCTCCTATCAGCGGCTCAGGCACGCCCCCACCTAGGAAGATCCAATGCTGGAGCCCAATCTGAGGAAGAAGAACATATAGAGGAAGGTCGAGGAGGCCGAAGAGCCCCAGAATCATCAACCCAACCCGCATTCTAGATCCAAGTTTCGACTTGAGTAGTATCAGGGCTAGCAGCCATGAAACGATATTGGTCGTCACTGAACCACCTAGGAGGAAGAGTCCATGCGTGAACCCTGTGAGTCCATCAACTCTGACAAGGCCCAACGCGAAATTCGGGGTCAAAGCGAGCCGCGGATATATCTCAAGGTAAGCTACCTTAATGTAGGCAAGTCTTCCGCCGGCGGCGACTCCCCAGACGGCGTGGCCGAACTCGTGGACAAAATCCATGACGAGCCCTAGAGGAATGAACAGGACTAGGGGGAGAATTAATTTCTTGTATCTATTAACAGACTTGGGCAAAGTGACCTTCCCCAATATTATTAGGGCCGAGAGGGAGAGGGTGATCCAGAAAGCCGCGTCCAAGGCCAAGTTCGTGAATCTGAAATCTGTATAATTAGTTATAGTGATTCTTGTGATCCTCCAAGCTAGGGGGAATCCATAGTATCTGGCTCCAATGATGCTGGCCTCCGGGGGATTCTCGATGAGGCCGGTAGCCAATGATACTAGGATTCCGAACATTATTGCCCCTATTAGGCGCCTTGACCTGAGAGCCGGTGGCAACATCTCAAGCCAATAGACTATGCAGGGCCTTTTAACAAGCTATTCTTTAGAACAAGCTGTTCAAAAACTAGAATACAATCCAGCAAGTTTCCGACTCATTCCTTAAGTACTTGCGTCTGAACCGAAGTGTTGAGAGACTCTCTCAGGACGAGTTTGGTGAGACTTCAAATGGAGGTCAGAGATTTTCGTCCCGGCGATGTTGATGTCCTAGTCGATATATTGAGGCTTAACAACCAGTATGGTCGCCCAGATGTCGACGGCCCAGAGGCCATGAAGAGGGTTGGAGGGTGCAAGGCCGCTGTCTTCTTCGTCGGCGAGATTGATGGAAGGGTCGTCGGGCTCGTCAGGGGCGTCTACGACGGGTCCAGAGCCCTCATCCACCAACTCTCGGTACACCCAGACTACAAGGGCAGAGGCATCGGAACGACCCTTGTCAGGGAGATCGTCGGAAGCTTCAATGAGAGAGGAGCGCCTACAGTCTCGGCCACTATCACTGATGAAAGCTTGGGCTTTTGGCAGAAGGTTGGCTTCAGGAAGACCAAGGCATTTCTAGCGGGCAACTGGTGAGGATGCCCCACTGTTGCCAGCACGGGGACTGCTGGTTTCCCTAAGGTTAGGATCCTCAAAGAAGGATTATTAGGAGCCGAGTCAGGTAGCCTAGTGATGAGTGGGCCCGAGCCTTATCGTTATATCAGGTATACCTGGTGGAAGACCTACGATATTGCGGAACTGGCTTCGAAGCTGAAGGAACGATTCACCGTAATAGAGCTGAGGAGCTATGGCCGCAATGAGGATGTCCCGTCAATCACTAGGAGGGACACGCCCCAGATCCGAGTTAAAGCAGACACCTTGTCAGCTTGGCTGGCACCCTCAAGAGTCATCCTCTTCCAGAAAGAGAGCGCACCCTTCACGAAGCGAGACATGGAGCTCCGGGAGATAGTGTTATCCCTCTATTCCCATGTCATTCCAGGCCCACTTCCATTCTTCTACAGGAAAGAACCGAAGTTCGAGCAGGAGCCACCACAAAGCCATCTGTAGTGGTATTCTCTGAAAGCTTCTCAAGTGGCATAAATCAGTCGTAAATAGGGCTGACCCAAAGAGAAAAATATGTCTCCTACATATCTCAGAGACTCGATGCCATATGGTTAGACTAAGAGAAAAACCTCTAAGAGAACTGTGCTACAGCATATTCGAGGCAGCTGAGGCACCAAAGGACGAGGCGAAGATAGTTTCGGACATCCTCGTCGACACAAGCATCCACGGCGTCGACTCCCACGGAGTAAGGGCGATACCGGGCTACATCGCAGGAATCAAGAAGAAGATGCTAGTTCCTGGAACACCCCTCAAGACCCTAGTTGACACCCCAACGACGGCGATGTGGGACGCGGGTCTAGGCTTCGGCTTCGTTGCGGGAGCTAAGGCGATGGAGACGGCGATAAAGAAAGCGAAGAAGTACAAGATGGGCAGTGTCGGCATCATGGGACCAGGGCACATCGGTGGTCTGTGGTGGTACTCATATCAGGCGGCTAAGAACAATATGATCGGGTGGACCCTCTGTAGAGGTGGTGGCCACGGAGTCGCACCTTATGGTGGAGTTGAAGGAAGATTAGGGGTCAACCCACTATGTTTCTCCATACCAGCAGGAAAGTACAAGCCCATAATCCTCGATATGGCCACGACTGGTGTCGCTATGGGGCACCTCCAAGTCATGGCCGTTAGAGGACAAAAGGCGCCTGAAGGTTGGCTCATAAAGTCAGATGGTACATGGTCAACAGATGCTATTGCAAGTATGAAAGGCGAGGCGGTACCGGTAGCCTTCGGCCATCCCTACAGCGAGTATAAGGGCTATGGGTTGAGCGTAATGGTCGAAGCCTTGGCGGGCGCCATCGGCTCGGGATGCTGCCTCCAAGAGACTGGCTTCGGCCACACCTTCACAGCGATCGACCCCACAGGCTACTGCCCACTAGACGAATTTACCGCTAGGATCGAGTCGATGATCAAAGACCTGAAATCGGCCAAGCTACGGCCCGGCTTCAAGGAAGTTCTCTACCCTGGTGAGCCCGAATGGCGTGAGGAGGAGAACCGTAGGAAACTGGGCATCTTTGTCGACGATCCTTGGTGGGACAACATCGTCAAGACCGCGAAAGACTTGGGTGTCGATGCTGACCGAATCATGAAGGGTGGAATCATAAAATCTTAGGGCTGTCAAACCCAACTGAATCTTCCATCTTCCTTTTTCTCCTCATTTTGCTGAGCAATATCTACGCTGAAAGATATCGTCTAGGATTTGGGAGCGTAGATTAAGTCCGATTATGAGCCCCACGCCTTCTCAAACTCTTCGACGAGCTACGCAGAAAGAAGAAGAGGCGTCTAGAACTGTTCTCCACTCTAGACACATTCTAGCTGAATAACTACATTCGTTTTTCTAGTAGAGTAGCTGGCAGATTCCTCCCCATTCAGTAAGGCTAATATCCAAGAACGCGCGCTTAATGCCCAGAATCAGGCTGGGTAACTCAACATGAAGCCGGAAGAAATGGAAATAATGTTGGCCACAGACTGTGGAAGCACCACCACCAAGGCCCGGTTGTTCAGGAGAATAAGAGGAGAATACCGGTTCGTATGTACCGGAGAGGCCCCAACCACCGTCGAAGCACCTTACGAAGACGTCACAATGGGCGTCCGCAACGCCGTCCGCGAAGTAGAGGAACTCTCAGGCATCAGACTATTATCTGATAAGGGGATCATCGTTAGAGGCAGCACAAAGGAGGATGGAGTCGATCTCTACGCGACCACCAGCTCGGCAGGCGGAGGCCTCCAGATGATGGTCTTCGGTGTCACAAAAAGCATCACTGGGGAGAGTGCTGAGCGCGCTGCCTTGGGAGGAGGCGCGATCGTTATGGACATCGTCTCAACAGATGACGGGGTTCCCCTCTACAAGAAGGTCGAGAGGACCCGACAGCTTAGACCAGACATGGTTCTTGTGGCGGGAGGGACAGACGGAGGCGCCATACCTCCGGTGATTCAGGCCGTCGAGATACTCAGGATTGCTGAACCCAAGGCTCGATTCGGAGCAGCCTACAGCCTTCCAGTAATTTTTGCTGGAAACAGGGAAGCGAGGAAGCAGGTTGATGAGACCCTCAAAGGCAGATTCGCGTTGAAGATAGTAGATAATCTTCGACCTTCAGTAGAACTTGAGAACACGGATCCAGCTAGGGACGCTATCCAGCAACTCTTCATGGAGCATGTCATGAGCCACGCGCCAGGATACGATAGGTTGATGAAGTGGACGGATGTGCCGATCATGCCGACGCCGATGGGGGAGGGAATGATGTTCCAGACCATAGCCCGCTTGAGGGGGATCAACGTCATCGGTGTCGGCCTCGGAGGAGCCACTACAAATGTCTACTCAGTCTTCGACGGGAAGTTTGTGCGGACGGTGAGCGCTAACCTCGGGATGAGTTACAGCATCTGCAACGTCCTCAGGGAGGCGACTATGCAGAACATCATCCGATGGATGCCTTTCGACATCGATGAGGGCACCTTAGGAGACATCTTGACGGACAAGATGATTCGGCCGACAACCATACCCCAAACCCTTGAGGAACTGATCGTAGAACACGCAGTCGCAAGAGAAGCTCTCCGTCTAGGATTGGCCCACCACAAATTCCTAGCCAGAGGACTACGTGGTGTGAGACCTCCAGAGTCTCTTGACGACATCTTTGAACGGAGGGCTGCGGGGACAGAGAGCTACATCAACATGCTCAGAGTCAACCTAATCGGCGGGACGGGTGGACTCCTCTCACATGCACCTAGAAGGGTCCAGAGCATGACAGTCCTGATGGACGGATTCGAGCCAGAAGGGATCACAAGGCTCGTCCAAGACAGTGTCTTCATGATGCCACACCTCGGTGTGCTCTCAACTGTTCACTCAGAAGCCGCCTTGGAGATCTTTGAAAAGGACTGCTTGGTTAGGTTAGGAACATGCATCGCGCCTAGAGGCATTCCAGAGAGGGAGGACGGTGAGATCATGAATGTCGAGATGACTATGCCAGACGGTAGCACTAGGACTGAAAGCCTCAAACTAGGCGATATCATCAGGGTGCCTTTGGAGTTCGAAGAAGTTGCGAAAGTGAGGATAACGCCAAACAGAGAATGCGATGTGGGCGAGGGTCCGGGTCAAGCTGTAGAGGTCGATGTGAATGGTGGTGTAGCCGGTGTGATCTTGGATGCTCGAGGAAGGCCTTTGAGAACGCCTACGGATAGGGTGGAGATGAAGAAGCTCCTTTTGAAGTGGTTCAGGGCGCTGGACATGTATCCTAAGGAGGCCTTGGACAGGTTCGAGAAAGAGGTGGGCTAGATGTCCTACGCATATACTCCTGGCCTGAAGGTAAAGAAATTCACGTTGGTATCGAAGCAGAGAATCCTGCCGATCGAAGGTGAAGTCATAGTCAAGGAAGGAGATGTCATCTCTTACGACGCAGTCGTCGCCCGAACCCATGTTCCCGGAGACGTTAACATGATACCCCTCTTCTACATCCTGGGAGTAGAGCCATACGAGTTGCCCAGGGTGGTGCTCAAAAAGGAGGGCGACACAGTCCAGAAAGGCGAACTGCTGGCCACCACAAAGTCCTTCTTCGGCCTCTTCAAGTCAGAGTACCGATCCAAGGTCGGAGGCACCATAGAACTCATCTCGGACATAACGGGAATGATAGGCATAAGGGACTTCCCCGTCCCCATCGACTTGACCGCCTACATCTCTGGCAAGGTGAGACAGGTCATACCAAATAATGGCGTCATAATCCAGACGCCGGCATCCTTCGTCCAAGGAATCTTCAGAGTGGGCGGTGAAAGGCATGGAGAGATCATGGAGATCACTGAGCCTCATGTGGAGCTGACAACAGATATGATTGACAAGAGTTGCGCGGGAAAGATACTCGTAGGAGGATCGCTCGTCACCGCTGACTTCCTGAAGAAGGCTGAGGCGGAAGGCGTCAAAGGAGTCGTCACCGGAGGCATAAGGCGGGTCGACTTGACCAAATTCCTTGGATACGAGATGGGTGTTGCAATTACAGGGCACGAGCAGACGGGTTTGACATGCATAATCACCGAGGGCTTCGGCAAAATGACCATGGCGAAGCACACCTACGAACTCTTGAAATCTTGCGAAGGCAGACTCGCATCAATCGACGGCGCGACGCAGATTAGAGCAGGCGTGATAAGGCCCGAGGTCATCGTCCCCTACAAGGAATCTGAGATCAGCGACTTCAAGGAAGAAGAAGACACCTTGGCTGAAGGAATGTATCCCGGAACAAGGGTGAGGATAATCCGTCAGCCCTACTTCGGAGCGATCGGTACCGTGGATAGTCTACCCGCTGAGCTACAGCAGCTTGAATCAGAGTCTTGGGTCAGAGTGATGACCGTCAAACTCGACGACGGCAGAAACGTCACAGTGCCAAGAGCCAACGTTGAGATCATGGAAGAGTAGGTGTACTAGAGGCTGACCTAGTTCAGCCATCACTCAACTTTTTGTCGTTTTTATTGCTAGTATTTCTTGTCGGCCTATGAGGCCATCGGGGTTGCCTGCCACTCGTATTTGTCGGGATAGTTGAACCAATAGTAGAATTGTCTCGCAGGTACCCTAGGGTCTCTTCCCCGAATATGCTGCCATTTCTCCAGCTCAGTCTCGTACCGTCTCCTAGCTTCCTCAAACTTCTCCTCATCTATTTCTACTCCGAGACCGGGACCTTCCGGGACAGTTAGGGTGCCGTTCTCGTATCGGAAGGGCTTCGTTATGATGTCCTCGGAGGGTGGTAGAACCTTACAATAGGAGGAGTCCCCTGGTTCCAGGAAACTAGGGGTCGCCGTCACCAAGTGTAGCTGAGCAGCAGTGGCTATGCCAAGCTCCCCAGGCGAACTGTGAGTGGAGGCCTCCAGACCACCGGCTTCGGCCACGGCGGCGCATCTCTGGGTCTCGAGGAAGCCTCCGTTTTCACAGAGGTCGAGATTGACTGCGTCGCAAGCCCTCTTCG
>Ga0172362_10006359_pt1 | contig 10143 bp, 13 predicted proteins | sample LakKivs1_kivu2a2_FD_114534 | JGI IMG/M metagenome (GOLD analysis project Ga0172362, IMG submission 114534) | Sediment microbial communities from Lake Kivu, Rwanda - Sediment s1_kivu2a2 | ecosystem: Environmental > Aquatic > Freshwater > Lake > Sediment | place: Rwanda: Western Province, Lake... | reverse complement strand
TGCCGGCGCAGCGTTGAGCGATGTCGCTCCAAGCCATGAGTCACCGTCCTTTCTGTCCCCGAGGGACGGTTTTACGCCCCATCCGTGTCGGCCGCGAAGGCGAAGCCGTTCAGGGCCTCCGCCACGGCGTTGCGGACGTCCAGGCCGATCTCCCCGTAGGTCTCGCTCGCGGTAATGTCGGCGTGGGTGAACTGGCCGATGGCCACGGTGCCGGGGGTCAGGGTGGCGTACAGCCCGCCCAGGGCGGGGACCCAGTCCTCCGGGCACACGCCGCCGCACCAGAACCACCCGTAATAGTCGGTGGTCATGGCCGACAAGCCCACAGCGATCGGGCCGCACTGCGCCGCCAGGTCCGCCCCGTTGTCGTTGGTGACGTCGTACGGAGTCGCGTCCGAGTGCAGGGCCACGATGTGCCGGGCGGCCAGGGCATGGGTCCCGTCCTGGCTTTCGAGCTTCAGGTAGATGAAGCGCGAGAGGCCGGGAATGCCCAGGGTCGTGTTGCGGACCTCGATCTTCGTGCCGATCGGGTAGGCCGCAGCCGCGACGTTGTGGCTCAGCGCGCCCGTGAATCCGTCGGTCGGCGGGCCGTACCGGGGATCAGGCGCGCCCGGAAACCCGTCGAAGAGCATGATCTTTTCGCTGTCAATCGTTCCGTCGCTCGCCATGAGAGACTCCTTTCAGTCGTGGTCAGATCCGGCCCCGACCTTCCGCAATTCGGGGCCCGTTGCCGTTGGGTCAGGCGTCGGCCGCGAACGCCACACCGACGACCTCTTCACCGACGGCGTTGTGGATGTCGAACCCGATCTCACCGGGGGTCGTCCCCGGCGAGGCCAGGTTGCCCCAGGTCATCGTGCAGCCGACCGTGACGGTGTTGAGGGTGTAGAAGTCGCCTTCCATCGCGGCCACATAGTCGATCGGCGCGACGCCGCCGCACCAGAACCAACCGTAATAATTGGTCGTCATCGCCGACAAGCCGATGGCGATCGGTCCGAGTTGGTTGGTCAGGACCGTGGCGATCTCGTTCGTGAACGCATACGGCGTGGCCGTGGTCGAGATCGCCACCAGGTGCCGGGCGGCCAGGACGTTCGTGTCGTCCTGGTGGGTGAGTCGGGCGTAGATGAACGTCGAGAGCCCCGCCAGACCGGTCGTCTGGTTGTAGACCTGGATCTTGGTGCCGATGGGGTAGGCCGCAGCCGCGACGTTGTGGCTCAGCGCGCCCGTGAATCCGTCGGTCGGCGGCCCGTACCGGGGATCCGCCCGGCCGGGAAAGCCGTCGGCCAGCATGAACTTCAGGTTCGTCAGGACTTGGTCCGCCATGTGAGGCTCCTTTCATGCCTGTTCGGCCGCGCGACCCGCGATCAGGCCGGGTCGCGCGGGTCCGACCCCGCCGCGGCCTAGGCCACGTTCGACAGCCAGATGTTGGCGTTCGGCTGCCAGCAGATGAGGTTGCCGGTCGCCATGACGCGGCCGAGGTAGGCGTCCAGACCGCCGACCTGGTCGCCCTGCCAGGTGAAGCCGGTGAACTTGAGGCTCCGCTTCGGATGCAGCCGGAGTTCCCACGTCTCGGGGTTGATGAGGAAGAAGTACTTCGTGGTGGTTCCCGGCGTCATCGTGTCCAGGTACGGATCGAGGACGAACTCCACGCCGTCGATCATCAGGGTCTCGAAGCCGTATCTCATGAGCTTCGATCCCTCGCGGCTGTAGAGGGTCCGGGCCTCGCACTGGCTCTTGTAGGCCCGGAAGATCGAGGAGCCGCTGATCGCGTACCACTTCTCCCCGGGGTCGCGGTACTGGCGGCACCGGTCCAGGGCCTGGCGGAACAGGGCGATGGAGGGGGTGTAGGCCGCGGCCTGGTCCGTCCACGTCCCGTCCACGGAGGCCCCCATCCACCAGGTCCGAACGGCGGTCGTCCGGGCCAGCGACCCGTAAGGCGTCGCCGCGTGACACAGGGCGTCGCAGACGCTCTGGAACTTCTTGCCGGAGTCCGTGGTCGTGGTGTTCGAGGTGTAGAACCGCTTCGCGAAGCCCCGTTTGGTGCCGTTCTGCGCCGCCTGGACGAGGGTGTCCACCAGGTCCACCGGGGCCGTGTCGACCCCGCCGTCGTTCTGGATCTCCTCCTCGACTGTGTATTGGACCGGCATCTGGGCGTACTTCCAGGTGAACTCCGGCAGTTGGAGGATCGTCTTCGAACCGCCGGTCATGCCCTCCATCGGGGTGTAATCCTGCATGAGGCTCTCGGTCGTGTCCATCTCGACGGGCCGCTGAATCTTGCGGCCCCCCTTGAAGGCGATGTGCCGGCCTTCCTTCAACATCGCGAACAGCGCGAGTTTCTCGAAGACCTGCTTGACGACGCTTCGCTCGTACAACTCCCGCGTGGTGGCTGTGAGGTTGCTCATGGAGATCTCTCCTTCTCTTGGGGCCGATCCGCCGGCTTAACGGCTGCCGCCGCGGATCAGGCCGGTCTCAGCTTGCCTTTTCGCACCATGTCCGCGAGGACCTCCTGGCGGGTCCCCATCGCGGGCCGGGCGGCCGGGGCGCCGCCGCCCTGGCCGGTGTCGGGCCGGATGCCCGGCTTCGGTTTGGGCCGCTTGCCCGCCTCCGCGGCGAGTTCCTGGTAGGCCATCTTCACCGCCAGGTCCTCCGCCTCCGGGCTGGGCGGATGGTCGGCGTCGTAGCCCCGGTCCTCGAAGTACTCCCGGGCCTTCGCCAGGGCCGGGTCGCGGAACTGCGGCCCGTACTGGCGATCCAGCGCGGCCAGGTGCCGGTCGAACGCCTCGTTGCGGTCCCGCTGGGCGACGGCCAACTCGCCGTCTTCCCGCAGATCCGCGAGGCGGTCCTCCAGGCGTTTGATCTGGTCCTGGAGGGCCTTGACCTCCGGCCCGGCCCCGGCCGTGGAACGCACCCGGGCGACCGTCCGCGCGAGGGCCTTCATCTTGGCGACGATCTCGGACGGGTCGCTGTCGTCGGTCAGGGCCTCGATCTCCTCGGCCAAGAGGACCAGATCGTCCTTCGCCTCGGCGGCCTTGGGGGCGCCCCTGGCCTTGACCTCTTCCAGGAGGGCCGCCATCTGGGCCTGCTGCCGCTGGATCATGTCCAGCAGCGACCGCCGTTCCGCGGCCCGTTCCTGGTCCGCCCGCTGGCGTTGCTTGTCCCAGGCCTGGCGGGGGGGCTTCTTGTCCCCCGCCGCCTCGCCCCCGGACGCGTCCTCGTCTTCGGTCTCGTCTCCGACCTTGGCCTTGCCCGGTTTGCCGTCGCCGGTCTTGCCGTCGGCCTCGCCCTCCTCGCCATACAACATGGCGGCGTCTACGCCGCCGCCGGCGGCCTCGATCCCCGCCTGCGCCTCCGGCTCGCCGGCGTCCTCTTCCTCCGGCGCCCCTGCCGGCTTCACCTGCGTCCCTGCGTTCGGGTCCTCTTTCGTGCCAGGCATCGCTCGTCCCTCATATGGCGTCCGGCTCGTGTCCGGGTCCGCCGGTTCATGCGCCCGCTCGCGGTTTGGCCCGTGGCCCTTTCGCTGCGGCGCGCCTCACGGCGCTTCAGTGTCTGCCCTCCATCAGCGGTGACCGGAGTCGCCGCTTGCGCGTTCGGATCGGGCCGGCGACCGTATGGCCGCCGCGCGGCCCGGCCTTTGCGACGATCGCCAGGTGGAGATACTTGCCACCCGGCAAGGTGATCGTTCGATAGCGTTTGGCCCCGCCCCGCGCCCGTTCCTCCGCCGTAGGCATGGTCTATCGCTCCTCCCCAACGAATCGGCCTCGTTGGGTTGTCTTGACCCTGGCCTCTAGCCTCCTGCCGGCATCGCAGCGGGCTCAAGGGTTGCCGGCGATCCGCCCGCCGGCTTTTGCCCCGCCGCGGCCCGGGCCGCGACCTGTTCGATGTCGGCCTCGGCCTTCTCAAACTCCCTGAACCTCTGCCACACGGAGACCCGCTTCAACAGGTCCTCCGCGTTCTCCATCTCGTAGGCCGCGAGGAACTCCGGTAACAGGGCCAGCGCATCGGGCCCGAGGGCCTTGAAGACCTCGCCGATCAACTGGCGGCGGCGTTCCTGGTCATACGGCAGGGCGGTCCCGATCTGAAGGCGCACGTCGAACCGCACGCTCTCCGCCGGAATCCGGGCCATCGAGGGGTTTCCCGATTCGCCCACGATCCGCACGAGCTGACCGGGTTCCAGGTACGCCTGGTCCATCCACGCGACCAATTGCATCGCGGACGCCAGAAAATCGTCCTGGGCGCCCGCCGCGGAACTCGTGCGGACCCGCGCGTTGCGGGCCAGTTCCAGGATCTCCGCCGCCGTCGGCTGTCCCCCCGCTTGGCGACCGCGGGCGACCTCCTGGCTGCCTGTCTGGTCCTGGAGTTCACGGGTCAGCAGTTGATAGGCGGCCAGGAGTCCCTGCGCCATGGGCGGCGGCGGTACCCGCTGGATGCGGCCGAGGCCGCCTTTGACCAGTTTCCAGATCGCCCCCGCGCGGGCCTTTAACCGCGCACTGATCTTGCGATTCTGGGGGTCCCCCGCAATCACGCCCTCCTCCACGAGGGTCACCGGATCGGAGTGTTGCTTGATCCAGGTCGTCAGGTGGGCCCCGTCCGCGTTCACGGCATCCTGCAGGCCGATGGCCATCTCGACGCCGTTGAGGCCCCGCCACGTGTGCGGCAGGGCTTGGGCGACGCCCACCACGTAGGGCCACCGCCGGAACGCCCATCGCTGGTCGGCCTCAGCGGGGTTCAGGATCAACCGTTTCCCGATCCTGAGGACGTGGCGGCCGTAAGGGAACTCGGGTTCGTCGTCCCATCTGCGGACGATCCGCTTGGGCCATCGGGCCGGATCGAGCGGGGCCCCCGGTTCGAGCCCCCCGCCGAACGCCGCCGGGTCGGCGACCACGAGCGTCCCGTCGGCCGCGACGGCCGCTTGGCCGGACGCGAGCAGATCCTCGCGCGGGACCGGCTCGTCGATCTGCCCGGACTTCAGGGCCCCGTCGTGGAAGTAACACTCAGTGACCGTCACCCACCGCGGCAGGCCGGTCCGTTCGTCCGCGGCGGCCGACGCCGGGGTCTCGTAACCGCGGGCCCGGCGCAGGAGCTCCACCAACCGGGATTCGCGAACAAGCGTCTCCTGGATGCCGTCGTCGGACTGCTCCGTCCGCGACTCGATCCGGGTCCGCATGAAGGCCGCCGCGACCGGGTCGTTGTCCGGCTCCTCGACGTCGGCCGCCGCCTCCTCAATCTCCTCTTTGCGGGCCGGCCATCGCTGGACGGCCTTCGCCAGGAGCATCCGGCGCTGGCAGAGGATGAACCCAGCGCTGGCGATGTCGGCCTTCTCGGCGTCGGGGTCGACTCCAAACTTGTCCGGTTCCAGGAGCACGACCCGCGGGGCGCCCCGCCACCGTTTCTCCTCGTCGAGCCATTCGGCCCGCTCCTCCCAATAGACCTTGGCGACGTAGTGGCCCCACAGCCAGGCGTCCACCACCGCCGCCCGGGCGATGCTCGGCATCCCCAGTTCAGAGTCGAACTGCCATCGGAGCAACCCCTGCCAGAACCTCGCCGCCTCGGCGTCGTCGGGCTGCTCGGGAGTGGCCACGAGCAGGGGCCTGCGCTGGGCCATCATCGCCCCCTGCTGGGCCATGGCAGGAAAAAGGTAGTTCAACTGAATCCGCTCCCATCCGTCCCGGACCGGGACCCGCTTCAGCTGGTTGCCGAAGGTGTAGTCGTAGGCGTCCTCGGCCAGTTCGGCCCAGCCCTGGCTGTCGGCCCGGGCCTGCTCGATCATCTCGTCGAGCCGGTCGTTCAGTTCGTCGACCGTGATGTCGCGGGCCTCGGTCACTCCGTCGCCTCCTGGTCGGTCTTTGGCACGGTCGGCGCCGTTACGATCGGCCCCTCATGTCCGCTGGCCCGCCACACCAGGCGGGCCCCGAGCAACAGACCCGCCAGGGCGATCGCCGCCCCGGCCATCATCCCGATCAGAAGCAACGCCGCATCCGTCATGGCTCACCCCAACACATCCTGGTCCGCCGATGCCAGCACGCCCCGATCGACGCCGCCGGCGTAGCGGATACCCGTCAACCGCGGGTTCACCCGAACGGGCGCCGCCGGCCCCTCCTGCGTCCGCGGGCAGTCCAGGTGCAACTGCAGGGCGATGAACCCCGCGAACAACAGATCGTCGTGGGCGCCCACCTGGTGCTGCCGGCGGCGACCCCGCCACACGAAGGTCCGTTCCTCGTCGACGAAGTCCTGGTCCCAGACCTGGACCTTGCCGGCCCATCCGTCGCGCGGGTCGGCCCGGGCCTGGGCCACGTAGGTGTCGATCAGGTAGTCGCGGTTGGCCGCGGTCGTCTTGAAGCCCCAGACCGGGATCTCGTCGCCGGCCTCCAGACTGTCCAGGCCCTTCTGCCGCTGGTACAGTCGCGCGTAGGACCGCCGCGTGAAGACCGCCAGGCTGGCCATGCCGGCCGCGTTGCATTCCGGCGAGGCCCAGGCTTTGTTGTACCACTCGGCCGCCAGGAGCAACTGTTCCCCGTGCCAGTCCGGCGTCAGGCGTGCCCGGAAGGTCGCGACGATGGCCAGGTCGCGGCGCCTCAGGACCACGCCGGTCGACCAATCCGGCTGGCTCCGCACATCCGCCCGGTCCGACAACTGGCCCTCCATCACGTCGCCCGCCACGACGTAATCCGCTCCCTCCTCTGCTTCCGCCCAGACCCGCCAGGCGAACTCGGCCTGCTCCGAGGCCTCCTCGACCAGGACCTGGCCGCCGGCGCCCCGGCGCAGGGTCACGCGGCGGTCCGGGGGCCGCACAGCCTCCTGGTGATGGGTCACAACCTCGGTCGGGATCGCTGGCCGGCCGCTGACGATGAAGGCGTCCTCCGGCGTCGCCGGGTACTCCTGCTTGAACAGATCAGGGTCTCCGCCGCATTTCTCGGAGATCGCCGACCGGCGCCAGGCCAATTGGGTGTCGTCCGCCCCCAGGCGGCGCAGCCGCTGTTCCTCGTCGTCCAGAAGGCCGAGGCTCTCCCCGTGTGCCAGCGGCCTCCGGTACTCCGGGGCGGACAACCACGAGACGAACATGGGGATATATCCCGACAGATCGCCGGGATGCTCCCGGTGCCGGCGGACGGCCTCCTCCCACCGGTCGTGGAACTCGCCGCTGGCCCCGTTGGCGGTCGATTCGAGGATCACCGCGGTGTCCGGCAGGTCCGGCACAGTCTGGAGGAGGGCCAGCAGGGTGTGCTTGGCGTCCCACCAAAACGCGACCTCCGAGCAATGCAGATAGTGGATCGTCTCGGACCGGCCCCGGGTGCTCGTTTTCTGGCCCGCGTCCTTCGTCATCCTCACCACGCCGGCGGTCTGGACGCGGTACTCCGAGCGATGCGGGGCGGACCAGAGGATCTCCTTCCGGTTGGAATGGTCCTTCGCCCGCCGCTCCGCCCCAGGCAACTCCTCCTCGAACCGCTTGACCATGCGGAACAACACCGTGCTGGACTCGTCGTCGTGGGCGCAGACGAAGGCCTTCCGGTTCGCCTGGTTTTGCGTCAGCGCGAAGGCCAGGGCGCCCGTCGCGGTGGAGATGCCGATCTGGCGGGCCTTCAGCACGAGGATCCTGACCGGCAGCCCCGCGGCCTGTTGGGCGGCCGCGTACCCGTAGAGGCGGCACTGCTCGTCGTTGGGCACGTAGGGGACCAGGCGACCGGCCTTGTCGATGATCTTCAGGCGCGAGGCCAGCCAATCCAGAATGCCGATCTCCTCCTGGGCCTGGGCGGTCGCCGTCACTGGTCCACTCTCCTCGGCGGGGGCGCGGGCATCCGCCGCAGTCCCATCCCCGCCAGCCGGCCACTGAGGGCGTCCCGCGTGTGCTCCTGGTCCATGACCCGATCGGCCTCGACCTTCGCCTTCTCCACGGCCCCGTCGTACGCGTCGAAGGCCTCATTGACCGTCCGTGCCGGGATCTGAAAGTTCCACTGCCGCTGGCCTTTCAGGCCGTCCGGGAAGACCTTCAACATCACGACCGTGCCGTGGTAGGTCACGGGCCCCTCGTGGGGCGGCAACGGGATCCGCCGAACGATCTGACGATCCCGCTCGTCTGTGTAGACCTGAACGAGCCACCGCTTGGCGACAACGGTGGGGGCCGTCGTGTCAACGGCGGGTAGGGCGCCGGCGGGGGCTGTGTCAGGATCCATCGGCCTGTCCTTTCGCAAGCGGGGGAGGTGCGCTGAACCGGGGGGCCGCCAAGCCGGGGGCCGACGGCCGGGCAGCCGCGGCGGCCACCTTCTCGGCCAGGAGACCCCCCAGACTGACGTTGACGGTCACGGCCGGCGGCGGAACTTCCTCCGTCATCTTCGCGTACCCGCCGAGCTGGGCCAGCGACCGGACGGCCTCCAGGCCGTTGTAGAACTCCAGACGCCGCATGACCTTACGTCCGTCCCGGCCGACCCTGGCCGACCGGATGGCCCGCACGTCGACCCCCTCGGCGGCGAGTTTCCTCAACGATTTCCGGCCCGCCAACCACGGTTCGAACTGTTCGATGCGCGCGTCCGCGTAGGCCAAAAGGCGACTCTGAAGGCCGCTGACGGCCCCGATCTCGCTCTCGACCGCCTCCGAAATCGCGCGGCGAAGTAGTGGTTTTGTAGCCAGCTTGTAGGCGTCCTGGCGGGGGTACTTCGAGTGGTAGCCGGCCTCCAGGAAGGCCCGCGTCCGGTTCCCGTAGCGCGCGGCCAGGGCGATGAACTTCTCCTCGCGGATCGTCAAGACACGATGGGCGGGGTCGCGGGGGCGACCTCGCAAACGGCGTCGGGACCGCCGCTGGGCATGCACAACCACGCAGGAATGTACGCAGGAAAGCCGGATCTGTCAAGCGGACGGGGTTTCGGAAGGGGCCTCAACGGCGTTTCCAGGCCCGCTGACACTGGCGAATGCCCATCACAAAAATCTGCCGGACCCGTTCCCGCGACACGCCCAGGACGTCGGCGATCTCCTGGAGCGTTCGCCCCTCCATCCGGGCCGCGACGACGTGGGCGGTCCTGGCCGGCAGCCGGTCCAGGAGTTTCCAGGCCGCCCGGGCGTCGGCGTCGGGGGGCGGGGCCGACGCGAACCGGGGCCGGACCGGGGCCTGGCCTATCTCGTCGAGCCGGGCCTCGCGGATCCGCTTGGGCATCCGCCCGTCGCGCGGGGCCGCGGGCGCCCGGCGGAGTTCGCTCATCACGGCGTTGCGGATACAGCCGCACGCGAACGTCGCAAATCGCCCCCTTCGGGCCTTGTAACGGGTGGCCGCCCGGCACAGCGCCTCCAGGCCCGCCCCCCGCAGGGCGTCCAGGTCCAGGTCCGCCCGCGGCAGCCGGCCGCACAGCCGGTCGATGGACCAGAACACCAGCCCGACGTTGGCGGCGGCCAGGGCCTGCTGGGCGGGGGACAGTGTTGCCGGGTTGCCTCTGCGCGGACGATGCCGCATCGTGCCTCTACTTCTCCGGCTCGGGGTCCGTGATTCGCCCGTACTCCAGCGCATCAGGCGTGTCCAAGGTGAGGTGTCTCCCGCCCGGCGTTTCGGCTTTCATGGTCATGGCCGTCCAGGCCGGCCACCGAAACGTCCTCATCCTGCCTCCCACGCAAACACCTGAATCCGTGCCCCTGGCTTTCCGCCGAGGGCATGATACACCTTCACGATCCGCCCATCGCACACCTGGGCGTCGTCGCGGTAGAGGCCAACTTGCTTCAGGGCATCCAAGACGGCCTTGTCACAGTTATCGCGGTCGGGCTTGGCGGTGTGCGGCAACTCGCCCGGCGGGTCTTTCTTGCGGCAGAGTCGTTTGGGCCTCGGAAACCGGAAGAGGATGTCCACGCGGATCGGCCCCGTCAGGGGCTGCGGCGGCAGGAACGGCTTGACCGCGAGCGCGATCTGGGCCTTCCAACCCTCCGCCGTGCCAGGATCGTAGACCCGGACGCTCGTCTTGTTCGCCCGCCTGAACGCGAAGCCCCTGGGCCGCGGCTGCCCCTTCGGCACGCCGTCCACCGAGAACGTGAAGTTCATGGTCGCTCCTTCAGCAGGCGGCCGCGCTCTACTCTCTGAAACTTCGCCACGTGAACGGCACTACCCCGCCCCCCTCTCTCGCCCGGTCTATCACGCTCGCCCCAAACAGGTCTTTCAGGGCCTCCTTCTTCGCGTTG
>Ga0172362_10006357_pt1 | contig 10144 bp, 9 predicted proteins | sample LakKivs1_kivu2a2_FD_114534 | JGI IMG/M metagenome (GOLD analysis project Ga0172362, IMG submission 114534) | Sediment microbial communities from Lake Kivu, Rwanda - Sediment s1_kivu2a2 | ecosystem: Environmental > Aquatic > Freshwater > Lake > Sediment | place: Rwanda: Western Province, Lake... | reverse complement strand
TTTCGGGTACGGATGGTAGTGACCTACTCGGCCATTGTCAGTAACCTGAAACAACTCTTCCGCTATAAAACAGGGAAGATCAGAAAAAAACCCACAGAAAGTGTGGTTTGTGCTACCTGAATGAAAAGGTAGCGCAATAAGCATGCCGATTCCATGGGAAAACCCCTTTCCATGGATGAAAGCAGAATGGATTCACCTGTCAAAGACCGAAAAACCAGGGGTTATCTGAGAAAAGCCTGTGAATCTTGAAAAAAACGAAATTCTAACGGGTCGAGGCATTTCTTGAGAAATCGCTTTGTTCAGTGTAATCATAGAATAATAGGCGTAGAGGATTGCCGTATGGAAGATATAAAAGGAAGCACCCCTATCGAAAGCGGATCATAAGAATTCGCAAAGGACAGCGAGCGACCAAATAGGAGTTATAACGCGTAAACACCGGATAGCGCTTATCAGTAAGTGTACCGTAAAAGTGCACGAAAAGATTGATGATTCTTAATTGACCATCAAACTGGTGATTAGCTAATAACTAACAATATATTACGGATCGGTTACTCCTATCGCTAACGGGAATCAAACCATTGATTCATTCCGAATCGATCGAAAATCGCACTTATTCACCCAAGGCAGAATCTCGTTTTAACTATCCTGTATTGGGGATAGATCCACACTCGGCGTTTGAAGGTATTCACCGCTCCCTCTCGTGTCGAACGATTCGCTGAATCCGATCATTCGTGGTAGAGAAAGCAGGCAACCCGATGGTTCTTCTCTGCCTCTACAAGGGTTGGCAGTTGCTTGCTGCATCGGGGCATAACCTTCGGGCAGCGTGGGCTGAAGGGGCACCCCGAGGGTGGTCGGATCAAGGATGGCACTTCCCCGTAATCTACATCCTTGCTCATCGGGCGTGATGGGTCGGCGATCGGAATAGAGCGAAACAGAAGCTGGGTATAGGGATGGAGCGTTTTGGCAAACAAACTTTGCGCGTCTGCAAGTTCAACCAGATGCCCGAGGTACATCACAGCGATTCGGTCGCTGATAAATCTGACGACCGACAAGTCATGGGAGATGAAGAGGAAGGTCAACTGGAGTTCCGTCTTTAGTTTTTTGAGCAGGTTCATGATCTGGGCTTGAACGGACACATCGAGAGCGGAGGTGGGTTCGTCCAGCACCACGAATTCAGGACGGGTCAGGATAGCCCGTGCAATAGCGATCCTCTGGCGCTGCCCTCCCGAAAATTCGTGCGGAAATCGGTTCATATGCTCAGGTTTCAAACCGACCATCTCCAAAGCGTCAAGAACCATCCCTTTCTGGCCGCCGCGACTCTTTTCGATTCCGAAGATGGCCAAGGGTCTGCGCAACATCTCAAAGATCGACATTCTGGGGTTTAGCGATGAATACGGGTCCTGGAAGACTATCTGGATGTTCCTTCGGAAAGGCCGAAACTGGCCATTGCTCAAACCCGTTACGTCCTTACCCTGAAACAGAATGGACCCACTGGTTGCCGGAAGCAGTCGGGTCAGCATCTTCCCGATGGTAGACTTGCCGCAACCCGATTCACCCACCAAACCCATCGTCTCCCCCGTATGGATCGATAGCGATACCTTGTTGACGGCGCGAATGCTCATGCCTTTGCCCATCGCGCCTCTGAGTATCTTAAAATCTCGTGTCAAATCCTGAAGCTGCATAACGGGTGTCATGAGGCGCTCTCCTTTTCTTCGTCATTGCCATAAGGGTGGTAGCATGCCGCCTGGTGCTCGGGATTCTGACCGATCGGGGTAAGGCTTGGCGGCTGCAGATCGCATAGTCCCGAAACGAATCTGTCGCATCTCGGATGAAATCGGCACCCGGAGGGCGGATAGATCAGATTGGGTACTGAGCCCGGGATCACATTGAGGCTCTCGTTTCGTTCTTCCATAGAAGGAATGGCTTTTAAAAGCCCTTGGGTGTAGGGGTGCGACGCTTTTGCGAAGATTTCGGTAGCGCTGCCTATCTCGACGATGCTTCCCGCATACATCACCGCGATACGATCACAGTTCTGGGCGACAACACCCAGGTTATGCGTGATTAACAGAATACTCAGATTCATTTGAGCCTGCATCTCTTTCAGAAGCGCTAAAATCTGCGCTTGAATGGTCACATCCAGCGCGGTGGTAGGTTCGTCAGCGATCAGCAGTCTGGGGTTGCATGCCAAGGCCATCGCAATCATGACGCGTTGCCGCATACCGCCGGATAGTTCGTGGGGGTACTTTTTAAGGATCATCTCCGGATCCTGCATACGTACCTTCTTGAGCGAATCCAGCGCGATCAGTCTCCCATTTGCTTTGGTGTAGGGGTTGTGTTCAAGCAGGATATCGAGCATCTGCTCTTCCACCGTAAACACAGGGTTCAACGAGGTCATCGGTTCTTGGAAGATCATGGTGAGAGACTGGCCACGAATCTTTCGCATCCCTTTGGGTGCCAATTTTAGCAGATTCTGCCCCATAAACTCGATTTCCCCTTCGAGGATTTTGCCGGGGGGAGAAGGAATCAATCCCATGACTGCGTACGCGCTGACGGATTTACCGCTCCCTGTTTCTCCAACGAGACCCAAAACTTCGCCTTTGCGACATTCGAACCCGACATTTTCGAGGGCTTTGACCTCTCCTTCTTCCGTATAAAAAGAGATTTTCAGATTCTTGACACGAAGAATGACATTATCTTCAGATAGGTGTTGTTGGTTGCCCATCTCGATCACCTGTCCTTCAGTTTCGGGTTGAGGGCATCATTGAGTCCGTCACCGAAGAAGTTGAACCCCATCACGATCAGGAAGATGGCAATCCCGGGAAAGATACCTACGTGAGGGGCTTCCTGAAGGGCAGTCCGAGCCAGAGAGAGGTCGGTACCCCACTCAGCTAGAGGTGGTTTGACCCCCAGTCCAAGAAAACCAAGGCCAGCAATACTAAGGATGGCTGTCGCCATACGCAGTGAGGCTTGAATGATAATGGGCGCGATCGAGTTGGGGATGATGTATCGCGCCAGAATGGACCAGGACCGCTCTCCGACGGCTCGTGCCGCGTCGATGTACTCATTTTCCCGGATGGAAATGACGGTTGCGCGAGCGATCCGCGCAAATTGGGGCGTTGAGTAGACGGCAATCGCCAAAATGATATTCACCTGCCCTGAGCCAAGCACAGCGATAATACCAATCGCCAGGAGGATATCCGGAAATGCCAAAAGAATATCGAAGAACCGCATGATGATCTCATCCCAAAACCCACCAAAGAAGCCGGCGACGGAACCAAGAAAAACCCCGACCAGTACCGCAATCAACACCGAAAAAGAAGCAATGCTGAGCGATACTCGGGCGCCGAAAATCACCCGGCTCAGAATATCCCGACCGAAAAAGTCCGTTCCAAACCAGTGCTCCGCGGTTGGCGCGTCTAAGCTTCCAAATTCTCCCAACCACTGCCTGGCAGGGTTGAATGGCGCAATCCATGGAGCGAAGATCGCCAGGAGAAGAAAAAATAGGATGATAAAAGTCCCGATCATGGCCATTTTGTTCTTGACAATTCGTTTCCAGATGGTCCAGAAAGCGTTTGTGCGTTTTTCGGTAACGGGTCTGTTTTCCATATGGATTTCTTCCCCCTCCCCTACCCGCGGCGAACGCGTGGATCCAGGAAGGCGTAAGTGATATCCACGGTCAGGTTAACCAGCACAAAGCTAAGGGCGATGATCATGATACCTGTCTGCACAACCGTATAGTCTCGACTGAAGATGGAATCGACCACCATCCTCCCCACACCGGGCCAACCGAAAACCGATTCCGTTAGAACAGCGCCTCCGAGCATATATCCAAACTGAAGCCCGACGATGGTCACAATAGGAATCATAGCGTTTTTCAGAGCGTACTTGTAGATGATCTTATTGGTAGAGAGGCCATACGCCTGAGCCGTTCGAATATAGTCCTGATTCAATACTTGGAGCATGGAGGCTCTCGTCATACGGGCGATGATCGCCGCGGTAGCCATCCCCAGGGTAACAGCCGGCAGGATGATATGGCGGAAAGTGCCTATCCCGCCTGCGGGAAGAAGGCGCCAAGTCATAGAAAACAGGATGATCAACAGGATTCCGAGCCAAAAAACCGGCATGGACACACCAAAAAGAGAAAGGGACATGACCAGGTTATCGATCCAGGAGTTGCGTTTCACCGCGGCGAAAATGCCCATAGAGACACCTAACAAAGCGGCTATGAGGATACTGATCAATGCCAACTGAATGGTGTTCCTGAAAGCAGGAAAGATCAACTCAAGAACCGGTCTTTCTGTTCTCAGTGAGCGAAGATCCCCGCTAAAAACGCCTCTCATAAACAAGCCGTATTGAACGGGTAGCGGCTGATCGAGACCGAATTTTAGAGTGATGTTTCTTATGTCCTCAGCGGTCGCCCCTTCTCCGGCAAGAATACGGGCAGGATCGCCCGGCAGTAGGTTCATAAACAAAAAGATGAGAACCGAAACTCCAAAAAAGATAGGAACGAGCAGGAGTAACCTGCGCGCAAGAAAGCGATGCATAGTTCACCACCAGTCCGAGATGAAATCAAAAAGGCCCCGACGCGAAGGTCGGAGCCTTTCGGTATTCTTACTTAAACCAGGCGTTTTTAACCAGAACGATCTCGATCGGAAGAACTTCGACGCCTTCTACCTCGGTAGAATGCACCACAAGTTGATTGAGGCTGTATAAGAACGCCCAGGCAGCATCGTCTACGATCTGTTGCTGAGCCTGCCGGTAAATTTCATTACGTTCGGCATCATCGACTTCTCGCATACCCGCTTGAATCAGCTCGTCCACTTTCTGGTTGGCGTAGTAGGACGCGTTGTCACCGGATGGGGGCAGGTTGGAGGAAGAGAAGAGGGGTCTGAGTACCCAGTCGGCTTCTCCAGTTGAAGGCGCCCATCCCAAAAGATACATCTCATAAGAAGCCTTGTCCGGATCGGTGAAGATATAGGAGATATAGCTACCCCATTCCATCGGCTGCACATCCACGTCGATACTGACTTCCGCTAACATGGCTTGAACGGCAATGGCAGTCTCATAGTCCTGCAGGTATCGGCCCCGGGGGGTCACGAACTCAAAAGATAGGCCGTTGGGATACCCGGCGTCTTTCAACAGCTGTTTGGCTTTTTCCGGATTATAAGGATATCCACCAGTTGAGGAATAACCCATGGTGAGCGGCGCCAGAGGAGAGTCGGCGGGTTGGGCCATACCCCGCAAGATTACCCGTACGAGTCGGTCTTTATCGATCGCGTAGTTGATCGCTTGTCGTACGCGAATGTCGGTAAAGGGTTCTTTGCGATTGTCGAAACCCAGGTAGATCACGCGCAGAGAAGGTTCTATCCTAACCTTCAACGATTTATCGGCTTCAAGCCTGCGAAGCATGACCGGCGGGGCGTTGGGTGTTAGATGCGCGTCTCCAGACTGGACCTGGACCACGCGTGTAATGTCTTCGGGTATAATACGAAATTCGATCTTGTCCAGATAAGGTCTTCCGCCCCAGTATTCTTCGTTGGCCTTGAGCACAATGGACTGAGCGGGCTTCCAGCTTACCAGAGAGAAGGGACCGGTGCCTACCGGGTGTCTGCCGAGATCTCCCACGTCATGTCCGTACTGCTCAATAGACTTGGGAGAAACAATCAAAGAGGCGCCGTGGCATAAATAATTCAGGAAAGAACCAAACGGAAAGTTAAGGTGGAAACGGACCACGCTATCGTTGATGACTTCGACTTCCTTGATATAGGGTCTGAGAAGGGATGAGCGGCGCATCGTGCCACCTAACATGAAGTCGTAATAGGTCTTCACGGCGTGAGCGTTGAAGACGGTTCCGTCATGGAACTTGACCCCGTGGCGCAGGAAGAAGGTGTAGACCGTGCCGTTTTCGTTCGCTTCCCACTTCTCAGCGAGAGCAGGGACAATTTCCATCTGTTCGTTGAATGCCACCAACCCATCGAAGATATGGCGAGTAACCGTTTCCGAAGGGTTGTCATTCATATTCGCGGGCAGCAGCGTTACCGCGTCAGAACCCATTAGAAATACGAAGCTTCCACCATAATTGGCCCCAAAGGCCACCAACGTCACAACAAAAAATACTACCATCCACAATGCTTTTTTCATTCTTTCAACCTCCTTTAAGGTCAGGGTGATTGGATAATGATAACGCTTGCTTATGTCCTTGGAACGTACGGTGCGATGGAACCTTGCCCAATCTGGTGAAGATACCTAATCCTTCTAGAAACCCAAAACAAAGCCCGATTGCGACACATTCATCCAAATGAAAAACGATTTGCTTACGCGGTGCGTTTCCCTTATCGGAAAACCGGATCCGCCCGCAATGCCGGTTTTTCCTTACTAACCGGCAATAGCGCTTAGCCTTGCGCTAAGTTCAGGCATTATACCATGATTCGGCGCTAAGTTCAGGCGTTACTCCAAGATAACTTGTTAAAGCGAGTCTGCCTATTCGACGGTCACGCTTTTGGCAAGATTTCTCGGTTTGTCGACATCCAACCCACGTAGATCGGCAACATGAAAGGCAAACAATTGAACCACCGGCGCCATGACGATCGGGAACAGGAGTGGGTGCACGTCCGGTACCGTCAACAGGTCATCGGCATAAGCGGCGATATCGGCAACCCCTTCCTGGGTTAGGCATAAAGACAGCGCGTCGCGCGTCCTCGTTTCAATCAGGTTGTTCTTCATTTTTTCGTAGTACCGGTCTTTCGGGATGATGGCAAAAACCGGAAACTGAGCGTCCAATAACGCGATCGGTCCGTGTTTCAGCTCTCCCCCGGGATAGGCGGTCGCATTGATATAGCTGAGTTCTTTTAGCTTCAAAGCCCCTTCCATCGCGGTAGGATAGTGGATGCCTCTCCCGATATACATGAAGTGCAGGAAGTGCTTATACCTGCGCGCGATCTCTTTGATCCGAGGAGAGGTTTGGATGATCATTTCCAATGTCTGTGGCATCTCTTTGAATTCCCTGATCAAACGTTCTTCAAGAGGAATCCGATGAAGGGCGCACAGTTTGAACAACAATAGGTAAAGCAATTCCAATTGCCCGATATAGGCCTTTGTGGAAGCCACGCCTATCTCGGGTCCCGCGTTCAGAAAACACGTTTTATCGCTGATGCGATGGATCGTCGATCCCACCACGTTCGTCATCGCTAAAACCTTCCCGCCGCTTCGTTTGATGCGCTTCACGCATTCGACGGTATCCGCGGTTTCCCCGGATTGCGAAACGACAACGAAAAGGCGGTTCGCTTCGGCGGGAATATGGCCGTAATACCTGAATTCCGAAGAGATTTCTAACGTCGCGTCGATCGATGACAATTCGTTCAGCGCGTATTTGAAAACCGATGCCGCGTGATAGCTCGTTCCGGCCGCGATGATGGTGATTTTTTGGCACCCACGCAGGCTCTCGTTCCAATCGGTCAATTCCGGGAGAAAATCGTTCGATTCCGTTATCCTCCCCGCCAAACATAACCGAAAAACTTGCGGTTCTTCCGAAATCTCTTTCTCCATATAATAGGTGTATCCCGATTTTTCCGCCGCGCTGATCTCCCAGTCGATCACGCGCACGGAACGAGGATGACTGTTGCCGGAGAGATCCATGAAGGTGCATCGTTCCGGCTCGATCACGACGACTTCCCGGTCATCCATATCGTAAACCTCTTTACTATAGGACAATAACGCGGATACATCGGAGGAAATCACCCCCCCGTTCAGAATTTTGGCGACGAGGAGAGGGCTTCCTTCCCGCGCCGCAAACAGCATCTTCGGGTTTCGCGTATCGATCAAACCGATCGCGTAAGCGCCGCGCAGTTCTCTCAAAGCCAGTAAAAACGCTTCCTGGACGTCGTTTCGGTAGAAATCCTCGACTAAGTGGACAATCACTTCCGTATCCGTTTCAGAACAGAACGTATGGCCTTTTGCGAGCAATTTGTTTTTAAGTTCGCTATAATTTTCTATGATCCCATTGTGAACGACCGCCAAGCGCCCGGTGCAATCGGTATGCGGGTGAGCGTTCATGTCGTTCGGCGATCCGTGTGTGGCCCACCGGGTATGTGCGATCGCAGAGGTGACCTTGAGGGACAGTCTGTTCTGGCAGGCTTTCTCTAATAAGGCGACCCTTCCCGTTTTTTTCGCGATCACCAATTCGCGGCCTTCCGTATAGGCCATTCCGGCACTATCGTACCCTCGGTATTCCAATTTTTTCAACCCGTCGATCAATTCCTGCAGAGGCCTTTCAGCCCCCACGAATCCAAAGATGCCGCACATCTTGATCCCCCCGCCGATAAGAAGTATCTTAGTATATCACGATTGACGCGGCCACGGCTCTTCGCCCGGCGAACGAACCGGCGCGACCGATACGCGATGAAAGGCGATGCTACCGTTTGTTTCGGATGGGTTTAAGCGTGTCGGAGCTTTCTCCCGGAATGTGATACAATCAACGCATTAGGAAAGGGGGGAAGGTTATGGGAACCTACCGCATCGTGAGAATGGGGTTAACGCGCTTCACCGTCATCCGCTCAGCGAAGGGGACGGTCTTGGTCGATACCGTCCCTTTCGTTTACCGGGAACGATTCTTTCATCGGCTGGATCGGTTAAGACTCTCGCCTTCAGAGATCGTGGCGATCCTTCTCACCCACCATCATGAAGACCATACGGGGATGGTGGCCTCCCTCCTCGAAACAAACCCCATGATCCGCTTGATCTTTCACACCGGAGAAGAAAAGGCGCTCCTCTCCGGAAAAAATCAGCAGGCAGCTTACACGAATCAAAAAATCGAGAACTTTTCAAAGAAAGCGAACCTGCGGGCAACTTTCACACCCCTTCCACGCCGACCGCAAGACCTCGTCGTGGAAGCAACGGAGTCGCCAATTCTGAGGGACTTCGGCATCGATGCGACCCTATTGCATACACCCGGGCATACCTCCGGATCCCTAAGCGTTTTATTCGATGACCGAACGCTGATCGCCGGAGACACCTTCGCGAATATTCCGCTGAATCTGTTTAAAACGAATCCTTTCCCGTTCATCTACGAGGATAAGCAAGCGCTGTTGCGCTCCTGGAAAATGATCGTGGCTAAAACGCCTGCCGAGATCATCCCTTCCCATGGCCGTCCACTCTCCCTATCCGCGGTGGAGAAAGCGCTAAAATTCCAAGAAATTTAAAGCTATCTTCCCTAATAGGAAGTATTTTTCGGATAATCGGGCGCAAGGGGGAAATTTCGCGATAGATTTTTCTCACGCAATAGGTTATCATTAAATGTGACAGGTGATTCATTTGATAGATGATAGATGATTCAGATATCATGAGGAGGTGCACCATGCGTTTAGAAGGAAAAGTCGCTCTCGTGACCGGTGGAGCGAGAGGGATAGGGAAAGCGATCTGTATGCTTTTTGCAAAGGAAGGCGCCCACGTGGCCGCTTGTGATGTGTTGAACGAAGATCTCGCTTTATTGGAAAAAGAAGCGGCGGGGCTTCCCGGGAAGGTCAAAGGGTTTCATTTGGACGTTACGAACCGTGAAGAGATAAAGACTGTCGTCGGCCAGATCGTCGCCGAGTTCGGAAAACTGGATACCGTAGTCAACAATGCCGGTATCACCCAGGACGCCTTTTTGCACAAGATGACAGAAGAACAATGGGATAAAGTGATCAACGTCAATCTGAAGGGAACCTTTAACGTCACTCAGACCGCGATCCCCTTTATGAAAGAAGCCGGAAGCGGCTCCATCACGACGACCTCTTCGATCGTGGGGCAATTCGGCAATGTAGGCCAGACGAACTACGCGGCGACCAAGGCGGGAGTGATCGGGATGACTTTGAGTTGGGCCAAAGAGTTCGCGCGTTTTAAAATCCGGGCCAACGCAGTGGCTCCGGGATTCATTAGCACCCCGATGACGAAAAATATGCCTGAAAAGATTATCGATTTCATGATCGAAAAAACCCCCTTGAAAATGATGGGAGAACCGGAAGACATTGCCTATGCCTTTTTATACCTCGCCAGCGATGAAGCGCGCTACGTCACCGGACAGGTTTTGGGTGTCAACGGGGGTTTGACGATCTAACCTCGGGAATCCTCAGCCATCAGGAGAGAAAAAAGATGCCGAAACGGAGAG
>Ga0172362_10006355_pt1 | contig 10145 bp, 12 predicted proteins | sample LakKivs1_kivu2a2_FD_114534 | JGI IMG/M metagenome (GOLD analysis project Ga0172362, IMG submission 114534) | Sediment microbial communities from Lake Kivu, Rwanda - Sediment s1_kivu2a2 | ecosystem: Environmental > Aquatic > Freshwater > Lake > Sediment | place: Rwanda: Western Province, Lake... | reverse complement strand
GGGTCGGGACAAAATTGCCTCGATTTAGCCACAATTATAACAAAACCACTTGAATTTGTCAAAATAATATAATATAATGACCGATGTTCCGATAAAGAAGTGAATCGAGATTGCCAATTGTTTGGTTAATCTTTAATCCTATGAAAAAAAACATTCATCCAAAATATTATCCAAAAGCAGAGGCTACGTGTACATGCGGAGCAAGTTTTACACTTGGCGCAACAAAACCAAAAATAGAAGTGGAAGTTTGTTCAAGATGTCACCCTTTATACACGGGGTCAAAGAAAATTATTGACGCCACTGGCCAAGTAGAAAAATTTCAAAAAAGAATGGAAAAATCTAAAAAAATTCAAGTAGAATCAAAAACAAAAAAATCCACCCCCAAAAAGAAAAAAGTTCAAAAAACTCATCCCGGGAAAAAGAAATGAAAAAAAAACTTCAAGACCTAAAAAAAGAGTACAAAGATCTCTCTCAAAAACTCTCAAATCCCAAAATTCTTTCTGATAAAGGGGAATATCAGAAACTCTCAAAAAAATTTTCTTTGCTTCAAAGGATAATTGAGAAAAAAGAAAATTTAAAAAAGATTGGAGAAAATATCAAAGAAAGTCAAGAAATTGTTGAAACAGAAAAAGACCAAGAATTAGTAAATTTGGCCAAGGAGGAAATTAAAAAACTTTTAAACGAGAAAGGGAAAATCCAGCAACAGCTACGACAAATATTAAAGGAAGACAAGGAAAAATCTTCAATTGATAATATAATAATAGAAATTAGGGCGGGTGCCGGGGGAGAAGAAGCGGCTCTTTTCGCCAAAAATCTCTTTGAAATGTACAAGAACTTCGCATTAAAAAGAGAGTTGTCTTTCAATTTAATCTCGGCTCACCCCACGGACCTTGGGGGTTTTAAAGAAGTAATATCCGAAATTAAAGGAAACAGTGCGGGAGAATATTTTCAATATGAAAGCGGGGTCCACAGAGTTCAAAGAATTCCAGAAACAGAAAAATCTGGAAGAATTCATACATCAACCGTGTCTGTGGCAATCCTGCCCAGTCCGCCAAAAGAAATACAAATTCCCATCAACCCAAACGACCTTAAAATAGAAACTTTCAGGGCTTCGGGTCCGGGCGGGCAATATGTTAACCGAAGAGATTCAGCGGTGAGAATAACCCACATACCGAGCGGTATCGCAGTTGCCTCTCAAAACGCCAGAACCCAAATTGCCAACCGAGAAAACGCAATGAAAATTTTAAAAGCCCGCCTTTATCAACAAATACTGGAAAAAGAAGAAAAAAAATTAAAAGAAAAAAGGAAAGCCCAGATTGGCAAGGCAATGCGCGCTGAAAAAATCAGAACATATAATTTCCCCCAAAACAGAATCACTGACCACAGAATTAAAAAATCATGGGGAAATATTGAAGAAGTACTTGGGGGAAATTTAGATAGAATTCTCAATGATTTTCAAGAATAAAAAATTATTTAATTGGAATATCGGCTTTCTTTTTTAAATCGTTTTCTATTTTTTTAAGGCAAGTGTCTGATAAATCATAACCGCAGGTTTTTAAAATTTCATCCCACTCCTTAGCAGAGGCAGAAACCGCATCAGCATACCAGTGAGTACAATTAGAGTTTTTACCTCCGAGTAAATAGGCACAGGCAGCGGTATGATCACTAGGATATCTAACTACATATAAACCCATTGCATAAATAGCATGAAATAAGTTCCAAGGATTGGGGACCTGTCCGAAGGCATTTTTTAATTTTGATTGAAAACCTTTCCAAGTAGATGGCATAAATTGAGCCGGTCCCATAGCGCCAGAGGGAGATAGGGGAAGTTGGTCTCGACTGCAATACGGCTGGCCATATGCCTGGCAAAGTTCTGAGGTAATAGTTTTAAAATCTTCATACTGCCCAGAGCTTTCGTTCCAAATTTGAGTTTTACCAAGGTTGGTAGCGAATCTAGTTTCATGTTGCAGGATAGCAAGAAGTAACGCTGCTCTTGCGCCAGTCCCTGAAAAGGTATTGGCCACCGCCCCAAAAATACTTGCCCAACTTAAGTCTCCCGACAAAACCCACCGAGATAAATAAGCAGAAATCTGGTTCATCACTGCCTGCAAGGATCGAAGTTCTGCCTTAACCCTAACCATCTCTCTTTCAAGCGGGGTTTTAGCGTTTTGAATCTCGCTTAAATAATACGATTGTTGCTCCTGAGTAACAGCCAAACTTTGCATTTGCATTGCCCTTTCTGCTTTTAATCTCTCTTGTTCATCTTTTTTTTGAATTAAAACATCTTTCTCTTTTTGAAGGTTATCTTTTGCCTCCCTTATATCAGCCACGCTTCTTTGAAGGCTTTTTTGAACACTATCCATTTCCGCGATCCTTTGGGAAACCTCTGATAAAGTATTTTGACCAAAAAACATTTCAATGGTTGAGAAAGAATCGTATTTATAAAGAATTAAAATAATCTCTTTTAAAATTGCTTTTTGTTTTTTAATTTTTTGCTCTAAATCAGAGATGGCTTTTTCTCTTTGAGAAATAGCGCTTTTTAATTGACTGATATTTAAATTCAAATTAGCGATATTTGTATTTAAATAACTGATATCCGCCTCTAATTTTGAAATATACCACTGGGTATAACTTTCTTTTTGAGATAGGTCTTTTAGTTTTGTTTCAATGCTTTCTTTATCTCTTTGAAGGTCTTGAAGTTGGGCGCGGCACTTTCTTTGAATACTGCTGGCTACAACTTCCCCGCATTCCTCAAAAATTCTTTGGGCTAAGGATTCATTAATGTCTTTGCAGTTTATATTAGAAACTCCAGCGCAAAAATCGCTCTGTTTTTCAATGGCAGCTCCTTGGAAAATGGGGCCAAAAATTAACAAAACTAAAAACAAGAGTAAAATTTTCTTTTTTATCATAGTTATAATTTTAAAACAAAAAGGTTAAAATATCAAATCCAAACGCCAAAAAATAAAATCAAAAGTCATCATCATTGGTGCCACTTGCTGGTTGCTTGTCTCTTGTCGCTTGTCTCTGGTTTAATCATTGCCTTCTTAAAACCTTAGGTGGAAAAGATGTTAAGTCAATAATTTTTGATGGTTTTCGTGAAGGCAATAAACCAAAATCAACCACAAAATCTGGTTTATATTTGTCCCTAAATTGCTCTACTGCTTCCTTAATACTAGAACAATGGTGCTTGCCAGAAATATTAGCCGAAGTTCCTGTCAAGGGGCGATTAATTTTTTTTAAAACTTCATTTAATAGGGGGAAATCTGGAATTCTAAGGGCTATAGTATCTTTTTTGGTCCCATAAATTTCTTTATTCGTTTTTTTTCTTTTTAAAACTACTGTTATCTGGCCGGGCCAATTTTTCTTTAAAAAATCCTCTTCTTTGCTCCCCAGAATCGCTAAGTTTCTTGCAACGCTAATATCTGAAACAAAAATCGGGAGGGGTTTTTTAAAATCTCTTTTTTTTATTTGGAATAATTTATCTACTGCTTTTTTATTTGTCGCGTCTGCTAAAAGCCCGTAAATAGTATCTGTAGGAAATACAACAATCCCTCCATTTTTTAGAACATTAATTGTTTTGTCTATAATTTCTTTTGTGTCTATTTTTTTGAATTTTATAATTTTCATAATAATTGACTTGTTTAATTTTTTGGGTTATACTTAAAATTATAAATATTATTATGATTATAATAAAAGAAAAGGGATATCTTAAAAATTATAATGATTATCTAAAGCCCATTCAAGCCAACGATATTATTGAGGGACAGGTAATAAAAAAAACCAAAGAGGGCGTTTTTTTAGATTTGGGAAGATATGGCAGTGGTATCATCTGGAGAAAAGACATAATAGAATCAAATAAAACTTTTAGCTCTCTTAAACCGGGAAGAATGGTTAAAGTAAAAATTACCGATATTGATAATGCAGAGGGACTTCTTGAAGTTTCTTTGAGGGGAGCAGAAAGGGAAAATATATGGCAGGAAATAAAAGAAAAAAAGACTAAAAAAGAAACAATAGAACTTAACGCCGTAGGAGCGAATAGGGGCGGATTAATATTAGAATTTAGGGGTATTAAGGGGTTTCTCCCAACCTCGCGCCTATCAAAAGAAAATTATCCTGATGCGGGAGGCGATAAAGAAAAAATAATGGAAAAATTAAAAAAACTTGTGGGTAAAAAATTAAAAGTAAAAATTATTTCTGCCTCTGAAAAAGAAGAGAGACTTATTTTTGAAGAAGTAAAAGAAAAATAATCTCTCATTATATGTATTTATTAAAAAAAATAATTCTCCTCTTTAATAAAATATGAAAAATTTTTTTAAAAATTTTTTAATACTATTTTTAATCTTTATTTTTCTAGGAGCGATAGTCAGTTTATTTAATAAACCTCAAGATATAGAAAGGGTGGGAGTTAACACCTTAGTTAATCAAATTGAAAACAATGAAGTAAAAAAAATTGAAGTACGCGATGGGGGTGAAATATTTATTGAACTCAAAGATGGTAAAAAAGAAATAACACAAAAAGAGACAACAAGCAGTTTAGAGGAAATTTTATCTATTTATAATATAAAACCAGAAGTCCTTAAAACAATTGACATTAGTTATAAAAAGGGGGGGAATAATGAAATTTGGATATGGATAGCGATATCTTTTTTGCCAATTATTCTATTCGCTTTATTTTTTTGGTGGATACTCAAACAAGGACAACAAGGCGCGATGCAAGCATTCCAATTTGGCAAGTCACAAGCTAAACGATTCGGCGCCGGCGGACCGGTTGACGAAAGGGTTACATTTAAAGACGTGGCTGATTTAACGGAAGCCAAGGAGGAGCTTCAAGAGGTCGTTCAATTTCTGAAAAACCCAAAAAATTTTTTAGATATGGGGGCGAGGATTCCCCGTGGCGTTTTGTTAGTTGGACCACCCGGCACGGGGAAAACTCTTCTTGCTCGAGCGGTAGCCAATGAGGCGGGGGTGCCATTTTTCTATTCCACCGGTTCAGAATTTGTAGAAATGTTTGTCGGAGTTGGAGCCTCCAGAGTCCGCGACCTTTTTGATACCGCTAAAAAAAATGCGCCCTGTATTTTATTTTTAGACGAACTTGACGCAGTAGGAAGACATAGGGGGGCGGGTCTTGGTGGCGGACACGATGAACGAGAACAAACACTAAACCAAATTTTAACAGAAATGGATGGTTTTGAAAAAAACTCGGGCGTTATCATCCTTTCAGCAACAAACCGACCCGATATACTAGATCCCGCCCTTTTAAGACCTGGAAGATTTGATAGAAGAGTTGTTCTTGATGAACCCGACATTGAGGGCCGAGAGGAAATTCTCAAAATTCACGCCAGGGGAAAACCATTGGCACAAAATACAGATTTAAGAGAAATAGCTGAAAGAACACCAGGATTTTCTGGTGCTGATTTGGCAAACCTAATGAATGAAGCGGCAATTTTAGCAACAAGGAGAGATAAAAAAGAAATTACCCAAGACGAACTTAGAGAATCAATAGAGAAAGTGCTTCTGGGTCCTGAAAGAAAAAGCCACATACTTTCAAAAAGAGAAAAGGAAACTGCCGCCTATCACGAAGCGGGACACGCCCTTGTCGCTTCTTTTATGCCGGAATCCGAACCAGTACAAAAAATATCTATTATTTCTCGGGGAAGAGCAGCTGGTTACACTTTAAAACTACCCTCGGAAGAAAAACATTTAAAAAATAGAAGACAATTCATTGCGGATCTTGCGACCCTTCTTGGTGGTTACACTGCGGAAAAAATAATATTTGGCGATATTACAACTGGTGCCTCCAATGATCTTCGCGAAGCCACAAAAATCGCAAGACAACTTGTAATGGAATTCGGTATGTCCAATTTGGGACCCATTGCCTTTGGTGAAAAAGAAGAGCTTGTATTTTTGGGAAAAACAATTTCGGAACAAAGAAACTATTCTGAAAAAATAGCTGAAAAAATTGATAAAGAAATAGAAAAACTTATCAAGGGCGCCCAAAAAAAAGCAGAGGAAATTTTAGAAAAAAATAAAAAACTTCTTGATAAAATAGCTAAAAACTTAATTAAAAAAGAAACTATTGAAAGAAAAGAGTTTGAAGAATTAATCCAAGATTATAAAAAAACAAGAAAACAAAAATAAAACAAATAAAAAAAAATAGACGATGCGCCGCGCATGCCGGGGCATGTAGTTCAGGGGTTAGAACGCCACTCTTATAAAGTGGAGGTCCCTGGTTCGAATCCAGGCATGCCCACAAATTATTTTTTTAAAAAAAATTCCTTATAAATAAAGGAGTTTTTTATTTTTCGGCGCATATGGGAGTCGAACCCATGTTACCAGGTTGAGAACCTGGCGTCCTTGGCCACTAGACGAATGCGCCCCTGTTAATTTTTCGATTCACAACTGCAATCTAACCGAAACACTGCTTTCTCCCCTTGAATAGCGAATATCAACTCTGCCCCCAAAAACTTTTTTAATTTTTTTTGCCAGCCTTACTGCTAATTGGTTCTCTGTGGTGATTACAACAATCTTATTTCCCCTTAATTCTTTTACTTTTAGAATCCTATCTTGAGAATCGCGCTTTCTCGCCTCCCTACCAACATTATCTATTAAATGAAAAATTTCTTTTTTTATTTTTGGGGGGACACCATCAATTATCACCTCTCCTTCATATGTTCCTCCTTTTTCTGCTCTGCAAGCCGGGCACAACGAAAATTTTAAAGACTTTTCTTTTAAAATCCCTGGATAATCCTCAAGACGATGGTGCCATGATTTATAGAAATAAACAGCGTTGCATTTTTTACACAAAACTATATCCTTTCTACCCTTACCAAATTCACTTTCCTCTTTTTTAGCTTTGGGGAAATGTGAGGATTGCTTATGGGGCAAATTCCCCCTCATAATTCTTTCTTGGCTCGCCTTATAAACCAAAGGATGAAAAGTAAAATTATTGTGGTAATGCTGGCAAGTTCATACATTTTGCAACCAACCGCCATACCAACAGAGGCACTTGCCCACAAAGCAGCAGCGGTAGTTAATCCCTCTATTCTGTCTTTTTTTTGAAAAATCAATCCAGCCCCCAAAAAACCAAGTCCTATCACAATAGCGGCCGCAATCCTTGAGGGATCAAAAGAGGATCTAAAAACATCTTCAAAACCTAATCGAGAAATAATTGTAAAAGCAGTAACTCCCACAGTCACAATAGCCATCGTTCTAATTCCGGTTTGTTTACCTATAAGCTCTCTTTCATATCCGATAAGACCACCCAAAAAAGCTGAAAGTAAAATTTGCAAGAAATATTCAAAAAACACAAACATATTTCAAAAAAACATTCACATTTGCACTAACAAAATACTTGATAGTGAGAATGTTCGATTATCAATTTTTCCCCGCAGAGAATCTCCTACGGACAAAATTTCTGATTGTCTAATCTGTCAGCAGTCAATCGTTTATTCTATTTTAAAAACTAAATAACCCTCTTTAATCTTCTGCTCGGTTTGAATAGCCACCTCTTCTCCCCTTTTTCCAGCCTGAATGGATTGATGATCAATCTGCATTGATTTGACTTCTTGTTCAAATTCATTTTCTCCCTTCTGAAATTTAACCCTATCCCCTATTTTTACATCATCCTCTAATTTTACAATAGCCGCCATCACATGCGGGAAAAAATGAGTAACCCTACCAAGTAATCTTTCTTCTGAATTAGAAACGTCTTCTTCCATAGAAATTTAAATTTTTACGACCTTTTCTTTTTTAATAAGTAAAATTAATTCTTCTACCAATCTCTTGGGATTTTTATTGAAAACAATTTTGGGGTGAAGGCGCCCCCTTCTTTTAGCTTCATTAATAATTTTTCTCAAATCATCGGCAACCCCCCCCGTTCCTTCTAAAATTCCAATTGGTTTCTGATCCTCAAAAGCAATAGTAAATTCGTTTAGGGTTCCCATTCTCCCACAGACAAAAATAATACCATCTGAAGCCCGGGTTAAAAGAAGATTTCTGCCCGAGTAATTAAAACCAGTATAAACAATAACATCAAAATAGTCCACCGGCAGTCTATATACCTTTAGATGTTCTTTTTCTGAAGCAGCTGGAGAAAAACCGATGGAAATTCCATTTCCTTCCTTGGCTCCCCTTGCTGCCCAATAAGGAATGCCGGTGGTCGCCCCAGTAATAACCACACCGTCCTGTTTTACTATTTCTTTCCCAATTTCTCTGGATAATTCTAGTGCAGAATCACTGCAACAATCAGTTTTTGCCGCACCAGACACGCAAATTTTATATTTCATATTTTAAAAATTTATCTTCTCTTTTAAAAACAATAATTGAATATAATATTGTAAGAATAATTTAAAAAAAATTCAAGTAGAAGATTTGCAAAAATAAAAAAAATTTGCTATGATAAGAAATTTAAAGAGTAAAATTATGCCAATAATAAAGTCAGCCAAAAAAGCCCTAAGGCAAAACAAGAAAAGGAGAATCCGAAATCTTGTTTATAAAAGAAAGATAAAAAATATTGAAAAAGATTTTTTAAAATTTTTGGATGGACAAAACAAAAAGGAGTTGAAAAAAATACTCAATAAATATTATAAAATTGTTGATAAGGCAGTTAAAATTAAGTTGCTTAAAAAGAATACTGCCTCAAGAAAAAAATCAAAATTAGCTAAAATGATGAAATAGAATGCCTATAAATTCGATGGATTTTAAAAATCTTCCAAATTCTTGGAAGATTTTTTTTAATAGAAAATTTATAAATAATAAAATCTTTTTTATAAAATTTTTACTCATATTCGCGCATCTCAAGTTGACTTTGTATTTGTTTTGATGTTTCCAAAACAACAGAAACAATAATTAAAAGAGAGGTCCCACCAACGGCAAAACTAAAAGCGGTAATGCCAGTTATACCCTGAACAATTGAGGGCAAGACCGCAATAAGACCAAGAAAAACTGCGCCAATAATTAAAATTCTATTTAGAATTTTTTTAATAAATAATTCCGTTGATTCGCCCGGTCTAATGCCGGGAATAAAAGCGCCAGATTTTTGAAGATTATCGGCAACATTTTTAGGATCAAACGTAACAGCGGTATAAAAATAAGTAAAGGCAACCACCAAAATAAAATAAAAAAGACCATAGATAAGTTGATTTTGAAAAAGAGAATTAATCATCTTGGTAAGTTTTGACAACAAAGCGATAGAAGAATCTCCAAAAAAATTACCAAGCATTCCAGGAAGTAGCATAATCGAAAGAGCAAAAATTATGGGGATAACTCCCGCTGGATTTATCATCATTGGAAGATAGGTAGAAACCCCTCCATATACTCTTCTTCCCCTAACTCTTTTTGCATAAGAAATGGGAATATTTCTTCTTGCCTCATTAACAACAACAACGCCTAAAATAATAAGCAAAGAAGCAAAAAGAAAAAGAATTACAAATGGGAGATTGCTTGGATCCCAATTAATATAAAGTTGTCCAATTGAAGCCGGGACCCCAGCAATAATACCAGCAAAAATTAAAAGAGACACGCCATTCCCAATACCCTTCTCTGTAATCAAATCTCCTATCCAAACCAAAAATACACATCCCGCGGTAACCGCCGTAATTGACGTCAAAAGCGAAAATGGGGTAAATGAAGGCAGTATCTCTTGGGATTGAAACATTCTTAACATTGCAAAGGCCTGAATAGCTGCCAATGGTACGGTGGCTATCCGGGCGTAATTTTCAAATTTCTTTTTACCAATTTCTCCTTGCTCTTGATACAATTCTTTTAGTGACGGAATCACAAGGGTTAAAACTTGAAAAATAATAATAGCGGTAATATAAGGACCAAGACCAAGCATTACAACAGACAAGTTTTGCAAAGCACCCCCGGTAAAAATATTGAGCAATCCGAAAAATTGATTTTGGGCAAAGAATTGTTCTAGCCTCATTCTGTCAATGCCAGGAATGGGAATATTAGCAGCAACTCTAAAAATCACCATCATAGCCAACACAAAAAAAATTTTATTACGCAGATCTTTGGTTTTAAAAATGAGGGCAATGTTATCAAAAATCATAATAATTTTTATTAGTTTAAATTTACAATACCTTGCCTCCAATTTTTTCAATTTTCTCCCGAGCCTTTTGAGACAAAATACAATTTCTTACAAT
>Ga0172362_10006351_pt1 | contig 10150 bp, 10 predicted proteins | sample LakKivs1_kivu2a2_FD_114534 | JGI IMG/M metagenome (GOLD analysis project Ga0172362, IMG submission 114534) | Sediment microbial communities from Lake Kivu, Rwanda - Sediment s1_kivu2a2 | ecosystem: Environmental > Aquatic > Freshwater > Lake > Sediment | place: Rwanda: Western Province, Lake... | reverse complement strand
TTGAATCCGGCATGCCTGTGTGTGATGCCACCAGTCTATCCAGGTGCTTCAACAGGAGGAGTCTGTCGATTGATGTGTACGGGCCTTCAGACTTCACACGTTGAATGGGTACGCTCGGGGGATCCATCGATGGCTTCAAGGCTGAGAAGTACACCGTCTGCGTTTCGATCCCGGTGTCACTCGGAGTCTGTATGATTCCAACCATGTCGTCCTCCAGCGAATCAAGCGTCGTTGCCAGAAACGGGATGATCGCCTTACGTAGCCGTACGTCCTCAAGGTCTTTGAAGGCGTTCGACACCATGAACCCCATCATGTTGTTTCCATTGGCAGCGTACAAGACACCCTTGGAGATTGAAACTATGTCGAAGTTTCGGCAGTCATCTTTCAAGGGGGCCAAGTATCGCATGGCGTATTTCAAGGCCGCAACAAGGGACTTCCGCTGAACAGCACACACCGACCGCGATGGGTTCGGCTCGAACGTAAGCATCATTTTCGAGGGGAACGACTGCAACTTGGCAAAAGATGTGGAACTAGCCCCTGTGAATACTTTCACAGACTGATCGTTCTCATCGTAGTCGATAGTGATGTCGGACAGGTCAATCTTCGACAAAACTCCCGACAATATCTTGGGGTCACACGTGAAGGCGAAGCGTACGTCACCGGAACACATTACATCCATGACGTAGTGAGCCTTGATGTCGTTGTTCGTCCCAGTCACGCGCAGTTTACCATCGGAAACAGTCAGAAGAAGGTGTCCGCGCTCCTGCTGGATGATGATCTTCGACAGCGCACGCCGCGTTATGGTTACCGCCTTGATAAGTTCTTCTCTGTTTACTTTGATGTCCATATGATGGTCTCCTACGATTCTATGGCTGCAAGTTGTTTTGATGCCGCTTCCAAACCAGACTCAAACGTGTCCATGTCCTGTTTCAACTTCAACTCCATCTCGGCGATGGTCTGCTTCAACGTCTTCGGGTCGTAGCCGGCATCCTTCACTTCCTTGACGACCGCTGCCAATGCTTCTTTCCTGGCGTTGTACTGCTCCTCAAGGCGTATTTTCTTTGTGGAGAGTTCCTGCCTTTTCTTCTCCAAAGCCTTGAAACGTTCTACTTGATCTGCCATGATCGCTCCTCACAGTGACAATTCTTGAACCGAACCAGTTAGTCTAAACACGGGGCCTCCGTTTTTGGCTTCCTTCTTGTCGGCGTTCTCTTTTTTCTTGGCCGCATACGCATCACATGAACACTTGTATACGCACCACTGACAGTGTTTACTCAATTTGACCTTCGCATGGAAATCCCTATCCTCTTTTATCGCTTGCTTAACCATTGCCAACTTGTCGCGGAAGGACATGATGGTGTCTTTGTCAAAGTCGATGTACTTGATAAGCTTGAAGCGGTAGTACAGGAATCCGAGTTTGTCCGGTAGTCTACCTTTGTTCAAAAGGTACATCAACGCATAGAAGAACAACTGCTCCACATCGGCATCGGTGTCTATTTTCATCTTACCTTTGCCATCAAGGATCTCAATAGGCCCGTTCTGAGGCTCGACGACGAAGTCCATCCGGCACGTTAAAGCATCTCCGGTTTTCTTCAAGGACACATTGAAGGTGACCTCAGAACGCGCGTCTTTCCAGAAGGAGAACTTTCTCATGTTCTCGCACACGTCTGTGCAGGCCATCTCAAATATTTCGTCAGAGCCATTCTTAACGAAGGGTTCGTTCCAATTGACGTAGTTCGTCTCAAGAACGTACGCCCATATGTCTGTCAGCACAGAGCGGATGTTTTCATCGGTAAGTTCGCGACCAGTCTTGGCTACCTCGTTGGTGTACTTCTTGAAGAAACGCTCAACAAGAAGCCCGTATAGGGCAAAGTATCGGTTGTCCTTCTCCAGGGGCGCAACTTTGTCCCTCCGTAGCCTGTACAGGCGCGGGCAGTCGATGTAGGTTCGGTATTCACTGTACGAAAGCTTCATCATGCGCCTCTCAAAACCATGTCGGCTTCGGTAAGATAGTGATTCACGCTGTCAAGTATGGCTTTATCAAGGCCCATGGAAGAAAGTTCAGTGTCTATTCTAACGATGCTGTCTTCACCTTTATCCTCAGACCGAAGCTTCTCAACGAAAGACTCCGCCTCCTCAGCCCTCTTGCGCTCCTTCTCCTTGGAGACCAAGTCAAACACTTCGCTTGATGGCTTGACCGTCAGTCGTATGGCTTGCACCTTTTTTGTCACGACCCTGGCTACCTTGGATATTTCAACGTACCCTATCTTGGGCTGCCGCGTCACGTTGTCATCTACAAGTGACCCGCGGCTCACAGCACCGACGTTCACAAACGCCAGATTACGGCCGTGGTGGTCCATCGTCACTATGCCTTGGTCAAGGTGGAGGTGACCAAGCACGTACAAATCGTCTCCGGTCTCTGCCAAGTCAGTGTACGAAAACATCTTTGACAAGTGGTACATGCCGCCATTAGGGCTGGCATATACGTGCATCACGGCGATGCTCAGGTCGGCATTATCCTTCGAGCGCACCATAGACTTGAAATCAGGCTCTTCTTGAAACGGAAATGCCCTCAAACGAACTTTGACCCCGCCTGACTCAACGGTTTTATCCCGCAACTGCGTTAAAGCACCACTGGCATAGAGAACACTTAGAGGCTGCTCATCGAATGTCTTGTAGCTATCATTGCGGAGGTCGTGGTTCCCTTCCGTTGCGTACACAGGTGCACCGTAAGACTTGAACAAATCTATCAGCACCGTATTCAGACTGTGCGGATTACGCATCGGGTACTTGAGGTTGAACAAGTCGCCAGCCAAAACGTAGAAGTCTACCCCAAGCTTTCTACCGGCACGACCTATCTGATCCAATTTCTCAAGAATGTCATCAAGGTAGCTACCAAGCCGCGACTGCGGATTGATAGAACTTACATGGACATCCGTGAAAGTGATAAACTTCATAGGTCCTTCCCGCACAACGGGCAACTCTTGAATGTGGCTCGTTCCGACTCTACCTTATCAAGTTCGCTCGAACACTCTTTGAATTCAACCGATATAGATTGTGCTTCGGAACCGATAGTATTAATGTCGGCCAAGAATTTTTTCATCAACGACAGCGCCGATATACCTTGAGACACCGTGGACTCTATCGGCACGGACACGTCCATACACGGCGCTACCTTATTGAATGCGCCTTCAGCCTTGTACAATTTGTCATTGAACGTTACCAACTTGTTGTATGTCTCGGCGGCGGACTGAATCTCACCCGATGTGGGTACAACCACCGAAGTCACCGGCGTAAGCCGCTTCACCTCGGCTACTGCCTGTTCTACCCTGTCACATAATGTACTTAGACTGCCGCACCTACGACACGACTCTGCCAGGTCATCGGCCTCTGGCACTTTAACGGCAGTGGCACCCTTGAGCTTGTTGCTCTCGGTTGCCGCCTGTATCATGGATGCCAGCCACTTCTTCGACAAAGTTATCTTATGCTCATCAGATACCAACCTATCGCGTTCTGCCTTGAGTGTATCTCCAGCCTTGATGGCATCGTCCAACCCCTCAAACTTCTTGAGGTCACTTGTAACGAACTCCAAATCCTTCTTACGTATCTTCAAGAGGGATTGGGACGATTTCTGATCCTTGCTACACAACTCCTGAGCCTTATAGAGTCTGTCGAGGCCGTAGGCACTTGTTATGAGGTCTGTGCCTTTAGTGTTCTGCTCATCGACCAAAAACAATGTGTCGAACTGGTCGGCGTAGTGTAGATTGTGTCTTACATCATTAACACTAACCGTGCCAAAACCCAATGAATTCAATTCATCAGGTGGTTTACCATCTCCAATTTTGGTATATGTTGTACCATTGATGCAGTAGAAGTTGTTGCCTTCTTCCTTGTGCCACAGTATGTCAAACCCTTCACCTTGGATTTTTACTTCGCAGAACATCGCGCCCCACCAAGAAATGAATCCCATCCCGGATTGGTTAGTGAGGGCCGCGTTGATAGCCCTCATAATCGCGCTTTTTCCGGTATAGTTCGGGCCTTGCATCGTCGTGAAGCCGTCTACTTCGACGATAGCATGCTCGATTGACTCATAGTTTGTGATCTCAACGCGTATCACCGGTTACTACTCCTGGTCTTTTTCTGGAGTCCCCAACGCACCCTCAAGCTCCTTGAGTTCCTCCATATCTTCTGCAGACAACTCAAGGTCATCAACAGGGAGACCTTTGATCTTACGGATGGAACACAACTCTTCCTTATCTTCCGCAGACAGGCTCCCGGACTGATGCTTTGCCTCCAACGTACGGAACATGGCATCCATCTCGGTATCATCGCGATTTGGCTGCAGTTTGGGCTTGATGACCTCAATAATCTCGGGGTTGTCCTCAAGATGTTTTCTGAGGGCGGTCTTTCCCTGCACCCGGAACTGCAAATCCGACCCAGCATCCTTCCAAGAGAACCAGGAACCGTCCTTCTTAATGATATGGCGGTTCACTGCCAACTCAACCATTGACATGACGTTGTCGATGCCGTGTCCGAACTGTATGTAAATCGGCCCGGACTTGAAAGGCATATCAAGCTTGTTCTTCTCAATGACAACCTTGATGATTTGGCTGACAGCCTTCTCCTCTGAAACACCGGTGATGGTGCTGATTTCATTGACCTTCTCCTTCAAACCTGGGCGCAAGTGTATGCGCAAAGACGTGAAGAAGCGTATGGCCTTACCACCGGATGTAATTTCCTTGGGACCCGGATCATATTTGTCTGATTTTATGTTGCTACGCATCTGGTTCACCAAGACAAGTGCACAATTCTTCTTGCCCAAACGCTTGGTAACCCAATTGAGCCACCATCCAGTGAGCTTCGCATGCAGACCAACCTGTACTGATTCATCTGCATCACCCTCGAATGCGGCCTTCGGCATCATAGCAGTCACAGAGTCAACGATGATAACAGCGGGCTGGAGCTTCATCATAGCCATCGACAGCGTTTTGACACCATCTTCGAAGTTGTCTGGCTCGATGTGCAGAAAATTCGGGGGTGATATATCTACCCCGATATTCTGAACGTACTTGTACTGCTGACGGAGACTCTTTTCAAAGTCGGCGTACACGACACGCTGACCTGCATCAAGAGCCTGTTTGGCTATATGCAAAGCCACTGTGGTCTTGCCACAACCTTCGTCCCCGTAGATCTCGGTCACATACCCGCGAGGTACACCGCCAGGCCTGTTTTGGTGAGTACCGTCTCCTATGAGGCGATTGATGACCCATGACCCTGTTGAGACAAAGTCGATTTTCCTAGTGATGTCTCCGAGCTTGCCGGATTTCCGAAGTGTGTCGATGAACGCAAGGGCTTCGGCATCACTTGCTGGTTTGCTTTCCTTCGCCTTGTCAGATGCACTCTCAGTCGTTTTCTTTTTTTTCTTCGTGAATGCCATTTTGCGCTCTCCTTTTTATAGCCTTGAAGTCGAAGAACAGTTCGTTCTCCCTGTACATGATGCCACTTAACTCTGTGACACCCTTCTTTGGGCCACGAGTGTACTCGTGCTTACCACAAAAGGTCGCCCTCTCGTACTCTCCCAATTCCTCGGTCTTTAGGCTCTTCTCGAAATACCACTTGTAGAACCTCTTCCCGTACACCCCAGCCCAATACGCATCCGCCACATCTTCCGCAAGTTTTTTACCCTGTAGCCCAAGCGCGGTCTTGGCTTTGTCTATCATGTGAGGCTTGTGTACCTCGGCCACGCTTATGTCTGGGAAAACAAGTTTCTTGAGCATCTGTGGTGGAAAACACACCACGAACACATCGCGTTCAAGAAACACCCTGTGTAGGAACTGGTTGAGGGCAAAAAGGACCTCAGTACTCCCCGCTCCGAAGAACGGGGCCTCCATTCCTATGAACTCTATGTTGTACTTACCGAGCAAGGCATGCATCCGCTCGGCCTGGAGGATGAGTCGCTGTACGGTTATGCCGTCCTCAGAGGAAGTTTTGAGCATACCTCGCTCAACGACCTCAGAGTCCGGCTTCGTACTGTCGAACACCACATACCCCGCCTTTTGAAGCGAGGGATCCAAGCCGAGCAGGTGCGCCATGGGTTACAGATTCCCCACTACATCGCCCAGATTCATGTCAACTGCCGCATCGTCTGACCCCGGTGCGTCGATACCCAACTGCTCGCGAATCTCGGTGACACTGAGATCTGCACCGAGCTGCCTCGACAGGCCGCCCCGAAGCTGTCCGGCCTCTGCCAGAATCTTCTTCATCAATTCCGGCTTCGACCTCCAGAACGATTCCTTGCAGGCGTTGACTTCAATGGTCTGGAAGTCTTCGTTGGTGCAAGTGAGCGTGATATCATGCTTATCGAGGGGCCATTCACTGGACAGCACGTGGAGCTTGTGGTACATAGTGTCACTGAAGATCCACGGAAGAAGTTCGTACCCGCGGAGACTCTTCTTTCCATCTCTCTCTACGACATCGTACACCACAAGTACGCACGCGATGCGCTTCCTCGGAATGTTGTTTTCATAACTGTGCATGCAGCATATTTCCTTGTGACCATCGGTGCTCTTGCACAGGAAATACCTGTCCTTGAAGTGGCAGGGCGCACCCACTACCGGCTTCTGCCCATCGGCGAACACGATGCCGACGCGATCGGACTTGCCGCCCTTGCCCTTGTACTTCTTGAACCTACTCGGCTGAATGTCACCTCTGTCAAACCCAAATTCCTCAACTGCCATGGCTATTCTCCTTTGATGTTGCCGTTGGCTACAGAAACTCCCTGATTGTATCTCCGGGACGGTAGAGAATCTTTTTGGATCTTGCCGGCCTCTCCACCATCGCCTTCTGTTTCCTGTCCCACACCTTGACCATCTTGTTCTTCGCATCAGTGGTGCGGAAGCTTCCCAACCCGGGCGGAAGTTTCAAGACTCCCGTGCTGAGTAACTCGAAGAACACGAGTTCAAAAACTCTTTTGGACAGCCTTTTTCGAACGGGCTTCGAGTCGATCTTACGTAAAGCTTTATCTCCGAGTCTTTCACGTAAGACTTCTCTGACCGCATCCATCACTACATCGCCAATTTCCATGTTGTACACCAGGCGATCACATGTCAAGACTGTTCAAAATGTCATCTATATTGAGTTCTTGGCCAAGGGCCTTCTTCTCCTCCTTCACAGGCGCCGCTTTCGGTGGCGCACCAGCCGCTGCAGGCTTGAGTTTATCCTCCGCCTTCACAACCTTGGAGGTGGCCTTCTCAACGGGCTTCGAGTCTGGGATCGGTACAGGTTTTTCCTGCACGTCACTCAAGATGTCCCCAAGGTCTATGTCAAGGCCTGTCACTACGGATCCTCCGCCACCTTCATTATTGGTGGCCTCCGTCGATTTGGGGCTACCCGTTGGTTGTGGGGCACCCTCCTCACCGACCGCCGATTGAGCAGATCCTTCCTCGTTTCCATTGTCGTCTTCATCGGGGGTGGTTGTTTGACCACCAATTTCCTCGGTGTCGTCCGACAGGAATGAGGATAACCCATCAAGTTCGTTGCCTGAATCGCTACCTGCCTCGTCAGACACGGTGCCCTCTGTGGTTGGGGGCGTGTCCTGCGACCGGCTGTCCGGCTCTTCCTGGTCAACTGACTCTGATGTTGATTCAACATTGTCCAATGATATTTCTTCTTCATCAAGCTGCTCGGCCTCTCTGAGTCCGGCAGCGAGTTCTTGCACTTCCTTGTCATCTTTGGAGCCTACGTTGAGCTTGAACACCTGCTGCTCCATTATCCGCATGAGCGTGCGAATGTCGGAGTTCGTGGTTTTCAAGTTCTGGTGGACAAGGCGTATCGATGACAACAGGTTCTGAAGTTCAAGGGAATCGTTTGACAGGACGAGTATGGCCTCATGGTCTTTCTGGAGAGCCTCGTCGGCGGCAGCCTCGCGCTCCTTTCCCGTCGGAAGCTTCTTGATTATGGGGTCGTTCACAAGGAGAGACCTGCGCTTTACGTCAAGGCGCATCTGCTCTATCTTAAGAGTCTTCTCACGACTTGATGACTCCCGCGTCGTCTCAAGTATCATCTTCTCAACGGCACGCATGGCGTCGTTGCATTCAAGAATCTTATCCTGGAGGTAGGACGGTGTCGGTATGTCTTCAAAAGCGAGGTCTATTTTGATGGCAAGCAACTGATCGTAGAATTTTGCCGTGTCAATGGGCATCGGCGTTCTCCTGTTCCTTAAACGTTGAATCGGTTTCCTTAAACGTGAATCCTATAGTTCGAATATACTACCGTGTACGGTCGGATTTTCAGGAAATGTTATGTCCGTCCACGGATATCTGCACAACCTTGAATCCGTCCTTTGGGGAAGCCTTACTGAGCTTATTCAAAAAGGTCACAGCTTCTGGGTCATCAAGTTCCCCCATGAAATGCACCTCACGTATGTCAGACTCGTACAGGCTCATAAAATCAAAACAAGACGGAAGCCGATAGCACACCAAAACAGCATCAGTGTCAAACAGTCGGCTGAATGCACGATCCATTATGAGCGCTTCTACAACCGGGGAGGTGGCATCTTCCTGGCCAGGTATGTTCCTTGACCAGCAAAATGCCGTCAGCCTTTCTCCTCGTATGATAGCAGCAGTCTGAGGCCTTCGGCATTGCAGAAGTCTTCCCGACTCGAAAACAAGTCGCGCAACGTGGTCCCTTGTCCACCTGTCCATGACCGTATCCTCTCCGCAAACAGCGTATTTCTCTTCTGAATCTTGTTGTTGGAAATAGCCTGCTCCAATGCACTTGCCTGACCTATCACCACGACCTTGCGTTTGGCACGCGTGATAGCGGTATACAAAAGATTCCTTTGAAGGAGCATCTTTCCGTGGGCCTTCAAAAATGGCATGATGACCAATGGGTACTCCAACCCCTGTGCACGGTGTACCGTCACTGAGTAGGCAAGCTTCAACATTTCGTCTGCTATCTTCATGGGGATGTCTACTCGGCGTGTGGCATTGCCGTAGTCCTCTACATCCACAGTGACGTGACTCGAAGTTACGAATACCACCTTACCGATGTCCCCGTTGAATACCTCAAGTTCATAGTTGTTCTTGCGTATGATGACACGGTCGCCTTTGCGGATGGTGATGCGACCTATCAAGAACTCCTTCTTGTCTGGAGCTGGCGGGTTCAAAGCGGACTGCAGGGCGGTGTTCAAAGAGTCCACACTTGCTGGACCCTCGTTGCGGGGCGTGATTATCTGAAAATGCTTCTTATCGGGGTTCACACGGTTGTAGGCCATAATCTCGCTTGCGAACTTCATGATGACGGACTCGACCTTGGCAGGATCGCGCTCTGGTATGAACCATATGTCAGCCTTACGGTCTGTCTTGAACAAGGACAGGTCGATATCCCCGTCCCGTATCTTCTTGGCGGCTTTGATAATGTCGGATTGGTTCTCTTGCCTGAATATCTTGTCCAAGAAGATGGTCTTTATCTTCTCACTATCTATCAGTTCGCGGAGAACCGACCCAGGGCCGACCGATGGCAATTGGTCGTTGTCACCCACAAACACCAACTTAGCTGATGCCGGTAGAGCCGATAGGAGCCTGTAGAAAACTTCTTGATCGACCATCGAGGTCTCATCGACTATCACCACCTGCGTGATGTACTTGACGATCGCGTTGTATTCCCAACTCTTGCCCTTGTATCCAAGTCTGCGATGTATCGTGTAGGCCTGGCATCCTGCCGTGGTGCCGAGTTTCTTGGCGCTGATACCCGTAGGGGTCACCAACTCGAAGGATGCGTTCAGGAGCTTGAGTATGGTCACTAACCCCTTGATTATGGTCGTCTTACCGGTACCCGGGCCACCCGTGATGATAAGAACCTTCTCAAGAAGAAATGACCGTATTGCGTCTTTCTGTGCATCAGACAGGTTGATGCCCTCTATCTTCTCGTACTTATTGATGAACTCCTCGCCCTTCACTGAATCCAACTTCAACGAACCCTTCGTGGACATCATCTTGTGAAGGAGACGTGCAGACTCGTTCTCATAGAAAAACAATGGCACATCATACACACGGTCGTTGTCAATTATGGCACCACCCTCTTTGATGAGTACAGACAGGTGTGTCCTGACTTCATCCGTGTCTATTTCACCATCCTTGAGTGGCCACGG
>Ga0172362_10006348_pt1 | contig 10153 bp, 7 predicted proteins | sample LakKivs1_kivu2a2_FD_114534 | JGI IMG/M metagenome (GOLD analysis project Ga0172362, IMG submission 114534) | Sediment microbial communities from Lake Kivu, Rwanda - Sediment s1_kivu2a2 | ecosystem: Environmental > Aquatic > Freshwater > Lake > Sediment | place: Rwanda: Western Province, Lake... | reverse complement strand
CGAACTGAAGCGCGACCCCAAGCGGGCCGTCGTGGTGGTCGTCCTGGGCGCCGTGCTGCTGATCGTCGGCGGGCGGCTGCTGCTCAAGCAGATCGGCTCGCCGCTGGCCGGCGCCGCCGCACAGGCCCCCGCCGGCAGGGCGCAGAACGACCCTGCGCGCGGCAAGGCGCCCGGCGACGTGTGGGCGAAGGCCAGCCAGGCCGACGCGCAGCCCAAAGCGCCGGCCGCGAAGTGCCTGCCATTGGTCCGGGACATCTTCACGCCGAACCCGACGTTCTTCCCGCCACATCGTCCTGCCCCGGCGGCGGCGACGGCGAAGGTGGTCGACGACCCGGAGGCCCGCCTGGCCGCCGAGCGCCGGGCGGCGCTCGCCCAGGCGAGTTCGCTGGTGCTCCAGACGACGGTGGTGGGGGCGACGGGAACGGCCATCATCAACGGGCAGGTCCTGCGTGTCGGCGACACGATCGGCGGCTTCCGCGTGGTGGAGATCGCCTCGCGAAGCTGCACGCTGGCGAAGGGGGCTGTGCGCGTGACGCTGGAAATGACGAACTGAGCGAGACGTCCGGGCGAGGTGCCGCATGAGGCGCCGGACCCACAACACCACAGCGGTTGCCCCCGAGGCGACCGGCAGTACAAGGAGAACTGAGATGGACCGTATCGAACGACCCGCACCATCGTCGTCGTGGGCCGCCACGTTGGCGGCGGGGGGCCTGGCCCTGTGGCTGCTCTGCGGGGCGGCAGGGGCCCAGCAGCCGGGGGGCGAGAAACCCAAGCCGGAACCCGCGGGCACCAACGTCACCGTCACCCGCCCCGGCACATTCGAGATTCACGTCCAGGGGGCCGACCTGCGCGGCGTGCTGCAGCTCCTCAGCACCCAGGGCAAGCGGAACATCATCGCCACCCAGGAAGTCCGCGGCACCGTCACCGCCGACCTGTACGGCGTGGACTTCAACCAGGCCCTCAACGCCGTCCTCCGCGCCAGCGGCTTCGACTACATCGAGGGCAAGGACGGGATGATCTACGTCTACACCGCCAAGCAGAAGGCCGACATCCTGAAGGCCGAGAAGAAGCCGGTGGTGAAGGTTTTCCGCCTGTCGTACCTGACGGCGGCGGACGCGCAGCTCCTGCTGGCCCCGGCGCTGTCGCCGACGGGGAGCATCGCGGTGACGCCCGCGGCGGCGGTGGGCATCAGCTCCAGCAAGACCGTGGCGGGGGGCAACAGCTACTCCTCGGAGGACCGCATCGTCGTCCGCGATTTCTCGGAGAACGTCGAGAAGGTCGAGAAGCTCCTGCAGACCCTCGACGTCAAGCCCGACCAGGTGCTCATCGAGGCGACGATCCTGTCCTGCGGCCTGACGGAGACCAACAAGCTCGGCGTGAACTTCAACGCCCTGGCCGGCGTGGACTTCAAGGACATCGGCATGGAGGCGACCACCGCCGGCACGCCGTCGGTCACGCCCGGCAAGATCACGCAGAACAACCTGACGGCCCTCAACTTCCGCACCGACTTCACCCCCGTCACCGGCGGGATGACTTTCGGGCTGTACTGCAACGACATCGCGTTCTTCATCACCGCCCTGGAGACCGTCGCCGACACCACCGTGCTGGCCAACCCCAAGCTGCTGGTGGTCAACAAGCAGCGCGGCGAGGTGATGGTCGGGCGCCGCGACGGCTACCTGACAACCACGATCACCGAGACGACGGCGACGCAGACGGTGGAGTTCCTGGAGACCGGCACGCGGCTGATCGTCCGCCCGTTCATCGGCGCCGACGGCTACGTGCGGATGGAGGTGCACCCGGAGGACTCCGACGGCAGCGTGGAAAACTCCCTGCCCAGCGAGACGACGACGGAGGTGACCTCCAACGTGCTGGTCCGCGACGGGCACACGATCGTCATCGGCGGGCTGTTCCGCGAGAACACCGGCACGGGCATCAGCCAGATTCCCTTCCTGGGCAACATCCCCTACCTCGGCACGCTGTTCCGCACGACCAGCGACGGCACGGAACGCGACGAGGTGATCGTGCTCATCACGCCCCACATCCTCAACCAGCCCAAGGCCGAGGCCGTCGGCGAGCAGGTGAAGGACGACATGCAGCGCCTGCGGATGGGCCAGCGCAAGGGGCTGCCCTGCTGGTCCAGCGACCGCCTCGCGCAGTGGTACCTGCGCCGGGCCAAGGACTTCCTCCGCGCCGGCGACCGCGAGAAGGCCATGTGGAACCTCGACATGGCCCTGTCGCTGCGGCGAAGCTTCATCGAGGCCATCCGCCTCAAGGAGGACCTCACCAACCGGGCTTACTGGGCCGATGCGGCGCGCTACTCCGTCGTCCAGTACGTCATCCCCCGCATGATCATGCAGGAGCTGGGCAAGCCCTTCGACACCGTGGTGCCCCCGAACAAGCCGCGCAACGGCGAGGGGCTGGGGGCCGACGTGAAGAAGGCCTTCGGCATCGAGCCGCTGCTCGAATCGCCCCTGCCGACGGCGCCGCCCACGGCGCCGGCGCCGGAGGTCGGCGCCGCCGGCCAGTCACAGGTCAAGCAGCCCCCCGCGCGGACCGATGAGAACAAGGGAGTCAGGCCATGAAGAAATGGATTGCCGCCGCCCTCGTGCTGGCCGTCGTCACCGGCTGCGAGAAGAGCACGTTCTCCGAATCCAAGGCCGAAGCCCAGAGCCGCTGGCTCCAGGCACGCGCCGTCATGTTCTGCCAGCTTGCCCGCAACCGCCTGGAGGCCGGGCAGGTCGACGCCGCCGCCGAGTCGGTCGGCAGGGCGCTGGCGATTCAGCCGGACTTCCCCCCGGCGCGCCTGCTGGCGGCCAAGGTCCTCATCCAGCAGGGCAAGTACGCCGAGGCGGCCGCACGCCTCCGCGGCGAGATGGACGCCTGCCCGGATTCCGCGGAGATCGCCTACCTGCTGGGCGTGGCCCTGGAGAAAAGCGGCGAGTTGACCGAGGCCCTCGCCAGCTACCGGCGGGCCTACGGGCTGGAGGAGACGAACCTGGCGGCCGTGCAGGCGGCCGCCGAGGTCCTCGTCGCCCTTGGCGAGCCGAAGCAGGCGCAGATGCTGGTGGAGACGTTCCTGCCGAAGGCCTCGCAGGACGCGGGGATGCAGGAGCTGGCGGGTCGCCTGGCGGCCATGCACGGACAGTGCGCCCGGGCCGCCGGGTACTACGCCCGCGCCTGCGACCTGGACTACCACAACGTCTGCTACCAGGAGTGCCTGGCCCGGGCGCGGTTCGGCGCCGGGCAGTTCGACGCCGCCCTGGACGTGCTGTCGGAGCTGGCCCGCCGCGAGGGCTACACGCCGCCGGCATGGGTGCACATGATGATGGGCGACTGCCACATGGCGGCCGGAAGGAGCGCCGCGGCCTTCGAGGATTACTTCCGCGCCAGCGAGTTGGCACCGAAGGAGGCGGCCGTGTGGCGCAGCCTGGCCCGCAGCGCGCTGGCGATGAAGGACGACGCCCGGGCGGTGCTGGCCGCCCGCAAGGCGCTCCAGTTGGACGGGCAAGACGCCGAATCGGCGGCCATCCTCGGCTACGCCCTCATCCGCAACGGGCAGGCGGAGGAAGCGTGCAAGGTCCTCCGCCACGCGTCCGACGGCCACCCGACCGACGGCACGCTGCTGTGCCTGCTGGGGCGGGCGCACGCGGCCGCGGGCGACCAGGAGCAGGCCCTTCGCTGCTACACCGCGGCGCTGGAGGCCGACCCGACGAGCGTGGTGGCGCGGGAGCTTCTGGCTGCGGGGAAGGACAAACGGGTCTCAAGGCTGGAGTAGGCGGCGCGGCGCCCGCGCGGGCGGCGCGCCGGCACGGGGGGAAGACAATGGAGGAGCAGCAGGCCGTGACTGCGGCTGTCAGGCGACTGGGTTTGCCCGCACTGGCGGTGGTGGCGCTGGGCGCGTGCGCGATCTACTACGCGGTGCTGGCGATGTGGCACCGCGCGGGCGGGGCGCACCTGCGCCTGGGCTACGCCGTGCCGTGCCTGGTGGCGGGCCTGACGGTGCTGATCCTGCTGGTGTTCCGCCGGAACGTGTACCGCTCGGCGGCCAACATCGCCTCGCAGTTGCGGCAGATGACCGGCGCGCAGCGGATCGGGCTGGTGCTGGCCGACGAGTCGGAGGAGCTGGTAGGCGTCGCCGGCCCGCTGAACGAGTTCCTGTCGGGCGTGCAGCGGCAGATGGAGGCGCTGCGGTCGGAGCAGCGGGAGCTGCAGATTCAGGCGCGGATCGCGGCCGCCGAGAAGCACAACACCGAGGCGATCATCTTTTCCATCTCCGACGCGGTGATCGTGACCAACCGCTTTGACGAGCTGATCCTGGCCAACGAGGCGGCCGAGGCCCTTTTGGGCTTCGAGCTGGCCGCTTCGCTGCGCAAGGACGTCGAGAGGGTGCTGTCGGACGCGACGCTGGTGCGGCTGGTGCGGGAGACGCGGATGCACGGGCGGAGCTTCACGCGGAAGGTGGTGGAGCACACCGTCGACCAGAAGGGCTCTCCGCGGGCGTTCAACATCACGCTGAGCTGCGTGGTGACGCCGGGGGAGGAGGTCGCCGGCGTGGTCGCCGTGCTGCACGACGTGACGCGCGAGAAGGAGATCGCGCGCCTGAAGACCGACTTCGTGTCCAACGTGTCGCACGAGCTGAAGACCCCGCTGGCGTCCATCAAGGCCTACATCGAGATGCTCATCGACGGCGAGGCCGCCGACGACAAGACCCGCCGCGAGTTCTACGAGATCATCTCCTCCGAGACCGAACGGCTCCACCGGCTCATCGAGAACATCCTGAACCTCTCCCGCATCGAGTCGGGCGTGATCAAGGTCGTCCGCGAGCCGATCAGCCTGACCGGGGTGGTCAAGCGCGTCCTCGACGTGGCCGCCCCCCAGGCGAAGCTCAAGAACATCCAGCTCGTCGAGCGCCTGGCGCCGGTCTACTACCAGGTCGAGGCCGACCAGGACATGATCTACCAGGCCGTCATGAACCTGGTGTCCAACGCCATCAAGTACACCCCCGAGGGCGGGACGGTGCGCGTGTCGGTGCGGATGGACGAGAAGGACGGCAGGGCCATCTGCGAGGTGGCCGACGACGGCGCCGGCATCCCCGCCGACCAGCTCCCGTTCATCTTCGAGAAGTTCTACCGCGTCAAGGCGAACAACAAGCTGGCCAAGGGCACGGGGCTGGGGCTGACGCTGGTCAAACACATCGTCGAGACGGTGCACGACGGGAAGGTGACGGTGGAAAGCGAGGAAGGCAAGGGAAGCACGTTCCGGATGGAGCTGGCGGCGGTGCGGTGAGGCGCCGCGGCGCCGGCGAGGGTAAGAGCCATGGGCAAGAAGATTCTGGTCGCCGACGATGAGGCACACATCCTCCACGTGGTGAGCATGAAGCTCCGCAACGCGGGCTTCCAGGTCCTCACCGCCGTGGACGGAGAAGAGGCCCTGGAGCTCTGCGCCGCCGAGAGGCCCGACCTGCTCATCACCGATTTCCAGATGCCGTTCCTGACCGGCCTGGAGGTCTGCAAGCAGCTTCGCGGCCGCCCGGAGACGCAGAACATACCGGCCATCATGCTGACGGCGCGCGGGTTCGACATGGAGCCGCAGGACATGGCCGAGGCGAACATCGCCGCCGTGCTGGCCAAGCCCTTCAGCCCGCGCGAGGTGCTCCAGCGGGTCAACGAGCTCCTGGCGGGCGCGGAGGCGGCGCCGGCGGGGTAAGACATGGAGTTGCTGGCAGGTGACAAGATGGCGTCGCTGGCCGGAATGGCCCGGGCCTTCAGCCGCGTCAAGGCGCGGGCGAAGGCCCTGAGGCTGAGCTTCTCGGTCTGGGACGAGCAGGGGCGCCCCCAGGGCCCCGCCGCGCCGGGCAGCGAGTACTGCGAGCTGGCCAGCGCCGCCGGGTGCCCCTGCGGCGAAGGGCTGGCCGAGGTCGTCGCCGGCGCCCTGGCCGCCGCCGAGCCCCGCCACGGCAGCCTTGCCTGCGGGTGCGTCGCCCTGGCCGTGCCCGTCTACCGGCGACGGCGCCTGCTGGGAGCCGCGGCCGCGTGCTATCCCGCCGAAGGGCTGCTCGACGAGGAGTTCCTGGCCCGCCGCTGCGAGGCGATGCAGCTCGACCGCGAGGTGACCGCGGGCGCCGCGCGGCGCTCCTGCCGCCGGGGCGCAGAGGCCGACGACCTGCTCGGCATGCTCCAGTGGGCCCTGGAGACCGAGCAGGCCCTCCAGACCGCCAGCAGCGAGCTGGAGGTCCTGTCGGCCAACCTGACCACGACGTACGAGGAGCTGAGCCTGCTGTACCAGATCAGCGGCTCGATGAAGGTCACGCAGCAGCCCGAGGAGTTCCTGCTGGGCGTCTGCCGGGAGCTGCAGGAGGTGATGAACATCTCCGCCGCCGCCGCCATCGTCCACGCCCACCCGCCGCTGGCGCCGCGGGACCTGGTGGTTCTCAGCGGCGAGCTGGAGCTGGGCAAAGAGGACGTCTGCCAGCTCGCCGCCGCCCAGCTCACGCCGCTGCTGGCACGCACGCACCGGCCCATCCTCGAAAACCAGTTCGTCTGGCGGGCGCGCAGCGACCTGTCCCGCGCCGTGCGCAACCTCATCGCCGTGCCCCTCGTCGGCGAGCAGCTTCTCGGCATGATCCTCGTGTTCAACAAGGTCGGCGACTTCAACAGCGTCGACCTGAAGCTGATGAGCTCCATCGGCAGCCAGTCGGCCGTGTTCCTGTCCAACAGCATGCTCTACGCCGACCTCCAGGACCTGCTGATGGGCGTGCTGCACGCGCTGACGGCCACCATCGACGCCAAGGACCCCTACACCTGCGGGCATTCGCGGCGCGTGGCGATGCTGTCGCGCCGCCTGGCCGAGGCCCACAAGCTGCCCGCCGACCGGGTCGAGAGGGTCTACCTGGCCGGGCTGCTGCACGACATCGGCAAGATCGGCGTGTCCGAGGCGACGCTGTGCAAGCCCGGGCGCCTGACCGACCGGGAGTACGAGGACATCAAGAAGCACCCGGGCATCGGGGCGAAGATCCTGGGCGGCATCCGCCAGCTCGAGGACGTCATCGCCTGGATCCTCTGCCACCACGAGCGGCTGGACGGGCGCGGCTATCCGCAGGGCCTGTCGGCCGGCGAGATCCCGCTGGAGGCGCGGATCATCGGCCTGGCGGACAGCTTCGACGCGATGACGTCCGACCGCACGTACCGCAAGGCGCTGGCGCTGCCCAGCGCCGTCGAGGAGATCCGGCGCCACGCCGGCAGCCAGTTCGACCCGGACCTGGCGGCGACGCTCCTGTCGCTGGACCTGGCGGCGCTGCTGGAGGAGCTGCGGCGCGACGGCCCGGGCGGCACGCCCGCCGCGGCCAGGGAGGCCCGCGCATGAACATCACCGCCGAAAGCTACGGGCACGCCACCATCCTCAACCTCAAGGGCGAGTTCGTCGAGGACGCCCTGGCCGCCGTGCGCAAGGCCGTCGACCACACGCTGGAGGGCGCCGGCGTCGTCGACGTGATCTTCAACCTCGAGGAGGTGCCCTTCCTCGACAGCGCCGCGATGGAGTACCTGCTGGACCTCCAGGACCGCCTGGCCGAGAGACTCGGACAGGTCAAGCTCGTGAAGGTGGGGGAGAGCGTGGCCACGATCCTGGAGGTCACCAGGCTCCGGTCGTGCTTCGAGGTGTTCGCCGATATTCCGGAGGCCGTCAAGGCTCTCCAGCCCTGACGCCGCCGCGGGAGGGAAGGTTCTGACATGATTGCCACCGCGGGACAACGGCTCCAGTTGGGCCAGTTGCTCATCCAGCAAGGCGCCCTGACGGGCGAGCAGTTGGACCGCGCGCTGACCTACCAGCGCGAGTCCGGCGGCTCGCTGCTGCTCGGCGAGGTCCTCCAGAAGCTCAACCTCTGCTCGGAGGAGGCGGTGATGGCCGCCCTCGCCGGCGCCTACGGCGTGCCCTTCGCCCGCGTCAGCCCGCGCGTGGCCGACCCCAAGGTCATGGACGTGCTGCCGCGGGAGTTCCTCGACCGCCACACCGTCCTGCCCATGTTCAAGGTGCGCAACCGCCTCACCCTGGCCGTCAACGAGCCGGCCAACCTGTTCCTCATGGAGGAGATCGGGCGCCTCACCGGCTGCGAGGTTCAGGTCGTCTGCGCCACCGCCAAGGACATCAAGGCCACGCTGGAGACCCATCTGCCCGCCGCCAACGTCTTCGTCATCGACGACATCATCGGCGACATGGAGGCCGGCGAGCTGTCCATCGTCGAGGACAAGATCGAGGACATCGGCGACCTGGAGCTGGCCGCCGAGGGCTCGCCGGTCATCAAGCTGGTCAACTACCTCATCTACAACGCCGTGCGCGAGGGCGCCAGCGACATCCACGTCGAGCCGGACGACAACGCCCTGCGCGTGCGCTTCCGCGTGGACGGAAGGCTCTACGAGCGCCTGCGCCTGCCCTGCAAGATGCTGCCCTCGATCATCAGCCGCATCAAGATCATGGCCTCGCTGGACATCGCCGAGCGCCGCCTGCCGCAGGATGGCGGCATCCACGTGCTGATGGACAGCCGCCCGGTGGACCTGCGCGTCTCGACGATCTGCGGGCAGTTCGGCGAGAAGGCGGTCGTCCGCGTCATCGACAACCGCAACGTGCTGGTCAACCTCGAGAAGCTGGGCTTCGAGTACGAGATGCTCCGCCAGTGGCGCAAGGTCATCGACGCGCCCAACGGCATCGTCCTGGTCACCGGCCCCACCGGCAGCGGCAAGAGCACCACCCTCTACGGCGTCCTGCGCGAGCTGAACACCGACGAGGTGAACATCTGCACCGTCGAGGACCCCGTGGAGTTCAACCTGGCCTGGGTCAACCAGTTCCAGGTCAACGAGAAGGCCGGCTTCACCTTCGCCAGCGCCCTGCGGTCGCTGCTGCGGCAGGACCCCGACATCATCATGATCGGCGAGGTCCGCGACTCCGAGACGGCGCGCATCGCGGTGCAGGCGGCCCTCACCGGGCACCTGGTCCTGTCCACCCTGCACACCAACGACGCGCCGTCCGGCGTGACGCGCCTGCTGAACATCGGCGTGGAGCCCTACCTCGTGGCCGCGTCGCTCCAGGCCATCCTTGCCCAGCGCCTGGTGCGCAAGATCTGCACGCACTGCAAGGAGCCGTACGACGCGCCGGCCAACATCCGCCGCGCCGTCGAGCGAGCCGTCGGCGACGTCGAGACGTTCTACCGCGGCGCCGGCTGCGCCAAGTGCCGCAACAGCGGCTTTTCGGGACGCATCGGCATCTACGAGCTGCTCGTCGCCGATGACGCCCTGCGCGACAGGATCACCAGCGGCGCCAGCATCAACGAGCTGCGCGCTGCCGCCGTCGAGGCCGGCATGGTCACGCTGCACCGCGACGGCATGGCCAAGGTCAAGGCCGGACTGACCACCGTGGAGGAGGTCTTCCGCGTGACGGCGGGATGACCGGCACCCGCAGCCGCCCACGGGACATGCAGGACCGGCACAACGTGCCGCCGGAGGTGACAGATGCCTCGTTTCGCATACCAGGCCCGTAACTCGCAGGGCGGGGCCGAAAGCGGCTTCGTGTCGGCCGAAAACGCCGACCAGGCCCGCCAGCTCCTGCGCCGCGACGGGAAGATCCTCCTGTCGCTGTCGGAGGCGGGCATATCGCAGCCGGCGGCGGCCGGGCCGACCGGGCCCGTCAGCCGCCTGAAGCTCAAGAGAGACGAGGTGATCTTCCTGACCACGCAGCTTTCGGTGATGGTGGAGACTGGCGTGACGCTCTCGGAGGCGCTGGACTCGATCACCGACCAGGCCGAAAGCCCCAACCTGCGCGCGATCGTGGCCGACCTGTCGGAGCAGGTCAAGAGCGGCACGTCGTTCTCCGAGGCGCTGCAGAAGTACCCGCGCGTCTTCGGCACGCTGATGGTGGCCCTCATGCGGGCCTCGGAAGCCTCCGGCAACATGGGCAAGATGCTCGCCCGCGCCACCGAGTACCTCGGCCAGCAGCGCGAGACCGTCAAGCGCGTCAAGGGCGCCATGATCTACCCCGTGTGCATGCTCAGCTTCTGCGTGCTGGTGGTCATCGGCCTGCTCGTGTTCATCCTGCCGCGGTTCGAGAAGATCTACGCCGGCAAGGGCGCCATCCTGCCGCTGCCGACGCGCTTCCTGCTGGCCCT